>Ga0184619_10000182_pt1 | contig 20988 bp, 23 predicted proteins | sample PLM0_60_b1_FD_133146 | JGI IMG/M metagenome (GOLD analysis project Ga0184619, IMG submission 133146) | Groundwater sediment microbial communities from an aquifer in East River, Colorado, USA - PLM0_60_b1 | ecosystem: Environmental > Terrestrial > Soil > Riparian zone | place: USA: East River...
ACTAGGCGACGGCGTGCTGCTTTCTGACGGTGTGTTGCTCTCGGATGGAGTTTTGATCAGCGACGGCGTACTGCTCAGCGACGGTGTTTTGCTCTCAGATCGCATGAGCGCCAGGTCGCTATTGATCAGCGGTGATATTACGGCCTGCATGAAATAGCAGACTAAGAGCACGCACCGAGCTACCGCCAAATAGGGGCGGTTCAAAACAAAAAAGGTCTAGTGCGGAAATGACCATGACAAATCTCATTGCAACCACGTCGTCTCTGACGAACGTTGTACGCCCGCAATCCGCGCCGCTAGTTGCGCCTGCGGACGCTAACAGCTGCCGTAATCAAATAGCTCGCATCGTGCAAGCGATCGAGTCGCCCGCGGTCAAGGAAATCATCCGCGTCGTTTTTGATGATTTGCTTGGATTGTTGGATTGTTTGGATTTAATCGAGGCTCACCTCCGTAAGACCGAATCCGCAGAACGAACCTTGCAACTGTTTCAATTAATTCACGACGACGCTCGTGCCCTTCTGGATTTCATTCATTCCAGGGGTTTAAGGCGTGACCTGATGACGGAAGAATTGTTTGACACGCTTGATGGCATTGCCTTTGCCGTCAGTCACGATTTACAACGCGTGTTTGATACTAGTCCAGATGTTTCAGTCGCGGAAAATGAAACTCACGCCATTGTTGGCAGGCTTTACCGGGGTCACGACATCCTAATCAATTGCCTCCAGCAGTCAGCCATTACACTCGCCATGACATTAAATCCGGATCTTGAGGGGACGAAACTTTTCAACAACTCAGACATGCGTTTTCGCCAGTCGTTGCAACTCTGCGAAGACCTCGCGCAATTGATTCAATTTGTAGAAGCGTCAGAAGAAGATCCCACAGAGCACCTATTCACTGCTCTTCTTAATCGTATTCAGAGGTTTCGCTTTGAAAGCATGGAACTCCTGATGTATTCAGATTGGCCGCAATTCGAAGGCTTTTGCGCTCTCTTCGATATGCAGGATAACGCCGGCGAACTTCAGGCCTTGCTTCATCAATTCCGCTGCTATCTGGAAACTCTTCTGGGCCAGGTGAGAATGAGAGCTGTGTTGGCAAATGTCTTCCCGCTCGGATTCGGCGACCAACGTTTTACACCGGCGCAGTGTGAATCCGCGCAACCCTCCTACGAGCCGTCTGACTGGAACTTCGCGCTTGCGGTTTAGAGAACCAATTCACGTTGATTAACAAAGATTATGTTATTCAAACCTGACAGCAATAACGAGAAGTTAACTCAGACCTACATCTGGGCGACGATTATTGGAGGCGGCGCCGTCTATTTTCTGGCGGTCTATTGGTTGAACCTTCGCTTACTCGATCTTCGTTTTTTGTTCATAGCAGTGTTGACGTTATTCCTTAGCTCGCGAATTGCAATCAAGATTCCCCAATTCAGTTCACACATTTCGGTCTCCGATACCTTTATTTTCCTAACGCTCCTCCTTTATGGAGGCGAGGCTGCGATCCTGATGGCGGCGACTGAAGCACTGCTTTCTTCGGCTCGCTTCTGCCGAAAGTCAACTACCGTGCTCTTCAATTGGGGGTGCGCTGCACTCTCGACCTGCATCACGGCGTATTCGTTGCACTTCTTTTTTGGAAATGCTGCGAAACTCAATTCCGCTCCTCTTTCTGCAAGGTTCGTCTGGGCCATGGCACTGATGGCATTGGTTCAATACGGCGCGAATTCAGGTATTGTGGCCACCTGCGGTGCGTTACAGGCCAGAAAGCCTATCTGGCAGACGTGGAAGAAACATTACCTTTGGACCTCGATTACCTACTTGGCGGGCGCGTCCGCCGCCGCTGTTATCTCCAAGCTGATTCTGCAATTCGGGTTTTATGCACTGGTAATAACGATTCCGATTATCGCTATAGTATTTTTCACCTACCGCACCTACCTCAAAAACATTGAGGCCTCCGTCGCACAAGCCGAACAGGCAGAACGACACGTGGCCGAATTGTCTCACTACATTGCCGAACAGGAGCGGATCCGCGAACAGTTTTCCCAAATAGAGAAACTCTCCGCGCTGGGGGAACTCGCATCGGGGGTGGCCCACGATTTTAACAACACTCTTGCCGGAATACTTGGCCGCGCGCAGTTAATCTTGCGCACCAACGATGCGGAAAAGATCACACGTGGACTTAACATCATAATCAAAACGGCCGAGGACGGTGCGAAGACAGTCAAAAGAATTCAGGACTTTGCGCGGCAACGGCGCGATCATGATTTTGAGCCAGTGTCTATCGATCAGATCTTACTGGATGTGAGCGAAATCACGCGGCCACGTTGGAAGGATCGGGCCGAGGCCGCAAACGTTCAGATCAGTCTTGATTTGCAAATTCGGTCCAAAGCTAGAGTGATGGGAGACGAATCCGAATTGCGCGAGGTCCTGGTAAACATGGTCTTCAATGCTGTAGATGCCATGCCCGACGGCGGTCAACTCACGCTGGCAGCGTACGACATTGACGAATCCGTGGTCATCATGGTCGCCGATAGCGGTTCGGGCATGCCTCCGGAGGTCAAGTCGCGCATTTTTGATCCCTTCTTTACAACAAAGGGTAAGGCGGGGATGGGTCTGGGTTTGGCGGTAAGCTTTGGGATCATTCGCCGTCACGAAGGTTCGGTCAAGGTGGATTCGGAAGTGGGCATGGGCACGAAGTTCATGATTAGTTTGCCGAAGGCTGAGGTTACCGAAGAAGCCAATATACCCGAAGCCGAACTCACTACACCTAAACCTATTCCGACCAACAACGCGAACATTCCGCACACCTTTAGTGAGAACCAACCCAAGGTGTTGGTCGTGGACGATGAGGCCCCTGTTCGCGAACTGTTGCGCGACCTGTTGGAGCACGATGGCTGCCGCGTTTACATCGCGCCAGGCAGCCGCGAAGCGCTCGGGCTTTTTGAAGTGCATGAATTCGATGGCATCTTCACAGATGTCGGTATGCCGGGTATGAGTGGATGGGAACTGGCACACGCTGTTCGACAGCGGAACAAAACAATACCGATTGCTGTGGTTACTGGCTGGGGCGAGGCGGTCGGCTCGGATGAGCAGAAAGAAGCGGGTGTTGATTGGGTAATTGCTAAGCCATTCCACGCAGAAAGAATCTCTGAGATCGCGCAGGAGATTTCCAGAAAGCGTGACGTCGCAGTTAAACGCGCGGCGATGGCGATCGTGGCGGCTTAGTTGCCGACAACGTCAGTAAGCGTTAACTCTTTACGATCTTCCAATCTGCGGCCTGGGTCAGATTTCCTGACACATCATTAACTTCAGATCGGTCTTCTTCCGCTTGGCGCTTACGATATTCAACTGCCCTGCGGACGCTTTTTTCAACTCCATCAAGACTAAAAGGCTTCAACAGAAAATCGAAGGCGCCCAGCTTGATCAGTCCTTGTGCATGTTCCTGGTCGCCGATGCCGGAAACAATGATTACGGGAGTATTGGGAAATTTCTGCCGAACGTGACCCAAGAGCTCCAAGCCACTCAGACCGGGCATTGAGATGTCTGTAAGGACGACATCATATTGATCTGCTTCCAAGCGCGCAAATGCCTTTTCCGCAGTCTCTGCAGTTTGGCAAACGTAATTTGCGGATAAAAGTTCGTAGAGTGTGTCGCGAATAGTCTCGTCGTCGTCGACTAGCAGAATTCTTGGCATGGTTGGGCCTCCCGCGTTTCACTTACCCGTGTTACTCGATTCAAAATAAAGGGAGGACAAGTTAGTACGTTCTGAGCGGCCCTGGGATTCAAATGATAACACAAATCCGATGCGGCGAATTAAAAAGGGGCCGACAACTAATGTTATCGGCCCCTGTGCTATTTGCGAATCCAGCTTATTACCTTGGGCCGGACGCGCGGATCGTTAGTTCGGTGCCGGCTCCCAGATCAAGGTCGTCGCGACCTTGAACGTATACGGATCCTGCACCGCCCCCGGCTCCGACTATCGCCCCGATAGCAGCACCCTTGCCACCACCGGCGATTGCGCCAATGATGGCCCCAACTGCTGTACCGATAGCAGCGCGTTGCTCTGTCTTTGTGGTTTGACTGTTATCTCTGACCGCGCCTTCGTTATCCACTCTGACGGTGTCTCCTTGAGTTGTTCTGACTGACTCAAGAATGCCAGCAAAGCGATACGATCCACCGTTCCGCGGACGAATCGTGTCGAAGCTCAACGTCATTTGCGACCGTCCTGTCAAACGGCCACTGCGCTGAACGTTGGAAATGTGTCCTTCGATAACGGCGCCTTCATACTGCACGGGTTGCCGCACTGTCATCGTAAAACGATCGCCTTCGCGAGCAGTCTGCGTCGAAATCCCGTTCTCAAGCACGCCGATTACTGTTTCGCCATTGGTTATGACGAAGTCGGCGTTGGCCGTCGTATTGCCCGGATAGGGAGACGTTTGCGGTCCGGTGTTGATGTCGAACCTGGCAATGTCAGACGTCTTTTCATAAACGCTCTGCACCACAACCGGTCTCGACAATCCCTGAACATATACGCGTCGCGTAACACTTAACCCACGACCATTGTCGATCAGATCGAACGTTACGTTGAATTGATTGCCGGCGTCGCCGGTCGAGCTCACGATGAGTTGTTCGCCATTCAAGGTGGCTCGCGCACGAATAGTGCGGCCACTGGGCGCTGTTTCTACGCGCTCAGTACCGTCAGCGACAAAAGTGATCTGCGGCGCTCGCGATGATGCCAACGTCACATCTCTGCCTCGAAGCTCGATGGCAATCTGGTCGGGCGATTCCAGGCGCGCTGCAACTTGATCACGTATTCGCGCTCGGCTGCCATAACCCAGTGATTGCGTGGCACGATCGGCTGCCTGACCAGGATCGTCGCTGCGTGCAGGATCCAGGCGATAGGTGCCGGTTAAGCGGCTAACTCCAGATGGAGCCGGGTTAGTTGAAGGATACGGATAGGTCTGCGAAACATTAGGCCATCGCAAACCATAAACAGTTGCCAACTGATTTAGATCTGCCCGGAGATTCGTCCAGGTGCGAAATGTTACTGTATCCGTCGCGTCTCTTCGAACTATTCGATCGACCAGCGCGGCGCTGTTAAGCACTTCCTGCACATCGGCAGTTGTTGATGTCCTATTGTTGAACCGCTCTCTCAATTGCATTACCGTTGAACTCAAACTCTGCACCGAGCTTCCAAGGTCTGCTTGAATGGTTCGATTCCGTGTGTTGACCCTACTAAGCAGTAAATCAGTGCCGGTTCCTAATCGACTTAAGAGCTGTTGCACCGAGCGGTACGACCCTCGGTACGGTTGGCGCTGTGCTTGCGTTAAAGAAGCACCAGCCGAAAGGACCAGTGCAGCCAGTAACACAACTATTGTTTTTCTAACCATAATCATTTTGTTTCCTCCAGATTTAACTTGAAAGCACTCTTCCCGGTTCATTACTAAGATGTGATTGCGAGCCTGGGCGCGCCTTGATCGTGTCTTTGAAACAAGAAAGGAACCGCATCTGGCGTCATTCACAACAATGCCTGTGCCAGTCACTTCCAATTCATTCGCGAAAGTGTGCTTATTTTGGAAAGTTTTGTTGCCTGGTCCCTAACCGCTCCAGGCGTAACGTATGAGGCTGTGTGATATTCTCAATCTGGAGGCTGAAAAATGACTGCAACCGTTTCTAAAGCGGTTATCGAGCTGAAAGAAACTGACCTATTCGTTGGTCACACACCATCTGGGCACTCAATTCTGCTGGATACGGAGCACGCCAGAAACTTAGCGCCGACGCCGATGGAACTGCTGCTTGTGGCTTTAGGCTCCTGCACGGGCGTTGATGTCGTTTCCATCCTGCGAAAAAAGCAACAGGTGGTTTCGGCCTACCGGATTGAGGTACGAGGCGAGCGCCGTGACGATCATCCGCGTAGCTCCAAGCGCACGGAAGTGCATCATATCCTCACCGGCCGTAACATTTCGGAGCAATCTCTCGTGCAGGCTATCCAACTTTCTGAAAACAAATATTGCAGCGTGGCCGCAACATTACGGCCGACGGCAGAAATCGCTTCGAGCTTTGAGATCATCGAAGGGTCGACGAGTTTTGGTGATGAATATCTCTGACAGATACAAGCTTTGGCTGGCTTCGGTTTCGCTTATTGCGCTGGCGGCGACGCTCAGCGCGGGTTCTGTACTTCAGCTCGCACGGTCAGCTTCAAAAGAACTTCTTTTGCTGGGGGCACAGGGGAACACGGACGCAGCGCTTGCAACCGTGCGACGCCAGGACCGTGTTGCGCGCAACGCGAACGGAGTAATGACGAGGCTTAGTCCTGAAGAACATCTTCGTCGTGCCGCCATTTATCTTGCCAACCGTGCTTTCGACGAAGCGCGCGAACATTGGCAAGCATTCATAAACTACTATCCCAACGATCCCAGGGTTGGCCAGGCTTTACTCGGCATGGGCCGATCCTATTTTCAATCGCGTCGTTATATGGAAGCGTATAGTGCCTACGATCGACTGGGGCGCGAGTTCCCCTCGACCAAAGAAGGGCGCGAAGGTCTTAACTTCAGTGCTGCTTCCCTGTTGCGGCTAGGCAGAACTTCAGAGGCAGCTGATCGTTATATTCAATACATCAATCGCTTTCCCGACGGCGAACGAATCGACACAGCGCACCTGAACGCCATCGACACTCTGCGAGAGGCAGGCCGGATCCAGGAAGCGCTTACGTGGGTTACGCGAACGAGACAACGGTTTGTCGGAACGCCTACAGCAACAAACGCGTTGTTTGGTCAACTGCGTTTGGAGATTTCTGAAAGCAACTGGAAGCAGGCGATTGCGACGGCGGACGAGTTGAGCAGTGCGAGTTTTCAGAAGGGCGTGGCAACGTCGCCTTCCGAGGTTGCTTACCTTAAAGCCTACAGCCTCGAGCGCGGCGGCAGACAAGCACAGGCATATAACGGGTACCTGGCGGTTCCTGGAGGCATTGATTCATATTATGGTTGGCTGGCTACCGATCATCTTGCCAACGTCGCCGATGGACGCAGCCGCGGGTTCGCCGGCGATCGCGTCGAGAAGGTGAAAGCACAGATAGATCAAGTTTCCGAGCGTTATCCAGTTCCTTACAGACAGATCATCATTAATGCCGCAAGACCACGAAAGCTCGATCCGCGCTTTTTGCTGGCTTTAATAAAGCAGGAAAGTGTTTTTCGCCCACTGGCAAAATCACAGTCGGGGGCGCGAGGCCTTCTGCAACTGACTATCGACGCTGCACAAAAATATGCCGCACACGCCGGTATGGCCTCAGTCAATGAGAACCAACTGTATCAACCCGAGACCTCCATTCGCCTGGGAAGCGAATATCTCGCGGAGTTAGCATCAATGTTTCCAAATCTGCCCGAAGCCGTCGCCGCTTCCTACAACGGCGGCGAAGACAACGTTGCCCGCTGGGTGCGCCGCGCAAAACAGAAAGATCCGGGTGTCTTCACAGCAGAGGTCGGTTTTGATGAGACAAAAGACTACGTGCAGAAAGTGATGAACAACTACCGCGTGTATAAGCAACTCTACACCGCCGACCTGCAAAGAAAGTAAGCAGTCGGCAGGAGCAGTCGGCACCACCACCCTGCATGACACTCTATTGTCTTCTGCGTACTGCTCCTGCCTACTGTTCCTGCCGACTGCTTTCTGCTTTCTCACGGCTCCGGGCTAAATCTTCGATCCTCAAAACCGCTCGCGCTTTCTCTTCTTCTTAAAGGATCCGGACGCGGGTAGTGGCGCGGCAAGATCCCCAGGCGCACCAGCGCCGTATAATATTCATACCGAATTGTCGCTTCACCGACGGGCCTGGAATCGAGGTTCATCTTGACCCACTGAACATCGTTATGTATCGAGCGTCCAATTCCCGTTGCCGCATAGTCGTCATCACGCGACAGCACTCCTTTGTTCGCGCGTTCACTTGGCGCCTGGCTAGTTCCGGCACTGCCGTCCGGTGAAGCTGAGCTGCGTTCGCGTTCACCTCTTTCTTCATATGGTGGGCGTGGCGGTGGCCCAGGTGTGATCGGAACCGGAAGAGGACGAAGCTCACGAAAGAAAACTGCCGAGATAACACCAAGGTTCGAAGTCTGCCCCAGCTTCGCGCCGTATGAATCCTGCTCGAAAGTAAAATAGAAACGACGCGCGCGTTCAGAACTCATTTGCCAACCATTGACGCTGATCGTTCCGTAGGGTTCGATCACCCACTTGCTCGCACTCCAGGCGCTGGTTCGGCGCGCGTCGATGGTGTTTAATCCGTCGACGGACAAAGCCACCGCAACGCGAAACGGGAACGGGTTTCGAATCCTCACTTCGTACTCCGATCCTTCAATCGCTTCCACGTAGCTCCTACTGCGAGCGTAGTATTCTTCCAGCGGACGGCCTCCAACCAATATCTCCAAATCAAAGTTTCTTGCAACAACATCTGATTGTGCGGCGCTTGTGACATTGACGGGTGCCAATTCTTTACCGGCGAGCCCAAAAGGCGCTCCTAGTGCGACGACCGCGGCCAGGCTCGAAATGCCGCATATCAACTTTGTTTTCATGGGTTATTCCTTTCTCGAAGAGAGTCCACTGTTCAAGAACGTTTCAAACTTCCGATGCTTGCGCGCCAGGTAGGTTTTTGAACAACTATGTTCAGATTGAGAGAAAGTCAGGCAGCCCCTCGATCTGTTGAGTAAAAAAGCAAGTGACGCTACAATTACGCGCCAATCTTAGCGGCTCTCAAATGAGACTATTATTCTCATATCAGTCTTTTTAGGAGTACCAGATGGAATACGTACTGACGGCAACCAAAGACGAGGCTCGCGCCGGATCGTATTACGACAAAATTGCGGCGTTTTATGATCTAACTTTTAAGCTGAACGGTTACGGCCGCTCGCTCGATCAGTATTTTTCCATGCACCCGTTGCCGGTTTCGCGTGGCGCGAGAATTCTTGATGCCGGTTGCGGCACTGGACTGTTGACGCTCGCTCTGCTGCGAAATCTTCGTTTCCCAGTCAACATTACGGCTTTGGATCTATCCGCGACTTCAATCAGTGCTGCCAAAAAAGCACTCGACGAAAGTTCGGGACGAACGCAAGATGTAACGTTCACCGAAGGCAATCTACTTTCGCTTCCTTTTGCCGACAGCTCCCTGGATTTAGTGGTGACGAGCGGCGCGCTTGAGTATGTGCCGCTTGGAGAAGGCATGGCTGAAATCGCGCGGGTGATCGCGCCGGGGGGACATATGCTTCATCTGCCCTGCCGGCCCACGCCGGCCAGCACATTTCTGGAGATCCTGTTCCGCTTTAAGTCGCATCCGCGGCCACGAATTCTTGCAGAAACTGAACAACACTTCCGCATGGTCCATGAATATCGCTTCCCGCCGCTGCACATCATCGGCTGGAGCAAGACCGCCATGTTGGCGCAAAAGCGTTAGGGCTGTTCCTCACCTCAATCACGAAAAGACGAATCCATCCGATCAAGTTTGCGCAGCAAACCGGGCCAGGTAAGTTGTGCGCCCTGGCCGACGGTAACTGCGCTCAGTTGCGCGGCGACGCTGTTAAGAATCGGTTCACCAACCAGCAACAACGTGCCGCCGCCTGCCTGCGACAAAATTTGAATACGACAAGCGCGCTCAAGCATGTACATCGACAAGAATGCTTCAGCGGCAGTTTTTCCAGTCGTCAGCAAGCCATGATTTCTCAGAATCAGGTTGCTTTTGGTGCCCAGGTCCGCTACCAGTCGTGATTTTTCATCTTCATTCAGGGCCAGACCCTCATAATCGTGATAAGCGAGGGACGAGAGCGCAAAAAGAGCTTGCTGCGATATTGGCAAAAGCCCATCCGCTTGCGCGGAAACCGCGATGCCATAATCGGTATGCAGATGAATCACGCAAAGCGCGTCCTCGCGCGCCGCATGCACTGCACTGTGAATGGTGAAACCGGCGGGATTAATGAAATAAGGTGACGGCATGACGATCTCTCCAGCAAGGTTTACCTTCACCAAACTCGATGCCGTGATCTCTTCAAACATCATTCCGTACGGGTTGATTAGAAAATGATGTTCCGACCCGTGCACGCGCGCCGAAAGGTGAGTGAAGATCAAGTCGTCCCAGCCATAATGTGCCACCAAACGATACGCAGCAGCGAGGTCAACGCGCGCTTCCCATTCCTCTTTTGAAATCTGTTCGCGAATACTCGCCGGCTTTTGTGCAGTAGTCATCCTGTTAGTGCTTCTCCTTTTTCAGCATCACAGCCAAACTACAGGTAAAATCCGATGGCAGGTAGATCTCCGTTTGATAGGTACGATAACCGGCTGAAGATATTTTCAACACGTACTGGCCCATAGGAATACTTTTCAAGTCGTATGAACCATGCTCGTCCGTTTTCGCCGTAAAGACTTCCTGATTGAATTCGGTGTTTCCTCGCAACTCGATGCTGGCGTGCACCTTCTTCTCGCTGACCTCGATATAAGATAAATCCTCGAAAGCAACATACCCATGCATCGACCCACGTCCTGATTGGGCCTCGGCGAGCACTAAACAGAAACAGATGAGCGTTAAGAAAACCACTACCAATGTTTTGCTTCGAGCTGTATTCATGATGATTTTGCGTCCGGCCTAGTTGACGGGAGTCAAGCGAATGATGCGATCGTCGTCAGTAGCCGGCGACCCGCGCCCATCGCGGTTTGAAGTTGAGAAATAAAGGTTGCCGTCAGGCCCTTCGGCGACGTCGCGGATGCGGCCATATTTTCCGGCAAGCAAATTTTCCTGACGAACTACGCGGCGTCCATCGAGTACGACGCGAATCAGCCGCTTGCCGGCCAGACAACCGAAAAAGAAGTTACCTTTGAACTGCGGAAACGCGGCGCCCCGATAAAACATGCCACTGCCCGGTGCGCATGCGGGCGTGTATTCCAGCAATGGCGACTCAAGGCCCACGCGAGTTTGCGTATGATGAATCAAGGGCCAACCATAGTTCTTACCCTTCTCCAGAATGTTTACTTCATCGCCACCGCCTGGCCCATCAAAGCCACTTGGGCCATGCTCGGTCTCGAAGAGGAGATTCGAGTCAGGCTGAAAATCAATTCCCTGACCATTGCGATTTCCGTAGGTCCAAATCTCTGGACGCGCGTTTTGTTGTTTCACAAATGGATTGTCACCCGGGACACTGCCGTCGTCGTTCAGTCTCAATGTTTTCCCCGCCAGTGAATCAAGTTGCTGAGCCAGTTCGCGCTGTGTCGCATCGCCGGTGGTAATGTAGAGTTTACCATCTGGTCCAAAGCGAAGACGGCAGCCTGCATGAAACGGCGCTGCCGGAATGTCCTCGATGATCACCTTCCGATCCGTAAGACCGGCATCGCTTTCGCGATAACGCACTACGCGCACGCGCTGACCACCTCCTTTGTAAGCGTAAGACAGGTAAAGCCAATGGTTGGAAGCGAACTGCGGATGCAGCGCCAGGCCCATCAGGCCGCTTTCGCCGCTGGGTTCGACGTCCGGAACAACGAATAACGGCTCCGGTCGCAGCTTGCCGTTTTGGAAAATGCGCACGCGCCCCGGACGCTCCGTAAACATCATGCGGCCATTCGGCGTCCAGGCAATGGACCATGGAACCTCAAGTCCGCTTACCACAGTTTCAACGCGAAACTTGACTGCTTGTCCGGCAGTTTGTCCCTGACGTTGCGCAGGGTCGGTTGATGTTGATTCAACTTCGCCGGCGCCGCGCCCCGGTGGCGGATGTCCGCACGCGTACGCCAAAAATATGAGCGCGCAGAATCCGGTAAATAATAGTCGTTTCACTGCTGTAATTTGACGTAGCGAGCTCGAAAAAACTTCCCTACGTTTCAAGTCGCGTGCCTGTTTGGCAGGTGATCGATGATTTAATGTTGAATATACTCGTGCAGCAGCTTGATCTCGTCGCCTTGCTCGCTTAGTTCCACTCGCATCAGATCACGCATCGAAAGCATACCCACCCAACGTTCGCCGTCGACCACCGGCAAGTGACGCGTTCCGATTAGTTCCATTCGCTCGAGCGCCTGATGTGGTGTTTCATCGCAATTGATGACCGCGCGCAGTTCGCTGGTAACGTCGCCTACTTTCACGTTAGCCGGATCGCGCTGCAACACAACTACGCGGCGCAAGACATCACGCTCGGAAAATACGCCCAGCAACTTGCCGTTATCATCGACGACGCAAACTGCGCCGACGTTGCGCGAAGCCATAAACTCTGCCGCATCCTGAACGGTCGCCGACGCATTCATCGAGTAGGGCTCCCGATTGCGGATGACATGTCTGATGAGCATCATGGGGAGAGCCTCCTAATTAATCGTCGAGCTGGCAGGGATCGCCGCCATTATAGAGAAACTGTGAAAATCTGTCTCTAGTGAAACAGACATCACGGCCAATGCTTAGCTGAAAAGATTTGCTTGCGGTGAAGGTCTGCGGAAAGTTGTGTGTGCTACGTCTGCGCGCGGGGAGTTTTTGTTGAAACCAAGTCTTTCGGCGTGAATTTTAAAAAGCTTGTGAATTGCGTTCCAATATTCGCCCTTGCCGCGCATACGCTCGCCGAAAACCGCGGAGTTTAACTTGCCATCGCGCGCTTCGCGGACTCGGTTCATGACGCGGTCTGCTTTTGTCGGTAGTTTCTCGCGCAACTGTTCCTCAAAATATGGTGCGACGCTGCCGGGCAGCCGCAGCATGTTGACGAACGCCATGGTGGCGCCGGCTTCCTTTGCGCGCTGCAGTAGTTCAGGAATGTCAGTCGTTAGTCCGGGAATGATTGGCGCAATACCGATGCCCACGGTTATGCCGGCAGCGGCAAGATCGGCCATCGCGTGAAAGCGCGCGTCAGGCAAAGGCGCGTAGGGTTCAACTGCACGCGCGGCTTCGCGATCGGTGAATGGTATCGTGAAAAACACGCCGACGCTTGCTTCACGTGTCAGTCGTTGCAACACGTCGATGTCGCGGCGTATCAAAGCCGACTTGGTAATCACGCCAACCGGATTGCGAAACTCGGCGCAGATTTCCAGGCATTGCCGGGTCAGTTTGTAGTGGGCCTCAAGTGGAATGTAAGGATCTGATGTGAAAGAAAAAACGATCTCGTCGCCTTTCCAGGAAGGCCGCATAAGCTCTCTGCGCAACAACTGCGGCGCGTTCACCTTTACCACGATTTTGCGATCAAAGTCGGTCCCTGCACCGTAGCCAAGATACTCGTGCGTCGGCCGCGAGAAACAGTAGGTGCAGCCGTGAATGCAGCCGCGATAACAGTTGATCGTATAGTCGAAACCAACATCGGGACTGTCGTTGTGGGTAATTATTTTCCGCGTCTCAGTCTCTTCAAAGACTTCGAGCTTCGCTTCCGGCGGTTCACCGAGCCATTCAACCGAATGCGTCAGCCAGGGGTTGGGAGGATTTTTTAAGGAATGCATGCTTGCAAGCCTGTCCTATCGGTGCAACAAAGCTTACCAGATTCACTTGCTGGTGACCAGTCAGGCATTGTGGGAAAATTTGCTTCCTGGATTTGCGTGTCTTTGCGTTTTCCTGGCAAACTCCGCGGTCTCCGTATGACGCTTTCAAAGCAAAGTACGCCAGGAACTCGCAAAGAACCGCAAAAGTAAGAGTGCGCTGACATATTGTTACTAGGTTGAAGTTCCGGTTTCAACCACCACGATCGATTCGATCGCATCAAAGAACAAAAAGGTTTGCGTTTCGTCTTCGCCCTCGCGATCGGTGAGAGAGACATAGTCGTTGGTGATTTCGCCGACGCGGCCCTTGTATATGCCAGCAGAAATCGTCTTAACATTTACGAGTTGGCCTTTGTAACGGCGAAACAAATTTTCTGTGTGTTGTCGTTCCATTTATCCTCCCCGTAAACAGTTCCTCAAATCATTCCGCGTCAGCGCTTGTCGTCATTCCAGGTAACAAAGAAAAGTCTATACTTGTCGGGATCCTGCAACGTAATGAATCGCCCGCCCCAGCCTTCATCCGCCGGCGGGTACACCTCGACGCCTTTTGCACGCAATTGATTATAGTAATCATCGACGTCACTCACGCCGATAAAGAAGCTAACGCCCCGGCCTCGCTTTAACATCGTTTCCAGATGTTGGGCCAGCGAAATCTTCAAGCCGCCTGCTTGCACGGTCGCTAAAGGCGGTTCCGACTCCGGGCTATGCTTACTGATTTCAAAGCCTAATAACTCTCTATAGAAACCAAGCGACTCCTCGAGGTTGTTCACTTCGAGAAACAGAAATTCCAAGCCGGTGATTTGCATTGCCTTTGTTTTGCCGAGCGGCATCGCCATTAGCTGCCACCTAGACTGAAGTCAAAAGAAGATAAATGCCATAGCCGCCGCCCGCAACCAGCGTCCAGAACATGGCTTCCTGTAAACGCGTGTGACGCCTGATGCGACTTGATTTCGGCAAGGCATCGCTCATCGCGCGCATGGCGCTACGCGCCATTACAACACCAAAGAGAATCACGAAGACCGCGAGAATTGCCAGCGGCCACAGAAACCAGATCCACTGAAAACGGACAAGGAATAACAAGAACAAACCAACGAGCAAACAGAACAGCGCGCTCAAGCCGTGGCCGAGTACGCCAATGTCCTGCGCCGGTGGCGTAGCGGGAACAAATACGGGCGGACGCGCCACGCGCTCGGCATCATACTGCCGCCGCGTGTCTTCGTTGTGCAACACCCGGTAGGCTTCATTAAGCGACTTCATCTCCTCTTCGCTGCCGCCTTTGTCCGGATGGCGGCGCGCGGCCAAGCGTTTGTACTGACGCTCAAGCTCGCGGCGCGAATCATCTTCACGCGCTTCAAGAATCTCGTAGTAGTTCTTCTTAGTATTTAACTCGGTCATGCAGGTGCGGCGATTTTAGTTTTGGGTTTGGGGATTTGCAATGAAACTTCCGCCCAAAGTATTCGCGGCTTTGCGGTAACCGTTCTCGTTTCGTAACATCACCTCAGAAACCATGGCACAACAATTTGCACCCGGCGACGATCTGGTCTTTCAATTCGAAAGTGGTCTCGGCCTGCTGCGCGTGATCGCGGTCGAAGGTGAAAAAGCTGACACAGTTTGGCATCTGCTCGCCTATGACGAGTTTTTCCCTGACGTGGAATCAGCCGAGCGCGCGCTTGCCAAACCCGGCGCTCTCAAAATTCGCAACGTGCATATAGCGTTAACTGACCGTGCTTTTGAGCGGACGCCTGCCGCTCGGCTCGGCAATCGACAAGTCAAAGAAGAAGAACTGGCCGGCTATCGAGACTGGTTAAAATCAGAACGCAAAGTGTCCGATCGCTCAGCGCTGTTGTTGTTAGGAATCCGGTAACATCATGTCTACGCAACTAAAATTAGCGTTGATTGAAGTTCTGCCAGTTCGCCGTAAATGTTCTACTCTCGTTTTCGCGGCTCTGTTGTTTGCGCTCGCATTCGCCTCGGGTACATCCTTGGCCCTCGCTGCGCGCCGCGAGCGTCTCATCGAGTCTTGGAAACCAATCAACTACAACATAACTCTTGCGTTTAATGATCAATTAAGTGAGATAGCCAGAGCGCGCGTTGCGATCAATATCATCGCCGTTACGGATGTTTCGTTAATCGATCTGAACTTCGGTGACTTGCCGGTTGATTCGGTAACGGTAGACGGAACAGCGACACCATTTTCGCGATCGCCAGGGTTACTAAACGTCAAACTCACGAAGCCCCTGCCTCGCGACACTGGCACTGTCGTCGTGGTTGATTATCATGGCTCGCCGAAAGAAGGCTTGGTGCTCAGCAAAGATAAAGCCGGCAAGCCTTCTGCTATCGGCGACAACTGGCCCGACCGGTTGCACCAGTGGATTCCCTGCCTCGATCACCCATCGGCCAAGGCCACAGTGACCTTCACTGTAACCGCGCCAAACCGCGATTTGGTCGTAGCGAACGGCAAACTCGATCACGTCGAGAATTCATCTACCGCGAATCGTACCTGGACCTACATTGAAGCCGCGCCCATTCCGCCTTACTGCATGATCGTTGCTGTCGGCGAGTTTACCGAAATTAGAATGGCGTACGCGCCGATTACTCCGTTGAGCTATTACGTGCCGCAGCCGGACAAGCTTTACGCAGTGCCTGGCTTTGCGGCTGCGAATCCTTCGCTGAAGCTTTTCAGCGAGACTGTTGCGCCATACCCTTACGAAAAACTCGCATTGATTGTGGGCGCGACGCGTTTTGGCGGCATGGAAAATTCCGGTGCGATTGTTTTTCCCAATCGGCTGCTTGACGCAAACGTATCTGAGCCGCTGAGCACTGTTTTCCAAGTCCGTGTAGGCCTGGTTGAAGTGGTGGCGCACGAGATTGCGCATCAGTGGTTTGGCGACTCAGTTACAGAATCAACCTGGTCAGACCTGTGGTTGAGCGAGGGTTTCGCGACTTACTTCGCTGGGCTGATGGTCCAACGCTATGAAGGCGAGGCAAGGTTTAAAGATTACATGCAGCGGGCCGCGGATACGTATTTTAATTTCGAGAAAAAGACTCGCATTCCGATTCACGACACCGAGACGCTGGATCTATCGAAGCTCCTGAACGCGAACAACTATCAGAAAGGCGCCTGGGTGTTGCACATGGTGCGTGCGGAGCTTGGGGATGAGAAGTTCTTTCGCGGCATTCGCACCTACTACGACGCGCATTGCGGCTCACTGGCATCAACTGAAGATTTGCGGGCGGCCTTTGAGAAGGCGTCAGGAAAAAACTTAAAAGACTTCTTTGGGCGCTGGGTTTACGGCGCGGGACACCCGCGCTATGAGCTATTGTGGAAATGGAATGGTAAGGACAAACGGCTTCGCCTGGTGCTCGATCAAACCCAACCCGAAGTCGCTTTTCTCAATGTCGTGCCTGTTGAGATCATCAACGGGAACAGCAAGCGGCGAATCGTTATCAAGCCTGAGAGCAAACACGCCGTCGAAGAGTTTAAGCTCGAAGAGGCTCCCACTTCGGTGGTTGTTGATCCGGATAATGTGATCCTGGACGAGTCGCGCGTGACTAGAAAAGATTGATCTCCCTAACTTGGGTTTTCAAGTCCAAGCGGTTTCATCCCATTTATTTGTCCGCAGACGCCGATTACACAATTAAAAGCGCGGGCATAGGATTCTCAGGTCCCTACCAACCGCTGGGTATCTCGAAAAGCTCATGAGTGCCGACGAGAACATGCCCGACAAAGAAAACGACGCACCTGCGCCATCTTCTCTAATTGAAGGTGAAGACTATTACCTCGAAGGCGGGCTAATGGTTTTCACTGAACGGTTCTTACTACGCCGTGGCTTCTGCTGCGAAAGCGGTTGCCGGAATTGCCCCTACGGCTTCAGCAAAGTCAGCAGTTGACGTGCTTCTGCTCACTGCTCACTGCTCACCGACAGCGATGTTTGCAATCGTCCTTGGCATGCTTGGCGGCATTTTCACAACGCTTACGCTCATGCTTTAGTGGTATGGACCTGCAAAGATCCTTTTTCATGCGATAAACCTCATTGCACCGGTCCTTACAGCGGTTACTCGGGACTGTGGCCGCACCTGCTTGAACAAAAGCTCCCAGACATAAAATGAGTGCCAAACCCAATCGCAGAAGTAGGCCATGCGGTTGAGACCATAAACTCGAGAAATGAAACCCATGACTTGTCATTGCAGTACTCCCTTCCGAAAAAAAGCGCTTACACGCCGAATGGATGATTCGTTGATTATGATCGCCGCCGGTCAGGGGACGTCCGGCAAGCGTTGGGAGGAGATAGCGCCAGCATACTCTCGACGAGCGCATAATTAAAGTTCTGAGATGTGAGTGCTGAGTACTGAGTACTGAGTGCTGAGCAAGATCGCACGCTGCTCTCGGCTTTCCGCCTTGTGCCTAATGCCTTCGGCTTGTGAACCTTGCCTCGCCCAAGTTTGCTCCGTTAGGATTGGTCCATGCCATCCTCAAGCAAAACCGATGTCATCATCGTCGGCGCTGGTCCAACCGGACTTGCCTTAGCCTGTCAATTTATCAGACACGAAGTTGATTTCGTCATTATCGACAAGCGCGAGGGTGTGACGCCATATTCCAAAGCTCTCGGCGTTCACGCTCGCACGCTCGAGATTTACGAACAAATTGACCTGGCTCAAAAAGCTGTCGAGCAAGGAACGGTTACCGGTAAGGTGCGCATGCTTGAAAGCGGAGACGTGCTGGGCCAGGTTGAGTTGTCAAATATCGGAAAGGGATTGAGCGCCTATCCATACATGCTGGTGCTGGAGCAAAGCAGAAACGAACAGCTAATGTACGATTGGCTGAAAGATCACGGACACGATGTGCTCTGGCAAACCGAACTCGAAAGTTTTTCGCAGGATGCTACGACCGTCACTGCTCACGTTAAAAACAGCAGTGGGAAATCTCAGACAGTCGCAGGAAAATATCTGGTTGGCTGTGATGGACCACGTAGTCTGGTCAGGCAAGCGCTTGGACTTGGCTTCGAAGGCAGCACCTTTGAGCGTTTGTTCTACGTTGCCGATGTGCAGATTGCTTGGAAGTTTCCTCACGACGCGTTGACTGTCTGCCTGGCGCCTCACGGCGTCGTTGCTTTCTTTCCCATGCCCGGCGAAAAGCGTTGGCGCATCGTTGGAGCCTTTCCCGAAGGCCATGAAAAGGACGAGCGGGAAATTCTTTACGAAGAGATCGAGGCGGAGATCAAAAAAGAGGCGCAACTCGAGCTTGACATCACGCGAGTGGATTGGTTTTCGACTTACAAAGTACACACTCGTCACGTCGATAAATTTTCTGCCGGCAGGTGTTTTGTTGCCGGTGATGCCGCGCACATTCACACTCCGGCCGGTGGCCAGGGCATGAATACCGGCATCCAGGACGCTTACAACCTCGCCTGGAAACTGGCTCTGGTTCTGAAACACTCAGCCAACGAACACATTTTGGCTACTTACAACGAAGAGCGCTTGCCGAATGCCAAGCGATTGACCGCGACCACCGACCGCATGTTCAATCTCGCAGCCGGCAAGGACTGGTTCGTTGGCCTGATTCGCACAACCATATTTCCGCCGATGGCGAAATACATTCTCTCGATCGAGGCAGTGCGGAAAAAGTTCTTCATCTTGATTTCGCAGATTGGCATTACTTACCGCAGCGCCTCATTGAGCATGCACGAGACTGGCGGTAATGGCGGAGATGATGAGTTCGAAGTAAAAGCGGGCGACCGCATGCCGTATTTTTTGATTGACGGCAAGAGCGTTTACGATCAACTGCGCGCGCCAAAGTTTCACCTGATTACCTTCTCGGATGGAGAAAGTATTGGCCAGAAATCGAATACTCTTGACGACCCTAACAGCGGCGATAGTCTAGTTGAGGGCAAGACACACGCAATTGAAAGCAAGTACGCTCGCCTAATTGAACGTCACGTCATTCCGCTTTATCCGCAAGTAGTGGGGATCTTCGCCACGATCAAACCTTTCAACGTGCTCTTGCGACCCGATAACTACATTGGCTTCATCTCCACAGATACGTCGGAGCGCCCGTTATCAAAATATTTTGGGCAACTGTTCCATCGTTGACAAAGTAGTTGCACTTGGATCGTGCCAATTAACGATTCAGGATTCACGAATTAAAACTTACGATCCATCACGCTCACCCATAAGGAGATTGTCATGAATACTTTTATTCTGCGCGCATGCTTTTCTTTTGTTGCGTTCGTCGTTCTAACCGCATCACTTGCGTGCGTTGGCCCACAGGGCCCGCCAGGACCGCCGGGACCGTCCGGATCAGGCGGTGGACCACCCTACGTTTGGGTCTGCACGCCTGCGTATTTCGCAAACGCCGGCAGTAATACCCGGGCCGACGTCTGTATCTTCAACGGCAGCTCGGCAACTGCAAACGTCGCGATGCACATTCTGGACAAGAATGGAAACAACTTGTCCGGCGCTAACGTTCCCGGCACCAGTCCAGCCTCTACTTATCCAGGTCAGACGGGCAGCGCTACGGTGGCTTTAGCCGCAGCCAATACGTTGAACGTAAACTGGCAAACTCCGGTGGCGGGTGGGCCGGGCTTTGATGGCGTCACTAACGTTTCCACTGCGGTGACGGTGACTTCCGATCAACCGATAGTTGTCGGCTCGGACTTCCAGTGGAGCGGCTTCCATCCACTGCCTTGCAGTTTGTTGCCAAAATAAATTGATTGAATTAATTACTACCGACGCGAAACAAACGAGAGACAACATCCGGTTCGGAGTGTTGCTATCTAATAGAAAGGAGCAAATGTATTGGCTCGGATTACCGGGATAGAAAAGCAGCAGGCGCCGTGGCACCTGCGTTGGTTTTACGGCACCATGCGCAAGATGTTTGGCAAAGAACTCACGCCGGTGAAACTGCAGATGCGTTTGCCCGGTCTAGTTTGGGGCCGCATTGCGATGGAAGCCGGCCTCGGTAGCAAGCGCAAGCTATCGCTGCGTCACATTCAGTTGGCGAAAATGCGAACAGCGGCACGAGTCGGCTGTCCGTTTTGAGTGGACATCAATTCTGCCGACGGCAGAAAAGCAGGATTGACAGACGAGAAGTTGTGCGCGCTCGTACGTGATGACTTGACAGAGTTCAATGAGTTCGAGCGTTTGGTGATTGAACTGGCCGACGCAATGGTCGGCGCGCCTGCGAATATTTCGGATGATTTGTACGGGCGCTTGCGGAATAAATTCTCTGAAGAACAGCTGCTGCAACTGGGAGCGCAAATCGCGTTTGAGAATTATCGCGCCCGCCTGAATCGTGTTTTTGGAAGTCGAGAGTGATGAGTTGTGCCGGCCGGAAGCTTGAGACTCAGTTGCGAAATTCCTACAAGCGGAACTTCAGTGCTCGTGTTTGCTCTGACAGGCCGGTTTTGTTGCATTTGACAGAGCATTCCCGCTTCCCTATCATCCTTGCAACTTCGTCGGGGCGTGGCTCAGCCTGGTAGAGCGCTCGGTTCGGGACCGAGAGGTCGGAGGTTCGAATCCTCTCGCCCCGACCAAA
>Ga0184619_10000184_pt1 | contig 20758 bp, 22 predicted proteins | sample PLM0_60_b1_FD_133146 | JGI IMG/M metagenome (GOLD analysis project Ga0184619, IMG submission 133146) | Groundwater sediment microbial communities from an aquifer in East River, Colorado, USA - PLM0_60_b1 | ecosystem: Environmental > Terrestrial > Soil > Riparian zone | place: USA: East River...
AGCCGAGCTGGCAAACGATGACGGTGATGATGTTCTGGAGCGTGGCCGGGGTGCTGCTGCTGACCGCCCTTTGGCTGCTGCGTGGCATACGGCGCGAGGATCCGGTGCAGCGCGCTTGGCTGCGCTTCTGCGACAAGCTCGCCCGGGAGGGGCTCGCGCGCGCGGGCGCCGAGGGCCCGCTCGACTACGCGAGCCGCGTTGCCCAGGCGCTCCCCGCGCGCGAGACCGCCGTGCGTGCCATCGCCTCACTCTACGTCGATCAGCGCTACGGCCCGGGCCCCGACACCCGCTCGATCGCCCGATTGAAGCACCTGGTTCGGGAATTCGGTCCATGAAGGCCTGTCATCGGTTCTTCGTGGCCGCGGCCCTCGCGCTGCAGATCGGCTCGGTCGCCGCCGCAGATCCTCCGGCCTATTCGCAGCGCGAGGAGGTGAAGCAGTTCATCGCCGAAATGGTGAAGAAGCATGGCTTCACCCGGAGGGAGCTCAACCGCGTCTTCGGCAAGGCGCAGTTTCAACCCGCGATCATCAAGGCGATGGAGCAGCCCGCCGAAACCGCGTCCTGGCAGGCCTACCGAGCGATATTCATCAACCCCCAGCGCGTCGAAGCGGGCGTGCAGTTCTGGAACCGCAACGCCCAGCCCCTTGCGCGCGCCGCGAGTGAATTCGGCGTGCCCGAGGAAATCATCGTGGGCATCATCGGCGTGGAGACCACTTACGGCCGCAACATCGGGACCTACCGGGTGATCGATGCTCTGGCGACGCTCGCGTTCGATTATCCGAAGCGCGCACCGTTCTTCCGCGGCGAGCTGGAGAACTACCTGGTGCTCAGTCGCGAGGAAAAAATCGACCCCCTGCGCGTCAAGGGCTCGTACGCGGGGGCGATCGGTATTCCCCAGTTCATGCCGGGGTCGTACCGGCGTTTCGCGGTGGACTACGACGGTGACGGGCTGAGCGATCTCGCGACGAGCCCCGCGGACGCGATCGGCAGCATCGGCAATTTCCTGAAGGGGCACGGTTGGGTTCGGGGAGAGCCCGTAGGGTTCTCCGCCGAGGTGAGCGGCGAGGGCTGGCGCAAGCTCGCCGAGGCGGGAGTCACGCCAGCCAGTCGCGCCGCCGAGCTCCCCGGGTTCGGCGTGAAACTCGCGGTTCCCGTGCCTCCTGACACCCGCTGCGCGTTGATCGAGCTGGAAACGCCGGGCCAGCCCTCCGACTTCCGGGTGACACTGCAGAATTTTGTCGTCCTGACGCGCTACAACCGATCCAACCTCTATGCCGCGGCGGTGATGGATCTCGCCACTGAGCTGGCCCGGGCGAGGGCTGGACCGCCCGATGCGCCACCGCCGAATCCCGCCAAGGAAAAGTCGTGAACCCGCGCTCCTACCGCTACTACGAATTCGTCATGGCGGCGTTCGTCACGGTGCTGATCTGCTCGAATCTGATCGGCCCGGCCAAGATCGCTCAAGTTCAGCTTCCGCTGATCGGGATGGTGTCGTTCGGGGCGGGCGTGTTGTTTTTTCCGATTTCCTACGTCTTCGGCGACATCCTCACCGAGGTCTATGGCTACGCCCGTTCCCGACGCGTGATCTGGGCCGGCTTCGCAGGTCTTGCCTTCGCCGCCCTCATGGCGTGGATCGTGGTCGGCCTGCCCCCGGCGCCTTTTTGGAAGAACCAGGCGGCCTACGAAATCGCCTTCGGCTCGACCTGGCGCATCGCGGCGGCTTCCCTGATCGGGTTCCTGTGCGGGGAATTCGTCAACTCGTTCGTGCTGGCGAAGATGAAAATTCTCACCCGGGGCCGATGGCTGTGGGCGCGCACCATCGGCTCGACGATCTTCGGCGAGGGCGTCGATTCCCTGATCTTCTATCCGCTCGCGTTCTATGGAAGCGGACTGATTCCCGATGACAAGCTGCCGCAGATCATGCTGGTCCAGTTCGTTTCCAAAGTCGGATTGGAAGTGGCGTTTACGCCGCTGACATACGCCGTGGTCGGCTGGCTGAAGCGCGCCGAACAGGAGGATTACTACGACAGGGATACGGATTTCAATCCCTTCACCCTCAGGACCTAGCCTCCCGTTCTCGAGAAAGACGGCCGCAGATGCCAAGTAATCACGCTTTTCGGACCCATCCCTCGGAAGATCGGCGGTAGAATGCCCTTCGCTTGCCCTCGTAGGCAAGCCAGTCGGGAGCGCAATTCAAGTGAACCGTCGCGGCAACGAGTACGATGTTTCTTGCCGGGTGAACACGACCGATTCGGCGCTCGTCAAGTCGGAAGTGGACCGGATCTTCCTCGAGCTGTATCCCCGGTCGGAGACCGCCCAGATCGACCGGGCTTTCCGGGACCTCACCACGATGTATCGCGGGGACCGCCCCGGGTACCACGCCTGCGATACCGCCTATCACGACATCCAGCACGTGCTCGAGGTCACGCTCGCGATGGCGCGGCTGATCGATGGCTACGAGCGCGCCCGAATGGGCCTGGAGCCGCTCGACGCCGCCATGTTCCGGCTGGGGGTGATCACGGCCTTGTTCCACGACTGCGGTTACATACGAACGCTCGACGACAAGCAGCACAGGAACGGAGGCGAGCTGACGCTGACCCACGTGTCCCGCGGCGCGCGCTTTCTCAGGGATTACCTGCCCAAGATCGGCATGGGCGAGGTGGCCGGCGTCGCCGCCTCGCTGATCCACTTCACCGGTTACGAGATCCCGATCTGCGAAATCAACGTGCCGTCTCTTGGCTACAAGCTGCTCGGCAGCCTGCTCGGCTCGGCGGACATCATCGCGCAGATGTCGGACCGCTGCTACCTGGAAAAATGCCGCGACCGGCTCTATCCGGAATTCCTCGCCGGCGGTATCGCCCGCAAGCGTCTTCCGGACGGGGGCGAAGAAGTCCTGTACGAATCGGGAGAGGACCTGGTGAGGAAAACCCCGCATTTCTATCAGGGCGCGAGCCGGCGCCTCGACACGGACCTCGGCGGAGCCCACAAGTATGCCAGTGATCACTTCGGCGGGCAGCACCTGTACCTGGAGGAGCTCACGAAGAACATCGAGTTCGCAGAAGCCATCAACGGTGAAGACGACAGCACTGCTTTGAAGCGCAATCCCCCCAACACCATCACGGACGACGTCCGCTGATCTAGAGAAGAACTTCCTTCGACAGGCCGCGCCGGCGCAGGATGCGCCGCAGCTGCGCAAGAGCCTCGAGCTGAATCTGGCGTACGCGCTCGCGCGTGAGCATGAGCCGCGAGGCGAGCTGCTGGAGCGTGAGCAATTCCCTTCCGTTCAAGCCGAAACGCCGCTCGATCACGGCGCGTTGCTTGTCGTTCAGCTGCGCGAGCCATTCGCGCACGAGCGACTCGATTTCGTTCGCATGCAGCTGCAGCTCCGGGCTCATGCTGCTCTCGTCGGCGATCGACTCGCCGATCGAGCGCATCGGATCGACGTCGAGCGGCGCATCGAGGGAAGCGATGTGCTCGCCGCGCGACAGCAACCGGAGCACTTCATCGGTGTCCTTGCCGACGAGGTGCGCGATGTCATCCGCGGTCGGCTCGCGCTCGGCATGCGCCTCCAGATGGCGCTTCGCGCGAAGCACGGTGTTCAGCTCCTTGATCACGTGCACCGGCAGCCGGATGGTGCGCGACTGGTTCATGATGGCGCGCTCGATGTTCTGCCGGATCCACCAGGTGGCGTACGTGGAAAACCGAAAACCGCGCTCGGGATCGAACTTGTCGAGCGCGTGCATCAGCCCGAGGTTGCCTTCCTCCACGAGGTCCAGAAGCGGCATGCCTCGGTTGAGATAAGCCTTGGCGACGTTGACCACCAGACGCAGGTTGTGCTCGATCATTTTCTGCCGGGCGGAGAAATCCCCGGCGACGTTACGCCGGGCAAAATGCAGCTCCTCCGCCGGCGTGAACAAGCGATTGAGACCGATCTGATGCAGATAGAGCTGGGTTGCGTCGCTCAAGGGATCGGCTTCCGGCGCATCTTCACCCGGCTCCGCGCTCGAGGGGGCTTCCGCCGCCGCGCCAGGCGCCAGGCGCCCGGGTTCCTCGGAGACCGCGGGGGCCGACTCGACCGCGCCGGCAAGGTCACTCCCGGCCCATTCCGCCTGGAGTTCCTGCTCCGGCGCGCGCGAATTCACGACGGCCGGTCCGGCAGGAATTTCAGGGGATCGACCGGTTTGCCAAGACGCCGGATCTCGAAATGAAGCTTCGCCTGGGAGGAATCGGTATTGCCGATTTCGGCGATCTTCTGACCCCTCACTACATTCTGTCCTTCCTTCACCAGCAGGTTGCTGTTGTGAGCGTAGGCGGACAGATAGGTCTGGTTGTGCTTGATGATGACGAGTTTGCCGTAGCCGCGCAGCCCCGTACCGCTGTAGACGACGCGTCCGGACGCCGAGGCAAAGACCGGATCACCGACCTTGCCGAGGATGTCCAGGCCCTTGTTGGTCGCTTCGGAGAATCCCGCGAGAACGCGGCCTGTGGCCGGCCAGATCCACGCCACCGCGTCTTGCCCTTCCTCGGCGCCAGGCTGCGGCGGAGGCGGAGCGGCCGTCGGCTGCGGAGGGGCCTGCCGCAGCAGCATCGCGAGGTTCTCCTCGGAATAGGGCAGCTTCATCGCTTTGGGACCGGTCTTGAGAAGGTCGCCCGCAGCCCGGGGCTCCGCTCCTGCCCGCGAATCCCCGCCGAGCGAGCGTGCCTCCACGGAGCCCGGCACCGTCACCGGCTGCACCTGCACACGGGCCTCCGGCTGGACTTGCGTCCCGGCCTCCGGCTGCGCCACCGGCCCCGGCGGCCGCATGCGCAGCACCAGCCCGGCCCTGATGGCGGCGGGATCGGTGAGGTTGTTCCAGGCGGCGAGGTCCCGATAATCCAGGCCGTTGTCGAGCGCAATGCTGTAAAGGGTATCGCCGCGCTTGACCGTGTAGCTCTCGGGCCTTTGCTCCGCGGGCGGGGGCGCGGGCTTGGCAACGGAGGGGCGCGCGACGGTCCGTTCGACGACCGGCGCCCGGTACGGGCCCACGCATCCGGCCACAGTCGCGCACGCGAGCACCGCGAAAAAAATCCCGGCCAGCTTCACTGCTTGCCTCCTCTCAATGGTACGAAACGCACGGCGTCGAGCCATTTTTCCGTCAATCCGCTCGGAGTCCTCTCGATGAGGCACAGGGCCTGATCGCCGCTTCCCACGGGCACGATCATTCTGCCACCCGGCGCTAGCTGCTGCAAAAGCGCACCGGGAATCCCAGGCGCCGCCGCCGCGACGATGATGCCGTCGAATGGCGCCGCTTCGGGCAATCCCCGCGTGCCATCGGCGTGCACCAACCTCAGGTTTGACAGACGCAAAGGGCGCAGGTTGCCGCGCGCCTTTTCCAGCAATCCCGCAATGCGCTCGACCGAATATACGTCCTTCGCGAGGCGCGCGAGCAAAGCCGCCTGATAGCCGCAGCCGGTACCGATTTCGAGCACCTTTCCCAGAGCCGCTTCTCCGCGCAAGGCTTCGATCATGCGCGCGACCACGAAGGGCTGCGAGATGGTCTGCTCAAAGCCGATCGGCAGGGCGGTATCCTCGTAGGCGCGGCTGGCGAGCGCTTCCTCGATGAAAATATGGCGAGGAACGGCGCCCATCACGGCGAGCACCGCCTCGTCGCGTATGCCCTTCTCGCGCAGGCGCGCGACCATGCGGTCGCGCGTGCGCTGCGAGGTCATCCCGATACCGCGGGTTTTCGGGAGCACTATTTCGCCGCCAGCCACGCTTTGATCACGGGAATCTGGTGCTGATGCGTCAGATCCATTTGCAGCGGCGTGAGGGACACGCAGTCGGACGCGATCGCGTGAAAATCGGTCCCCGGCCCGGCGTCCTGCGCGCTCCCCGCGGCGCCCACCCAGTACACCGTCTCGTTGCGGGGAGTCTTGGTCTTGATCGTGGGCTCGGCCTTGTGGCGTCTGCCGAGGCGCGTTACCTCGAAACCCTTCAGAGCCTCGTAGGCGACGTCCGGGACGTTCACGTTGAGCAATACGGCCTCGCGCGGGGGGCGTTTCTGGAAGCGCTCGACCAGCTCTAGCGTGACGCGCGCGGCCGTCGCGTAGTGCTTTCCGGCCTTGCTCGCGAGCGAGATCGCGAGCGACGGAATACCGAGCAGATAGCCCTCGGTTGCTGCCGCGACAGTGCCCGAGTAGATGGTGTCGTCGCCCATGTTCGCGCCCAGATTGATGCCGGAGATGATCATGTCGGGCATCTCCTCGAGCAATCCGGTCACGGCGAGGTGAACGCAGTCCGTCGGCGTGCCGTTTACGAACTGGAAGCCGTTCGCGGATTTGCGCACCGAAAGCGGCCGATCCAGGGTGAGCGAGTTGGAGGCGCCGCTGCGGTCACGCTCGGGTGCGACCACGGTGATGCTCGCAAGGCCGGAGAGCGCTTCCGCAAGGATCGCGATGCCGGGTGCGAAATACCCGTCGTCGTTGCTGAGCAGAATGCGCACCTTTACTCTAACCCTTTGACTATCGAAAGATCAGAGTCGGATTGCGTGGAAGCGCGGGCACACGCGGCGCATTCTACCAGCCGGGCCACCTCATCTTCCGCCGTTGTTGCCGTCGGACGACACCAGAACAATCTAGAAATCAGTCGATTGCAAAATCCGCAGCAGTCCGCGTCGCAATTTGACGACGCTTTTTCCTGCGGTAGACAACGTTGGCACTGAATTCACAGGGAATAATCGAGCGTGGCACGGAAATCGCTATGACGTCGGCATAAGATCGCCTGCCGAAACAGAACCCATGACACTGGAAAGAACCCCGGGGAAATATCTTCGTTTTCCGTCGCCCGCGGACGTGCTGGCGATCGAACGGGCTGCGAGACGCGCACGGGCGAAGGCCATCGGCCGCCTGTTCGCCGCAGCCGGGCGCCAGTTGAAAAAGATGATCGCGGATGGCGCCACGGTGCCCGCCGGCAAGGTCCTCCGCGCGGGCGCTGCGCCGCGCGAGGGATCGCAATTTCCAACCGAGAGGAAGACCATGATTACATCGTTCTGGAAGGACGCCCTAGCTTCTTTGCCGCCCAGCGTGCAGCGTCGCTACGCGGCAAGCTTCGAGGCCGCGGAGCGTTTCGAAGCGCTGCTCGAACTGAGCATCGAGGCCTGGGGCTCCGCCAAGCGGGCCCTCGGGAAGATCTGTCAATCCGCCGCGCGAGCGATGCGCGGAACGGCGCGTATCCTCGAGGAGGCGGCGCACCGGCTGCTGCCCATGCATTGACCCGAGACGTCCCGACCCAGAAAAAAGCCCAGGCTTCGCGCCTGGGCCTTGCTTTTGTGTTGGCTGGACGTCAAAGCCTGTCGGATCTCGCACACCCTGCGTTGAATCCTCACCCGTACCGAGCCGCGTTGCGAAGAAGGCTATCGCTCGTCTACGGTCCCGGCGTGGTTCTGCTGACCAAAAAACCCTGCGCGGAAGCCTCTGGCGTAATCGTCGATTCCGACTTGAAGATAGAGAGTCAGCGCACTGCCTCCGGCGCGGGCCGCCCGACCGTCGATGACTCCGCTGGCATAAGCGGCCGAAGGACCTTCATTCCCTAGGGTCTTGAACTCCGTCACTGTACCCATGACCGCTTCCCCAAAGTGATGCTCTCCTCTAGTTCAGCAAGCACCATGCCAGTAACCCTGGGTCGAGGGGCACGCCTAGATGCAAGCCCCCACGGCTCAGATCGTGCCTCAGCATCTTTTCACCCTTGTTAAGGAGTAGCCGGCCAGAAATCCCTGCCGATACTCGTCCAGATCGCCCAGGGGATAGTTTGGAGTTTGCGCACCGTATCTTCGTGCCGCGGTGCCGTCGAGGTAACCCTCGGCAAAAGCCTCGGACCAGCCGTTTTTCGCGGCCAAATCCCTGAATTCCTCTTTGGGCAAGATTTTCACGTTCCCTCCCGTCCGGGTACCGCCAAGGAAGGGCAGCAATTTCTGGGCCGGATTTGAGTGGGCGGATCCGTCTTTTGGGCATTGCGGGACGAGTAACTCGTCCATCGCCCGCACGTTCGGATGCGCGGGCCGGACGTTCTAGCTGATCGTCGAGTCGCTGGCCCCCCGGGTCAGCGTCGTGCCGCGGCGAGAACTCCGCGCACGTCCTCAATCGCGGACAGCGCGCGCTGCAACTGGTCGATGTCCTCGACTTCGACGGTGAAGTACATGGATGCGATGTCGTTGCGCGTCTGCGTCTTCGCCGCGATCAAGTTGGTCTTCTCCCGCACCAGGGTTTCGGTCACGTCGCGCAGCAGCCCTTGCCGGTCGTTCCCGCGGACGACGATATCCACGGGGTACGCCTGGGCACCGCGCTTGCCCCAATCGGCGCCGATGATGCGCTCGGGAAAGCGCTCGGCGAGGCGCGCGAGGCTGGTGCAGTCGCGGCGGTGCACCGAGACGCCGCGTCCCTTGGTGACGAATCCCGAGATCCGGTCGGGCGGCGCCGGCTTGCAGCAGCGCGCGAGCTGCGTGAGCAGGCGCTCGACGCCCACGACGAGAACCCCGCTGCTCGATTGTCCGGCCCGAACAGGGTGCGGCGGAATTTCCTGCGGGTGCGCGCGTTCCGTCCCGCCGCGCAGCGCGGTCTGCAGCTGCCGCGAGCCGACTTCCTCGCGGCCGACCGCCGCGAAAAGCTCGTCGGGCTCGCCGAAGCCGAGGCGCTTTGCCAGATCCTCGAGGCTCGCGCGCTTTCCTTCGCGCTGCAGCTCGCGCTCCACTGCGGCGCGCCCGGCCGCGACGACGCTCGCGATGTCGCGGCTGTTGAACCACTGGCGTACCTTGTTGCGCGCGCGCGAGGTCTTGATGGTGCCGAGCGCCGGATTGAGCCAGTCGCGGCTCGGGCCCCCGGTCTTGGCGGTAATGATCTCGACCGCTTCCGCATTCTTCAACCGATAATCGAGGGGGACGATGACCCCGTTCACCTTGGCGCCGCGGCAGCGGTGGCCGATGTCCGAGTGCAGCGCGTACGCGAAGTCCACGGGCGTCGCCCCTTGCGGCAAGTCGATGACCTTGCCCTGCGGCGTGAGCACGTAGACGGTGTCGTCGAGCACGGCGTGCTTGGACTGCTCGATCCAGTCCGAGGCATCGACGATCTCGTCGCGCCACGCGAGCATCTGCCGCAGCCAGGCTATTTTCTCGTCGAAGGGATCGCCTTTGCCGGTTGCGCGCTTTGACCCTTCCTTGTAGCGCCAGTGCGCGGCGACGCCGAGCTCCGCGTCGCGGTGCATCTCGCGGGTGCGGATCTGTACTTCCAGTGCCTTCCCCTCCGGACCGATCACCGCCGTGTGCAGGGAACGGTACAGGTTCGCTTTCGGCCGTGAGATGTAGTCGTCGAATTCCCTGGGGATCGGCGCCCACAGGTTGTGCACGACGCCGAGCACCGTGTAGCAGTCCTTCGCCTCGTCCACCAGCACGCGCAGGCCGCTCACGTCGTGAATTTGCGAGAAATCGAGCGACTTTGCGCGCATCTTGCTGTAGATGCTGAAGAGGTGCTTCGGCCGGCCGGTGATCTCTGCCCGGATTCCGGCGCGGGCGAGCTCGTCGGCGAGCGCGCAGATCGCCTGCTCGACGAAGAGCTCGCGTTCGCTGCGGCGATCCTCGAGAAGGCCGGCGATGCGTTTGTAGAGCTCGGGCTCGAGGTAGCGGAACGCCAGGTCTTCCAGCTCCCACTTGAGCTGCCACACGCCGAGGCGGTTGGCGAGCGGGGCATAGATGTCGAGCGTCTCGCGCGCAAGCTGCGCTCGCTCGGCGTCCGGGGCGCGCGCGAGCCAGCGCAGCGTCTGCGCGCGGCTCGCGAGGCGCAGCAGCACCACGCGCACGTCCTCCACCATGGCGAGCAGCATTTTGCGCAGCACCTCCGCCTGCGGCCCGGAATCCTTGCCCAGGGCCGCCGTCTTCATGACGACCCGCAGCTGGTTGAGTCGGCTGATGCCGGCAACGAGCGAGGCGACCGCCGCCCCGAACGATTCCTTCAGCTTTTCCTCGGCACCGGGGAGATAGGCGGGTACGGCGAAGAGCAGCCCGGCGGCGCGCGCGTCTGCGTCGAGCCTGAGCTCAGCGGCCTTGCGCGCCATCCCCACGGCATGCTCATAGGCCGGCTCGCCGGTGCCCAGCAGCTTTTCACCGTAGAGCTCGGCAGCGAAGGCGAGCGCGCGGGCGAGCGAGCGCCGGTCCTCGTCCGAGATTCCGGCGTTGAGGACGTCGGATTCCACGATTTCGGCGGGATCTGGGCGCGTAGTGGAAACCATGCTCGGAGTTTATCCCACGCTGTAGCGCCGCAGCGCGCCGTCCCGGATAATCCGTCTTTTTCCCGGACCCCTGATGCCCGACGCCCTCGTACGGCAGCGGACACTGTCCACCCTGCTGCTGTTGGTCGCCGCCGCGTCCTGGGGCGGCAACTGGGTGGCCGCGCGCGCGATCACCTGGGAGGTTCCGCCTTTCGCGTTGTCGTTCTGGCGCTGGGCGATCGCCTCGGCGATTCTGCTTCCCTTCGCGGCCGCGCAGCTGCGCGAGGACGCATCGCTCATCCGGCGCCATCTCCCCGCGCTCATCGCTTTCGGCGTGATCGGGGCCGGGGGATTCACGCTGCTCGGCTACTGGGGCGTGCGTTACACGACGGCGGTCAACGCGACCTTGCTCAACTCCTCGCTGCCGCTGTTCGTGGTTCCGCTTTCCTGGTGGCTGCTCAAGCTCACCGTCAGCGCGAGGCAACTGGTGGGGCTGGCGCTGTCGCTCGCCGGGGTCGCCACGATCATCAGCGCGGGCGAGCTGCAAACGCTCGCGCGGCTTTCGCTCAATCCCGGCGACTTGCTGCTCCTCGGCGGGGCGCTCTTGTGGGCGATTTACACCGTGCTGCTGAAGTGGCGCCCTCCCCTTCGGCCCTTGTCGTTCCTGTTCACGGTGGTAGCCGCAGCGGCGGCGTTTTCGCTGCCGTTCTATCTCTGGGAGATCCTGGAGGGCGGCACGATGACGGTCTCGCCAAGAACGATCGCCGTGATCGGCTACCTCGCGGTCTTTCCGTCCATCGTGGCCTACATCTGCTGGAACCACGCAGTGGCCGTGGTGGGACCCAACGTGGCGGGGTTCTTCAATCCGGTCATCCCGGTGTTCGGCACGCTGTTCGCCGTGACCTTGCTCGGCGAGCCGTTCCGGCACTACCACTTCGCGGGATTCGCCTTGGTGCTCGGCGGCGTAGTGCTGACTTCCAGACGCTAGGGATGGGCTTCCTCCGGGATTGGCGCCGCAAGCGTGTGCTGAAAAGCGCCCGCCTCGACGAAGCGCTGTGGGCACGAGTCGCCTCGAGGCTCTCCTTCCTGCGCGGCTTGTCCAAGGAGGAAGCGACACGGCTGAAGCAGCTCGTCGTCCTCTTCCTCGCCGAAAAGGAAATGCACGGCGCGCAAGGCTTTCGGCTCACGGACGAAGTGCGCCTGTCGATCGCAGTGCAGGCCTGCCTGCCGATTCTCAATCTCGGCCTAGACGTCTACAACGGCTGGGTCGGCGTTGTCGTCTATCCCGGTGAATTCCGCGTGCGCAAGGAAGAGATGGACGAGGACGGAATCGTGCACACCTTCGACGAGGAGCTCGCCGGGGAAGCCTGGCCGGGCGGGCCGGTGATCCTCTCCTGGGAAGACGTGGGATCGGCAGAGCGCGGCTACAACGTGGTGATCCACGAATTCGCGCACAAGATCCACATGGATGGAGCGGGCGACGCGGATTTTCCAGCGGCGCGCGCCGCAATGGACGCCGCGAAATGGCGCAGGATTCTCGACAAAGCCTACGAACGTTTTTGCAGCGAAGTCGACTCGGGCCGACCGACCTTCATCGACGAGTACGCCGCCGAGCACCCGGCCGAGTTCTTCGCCGTGATGAGCGAGGCCTTCTTCACCGAATCCGCCGTGCTCGCGCGCGACTGGCCGGAGCTATACCAGCAGTTCGCGCTTTTCTACCGGCAGGATCCTGCGGGACGGGCGGGCTAGCAGGGCACGCGCCGCCCGGGTGAGTCGGCTCAGCTTCCAAGCAAAAAATCCCGCACGGTCGCGATCTGATCGTCGTGAAGCAAGGTCGGCGAGTGGCCGACGCCGGCGATTTCAACGACTTTGGCCCGCGGGCCGCGTGAAGCCATCTGCTCGGCGGTGTCGCGCCTGAGGAGGTCCGATTGTTCGCCGCGCAGGAGAAGCGTCGGGCAGCGGATCGCATCGTAGAAGCTCCACAGCTCCACGTCCTTCCGCGACAGCCCGGCGTTGAACGGTACGGCGAGCGCCGGATCATAGTGCATGCGCAGCGACCCGTCCGCATTCTTTCGCACCACGTGCTCGGTGAGGAAACGCCATTCGGCGTCGGTGTGCGGGCCGAAGGACGCGCTGGTCGAGCGCACGAACAGCTCCGCCGCTTCGATCGTCGGAAGAGGCGGCCACTTGCCGACGTAGGCGCTGAGGCGCTCGAGCGACACCGCCGTCAACACCGGCCCGACGTCGTTCAGCACCAGCCTCGTGATCGGCGAGCCGCGCATCGCCGCGATCATCATCCCGATCAGCCCGCCGAGCGAGGTGCCGACCCAATGCACCGATTCCACGTCCAGGCGCGCGATCAAGGTCACCATGTCGTACGCGTAGGTCGGCACCGCGTACTCCATCGGATTCTCGAGCCAGTCGGAATCGCCGCGCCCGGCGACGTCAGGACAGACGACGCGGTAGCCGTGCCGGACCATTTCCGCGGCCAAGCGGTCGAAATCGCGCGCGCAGCGGGTGAGCCCGTGAACGCAGACGAGCGTTTTCCCGCTGGAGGGCTCGCCCCACTCGAGATAGGCGATTCGGTGCAGGCCGCCGGCGCTCGCGCACTGCACCTTGCGGCGCCGGAAAGGTTCGCTCATTTTGCGCGCCGCAGCCAGCAGCGCCGCAGTAGTTCCGGAATCCAGCGCGTGCCTTCCCCGAACGAGCCGAACGCAAGGCCGCCGTTTTCCGGACGGAGCACTTTGCGCAGCTTTTCCGAGCTCAGGTTCGCGGCGCGGACCGGATAGCCGTAATCCTCGAAGCGCCGACGCTCGACCGCGGTCTCCGCGGGCTCGCTCTCCTCGAACCATATCCATTCGCGCGAGAACTCCTGCGCGAGCCGGTCGAGCTCGCGCAGCTCGTCCTCCGCGATGGGCTCCCGGGGCGCAAGTTCCGAGTAGTCCGCGACGCTTGCGGAGACCGTCCAGCGCTCCGCCCATTCCGCCTCGATCCCGTCGGAAGCGGAAAGCCGGCAGGACCCGGCAGACCCCGCGATGCGGAAGAAAGCGTGCTGGTCGGAAGCGATGACGTAGCCGTGCCAGACCTCGCGCCAGCGCGCGCAGGCGAGGGCGAGCCGCAGCCCACCGTCCGCGCCGGCTGCGACGTCCTGCAAGGCCGCGCCGGCGGGCGAGTGCGACTGCGCCGCCTGCTCGGCGAGCACGCCGTTCCTGATGATCGCGCGGCCGCTCCTACCTAGGGCGGCGTCGCTCCATCGCACCTCGACGGTCAAATCAGGAAACGCCTGCGAAGCCGACACGAAAGGCGGGAAGGGGATGCCGCCGTGCAGCTTGAACTCGTACTCCAGCCGCTCGGCCGAGTGCAGCTCGCGGTAGGATTCGCCGCCCTCTTCGTCGAGAAGGCGATTGACTTGGACTCGGTATTCCCGGAGCAGCCCGGGATCGCCCATTACCGTGATCGTCGCATTCAGATTCAAGCCGGCTTCTCCGCCCCCGGAGTATAGCCGCTCGAGGACTCGTGCCAGTAGCGCCTTGCGCGAACGCGCTCGGTGTCCACGCGCAGCTCCCCCGCCGCAAAGCGCAGCTGGATCGCTCCGCCGGTGTCGGTGCGGAGCAGCTCGCTGCCGGCCTCGCGATAGCGCTCGAGCACATCTGCGCGCGGATGGCCGAAGCGGTTGCGACGGCCGGCGGCGAACACCGCATAGCGCGGCGCCACCTGCCTCACGAACTCCGGCGTCGACGAAGTGGCGCTGCCGTGATGGGGCACGAGCAGCGCCTCCGCGGGCAGAAGCGCCGAAGCGCGCCGCAGAAGCTCGCGCTCTGCGGCGCGCTCGATGTCTCCGGTGAGCAGAACGCGGCCCGCGGGGGCTTCGATCCGCAATACGCAACTCTGGTTGTTCGCCCGCACCGCGCGGCTTGACGCCGCCTCCGTAAGCGGATGGAGAAATTCGAAGGAGACTCCATCCCAATGCCATTTACGCTGCGCAACGCAGGGCGCGCGCCAGGCGTTCGCCGAAAGCAGGACGTGGTCCGGGGAAAGCGAGGACCACAGCACGCCGACGGGCATCGCCTCGAGCACCGAGCCCGCGCCGCCCGAATGGTCGCGGTCGTCATGGGACACGACCAGCGCATCGAGCGCGGCGATCCCCTCGCCGCGAAGATAGGGAAGGATCACGCGGCTGCCGCTGTCGGAAAACGCGTTGAACGCCGGACCGGCATCGTAGAGCAGAGCGTGCTTTTCCGTGCGCGCGAGCACCGCGAGCCCCTGCCCCACGTCGAGCACGGTGATCCAGAGCTCTCCGCCACGGGGGCCCGGCGGACTCACGCCAAAGAGGGGTACCATCAGCAGCGCCCCGAGCGCCCGGGACGGAAATCCGCGCGGGAGCAGCAGCCAGGCAATGCCGGCGAGCGCAAGCGGCACCGTCCACGGCACCGGCGCATGCTGATGCCAGACCGCGCGAGGGAGCGCCGCGAGGCAGTCGAGCCCCTTCATCAGGACTTCGAGAATCGCGTGCCCCAGCGCAAGCGGCCAGTCGAAGGGGAGCACCGCGCCGACGAGCGCGAGCGGCGTGACGACGAAGCTCACCAGCGGGATCGCGAGCGCGTTGGCGACCGGGGAGACGAGCGACACCTGCTGGAACAGCACGAGCAACAGGGGAGCGAGGCCCGCGGTGACCGCCCATTGCACCCTTCCCCACTGCGCGAGCCAGGGGGCCTTGGCGGTGCGACCGGTCGCCACGAAGAAAATCAGCGCGACCGCGGCGAACGAAAGCCAGAAGCCCGGCGACAGGACCGCCCAGGGATCGAGCGCGAGAACGATGAAGAGCGCCGCGGCGAGCACGCGCGAGGCGCTGGTCGCTCGTCCGAACCAGAGCGCGACGGCGACCACGCCGACCATGTAGAGCGTGCGCTGGGCGGGTACCGCGAATCCGGACATGAGGCAATAGGCAAACGCGGCGAGAAAGCCCGCGAGCGCCGCGGCTTTCTGCGCGGGCAAGGCGAGCGAGAGAGTCTCGCTGCGCCGCCAGCACCAAGACACGAGCATCGCAAGCAAGCCCGCGACCATGGTCACGTGCAGCCCCGAAATGCTCATCAAGTGGCTCACCCCGGTGCGGGCGAAGAACTGCCACTGCCCCGTGTCGATCGCGTTCTGGTCGCCGATCGCCAGCGCGATCAGTATGCCCGCGTAGGGGCGCTCGGGCAGCGCGCCGCGGATTTTTTCCCGCGCGGCCTCGCGCAAGCCTTCGATCCAGTATCGAGGCCGCGGCACCATCGTTGCCAGCCGCTCGAGCACCACCTGCACGCGCTCATCCGCCGGGCGGCGCGAGGGCATTCTCACGTAGCCGGTCGCGCGAACGCCGCGCTCGAGAAGCCAGGCCTCGTAGTCGAATCCGTGCGGGTTGGCGCCGCCGTGCGGCCTGCGCAGCCGCACCGCGAAGCGCCAGCGCTCCCCGGCCCGCACCGGAAGCACGCCCTGGTAATCATCCGGGGCGAATCCGCCGTACGAAGAGAGCACGATGCGCCGCGGTACGCCCGTCCCGGGAGATTCCACGTCGAAATCGAAGCGCACGCCGCGCTCGAAGGTTTGCGGCAGGCCGGCGACGACACCTGTGACGACGACATCGCGTCCCTCCAACGCCGGATCGAGCCGATCCGAGAGCCGCAACTGCGCGAGCACCGCAGCCCAGGCGAAACCGAGAGCGGCGAAGCCGATGAAGGTCGCGCCGGCTGCGATGACCGGTGAAACACGCCTGGAGAATCCGACTCCGCCGATCGCCGCAAACGCGCAGACAAGAACGAGCCACCCCGTGCCCGGCAGCTCGGGCTGGCGCTGCAACAGGCACGCCCCGAGCGTGAACCCCAACGCTGCAAATCTCATCGTCGGCTCGGGGCGCTCTTCATTCCGCGATTAACGGCCGGAGGTCCCGGAGGTTGATATGCTAGTCGGCCATGCCGCGAAAATTCTTCCGCAAGTACCTGCCGAGCCACGAGGCCATCCGGCAAAACCGGTACATCGCGCTCTTCGGCACGCTGCTGCTTCACCCCAACTTGTGGCACCTCAACCGCCGTTCTGTGGCGGGCGGCCTTGCGATAGGCCTGTTCGCCGGCCTCATACCGGGGCCGTTGCAGATGCTGACCGCGGTGCTGCTCGCGGTTTCGCTGCGGGTCAACCTGCCCGTGGCGCTTGCCACCACGTTGTACACCAATCCGCTCACCATCGGACCGCTCTACGTGATCGCGTACGGCATCGGCACCTTGTTCGTGCCGGGCGCGCCCTTCATCCATCCTCCGGGATTCGACTGGGACTGGTCGACCTTCGGCGCCTGGCTGCGCGCGCTATTCGAATGGACGCTCTCGCTCGGCAAACCCCTCGCCGTGGGGCTCGCCGCCCTCGCGGTCGGCCTCGCGATCGCCGGCTACGTGGTCGTGCAACTCGCCTGGCGCGCGCACGTGATACGCGCATGGCGCAGGCGCAAGGCGAGACGCGCGGGAAGGGACTCGGGGTAGTGGGCGCTTTACAGACCGCCGATCTGTCGACTAAATTGGCAACTGATTTGTCACCTATTAAACTGTCAACCGGCTCACGCTAATCCCCAAGCATCCGCGTCACTAGGAGGATCGTCGGCTATGCCACGCATTAAACCTTCGAACACCGGTCGGACGCCCATGGAAAGGCTCATGGGCCATGCTCCCCGCATTCTCGACCCCTGGACGAAGCTCGAGGATGCCTTCCTCGCGAGCAGGACTTTCTCTCCTGCGCTTCTGGAGCAGGTGCGCCGTACGCTTGCGTTGGCGACCGGCTGTCGCTACTGCCAGGCGAAGGGGGGTCCGCCCGATCACTCGCATGCCGATTCGCGTACGGCGGCGGCCGTAGAGCTTGCCGAGTACTTCGCGCGCGATCACCGCAGCATTGATGAAGCGGTACTCGCCCGCGCACGCGATCACTTCGCAGATGCAGAGCTATGTGAGCTCATCATGTTCATGGGCTTTATGTGGGCGGGCGGCACATTCGGTGCGGTGCTCGGGCTCGAGCCGTTGCATTCATCGCTATAACCAGGCGTGGGGGCGTTAGGCATCCACGGGTCAGCGACCGTGCATCGATCTCACCAATGAACATTCGACTTTACCTTCCTCTATCAGTCATGGTCCTGATCGCGGTAGGATGCTCATCGCTGCCGGTTGTGCCGTTGTCAGCGCCAGACGTCGCGAACCGGGCGGAGGTAGTGATCTATCGCGTGTATGCCTTCAACGCAGGTGGCGTGTCGCTCACTGTAGGAACTGGCGGTCAAGCGTTCGCGAACTTAAACAACACAGAGTACGTCGCGGCCTTCGTGCCTCCTGGCAGCCGCCCATTCTTTGTGCAGGCACGCAGCGCTGACCCCACAACGCTCACCGTCGAGTTGAAACCTGGTGAACGCGCCTGCCTGAAGACCGAGGCGGATCCGGGCAACCTAGGAAAAGTACTTCTCCCGCCGCTGCTCATTGCCACCGGCTACCGGTTCACTCTTGAGCAGGTGCCTTGCCCGAGTGAAGGCGAGTTCGCTAAGTACAAGCGCGTCAATGTCGAGTACCGTTGAAGTCTTGGGGTGCAACAGAAGTGACGCCTAACTTTAGTTCGAGCGGACGCGTTGCCGGCGGCACTGGCCGGCGCCGCTCAACTTGGCGTTAAGGCTCATTCATGCCAGCCTGGCTCCTCCCCGCCCTCAAAGCCGTTTTGCCTCACATTGGCACCATCATTTCGGCCGCCACGCCGGTTTTCACGCGGAAGAACGCCGATGCGGTCGCGAATCAAGCCCTGCTGCTGCAACAGCAGATCACTGAGCTTCAATCCGCCGCGTCTCAGAACGCGGCGCACATCAAAGAGCTGGCGGAGCAGTTGCAAAGCACGGTGGCAGCTCTGGAACAGGCGGCTTCGATCGCGGAAACGAAGCTCCGCCGGGTGCTATTGCTCTGTGTCGCCTCGGCGGTCTTGTCCGCGATCGCGGTAAGCATCGCGCTGGTCCTCATTCTCGGGCGATAAACCTGTCAACTGAATCGACACCCTTTTCGTTCACCCATCGATAGTTCCAGGCGTGGCCGAGAAAAAATGAGTTGGCCTATGCGATGGAGTACCAGAGGGCGACTTTGTGCCACCAAAGGTGAGGGAACTTGTTGCCGAGCTTGAACGGCGGGTTTCATAGACCGGAGCGGGAAAGGCAGTCATCGAAACTTTGTCCACCCGAAAGTTTCTAAACCGATCACAATATCGGGTGCCCTTAGTGACGACGCCAAGCACTATCAGATCAGAGCGGTGAAGCGCGCCGTTGAGGAGTCGAAAGCATGAAGGAAAGTGCAAGGTACGCGAAGATCGTCGAGTGGTCGGAGGAAGACCAGTGTTTTGTCGGGAGTTCTCCGGGCCTCATTTACGGTGGGTGCCACGGTACGGACGAAAAAGCCGTCTTCGAGCGACTGTGCCAAGTCGTGGAGGAGGCGATTGCCCTTTATCACCGTGACGGAAAGCCTCTCCCTCCGCGAACGTCGGGCCGCGACTTTGCCAACAAGATGCAGAACGTCGCGTAGGCGATAACCCTCACCTCTCCTGCACCAGCACCCCGTCCTGCAGGCGCATCACGCGGTGCGCGCGCGCGGCGAGCGAGGGTTCGTGGGTCGCCATCACGAGGCTCGTGCCGTGGGCGCGGTTGAGCTCGAGCATGAGGCCGAACACGCCATCGGCGGTTTTGCGGTCGAGGTTCCCGGTGGGCTCGTCGGCGAGGACGCAGGCGGGCCTCGTCACCAGCGCGCGCGCGAGCGCCGCACGCTGGCGCTCTCCTCCGGAAAGCTCCCCCGGCGTGTGATCGAGGCGCCCGGCGAGGCTCACTTCCTTCAGCATCGCCGCGGCCGCTTCGCGCGCTTCGGCGGGAGCGACGCGGCGTATGAGGAGCGGCATCGCCACGTTCTCGAGCGCGGTGAACTCCATCAGCAGGTGGTGGAACTGGTAGACGAAGCCGAGGGAGCGGTTGCGTACCTGCCCCCGTTCCGCGTCGGAAAGACTGCGCGTGGGCCGGCCGAGCACGTCGACTTCTCCCGAAGTCGGGTCGTCGAGGCCCCCGAGCAAGTGTAAGAGTGTGCTCTTGCCCGAGCCGGATGCGCCGACGATGGCGACGATTTCCCGCTCTTCGACTTTCAGCGTTACCCCTTGAAGCACGTGCACGGCTTCCCTTCCTTCGCGGAAGGTCTTGCGCAGATCGCGGCACGCGAGCACCTCACTCATAGCGCAGCGCCTCTGCCGGATTCACGCGGGCGGCGCGCCAGCTCGGATAGAGGGTCGCAAGAAGCGAGAGCGCGAGCGATACCAGCGCAATCGCAACCACGTCGCTCGTCTGGAGATCGGAAGGCAGGTCGGTGATGTAGTACACCTCGCGCGACAGGAACTGGACGTTCAGGAGGCGCTCGAGGAACGGCACCACCACGTCGATGTTGAGCGCGAGCGCGACGCCGCCGGCGACGCCGATCAGCGTGCCGATCGCGCCGATCAGCGCGCCCTGCACGATGAAGATCTTCATGATCCCGCCGGGGCTCGCGCCCAGCGTTCGCAGGATGGCGATGTCGGGCTGCTTGTCGGTGACCGCCATCACCAGGGTCGACACGATGTTGAACGCCGCCACCGCGACAATGAGGAGCAGGATGATGAACATCATGGTCTTCTCGATCTGCACCGCGCGGAAGTAGTTGGCGTGGCTGCGGGTCCAGTCCGAGATGTACAAGTCGCCGCGCAGGCGCGCCAACAGGTCGCTCGTGACTTCCCGCGACTGGAACAGATCGTGCAGCTTGAGCCGCACACCCGATGCGCGATCCCCCATGCCGTAGAGCTTCTGCGCATCCTCGAGATGGATGAGCGCGAGGCCCGAGGCGTATTCGAACATGCCCACTTCGAAGACGCCCACCTCCGTGAACTGCTTGAGCCGCGGAAGAAGACCCGCGGGGGTGACCAGCCCCTGCGGGGCGATCAGCGTCACCTTGTCCCCGTCCCTCGCGCCGAGCGCGCGCGCGAGCTCAGACCCGAGAACGATGCCGAATTCCCCCGGAACGAGCGCTTCGAGCTTCCCGGCTGCCATATGCAAGCCGATCTCGGCGACTTTCTGCTCAAGCTCAGGCACGATGCCGCGCACCACCGCCCCACGGACGCCAGCGCCGAACACGAGCATCCCTTGCGCGTTCACGAACGGCGCCGCCGCGGCCACCTGCGGATGCTCGGCCGATTCCCGCGCCACCGCCTGCCAATCCGCGAGCCGGTTGTCCGCCCCCGTGATCTGCACGTGCGAGACCACGCTCAAGATGCGCGCGCGAACTTCCTTCTGGAACCCGTTCATCACTGAGAGCACCACGATCAGCGCGGCGACGCCGAGCGCGATGCCGAGCATCGAAGTGAGCGAGATGAACGAGATGAAGTGATTGCGGCGCTTGGCGCGCGTGTAGCGCAGCCCGACGAGGAGTTCGTATTGCACGCGCGAAGTGTGCCATAACCAGTGATAAACTCGAAATCGAA
>Ga0184619_10000185_pt1 | contig 20749 bp, 20 predicted proteins | sample PLM0_60_b1_FD_133146 | JGI IMG/M metagenome (GOLD analysis project Ga0184619, IMG submission 133146) | Groundwater sediment microbial communities from an aquifer in East River, Colorado, USA - PLM0_60_b1 | ecosystem: Environmental > Terrestrial > Soil > Riparian zone | place: USA: East River...
GACAGACGCGGCCAGGCAAACTCCTCGCGGTGCAAGATCAAATAGGGAGGCGTCAACAGGGCTGCCCGCCCGAAGTGGTTGCAAAACCACTACGACCTCCGGGTAGATCGCTTGATCCAACTGGCAACAGTTGGACTAGATGAATGATCGCCACTCCGATTTGAGATCTCAGATCTCAAAGCTCAACTGTGAGATTCAAGACAGAAGAGATCTCAGATTTTGAGTTTAAGATTTAAGATCTCAAATCGGAGAACAGAATTCGGCTTATAGACCTGTTCTACTTCGCTTGGCGCTAAGCTTTCCCAGCGCTTCACCAATTTTCGAAAGAGAGGCTGCGATAGATGGCGAATCGTAAAGGAGTTTTCATCGGGGCATATGTTCCGAACCATTTGAAGGAATCTTTACGGCGGCGTGCGGCGGCCGAACATAGAACTCTCTCACAGGAGATTACGCGCATTCTTGAGGAAGCTGTGCACGGTAAGGGACTGCCTGCCGGTAGCGTTGATCGGCGTACTCGCGAGTCGACGCCGCGTCGCCGCTCCACTGATCCAGCGCCTCGTCGTCGCAACGTTGACATCGATTATTCCCGCGGCAGCAAATCAAGCGACGATCGCGGCTAAGCAGATTGTTCGGTAACTCTCTTGAAATTTCTTGTAATCGTTGCTCTACTCGCGCTCCTGCTCCTGCTGCTGTATTCGCGCGTTTACCCCTACCTGCAAGCCCTGAAAGAGATACTCACTGCGGCCCGCACTATGACCGATCCCGGGTCCGCTTCGAATAGTGCGAACAGCAAGCTTGGACGCACCGACAGCAGGTTGGTGCGCTGCGTGGGGTGCGGAACATGGGTGCCGGCCGAACGCTCTATTGGAACCGGCACCGGCGGCTCGGTCTACTGTTCGCGCGAGTGCCTGGAGAAAAAATCCAATCGGCGAGAAAAGAAATTAGCCGGCTGACGCGCTGCGGACAACCTTTGTTTCCAGCATAGCTTTCACGAAGATCTAATCAAGTCAGAAGAAAGTGCCAGTGTGAAGCTCGCGAAGCGAGCGAGAGCATAAATCTGTTCACACCTTCCTGGAGTTTGGCGGACTCACTTACTTGTCGCCGCCTCTTCCGGCAACAAATTTCCCGCTTCATGAATTGCTTTGTTGGTGTCGGTAAGGTAAAGAACGATGATGCCGACAATAAAGAAAATTATTAGCGAGAGCAGCGCCTGCCGATACGAATTCGTTGCCGCCACTACAGCCCCGAAAGTAAGTGGTCCCAGCCACGACGTACCGCGTTCGGAAACTTCATAAATCCCGAAAAACGAGGCCTCTCTGCCCGCCGGAATCATGCGCGAGAACAATGAACGCGAAAGCGCTTGCGACCCGCCCAGTACGATCGCAATGAATCCGGCCATGATCCATGCTTGAGACGTCGTGTGCAGAAAGCCATAACCGTAAATGACTACGCCCGCCCATAGCACCAACGAGATGAGAATCGCACTCTTCGTACCAATCAAATACGCAATTCGCTCAAACAGCAGTGCGCCAAAGATAGCCACGAACTGCACCATCAGAAAAATAAGCAGCAGGAACGACTGGTCCGTCTTTAAGCCGCGCGCCACGAAAAGTTCCTGCGCCAGGAAGACCGAGGCCATGCTAATCACTGTTTGAATGCCATCGTTGAAGAACAGATAACCAATGAGATACTTCAGAGTGTGACGCAGGCGCGCTAACTCGCGAAACGTCCGGCCCAGCTCTGAGAATCCGACCGTCAGATAAGTTTTTCCGGGTGGTAAAGCCTTTTCTGTGGTGCGCGTTTTGAGAGTGCCAAACGTAATGAGCGCAAAGCCACCCCACCAGACGCCGGCAGATAACAGCGAGAGTCGCACAGCCATGTATGGATCAAGGCCGAGCCGGCCGGCGCTCTTTACCAGCAGGAAATTGAGGGCCAGTAGTAGACCACCGCCCAGGTAACCGTAAGCAAAGCCGCGGCTCGACACTTTGTCACGCTGGTCCTCAGTGGTGATGTCATTGAGGAAACCGTTGTAGAAAACGATCGTAGCGCCAAAGCTTAGATTGGCTATGATGAATAAAAGGCCACCCAGTAAATAGAGCCTACCCACGACGAAGAACATCAAACACGTGGTCGCGACGCCGATATAGCAGAACAGCGCCATCATCTTCTTTTTTAGATTCGAGTAATCGGCGACGGCTCCGAGCGTCGGCAACAGGAATATCTGAAGAAAAACGGCAACTGAAACGCAGGTAGGGAAAAAAGATTTGGAAGTGATCGCGCCCACGGGCCCAAGATTTACGACGATGCCATTCTCGCCGACCACTTGCTGTGTTATCTCAGTCAGGTAAGGCCCAAAAAGAGCGCCCACGATAGTGGTTGAAAAAGCCGAGTTGGCCCAGTCGTATATCTTCCAACCGAAAATTTCGCGCGGATTGTTCTTACCGAAGTGCTGGGCTGACGCAGAATGAGACACTGAATGAGGAGTCATTTATGGGCCGCGGTTTCTCGGGTCAAGGCTTCCACGATGGCTGGTGTTATATCGGCGAGCGTTTTTATCTGCTTCGAAATCTGGATTCTGTTCAAGCCCCACACAATGGTGGGCACTGGATTCAGCGTGTGATTGCGTGACGAAAGATCTTCAATGTTGCCGTGGTCGCTGGTGAGTATAACGGATGTGCTGTTCAAATCAATGCGAACTAATAACTCCCGCATAAGTCGCGCGAGGTTCTGTAGCGTGGTTCTCGCTAGTTGCAGATCCTGCTTGTGCCCAATCTTGTCGGTAATGAAATATTCATAGAGCGTGAACTTATGCTCGCCGACCAGAAAGGCGAGAACGTCCGCGGCTTGTTCAGCGTTGCGCAGCTCGACATTTTCACCGCGCTCGATCAGTAACTCATTTGTAAAATCATGAAAGACGGCGCGACCTGCCTTCAAATCCGCTAACTTCCGAAATGGTAGCTGTGCCGCTTCCATCGCCGCAGTGGTCGCTGACACCCAACGCGGGCGCTCGTCAAAAAAACGCTGCGTGTAAGTGTTTGCAAATGTGATTGGACCAACGCCGGCACGCGTCAACTGCAAGAAGATCGAATGGTCGCGCAGGATCTCCAGCATTGCGGCGTTGGGAAATCCCTGTTTGTGATAGCCGAGCAATTGGGGAACGTTTATGCCAGTCAGAATTGTGGTCTGGCCGGAAGCGCTCTGCGGCCGCCCTTCAATTCCCAACCGCGCGTCCGTCGGCACCACAATGCCGTCAAGTATTGTTGCTTGCTGGTCTATCGCGGTGGCTTGATCGTCTATTGTTGTGGATTGATCATCAAATGTTGATGTCGTTAGCTCGCGAGAAAAAATCGCCAGAGGCTCCGCTTCAGCCAAGCCATCAAGAGGATTTTGTGGTCCGCGCGTGCCAATCCCCAAACCGTCGATGAAGAAGAGCAATACTGACATTCTTGGTGATGAATATCATCCGCAATGTTTCCGTGCAAGTACGGCTTCAGGATAATCCCACGTGTCCGTCTTTCAAAGACACTTGCTTCTCGCCGCTGGCCGGCAGTGCGCCTTCTAACTCCTGAGACTTCACTTTCGGCTCCCGACACGGCCTCATCAGTCGCTGGAATATCGATCACTTATGAGGTCTACAGGAGTAGAACGCGAAAGATCTACTAATCGACCTTTTTCCTAAGGTTTATTTGAAGTTGCTGATCAGGACAACATCAGTGGTCTGTGTACCCTGAGCATAGGCGAGTTGTTTGCCATCTGGTGACCAGGCGAAATTGAAGATCTCCTCAGCTCTAAAGTCAGTTAACCGCCTCGGCGGGCTGCCATCAAGCGGCTGCCGCCAAATGTTAGAGATGTCATTGCGAGTGTTGATGTATGTCACAGCATGCCCATCAGGCATCCAGCGAATGCTAGTACCGTTTTCATTGAATTCAATGGCTGACGGGATGTTGAATAGTTTGGTAGGCTGTCCCCCTTCAAAGGGAATGATCGCTATTCCTTTTTGTGAGTTCTGCTGGTCCCCGTAGAAACAGGCGATTAACTTACCATCAGGCGAGATAGCCGGCATCAGGGAAAACTTATCGGTCAGTTGCACAGCGTCGCCGCCGCCAATCGGTACCTTCCACAGAGTCGGCAGGCCAGATCTCCATGACACAAAAACTACCCATTGCATATCGGGCGAACACTGTGGGGCACCGGCATACTTGATGTTGCTAATGGTTAATTGTTTAGGGTTGCCGCCGTCGGTATCCATCCTCCAGATACCGAAACCGTTGGTGCGATTGGAAACAAAAACAACGGAGCGGCCATCGGGCGTAAGTGATGGCTCCTCGTCAATGCTTTCATTAACCGTCAGTTGTTGTTGATTCCTTCCATCCGCATCCATCATCCAGATGTCAGAATTGCCGCTCGCCATCGATCCGTAGGCAATCTTGCCATCCGGCATCCAGGAGAGACCCGAGTAGCCTTCATCCTGACCGGACGTGATTTGTGTGGCGTGATTGGCATCCCCATTCGGAGCGACCCAGATATGTGAAAGGCGACTGGATTGCAATGTGACCAGCGCGCTGGAATCTGCCGTGAGGCTTATACCGCCATAATCGTTCAAGTCATTAGTAACCCTGCGCGCCTCTCCTCCGGGATAGGAGACTTGCCATATCTGGTGTGGCTCTGATGCTTGTTCCATCGCGGGCACTACCAGTCCACTGCCGTCCGACAGCCACTGCACCCTGCCCCCGACATCAAAGAAGCGCTTCACCAGTTGTTCTTTGCCATCCGCGACCCGCACTCCAACCAAATCGCTATGAAAGCCATCATTGAACCTAATGGCGACACAGGCGATGATCTTTCCATCGGGTGACCACGCAGGCCCCATAGTAGAGAAATAGTCCGGTAATTTGAGTACGGCAAGCTTCTGCTCTTCAGTGCCATCCGCGTTGGCGACCATTAATGACTTTTCAGCCGGGTTGATAGACCACCGCATAAAAGCAAACCGCTTTCCATCTGGAGAAAACGTTGGTGGGCCGTTGATATTTAACAGCAACTTTCGAGGCACGCCTCCCAGTACAGGGGCCTGATAAAGCACGCCTAGATGACTACTGTTCTCATTAATGGTGTAGTAAACATAGTTACTGTCAGGCGAGAATGTGACGCCAAAATACCCACCCTTAAAGGGTGGGACGATCTGGACGGTACTGTTTGTAGCCACCTGTCTGACCCAGAGGCTTTCCTGTTCTGAGTCATCTATCGCATAAACAACGTACTTGCCATCGGGTGAGATTGCAGCTTTGATGGCTTTGCCATTACCAGTGAGCCTTGTAATCTTCATCGTTTGGAAAGGCGCAATAAGTTTGGTTGTGGACTGGTGCTGACCGGCGAATTTGTATAATCCAAAAGTGATACCTACTACAGCAAGGACGGAGGTCGCGAGAACGAATACCGCACCTCGTTTATGGTGTTTGATCTCGCTGGTGAGGTATTCAGCTCTTAATATTGGGTGTGGTCCCCCGTCTCCGGTTTGAACCGGTTGCTTTTCAGCAGAACTGACAGCCTTATGAAATGCAGAGTGATCTTCTAGATCAGTGCTTTCATCCGGCACCTCCCTCACGCTGGCGACAAAACGGTAACCTCGTCCCGGCACCGTCACAATATAACGATGATCATTTGGACTCTCGCCCAGCGTCTTTCGTAAAAGATAGATGTTGCGCGTGAGACTGCCTTCCTCAACAGAAGTATCAGGCCAGATCGCCTGCATCATTTCGTCTTTCCCAACCACCTGCTGACTGTTTTCCACCAGCATGCGGAGTGTCTCGAATGCCTTTGGAGTCAGCGGTATCGGTTGGCCGTCGCGCAGTAGGAGATGTTTGGCCGGATCGAGGTGGAAAGGGCCGAACTCGTATGTTGTTTTTTGCTCGTCCATCACCGCTGTCAGAAATTGTCAGACTCAATCAGCGTGGAATATCAGATTTTGAAAGGACTTTCTCACGCCGCTCCGAGTAGCGTCTGCGACGAAGTGAGACGGAGTTAAGCACTAAGAGTTTTAAAGATGCCCTGATGCTGCGCGCATTGTAGTGCTGGTTAGTGGCTGAGGCAATACTCCGTCGGATCACGACACAGGCACTCTTGGAGGTGACGAAAGATGAAACGGACGAGTCTTCCGCGGTTACTTTTCATTCTCCTCGCAACAATTGCTCCTCCCGCACTGGCACAGGTTGGGCACACCGAACAGCAGGGGCTAAACAATGCTCAGACTTACTATCATCTTGGCAAGGAGAATTACACGGCGGGACTCTATCAGGAGGCGGTCGAAGCATTCAAACAGGCGATCCGTCTCAAACCCAGCTATGCAGTGGCATATAACGACCTGGGTGTGACGTATCGCCATTTAGGTCGCTATAACGAGGCCGTAGAGGCTTACAAGCAAGCGATCCACCTCTGGCCTGAGTTCGCCGAGGTGCACTACAACCTCGGCTATCTCTACGACGAGATGAGTCAGTACGCGGGCGCAGTAGAATCTTACAAGCGAGCGCTTCAAATCACACCGAACGATGCGAAGCTGCATGCCAGCTTGGCTGTAACCTATCGCAAGTTGGGGCGCTATAAAGAAGCAGTCGAATCTTGCAAGCGGGCGCTCAGCCTTCAATCTAATCTAGCTGAAGCGCACAATAACCTTGGTGTCGTGTATTACAAAATGGGTCTGCGCAAGGATGCAATCAAATCTTACGAGCAAGCAATTCAACTCAAACCGGACTATGCTGAGGCATACTTCAATCTGGGGATAGTATACCTAACTGCAAAGAACAAGGGGGCAGCACTAGAGCAATACAGAATGCTCAGGACTCTAAACATAGGGCTGGCCAGGAAGTTCTTTAGTGTGATTTATGAGGACAAAGTTCTGAGTGTAGCCTCCAGATGAGTCGAGCAGCTTGTCTGATTTGGTGGATGCTGAGAATGTTTTGGTGATTAAAAGCCGAAGCTGGGTCTGCGCAAGGATGCAATCAAATCTTACGAGCAAGCAATTCAAAATCAACCGGATTAGATCCATTCCGTGTTAGAAGGAAGGATAGGCATCTGCCTGCCCTCACTAATAGCTTGGACTGAGGACTCTAGCCAAAGCGCGCCGAACGGCCGGACCTGCGGACGCTCGGACGTTCCAGATTGACCTATCCTCCCGTCCTTGCTCAAGTTCAAACCAAAAGGGACCTGAAGTGTCTCTATCACGAAAAGGAGAATCACAATGTTAAGTGCTACAAAACTCATGTTTGTACCAGTCATGCTGGCGGTTTTGATTGCCGCAAGTGTTACCGCTTTAGCACAGAGCCAAGCGGCGCCGAAGATTAAAACTCCTCAGGGTGATATTGCCCTCGAATTGATTGGGCAGGTCCAGAATGTGCCAATGACTCAAACTTCAAATCAGTATGGCTACCTATCGTCAGTTAATGTTTCCCCCGCTTCAGACGACGAGGGGCTGCACAACCTGACCACGCCGTTTGGCGGCATAGCATTCGAAGTTGTAGGTCAGGTGACTAATTTTGCCGGTCAACCTGCCACCTCTCAGCAATACGGTTATCTAAATCTAATCAATGGGCTTAGCTCGGATCAGATTTTTACTCCTGCCAATCCCACTTTGCAAAACGAGACGACAGCCCGCTTCACTTTCTTTACCGATGCCGTCACCGAACGTGTCATCAGCAACGGTCGCCTGCGGATCGTCAATCGTATTGGGACAACCACCATCTATCTCGATGAAACGCCGGACGGAGACTTCAGCAACCGTGACACTTTCCGCGATGGGACTCCGGTCGTGACGATGGCCTATCGACAGCAGGTGATCCTCGATACCGGTGAAGGAATTTCAGGAGTGGCGGGGAGTGGGACTTTTACCGTTATGAACCTGCTCACCGTCGCCGCTGTGCAAACTTTTGAGATTGGAGGCGAGAATTACCGGCTTGGAAAGCCCAGAGATCAATTCAGACAGTTCTACAGCGGTGCTCCAACACCAACAACCCCACCCAACGGGGTATTCGCCGGTTACGCTGTAGCCATCGAGCGAGCCGAACCAGACAAGGACTAGAGGCGGGCAGAGATGCTCTGGTCATCGCCAAGAAGATAACCCGGCGAGTGGCGCGGCGCCTCGGCAGCCCTAACGAGTAAACACGACTCGCGCCGGCGATCCTTGACGTGGTTGAGGGCACCTTTACGACTGTGAACGTCAACATCGCCCTTGAGGCAGCCAGTTTCTCGATCAGTTGGCGATAAGGTCCAGCTCGGCCGGGAACATGACCAGTTCAGGACTTTCATCAGCGGATGAACAAATGACACGAGAACACCGGCGGATTCGTCATCGCCGGGTACGTCGTACCCATTGAAACGACGAACCTCAATGAACATTCCTCACCGCCATCTTTCAGTGCCGTTCAGTTAGGACCATTGAAGCTTTATCGAGAATCGAACCATCCATTTGAATCAACACTGCGGGGCGCTTCTTTGCGTGGAGCGCCCTGGGATGTAACGTCGAATGCTGAGGTACACTTCAATCTGGGAATACTATACCTATCTGCGAAGAACAAGGGGGCATACCACAGTACGTACTAGTTGGGCGTCCTATATCGAAAGGCTTGCTCGTCTAGCCCTATAACCGGATCTTTCGGTAAACTATGTCCTGGCTTTCGAGGGCCCTTCAACATGAGCAATGAAGAGTTCGAACGAAAAATGGAATTCATTGTTGAGCAGCAGGCTCAATTTGCGTCCGACATGCAACAATTGCGCGAGGCCCAGAACCGTACTGACCAGGTCGTCGCTCAGACTGGTGAGATTATAGCTAGGCTCGCAAATGTAACGTTTGAGGGCTTCAAAGATGTGAATGGCAAGATTGATGCGCTGGTGGATTCTCACATTAGACTCAGTGAGGCTCAATCTCGCACAAATGAAAATCTATCTCTGACGAATACGAAGTTTGATGCATTGGTGGATTCTCAGATTAGACTTAGTGAAGCGCAGTCGCGAACAGACGCGAATCTATCTCGCACCGACGAAGCCTTGAGAAATCTGATCATCGCGGTGGACCGTTACTTTAGCGAAGGCCGTAATGGTCATTGAGACCGCGCTTCTAATCCCTCGCTCTGTAAAAACAGAATTCGAAAAGCTTAGACGGGCCTGCATTCCTCAAACGCCTCTCACTCAGCATCGAGCTGTCCGCGTTCGCGATAGAGATTGAGCTTGTTGTGAAGTGTCTTCAAACTGATACCCAACAACTCGGCCGCGCGCGTCTTATTGTTCTTGGTTTTCTTCAGCGTGCGCACGATCATTTGCCGCTCAACCTCTTCGATTGGGGTGCCGACGGGAAACGTGATTGTGTCTTCGTTTCTTGAACGCTCGCGCTGATCGATCGGATAAGGCGCAAAGTGATGCCGCTCGATCTCCTCGCCGGAGCAAATGATTACGGCGCGCTCGATTACGTTTCTCAACTCGCGCACGTTCCCCGGCCAGGCGTGAAATTGCAAAGCGGAAATTGCCGCGGGACTAAGGAAACGCGCCGGCCGCGCATGTTTCTCTGCCAACTTCGTCACCAGATACTGTGCCAGCAGCGGCAGATCTTCCTTCCGCTCCTTCAGAGCAGGCAGATGAATGCGAAACACGTTCAGGCGGTAAAGCAAATCTTCGCGCAAGCGTCCCTTCACAATTGATTCCTGCGGATCCTGATTAGTGGCCGCGAGAATTCGCACGTCAACATCAATCTCTTTTCGACTTCCCAACCGCCGCACCGATCGTTCTTCAATTACGCGCAGCAGTTTGGACTGCAAGATCGCCGGCATTTCGGAGATTTCGTCCAAAAGCAACGTGCCGCCATCGGCCAGTTCGAAACATCCAGGCCGTCGCGACGCCGCGCCGGTAAAGGCGCCCTTCTCATGCCCAAAGAGTTCCGACTCCATCAGACTCTCAGGAATCGCCGAGCAGTTGATTCCAACGAATGGGCGGTCGTGGCGCGGGCTTAGTTGATGAATGGTGCGTGCGACCAGTTCTTTACCTGTGCCGGACTCACCAGTAATTAAGACTGAAGCTGATGATGGCGCGATCTGTTCGATGAGTGAGTAAATTTCGCGCATCGCAGGCGAGCCGCCGATGAGTTCTCCGAAAGCGCCGCGGTCCCGAAGCTCGCGGCGGAGCACTTCGTTTTCACGTCGGGTTTCGCTCAATTCGACGGCGCGGTCCAGAACGACGCGAAGCCTGTCTGCGTCCACAGGCTGTTCGAAATAGTGATAGGCGAATTCTTCCTTTACAGCGCGCTTTGCCATCTCGACCGAGCTGGATTCCGCGATCAGAATGACAGGCACTCCATTTTGCTGGGTCTTCAGATCGCGCAAGACACTGAAGCTGTCGGCTGCTGAGAGTGAATTGCTATCGATGATTACAGTTGGATCGGTTTTCAGAATCGGTCCCAGGCTTTGCGTGAGATCGTCTTCGAATAGCACGTCATAACCCCACGAGGCGATCAGTTGTTGAAGTGCCTGACCGGTCGATTTGTTTTGGTCAACTACTAGTATGCGGCGCGACGTGTGTGACATTGGCAGTCAGTTTAGCATGAAGAGTTATCCGCAGATTACGCAGACCAGCTGCTTAGCAGAGTCGCGCAAAACATATTAGGAATATTTCGTTTCTCCACTCTAATCTGCGCCATCTGTGTAACCTGAGCATTAAGTCTGGTCGAAGTAGTCGGCAATGGCGCGAGCAAGAAACGGAATTGTCGCTTGGTCCGGCTGAATCTCTACTTTAAGTCCAAAGTCGGCGGCGGTCTGCGCTGTAATGTCTCCCAAGCAAGCGATCGTAATCCCCGAAAGTGCCGGACCAAGGTCCTGAGTGTCGAATAACTGCGCAAGATTCTTGACTGTCGAAGCGCTGGTGAAGGCGATGCAGTCAGCGCTGCCGGACAGCATCGCAGCCACACGCCCGCGCTCCAGATTCTGCGGCAAGGCAGTGCGATACACCGGAACTACATCAACGCGCGCGCCCGCTGCCTCGAGTGCTTTTGGCAAAAAGTCGCGAGCCACCGAGGCGCGTGGCAGCAATATATTTAGACCGGCGAAGGCCTCGGTTCCGCCGATGAATCGCTCAAGCGCAGAAAAAACAGCTTCAGCTTTGAAGTCATTTGGAACCAGATCGACATGAATGTGTAATTCGCCCAGCCGATCCGCCGTGGCGTCGCCGATAACACAAACCTTCAACTCATCAAGACTGGAAGCGTCCTGACCCAGCGCGGTAAATCGCTTGAAGAAATAATTTGCAGCATTGACACTGGTCAGTATCAGCCAGTCGTAGCCGTAAAGGTGACTAATTGCCTCATCCAACCGCTGATAGTCGTCAAGCTCCTGTATTTCAATCGTCGGACAGGCGATTACCCGCGCGCCATATTGTTCGAGTTCCCGAGCAAACTCGTCAGCTTGTGAACGAGCCCGTGTGATCACAACAGTGCGTTGAGCCAGTGGCAGCTTCAAAACGTTCTCACCTTTGCTTTGCTCAACTGATGCCATGCAGCGAATCCAACTGACTCAATAATTCCTTGGCGCCGCGCGCGATGAGTTCAGTCGCCAGCGACTTACCCAGTTGTTCCGCCTGGTTCGTCCCACCGGTAACCTTATCGCGCAGAATTTGCCGGCCGTCGGTATCTGCGACCAAACCATCGAGATGGAGAAGTTGGTCCGCGACTACCGCATGTGCAGCTATAGGTAACTGGCAACCGCCGCCGAGTTCGCGCAGAAAGGCGCGCTCGGCTGTGCACGCGATTCTGGTAGCGTAATGATCGAGTAGGCTTACAGCAGCAATTGTTTGCGCATCGTCCGCTCGAGTTTCGAGGCCCAGCGCACCCTGACCGGGAGATGGCAACATGTCCGAAGGCGAAAACATTACGCTGATGCGCCGCTCGAGACCGAGCCGTCGCAAACCGGCGGCGGCAAGAATCACAGCGTCGTACTCGCCGCGATCCAGCTTGGCTAATCGCGTGTCTACGTTGCCTCTTAAATCCTTGAGGGTCGCGTCACGTTTCAAGTGCTTTAACTGTGCCAGCCGCCTGGTACTCGAAGTTCCAATGGTTGCGCCCGCAGGCAGACTTTCGAGAGTTTTGCACAACTCGAAAATATCGGCGCGAATAATCAGAGCATCGCGCGGATCCTCACGCTGGCCAATCGCAGCAATATGCAAACGCTCGGGAATAATTGTGGGCAGGTCCTTTAACGAATGAACCGCGACATCGACGCGACCATCCAGCAACGCCTCTTCCAGCTCCCTGGTGAACACGCCTTTTCCACCAATCACTGCAAGCGGATCAGTTTTTACGTCACCCGAGGTCGTGACAATCTCGATCCGGGTTGCGAGTGAAGGATTAAGGCGCTCGAGCTCGCTTTGCACGAAGCGCGCCTGTGTAAGCGCCAGCTTTGAACCGCGCGAGCCAATGACGAGGATTTGTTTCATTTGGTGAAGGGAATTAATCTTCGAGGCCGAAGATGTCACGCCAGGCCTCAATGATTTCGGAGTCGCTGCCGTCAGATGATTGGCGCATCTGACTTAATACGGGATGAGAAATCTTGTTGACTGTGGACATCAATAAACTCTCAATGCCGGATTCTTGTTCCGGACTCAAATGCCCAAGCCGGTTTCGCTGCCGCTTCAGCTCATGGCGTGCAATATCCTGAAGTATTTGCTTTAGGGCCCCAATGGCCGGGCCGCTTTCAAGCGCGCGTAACGCCTGTTGGAACTGCATTATCTCGGATTCGACAATCAACTCTGCGCGCTGTGCTTCGCGCTCTCGCTCACGAATGTTCGACGCAACCACCGATTCGAGATCGTCAATATCAAAAACAAACACGTTGGGGATCTTGCCGATCGCGGGATCGATGTTGCGCGGCACGCTGATATCGATAAAGAACGCAGGCCGGTTGCGCCTTTTTGCCAACGCATCGCGCACCATCTGCTCGGTGACAAGGTAGCCGTCGGCGCTAGTCGAACAAATAACAATGTCGGCCTGCGGTAAATGCTCAGCGAGCCGGTTAAAATCGACTGGCGTACCACCGAGCTCGCGCGCCAAAGCGCGTGCGGGCTCTGCGGATCTATTCGCCAGCAGAACATTTAAGACTCCAGCATTGACAAGATGGCGCGCGGCGAGCTCGGCCATCTCACCGGCGCCAATCAACAATGCCGTTCGTCCCTCAAAAGAATCAAAAATCTTTTTACCCAACTCCACTGCCATGTAACTGATGGACACGGCATTTGAGCCGATTCCTGTTTCGGTGCGCACGCGTTTGGCGACGCGAAAGGCATGATGGACCAGGCGGTTCAGAACCCTGCCGGTAGTGCCTGCCTCGAGCGCGATCGAATAGGCGCGTCGCACCTGGCCCAGAACTTGTGGCTCGCCAACCACCATCGAGTCGAGCGACGATGCGACGCGGAAGAGATGGCGCACCGCCTGATCGTCGGTGTGTTGATACAGTTGCCTTTCAAATTCCGATCGGGGCAACTCCTCTGCACGCGTCAAAAACTCAACGATGCGTTCGGTAGTTTCACTCAGTCGCGCATTTGCTGTTTCAGTCAAAACTTCAACGCGGTTGCAGGTGGAAACTATCAGTCCTTCTCTTACAATCTCACCGTCCACCAGCGAGCGCAGACCGCTTGCGCAGGCATCATCTGACAGCGCCAAAAGCTCACGGACCGCGAGCGGCGTTGACTTATGATTAACTCCCACTAAGACGATTGACATTTATTGCTTCAGCCAAAAACGTGGTAGCCGCCCATCATTCTGGCGCCAAAGAAAGTGCAAAGGACCAGCGCGAAACCTGCAACTCCAATCCATGCCGCTCTTCGTCCGCGCCAGCCTGCTGTCGAGCGATAGATGATCAGCGAAACATAAAGCAACCAGGTAAGCGCAGCAAAAATCTCTTTCGGATCATTGTGCCACAGTCGGCCATCGCGCGACGACGCCCAAAGCATTCCGGTCGCGATACCCACGGTCAAGAGTGTCAGCCCGATTGCCGTCGAGCTGGTGGCGATTTCATTAACCGTCGTCAGCGCAGGCAGGCGATGAAAAATTGCGCCAAACGCCTTAAGCTTTAGCGCCCGCTCCTGCAATAGGTACATCACGCTCGCCACGAAGACCACAAAGAATGCGGCATATGCAAAGAATAACAGCGTCGTATGCACTGGAAAAAGCCAGGTGTTTCTAACCGTACTCGCACTTGTCGTGGTTTCCGTTGCGGACCTCATCACGGTAGCGATAAAAACCAATAATGAAACCAGCGGCAGCATGAAAGTTCCTAACGGTCGTGCTCGGTAGTGATAAAGGATCAGCAAGTAAGTAGCAACCAGTGTCCAGGCAAGAAAAGAGAGCGTTTCGGGAAGATAAAAAAGCGGGTAATGACCCTCAATCACCCAGTCGGCAGCCAGCGCCACCGTATGCAACAAAAAGCCCGCGGCCATGGCCAATTCAGAAACGCGTTGCAGCGCGCGACGTTTATTAATAAACGCGAGCACAGCATGAATCGCGGCAACAACATAAGCAGCCAAAACGGCCAGCAATAGGGATCTCATTGCTAAAAGGCGAGCAGGCGTAATTCTAGTTGATGAACAGAGGCCGCAGCAAGTAGCGTAGTTTAAAGCTTGTGCGAACCGGGGGTCACACGTTCTTGTTTGCACTTGATCACTCGTGCTAGTTTTGCTCGCCCCGAAAATAAGGACAGACCTTCCCAGTCTGTCTTATAAGGATGACCGGCAAGAGCGCCTGTCCAACAAGTATGCCTGATCGAAACGACGCCTGGGAACTGTTGTGCGAATACACCAAAGGCGACGGCCTGCGAAAGCATGCGTTGGCAGTGGAAGCGGCGATGCGGGCCTGCGTTAAGCGATACGGCGGACCCGACGACAACGAAGACGAGTGGGGATTGGTAGGACTGCTTCACGACTTCGATTACGAGATGTTTCCCACCGCCGACCAGCATCCATTCACGGGCGCAAATATACTTCGCGGGCGCGGCTATTCCGAGCGCTTCATCCGCGCGATCATGGGGCATGCGACATATACCGGCGTGGCGCGCGATACCGCGATGGCGCGAGCTCTTTTTGCTACTGACGAACTGTGCGGGTTCCTGGTGGCCTGCGCGCTGGTGCGTCCGACTAAGAGCCTTGACGATCTGGAAGTGTCTTCCGTGAAAAAGAAGTTAAAGGACAAAGCTTTTGCGCGCTCGGTAAACCGAGACGACATTCGGCTGGGAGTCGAGGAATTGGATGTCGACATGGATGAGCACATTCGCTTCATCATAGACGCATTGCGACCAGTGCAGGAACAGATTGGATTGCAGCGCACACTTCATCAGGCTGGTGGTTGAGTGAATCGCGAATCAACCGGAGTTACGTTGTAGACCAGGTTGCGGTTGGATTGGGCGCGAGCGCGAAGTCGCGAAAGATGCAGATAGAAAAATAGCCACCGTAAGGAATAAAGCAATAAGCGCCGTAAGCGCTGCCTGAAGTTTTCGCCTGCGCGCGGTATGGCGGTAAACGAACATCGATGCTATCAACGTGGAGACGAGAGGCAAGAGAAAGGTCGAAACGACCAGGGCGCCTGGTTTTATCAGTGGCGTAAGCGAAGAAAACACGAATAGGATGATTGCTATGGCGCCGCCCGCGCCGGCAACAGCGGCCACCAGCGAGGCAACGAATACCAGCTTCAGTCGCATGCGTTTGTAAGTTCCTTCAAAAGCAGTGATTGCCGTGAATTCGCCCGGGTGGTAGTAGTATGCGAAAGCGCGCCAAGGATACCACAGCACTTGCATGCAGCGTCTGTAATACGAACTGTTAGTTTGCGCCGCAAGCTCGCGGCCCGGTTTACATTGCGAATATGGTCACCAGAAGCGCGCTAATTTTTCTATCGAGACAGGAAGGGCTGAAGGAATTTGCCTCCCGTTTTCGTCCCTTCAACAGATTGACCACGCGCTTCGTCGCCGGAGAGAACATCGATGAAGCGGTGGCCGCCATCCGCGAACTGAACGCGGATCGTTGTTCTGCATCTTTCGACCATCTAAACGAGTCGGTCGCGAACCCGGCCGAAGCTGAAGCAGAAGTAAAAGAGTATCTTCGCATCCTGTCGCAGATTGACGAGACCGGCATCAACTCAAATGTATCGATAAAGTTGACGCAGTTTGGGCTCGAACTCGATCCGGAACTGGCGTACAAAAACGCGCGAGCAATCGTTGCAGATGCAGCTCGCAGAGGAAACTTTGTGCGAGTTGACATGGAAGGCTCGAACGTGACGCAAACGACGATCGATATCTTCAAACGCCTGCGGGGTGAGTTTGGCCTGAACGAGGTTGGGATCGTTTTGCAGTCTTATCTGCGCCGCACATTTCAGGACGCTCAGGAGCTCGTGAAGTTGCCGGCTCGCATTCGCATCTGCAAGGGCGCTTACAACGAGCCGGCCGAAGTTGCGTTTCCCGACAAGAAAGATACTGACAAAAACTATGTGCGGGTGATGCAGTTATTGCTGTCGAGTGGTGTGTACCACGGAATTGCAACGCACGATCCGCACATGATCGACGCGACCATCACTTTTGCGCAGAAGCAGGGAATCGGTAAAGAAGCTTTTGAGTTTCAAATGCTTTATGGCATACGACGCGATTTGCAGCGGCAACTGGCGAAAGACGGATACAACATGAGAGTCTACGTGCCATATGGCAAACACTGGTATCCTTACTTCATGCGACGCCTCGCGGAACGACCGGCAAACGTCTGGTTCGTTTTGAAGAACATGCTTAAGGGCTAGTAAAGCAAACTGTTAGTTTGCGTCTTCTTGGCAATCGTAAGCCATAACGCAAACCAGAACGCAAACTAACAGTTTGCTTTACCAAAGCACGCACACTAACAGTTAGCGTTACAACGAATACTATGGACAATCTCGTTTGGATTCTCTGGTGCATTCTTGGCGCCGTCCTGATTGTGGCCGAGGTTTTCACCTCGGGGTTCGTGCTGTTGTGGTTTGGAATTGGGGCATTGGCGGCCGCATTCGCCGGCATCGTCGGTATCCATAGCCTGGGATTGCAGTTTGTAATCTTTGCCGTCGTTTCAGTTGGTTTGACGCTGGCCTCACGCACAATTTTTCTCAACTACTTTTCGCGCGAACACACCGGTGACTCATTGCGCAGCGGCGTCGACTCGCTGCCGGGAAAGATCGGCACCGTAGTCTCTTCAAGCCGGGGCGCGATGCAGGAAGGTGCAGTTAAAGTTTTCGGTTCGACGTGGACTGCATATCCTGCCGAAGGAGAATCAGCGCTAGAAGCCGGGGAGCGCGTGCGAGTGGAAAGCGTTGAAGGCGCATCGATCTACGTGCGGCGCATTGACGAGGCAGTCGATTGGCGAGCCCGGGAACTGCCTGAAAATTCAGCCGCAGATGAACGCGGATAAAACGAGCTTTGCCTCAAAACTCATGGGCCACGTCAGGTTCGGCTTTGCCGCCGGATGGCGGTGGCTTTGCCCCGCCGACAGCGGCCAGATTATTCCAGGGCTATGCCCCTAGTCCGGGCTTGCCCTTCGGATTCATTTGGCCAAAGGCCACACCAAGGGCACGGCGCAAATTTAAAAGGCACCTGTACAGCGGGGCATAGCCACCGCCTCACATCTGGCGGCAAAGCCGAAGCCGCAGGAACAGAGGACCTTTTGGGGCAAAGCTGATAAAACGGGAAAGGCACAAACTGTGGCAAAACTTAGCGCGGTTCCGTGTCGGATTCGTAATTGTCGTCGAGAGTCATATCTTCTTCTAGCGGTGGGAGCTCGATAGTAATGCGGTCGCTGGCGGGTTCTTCCAATTCTTCGCCGCTAAAGCGCGCGAGAATCACCGTAATGTTGTCTTCGCCGCCCCGGTTATTGGCCTCGGCAATCAGCTCATCGCAGGCCTTCGAAAGATCCTCATTGCTAGCCACGATGTTTTGAATATCTTCTGAACGCAACTTTCCGGACAAGCCATCGCTGCACAGCAGCAAGGTATCTCCGCGTCGCAAACGTATCCGGCCCGTCACCGGCGTCACGTCACCCTGAGCACCAAGCGCTTGAAGAATTACATTCCGAAACATGTGCGTCTCGGCCTCGGCTTCGCTGATCTGGCCCACATCAACAAGTTGTTGGACCAGAGATTGATCTTTAGTTGCCAGACGGATTTGATCTTTACGAATGATATAGCCCCGGCTGTCTCCTACCTGCACGAGATCGAGAAAGTCGCCATGGATTGCGGCGCCGGTGAAAGTTGCGCCCATACCCGCGCAACGCGAATCTTCCTGGCTGCGATTGTGTATGGCGTGGTTGGCATAAACGGTGGCATGCTTCAGGCATTCGACCAACGGCACTTCCGGATCGCAGCCGTCCTCAGAGTTGCCGCCCAGGATCATGTCGCGCACCGAATCGACGGCCATACGGCTGGCAACATCGCCGGCCAGCGCGCCGCCCATGCCGTCAGAAACAACCAGCACCAGGCCCTTTTCACCCAGCTCAAACTGCGATAATTCTTTTGGCGCGCTATTGCCGTCAGACCCGGTCCATGTTTTTTGACGCGAAAGTTCGAGCACAAGAAAATTGTCCTCGTTACCACGACGAACGCGGCCAACATCCGATTTTGCGTGCAACTCAACGTTCATAGGCAAGTGAAGACAATTCGGGAAAAGTCTATGAGATTCTACCCCTATCGAAGTTTAACTGTCACTTCCGATTCTGCGCAGCAGCAATGATTTGCGATACAAGAGCTGAATTAAAAATTACGTCAACTCAAAATACCGTTTAGAGCTTGATCGAGATCGGCAATTATATCATCGGTATCTTCGAGCCCCACCGAAACCCTAACCAGACCATCCGTGATACCCAGCCGCTCGCGCTTGCCTGCGTCAACAGACGCATGAGTCATCGTGGCTGGGTGCGATATCAAAGTCTCAACGCCGCCAAGGCTTTCCGCAAGCGTGCACAATTTCACCGATTCGAACACCGCCCTCGCTGCTGCAAGTGAACCGACATCAAACGCGACCATCCCGCCAAAGCCGTGTTGCTGGCGTTTGGCGAGCGCATGCTGCGGATGAGATACCGAGCCGGGGTAATAAACTTTTCTAACTTTCGGATGCTCCTCGAGAAAAGCGGCCACTGCGCGGCCTGACTTGTCGTGCTGCTCCATGCGCAACGCCAGTGTCTTGGTGCCGCGCATTACCAGCCACGAATCAAGCGGTGAAAGAATGGCGCCGGCGCTATTTTGAATGAATCCGATCCATTCAGCATCGGTTTCGTCATTCAGCACAACGGCACCGCCGATGCCATCCGAATGCCCGTTCAAGTACTTGGTGGTCGAATGCACCACGATGTCCACCCCAAACTCAAGCGGCCGTTGCAGGTAAGGCGACATGAAAGTGTTGTCACAAACAACGCGCGCTCCCGCGCGATGTGCAATCTCGGAAACTTCCTTCAGGTCGGTGACGATCATTACCGGATTTGTCGGCGTCTCGACAAAAACCATTTTCGTGTTAGGACGCATGGCCGCTTCTACGTTGAGCGCCTCCGAAGTATCCACGAAATCAAATTCAATGTTGTAGTTTGCGAGCACCCGCGTGAACAGGCGAAAGGTGCCGCCATAGGTGTTGTCCGAAACCACGACATGCTCGCCTGCTTTGATCAATCTAAGTGTGGCATCGATTGCCGCCATGCCTGAGGCAAAAGCAAAGCCAAACCGCCCACCTTCCAGCGCCGCAATGTTTTGTTCCAGCGCGCCCCGGGTGGGGTTTTGCGTGCGCGCGTATTCGTAGCCCTTGTTTTTACCAAGACCTTCCTGCGCGTAAGTTGAAGTTTGATAAATCGGAACTGTGACTGAGCCGGTTGCCTGATCTGGTTCCTGGCCGCTGTGGATAGCTGTAGTTGCGAAACCCATATATCAATGAATCGTAAATCGTAAACCCCGAATAGTAAAATGCGCTGGGTTAATCAGGTGATTCGATAGCCGTCGGAATGGTTTGATGGTGGAGCGAGGCATGTTAGCCCGCGTGTTAGGGTGTGTCAATTCGCATACGATTGCAGTACTGATGAAATCTTATAAATCTCACCTCATCGTCAGTGCGCGTGAGAGTTATGTGGCCACGGCGTCTGGTTAAAACCTGCAATGGATTTGTAATTGGAACCTTGATCTCGTTGACACTTCATGGCAGGGCAAGTTAACCTGTTACCCCGTGAATCACACGGGTCCAAATCCTCAAATCAACAACAAAACAAGAGTTGTCGCAATAATCCCCGCTCGCTATGAGTCTACGCGCCTGCCGGGCAAAGCGCTGCTTGAGATCGCTGGAAGACCGATGATTTGCCTCGTGGTTGAGCGCGCGCTCGCTGCTAGAAATGTCGAACGAGCAGTAGTCGCCACTGATGACCAGCGCATCTTTGATGCAGTTAAATCGGCCGGCTACGAAGCCGTCATGACTCGCTGCGATCACAAGAGCGGAACAGATCGCATAGCACAAGTTGCTGCGGTTTTGCCCGACGCTGAAATCATTGTGAACGTTCAAGGCGATGAACCCTTGATCCTGGCGAGCACCATTGAGCGCGCTGTGGCAGAACTGGTAAACGATGCGCGCGCCGGAATCGTAACGACGTGGGAGTCGATGGAGGCAGCGGCCGATGTTCTAAATCCGGATGTTGTAAAGATCGTGGTCGACGACCAGGGACGTGCGATCTATTTCTCCCGGTCGCCGGTGCCTTATCCGCGTGA
>Ga0184619_10000186_pt1 | contig 20719 bp, 15 predicted proteins | sample PLM0_60_b1_FD_133146 | JGI IMG/M metagenome (GOLD analysis project Ga0184619, IMG submission 133146) | Groundwater sediment microbial communities from an aquifer in East River, Colorado, USA - PLM0_60_b1 | ecosystem: Environmental > Terrestrial > Soil > Riparian zone | place: USA: East River...
ATAGTCGTACTTGAGGCGCGCCACGTTGCTACAGCCGTAGCTCTTGAGGTGCGCCTCGATCCAGTCGACGGCGGCACGGTTGCGGTCCGTGCCCTGGCGCCGGTCGCCGAATTGGGTGAGGCCTTTGATCGTCGCCTTGTAGCGCTCGAGGTCGAGCCGCGCGACGAGCTGGGCGACGGGGTCGGCTGCCGCCGTCCGCGCGGTGTCCTGGGCGGACGCCATGGAGGATGCCGCCGCGGCGGTGGTCAGGATGGCGATGGAGACGAGGATTCGCGGTTCCTACGGGAGCGTTCCCTGATACAGCGGATTCTTCGGGTCTACGTGGTCAGGGCCGACGTTCGTGTTGGCGCGGCGTTCGCCCAGGCCGATCGGGAAACAGAGACGGACCCGGTCGCTCATGTCCTCCATGTTACCTAGGGTGTTGGAGTCCACCCAACGCCGTTCGTCACCGAGGCGGCGTGCCTCGAGCCAGAGGTCGATGCCGCGCTCGCGCTTCAGCGCCGTCCACGCCTCGGTAACGTTCGTCGCTGGCCAGGGCGCGAGCGGCTGGCCGCCGGTCGTGTCGCTGATCACGGCGGTGCGGACACCGTTGATCTTGCTCATGGCCGCCGGCCAGTCTCCGGCCCGCAGCGCGATCTCGGCCTCGACCAGGCGCATCTCGCGGCCGGTCGAGAGGTCGATCGGCGAGACCCGTCCCGTGTATTTCGTGGGGAAGAGCCAGGGCACGTACTGGAACTCCGCGGTCGGTATGGCGGGATTCGTGTCCCACGCCACGCGCGGGTCGCCCGTGCTCCGGTAGTACTGCTCGTTGGGCGTGCCGGAAACGCTGATCTCGCGGTACGGCGAGTTGGCGTTGACCCAGTAGAAGAAATTGTAGTAGTTCTCATTCTCGATGCTGTAGACCGCCTGGAAGACGAAATCCGTGGGGACGGCCGCGGCGTCGGACGTGGCGCCGGCGGTGTCGCCGAGCATCAGGCGCACCGATGCGCGCGCCGCGGTCGCGGCGGTGCCTACCCGCGCGTCGCCCGCCGCGCCGGCGACGGCGATCGCCTCCGTGAGCGCACCCTCCGCACGGCGGAAGTAATCCCGGTAGTCGGAAGGCGCGCCCCCGTCGATGACGGTCTCGCACATGTTCTCGCCGAGCAGCCGGTTGGCGTAGCCGGCGTAGAGCAGCGCCTGTGCGCCGAGGTCGTAGCTGTCGAATAGGGTATCCATGACGTCCCGGAAGCGCCGGACCGCGTCCTCGGCCACCCAGCGCGCCAATTGCGCGGAGTTCCACGCGTTGTCGGGAATCCCTTCCACGGTGAGCTGACCGGGATCGAGCGGCAGCTTCACCGGGTGGATGCGTCCGCCCTGCGTGTACTCCTTCGCCGCGTCGCCGCCGAAGAAGCCGACCCAGTTGATCGCCTCGGACAGGGCGAGGCTGGCGCCGGCGACCACCGCGGCATGCGCCCCGGGGTCGTTGAGAAGGGGGTCCTGTACTTGGTCGGGGTTGGTTACCGACAGATTGCAGGCGGCGAGCGTGACGAGCACCACGAGCGCACCTGCCCGGACCGCGAAGCCGGGTCGGGGAAGGGGCTGTAGGATCTGTATCCGCATGGTTGTCCTCCTTCCCTCAGAAGGTGAGCTTGAGCGAGAAGGTCGCCGTCGCCGGCGAGGGCATCTGATCCGTGATCATCGAGAAGAGCTGGTTCACGTTGTCGCGCGAGCCGACCAGCTCCGGGTCGAACGAGGCGAACTCGCTGTTCGTCCAGCGCCAGAGATTGTGGAATGACAGGCTGGCGAAGGCGCTCGTGGCCCGCGGGATGAATCGGGTCGGGATCGGCGCCTGCACCGTCACCTCGCGCAGCTTGAAGAAGTCGAGCGGCATGAACCACACGTCGCTGCGCGCGTTCTTGTAGCAGCGGGCGCGGTCGAGCGCGCGCACCTGCGAGATCGCCGCCGGCGCGTTGGGATCGCCGGGTCCCGTGTACGACGCCCACGGCACGATCTTGTAGACGTCGTCGCAGCCGACGGGACCGCGCGGCCCACGCTGCGCCACCAGTCGCGACGGGAAGTCCTGGCCCCAGGCGCCGCCCTGGTACTCGCCGCGCGCGGTCAGCAGCAGGCCGTGCGGCAGCGTGAGGGTGATGAACGGATTGATGATCACGGTCGGGACCGTGGGCCCGATGAACGCGTTCAGCTCGTACGCCGGGTCCGCGAACGCGTCCCGGTTCGTCACCTTGGCCCCGCGCCAGACCGGACCCGGCTGGCCGGGCACGATGTTGAAGAAGGTCACGCCGCCGGTGCTCAGCACCTTCGAGTGGTTGGTCGAGATCGTCGAGCCGAGGTCCAAGGTGAGCCGGCTCCCGCGGAGCACGGTGGCTTCGAGCGATGCCTCGATGCCGTTGGCGGAGAGCTCGCCCACGTTTTCGAGCTGCGCGCCGAACCCGGTCGAGCCCGGCTGCGGCACGTTGAAGAGGGCGTTCACGGTGTGGCGGTGATAGTAGGTGAACGTAAGCGACAACCGGTCGTCGAGCGCGGCAGCGTCGAAGCCGACCTCCAACTCGCCGCTCCTCTCCGGGCCGAGACCCGGATTCCCGAGGTTGCCGGGCAGAAACGCCGTCTCCCCGGCGAACGCGCTTGCGTTCCACGTCCGGACTGCGTCGAAGATGCCCGGCGCCCGCCCGGCGAAGCCGTACGCAGCGCGCAGCTTGGCGGTGCCGAGCGTCCCGGGCCAGAACGGCTCGTCGGAGATCACGTAGGAGGCGGACAGCTTCGGGTACGCCTGCAACCCGAAGCTGCTACCGAACGCGCTGCTCCCGTCCACCCGCAAGCCGCCGGTGAGGAAATAGCGGTCCTTCCATGCGAGCAGGCTCTGCAGGAAGAAGCCGCCCGTCTTCACCTCCTGGCTCGAGTCGAAGACGAAGCGCTCGGCCGCCCGGCTGAGCGTCTGCTTGCCCGGCCCCGGCAACTTGTGGCCGTAGCCGTCGACCCGCGCGTCCGCAGTGCGGACGAGCTGTCCGCCGACCGAGAACGTCGCCTTGAAGTCGTTCGTCGGCTGCACTTCGGCGCTGGCGGCGTAGTCGAGCGTGACCGTCTCGCTCCGCCAGTCCAGTTGCGAGATGTTGCCGACCGTATCGAACACGAAGCCGTAGGGGTGGAAGACCTCGCCCGACATGGCGGCGCGGTCGTAGCCGAACGTGAACCTGTGCGACATCCAGCCGAAGGGAACCCAGGTGGCGCTCGCGCCCACGATCAGCCGGTCGTCCGTCTGCGTCGTCGTACGCGTGAGCAGCTTGGCGATGTTCTCCGGCGTCGCCGCACCAAGCGCCGTCACCGGTGAACGGTAGACGTTGAAGAAGATCGACTCGCCACCATTGCCGTCCGGCGACATCGCCAGGTCGTTCTTGCTCACGAAGCTGTTCCAGTGGAGCGTGAGGTTCGTCAAGGGTTGCAGCGTCAGGTTGCCGCGAATGCTGTAGCGTCGCTGATGGTCCTGCGGCAGCACGCCATCCTTGTCATCGAGGCCGGCCGAGAGGTAGTACTGGGCCTGACCGCTGCCCCCCGAGACCGACAGCGCCTCGCTGTGCCCGTACGCCTTCTTCAGCCATGGCTCCATGTTCAAGAGCGGCCGCACATCCGAGCCGTACGGGCGGATCCAGCTCATCCCCTGGTCCGTTCGGAGCGAGAAGGCGGTCTTCCCGGCCGTGCCGTGCTTCGTGAAGATCTCGATCACGCCGGCGGCGGCCTCGGTACCGTACAGCGTCGCCGCCGCCGCGCCCCTGATCACCTCCACCCGATCGATGTCGCCCGGGTCGATGTCCGCGAGCGGGCTGGCCTCGACCTGCGCGGCGTTGAACGTGCTGCCTCCCTGCGACACGTTGCGCGGATAGTTGTTCGCGGTCTGGCGCACGCCATCCACGTAGACCAGTGGCTGATTGCTCTGGCTGAGCGAGACGTTGCCGCGCACGCGGATCGTCGCGCCCTGCCCGATCGTGGCCCCGCCGAAGTCCACGGTCATGCCCGGCACGCGCCCCTGCAGCAGCGTCTCGACGCTCTTCGTGGGCTCCGCCACGGAGGCGAGGTTGATCTGCGCGATCGGGTTGCCGACCTCACGTTGACGCGCCTGACTGCCCGTTCCCGTCACCACGACCTGCTCGAGCGCGAGCGCCTGCTCGCCCAGCCCAAAGTCCACGGTCGCCGCCCCGCTCGAGGGCACGTCCACGGTCTCGGTCGAGGGGTGGTAGCCGATGCGCTGCGCCCGGACATCGTGCGTCCCGGCCGCGACCCCCAGCAGCTCGTAGCGGCCGTCGGCGTTCGTCAGTACGCTGATCTCCGTCCCCACGACGGACACCCGCACCGAGGCGAGCGGCGCATTGGTGCGCGCGTCCACCACGCGCCCGATCACACGAGTTTCGGCCTGCTGCCGGCGCAGCCGCGCGGGTGCGCCGGCGGCGAGCGGCGCCGCGCCACTCGCGAGCAAGGTCGCGGCCAGGAATACCGCCAGCAGTCGACGCATGGAATCCTCCGGTTATCACCGTCGCAACGTCGCTCGTCGTTGGGCTGCTTCCATGCATAGGAGGTACGTCCCTCGGCTTCCTGTCAAGCCCCGCGGCAACACGAGCGGGGGCGCATTCTTCAACCAGTCGGGACGGCGGGATTTTAATGCACGAGCTGCTGCACCGCGCGATCCGCCTCGCGAATCGCGTTGCGGTGATCGCTGGCGCCGGCGAGATCGGTATTGGCAAAGGCGATCCGACCGTGCGGCCGACCGCGCAGAATGTCCCTCGGCGCGGGGTTGCCGTCGATGCCGAAAAAGAAACCTGGCTGCGGATTCACGTACGCGTGTCCCCAGCGATTGAGAATGATCCCGGCGATGTCTCGACGCGGATCGAACCCGCCGGGCGCGAACATGTCCGCCAGCTGCTCGCGGAACGCGCGCTCGTACTGCGCGAACGACGTGCCGAGCAGCTTCGCACGCCCACGCGCTCCTTGCTCGGCGATCGAGAGCCCGGGTTGTGCGAACAGGACCTTGATGGTCAACACCGTTGGTGAGTCCGGACTGATCGTCGGGGGCTCGTTCCCGATAAGCGCCATCTTGCGCACGGAGAGATAGTCGCCGAGTCCTCCGAACCAGCGGCAGCCGGACAATCCCATGTTGTAGAGCCAGCGCCAGTTGCGCACGGCGATGTTCGCCATCAGGCACGGCGATCGATAGAACTGCGCGTACGCTTCGCGATGGCTGGCCGGCAGATCGTGGACGATGTGCTTGGTGGTCCAGCTGCCTCCCGCCATGACGACCGAGCGCGCTCGGATTGTGTAGAGGCGACGACCCTTCACGCAGGTTATGACGACGTGCGGCGCGCTGGCCGGATCGCCGGCGTGCTCGACGCGAACGACCGTGGCATTGAGCCGCAGCCGTGTCGCTTGGCCCGCACGATCGAGCGCGCGGAAGTTCACGCGATTCTGCCAGACTTGATCGACGGTGCGCGGACCGGTGAAGGCGTCGGGGATGAGCGTCTTCACCATCAGTCGCGCGAAGCCCCCATTGCCGTCGGGGAACATCTGGTCGCCGAGCTCGTCGTCGCCGTCTTCGGGGAACTGGTTCTCGATCGCATAGTTGCAGTACGCCGACAGCACGTCGGGACCGAGGCCATAGCCACCGCCTTCGACTGGGGACAGAAACCTTCGCACCGTCTCGCGGCTGATGGTGTATCGCGCCATTAGGTGATCTTCGAGCGTGATGGAGTCGAGCTGCCGCGAGATGGCGTCGCCTTCGGTCTGCGGTCCCGCAAAGGCGACGCGGTTCGTCCCCCAGCGCAGCAGCTCCGCCTTCGTGACATCACTGATCGGAGCGCCCTCGAGCTTTCGTCCCCATGGGTCCATCACCCACACGCCCCCCCCGGGGCGCTGGCCGAACTGCGGCCCGAAGTAGAAGCCGTAGTTCCTCGGCGTTTCGTACGGCGAGTGAGCGAGCGGCATCTCGGGCGACGGTCCGCGCCACGTCTGGTAGTGGAACGCGGACCGATCCATTCCGATCATCTCGTAGAAGCGATCGGTATAGCCGCCTTTCTGCGGAACGAGGAAGATCGCCGAGCCCTGGTGCGCGACGAGTCGCTGCCCGTCGACGAGGAACTCGTTGCGCTTGGCTTCGCCGCCGAACATCGGGTGGTTGTCGATGACGAGGCAGCGTCCGCCTTTGTATTGCTGGAAGAAGATCGCGGCGGCGAGTCCGCTGATTCCGCCGCCGACGGCGACGAGGTCGTACATCTCACCGGTGTCGATGGCGTCGGCGATACGCGTTTCGAACGCGCCGTCGCGCAGCGCGTGTCCGGCGCTCAGTACGTCCCAGGTGTTGCCGTTCGCGTGTCGGTAGTCGCCGATGCCGCCGTAGCCGTTGAAGGCGTCGGCCGGGGAGATCGTGGGTGCTTGGCGGTACAGGAGCAGTCCGGCGCCGGCGAGGAGCGCGCCGTTGAGAAAGTCGCGACGTGAAATAGGCTCGTCCATGCCGAGTCGGGCGCTCATCAGACAAGGCTACCGTGAACCCGATTCAGCGTCAAAACGGAGAATGTGCAGGCCGCCCATCCGTTTCGCGTACTTGCTCGCCGTTTGGATATAGTGTCAATTCTGCGTTCCGTAACCTGCTGCGGACTGCTCATGCCAAAACGCACCCTGGCTCTGCCGCTTGTCCTGCTGTTGCTCGCCGCCTGCAAGGACAACCTGACGGACAATCGCGCGCCGAATCCCCAGTCCGTGGCGGTGCTGACGCAGCACAACGACAACACCCGGTCCGGCTGGAACGACAACGAAACCGCGTTGACCACCAGCAATGTCAACGTACAGCAGTTTGGCGCAGTGTTCACGCTGACCGTGGACGACCAGGTGTATGCCCAGCCGTTGGTCGTTGGCCATGTCTACGTCGGCGGCGGCTTCCATAACGTCGTCTACATCGCCACGGTCAACAACACGGTCTATGCCTATGATGGAGACAACGGCAGACTGTACTGGCAAAGAAGCTTTACCGCGCCGGGCATGCGGCCGCCGGGACGCACCGACATGACAGGGGCATGTGGCGGCTCGTATCAGGATTTCAGCGGCAGTATCGGGATCGTGGGCACCCCGGTGATCGATGCAGCGAGGGGGACGATGTATGTCGTTGCCCGCAGCACCACGGACAGCACGTTCGTTCAGTACCTGCATGCCGTGAGCATCGTCGACGGGAGTGAAATGGCCGGCAGCCCAACACGAATCACCGCCACCTACAGCGGGAATGGAGATGGCAGCGTCAACGGCGTGATTACCTTCGATGCCCAGCGGCAGAACCAGCGTCAGGGACTGACGCTCGTCAACGGCGTCGTGTACGTGACGTTTTCATCCCACTGCGATTGGGGGCCGTATCACGGGTGGATCCTGGGGTACGACGCCGCGACGTTGCAGCAACAGGTTGTCTACAATGCCACGCCGAACGGATACGGCGGAGGCATGTGGGAAAGCGGAACCGGCATGGCCGCTGATGCGGAGGGCAACCTGTATGTGGTGGCGGGCAATGGAACCGTGGGGGATACCGCTGATCCGACGAGCCCGACGAATCGCGCCGAAAGCGCCCTGAAGCTCACACCGGCCGGGTCGACCCTGCGGGTGGCGAGCTACTTCACTCCCTACGATTACCAGGTTCTCAATGACAATGACCTGGATTACGGAGGGATGGGTGGGTTCCTGATTCCCAATTCAAACTATTACCTGACCGGGGCCAAGGACGGGACGCTGTATCTGTTGAATAAGGATGCCATGGGCGGGTACCTGCCGTCCTCCAACCAGGTGCAGCAAGTCGTCCCGTTGGGCGTCAGCGCCAACATGCATTGCCAGGCTGCGTACTACAAGGGAAGCTCGAAGGAATTCATCTACGTGTGGTCCGAAAACGATCCGTTGCGCGCCATCCCGTTCGACCGCGCCAGCAACTTGTTGGCCCCACAGGACCAGGTTCTTTCCAGCGGAGCCGGACCGACCGGGCAAAGCGGGGCGGTCTTGTCGGTTTCGTCCAACGGCTCCACAGACGGCACAGGCATTCTGTGGGCGTCATATGCATTCAGCGGTGACGCGGAGCATACCGTGAGCCCCGGCATTCTGAGGGCCTTCGACGCGAATGACGTCACCAAAGAGCTGTGGAATAATCGTCAGAATGTTTCGCGCGACGGAGCGGGCAATTACGCGAAATTTTCAGCTCCGACGATAGCCAACGGACACGTGTACCTGCCGACGTTCTCCAACCGGGTCGTCGTGTACGGACTGCGCTAGCCGTGACCTCTGGCGCGCTTCTTTGAAAAAAGAGATAGATGTCAAGAGTTACAGGATGGACGCGAACGGGTAGGAGAACCCGGGCAGCACGTCTTCGCCGTCGAGGACGCCGTCCGCTGGCACGATCGTCTCGCTGCCGTCGGGGCGATAGACGCGGGCGAGACGCCGCTCAGGGTCTACAACCCACACGAGCCTCGTGCCGGCGGAGAGCCAGTCGGCCACCTTGGAGAGCGTGTCGCCCGGTCGGTCGCCCGGTGAGAGCACCTCGACGGCAAGATCGGGCGCAAGCTCGGGGAACCCGACGGGTTCTGGCTCTGGCACACGGTCACGCCGCACAAAGGCGACGTCGGGAGCGCGAACGGTATCGGGGCGCCGGGCAAGGGTGAATCCCGTTTCGGCCGCGTAGACCGCTCCCAGTGCGTGAGCGTGCACATGATTCCCGATTACGCGCGACAGTTCGTTGGCTACGCGACCGTGCCGACCCCCAGCGGGTTCCCGGACGACGAGCACGCCGCGCACCAGCTCGGTGCGCTTGTCGGGCATGGACAGCGCCAGCAGCTCATCCGCGGTCATGAGGGCGGCGGAGGACATGTTCGGAACGTAGGCGCGCTCGGCGGGCATGGCAAGCAATCTTCTGAGCGCGATCAACGAGCGGTCAAATGCAAACGGCGCGACCTATCGCAAATAGCGCTGGATGATCGCGCGCAGATTGGCGGCGTGAAACGGCTTCTCGATGTGCTCTTTCGGTGTTTCCGACAGGAACTTCTGCGCTCGTGCCGTGAACGCGCCCCCCGTCATGAAGATGACCCGATCAGCCAAGTGTGGCGCGACACGCGACAGCTCCGCATGGAAATCCATGCCCGTCATGTCCGGCATCATCAGGTCGCACAGAATGACATCGAACTTGTCACCGGCGGCGCAGAGCGCGAGGGCGCCTGCGGCCGTGGTGACGGCGACGACGGAGTGCTCCTTGACCAGCATTCGCTGTACGCCGCGCAGCACGAGCTCCTCGTCGTCCACCACCAGAATTCGCCCGCGGCGACCGATGGCCAGCGACGCCTCGACGGGGACCGCCACCGTGCTCTCCGGTTCATCGGCGACCGGAAGCGCCACGCGAAATGTGGCTCCTTTTCCCGGTTCGCTTTCGACCGTGAGCTCTCCACCCATGTCGGTGACGATGCGGTGGCAGATGGCGAGTCCGAGCCCGGTACCCTCGCCCACCGCCTTCGTCGTGAAAAAGGCGTCGAAGATCCGGCCGATGATCTCGGGCCGAATCCCTGCGCCCGTGTCGCCCACCTCGATGACGACGCGCTCGCCGTCGAGTCGGGTGCTGACGCGAATCTCATGGTACTCGGCTCGACCCTCCGGCAGGGCCTGCGCGGCGTTGACGAGCAGATTGAGAAACACCTGACCGAGGCGCGCCTCGTTTGCCTTGACGGCCGGCACCACGCCGTAGTGCTTGACCAGCTGTGCGCGATGGCGAATCTCGTTCCATGCCATGCGCACGGACGACTCCATGATCTCCTTGACATCCACGGCGCCGGTCGGCTCGTCGGCGGGCGAGCGTGAGAAGATCTTGAGGTCGCGCACGATCAATCGCACCATTTGCGCCGCCTCGCGGGCCTCCTCGAGCGGCTCCTTGAGCTCCCCGAGCAGCCAGGTCGCGTTCGGGTGCGGGCCCATCGTCGCGAGGCTGTCGGCCATGAACTCCAGATTGGCCATCACGGCGGCCAGCGGATTGTTGATCTCGTGCGCGACGCCCGCCGCCAGTGTTCCCACCGAGGCCATGCGGTCGCTCACCATCAACTGCGACTGGAGCTTTTGTCGTTCGGTGACGTTGCGCACCACCCCCAGGTTGCCGACGTGCCGGCCCGCTCCGTCGAACAGGGGACTGCCGGCGATATTCACCCAGATGTCGCTGCCGTCCTTGTGGTGCAACGTCGTATCGACGGCGTCCACCTTTCCCTGGCCGTGCTGGTCGAAGACGTCACGCGCGCTCAACTGTGCTGCGGCGCTCATCAAGTCGAATACGCTCCTGCCGATCAGCTCGGGGGGTTCGTAACCGAGCATCTCCGCAAAGCGCCGGTTGACGAAAACGATGCGGGCACCAGCGTCGATCTTGATGATGCCGTCGGTCGTCGCCTCGACGATCTGGCGGTACCGCTCTTCGCTCTCGCGCAGCGCCTGTTGGGCCTTGGACAGCAGCACCGGCGTCTGGCTCTTGGAGTCGACCACCGCATCGATCTGGCCGGAGAGCAGCGCTTCGATGGTCGCTTCGGCCTCGACAAGCCGCTGGGCGAGGTCCGACGTGTGCAGCACGTTGGTGGCGGTCATGTGCCGGTCAAAGCCAGAAGGACCTGGTCCTTGTCGCTCAGGTTGCCGATCACGCGTTGCACCGGCAGCGGCATGAGCTTGAGGAGCGTCGGCGTCACGATGATGCCGTCGGCCAGCGCGCGGCCCGGCTGCTCGAGCATGTCGACGATTTCGAGATCATGGGCGGCGGCGAAGTGCTCGTCGCAGATCGCCTTGGCATTGGCGATCGCCCGCACCGAGTTCGGGGCATTGCCCGCGACGTAGAGACGCAACCGCAGGCCCATGTCAAAGGTCTCCGTCTTCGTCGCCATTCTTCTTGGCGCCATTCTTCTTCCGGCCCCCCGTGGCGACACGGACGTCCTCATCGGCGTGACGCATCCGGCGGAGCACGGCGCGGTCGGTCCTCACCAACGTCGTCGCCGATCCGGTCGCGTCGGCCAGGAGCGCCATTTCGGCGGTGCGCGCCTCCATCTCCACTTGGACGACCTGCAGGCGCGCGGCCGCTTCGGCCTGCGCCAGCTGCAGCTGTAGCCGCTTGAGCTCCGCCGCAACCTTGATGCGCCGCGTCCCCGCCTCTTCTTCCTGTTCCCACTCCCAGCGGGCCACGCCCATGAGCACTTTCCCCTGGGCGACGAAAACGTCGGTGAGACTCACGCCCTCGTCGGAGAGCGTCAGCTCGCGCACCTGGTTCGAGTGCCCGCTGCCGCGCGACTTGACGATCGTCAGCGCGCGGTTGCGCTCGCCGTCCTGCACGAGGTACGAGACGTGGATCCAGGTGTCGGCAATGGTCGAGATCCCGTTTGCCGTCGCCTCGTCGGTGCTGACGCCGTCCAGCACGGACGTGTTCACGACCGTGATCCCTTCGCTCTTGAGAAAGTCCAGGAACTGTTGGGCCGCATCGGCTGAGGCCACGTGCGTGAGCTTCGTCGAGAGCGCCGAGAGCGGGTCGACCACCAGGCACCGAGGCTGGTACTCGCGCACCCTCGCCCGCAGCGTACCGAACTGGTCTTCGATGTTGGGGCCCCGTGTACGCGTGGAGTATATCTTGAGCATGCCGGACTTGACGTGGGCGGCGAGCTTGATGCCCACCGATCGGAGATTGCGAACGATCTGCGCCGCGCCTTCGTCGAAGCTCACAAACATGGTCCGCTCGCCGCGGTCGCAGGCGGCGGCGGCGAAGAGGCCCGCCAGGGTCGACTTGGCGGTCCCCGGCGCGCCGGAGATGAGCACGTTGCTGCCGCGATAGTAGCCGCCTTGCAGCATGACATCGAGACGCGGCAGGCCCGATGAGACCCGTTCCTCGGTGACCTCATATTGGAGCTCGGTGGGGCCACGGTTGGTGAGCTGCAGTCCCTCCGCGGTGAGCGTGATCGGGAACTCGTCTCCCGCAAACCCCGACCCACGGTACTTCATGACGCGCAGATTGCGAAAGCCCGACCCGTCGACGACTTGATGCTTGAGAACGACCACGCAATCGACCATGAACTGCAGGAAGCTGTAGCGCTGGTCTGCTTCAGCGGCGCCGACCTTTTGCGTGATGATGCCGGTCATCCCCATCTCCGACAGCCAGTCGCGGATGCGATAGATCTCGCGACGCTCGGCGACCGGATCGTCGAGGAGTGACAGGAGGACATCGATCCCATCGAACACGATGCGGGTCGCATGAATCTCTTCGGCCTTGGCGCGCAGCACACTCAGCATGCCGGCCAGGTCGAATTCCCCGGCCTTCACCACTTCCGGAGCGAGGCGGGCATCCAGGAAGAAGAGCTTCTTCTTCTCGAGCGCGGGAAGATCCCACCCGAAGGTGGCGGCGTTGGCAATGATCTGGCGCGTACTCTCCTCGAAGGCGACGAAAATGCCCGCCTCCTTCGATTGATTGGCCCCATTGATCAGCGCCTGCAGCGCAAAGACGGTCTTGCCGCACCCCGGTCCACCCATCACCAGCGTCGTTCGTCCGCGCGGCAGTCCGCCGTCCGTGATTTCGTCGAATCCCCGAATCCCAGTGAGCGTCTTTGTTACGACGGCGTACGGAGTGTCAATGTGCATAGGGTGTCCCTTCCAACGGGGTAATGAGGAACGATAGGAGAGAAGCGAGAGGGGGGATATCGGCCAAACGCGCTAATCCCTACTCCGAATGGGCGACGTGGCCTAAGTCACGGCCACGTAAGGATCAACGAGGGCGCCGCGCCGGCCCGCACCTGGGCCACATCCCTCGGCTCGCTCCAGAAGCCCCACAGCCGATCGCTGTGAGGCTTACTCTCCCATCAGTCGGGACGGCGGGATTTGAATGCACCGGCCCCCATGCGGGGCCGTTGTTTTATCGGCACTTAGGTGTATGGACTGACCGCATTGGTAGGCATCGGCAGGCATGGAACGGCAAACATTACGGCAAACATGTTCAGCGATTATGATCATCGTCGCCATTGTCTCCGGCGGCAATATCGACCTCGCGACGTTCTCTGAGCTGATCGCCTAGCGCAGCTTCAGCTGGATGTCCACCCACGCGCCATTCTTGGCGCTGGACTCCACCGCCGCATGGATGAACTTGACGCCGTGCGCGCCGTCTTCTACCGTCGGCACGAGCAGCGCCGCCCGATCAGGCGCCCGCTTCGCGCGACGCGCCCGGATCTGCTCCGCAAGATCGCGATACAGATTAGCGAACGCCTCGAGGTAGCCCTCCGGATGACCCGACGGGATGCGGGTCGCGAGCGATGCGGCGGGACTGAGATTCGGACCACCACGCGATAGCACACGTGGCGGTTGGCCCACCGGGGAAAAGCGCAGCTGGTTCGGGTGCTCCTGGCTCCACTCGAGGCCGGCCTTCTCGCCGTACACGCGCAGTCTGAGCCCGTTCTCATTGCCCGGCGCCACCTGACTCCCCCACAGCATGCCGCGCGCGCCATTCTCGAACCGCAGCAACATGTGCACGTTGTCGTCGAGCCTGCGGCCCGGCACGAACCGGCTCAGGTCCGCGGCGAGCTCGCGCACCGCGAGGCCGGTGACGAAGCCCGCCAGATTGTACGCGTGCGTGCCGATGTCGCCGAGGCAGCCGCCGGCACCGGCGCGCGCGGGATCGACCCGCCATGCGGCCTGCTTCTGCCCCGTGTCTTCGAGCTTGGTCGTCAGCCAATCCTGCACATACTCGACCTGGGCGACGCGGATCGTGCCGAGCTCGCCGGCCGCGACCATCTCGCGCGCCTCACGCACCATCGGGTATCCGGTGTAGTTGTGCGTGACACCAAACACGAGACCGGTGCGCTTCACGACCTGTACGAGGTCGAGCGCGTCCTCGAGTGTCGTGGTCATCGGCTTGTCGCAGATCACGTCTATGCCGCGATCGAGAAAGGCGCGAGCGATGGCATGGTGGCTGTCGTTCGGGGTCACAATGCTCACGACCTCAATGCCGTCGGACCGCTTCGCCTCGGCCGCCGCCATCTCGGCGAAGCTCGTGTAAACGCGGTCCGGCGGGAGACGGAGATCGGCGCCCGACTCTTTGGCGCGCTCTGGATCGGACGAGAGGGCACCCGCGACCAGCTCGTACTGTCCGTCCATGCGGGCGCACAGCCGATGCACGCCGCCGATGAACGCGCCGCGCCCGCCGCCCACCATGCCGAGCCGCAGCGGCTGGACCATCGTCAGGCGATTCCGAGCATCCGGCGATTTGCGGCGAGGTCGGTGCCAGCGCCGGCGAAATCGTCGAACGCCTGTTCCGTCACGCGGATGATGTGGTCGGCGATGAACCTCGCGCCTTCGCGCGCGCCGTCCTCCGGGTGCTTGAGGCAGCACTCCCACTCGAGCACCGCCCAACCGGGGTAGTCGTACTGCGCGAGCTTCGAGAAGATCGCCTTGAAGTTCACCTGACCGTCGCCTAACGAACGGAACCGGCCGGCCCGATTGACCCACGACTGGAACCCGCCGTACACGCCTTGGCGGCCGGTCGGATTGAACTCGGCGTCCTTGACGTGAAACATGCGGATGCGGTCATGATAGAGGTCGATGTACTCGAGATAGTCGAGCTGCTGCAGCACGAAGTGACTGGGATCGTACAGCAGGTTGCAGCGCTTGTGACCGCCGACGCGCTCGAGGAACATCTCGAACGTCACGCCGTCGTGCAGGTCCTCGCCGGGATGGATCTCGAAGCAGGCGTTGACCCCGTTTTCCTCGAACACGTCGAGAATCGGACGCCAGCGCCGCGCCAGCTCGTCGAACGCCGTCTCGACCAGACCGGCCGGCCGCTGCGGCCAGGGATACAAGTAGGGCCACGCCAGGGCACCCGAAAACGTGGCATGCTCGGTCACGCCGAGCCGGCGTGACGCGCGCGCCGCGAGCTTCACCTGCTCGACCGCCCAAGCGGTCCGCGCCGCGGGATTGCCGCGGACTTCGGGCGCCGCGAAGGCGTCGAATGCGGTGTCGTACGCGGGATGCACGGCCACCAGCTGGCCCTGCAGATGCGTCGACAGCTCGGTCACCTGAAGCCCGCGCTCGGCCAGGACGCCCTTCACCTCGTCGCAGTAGGTCTGGCTCTCGGCCGCTTTGGCGAGGTCGAACAGGCGGCGATCCCAGGTCGGGATCTGGACGCCCTTGAAGCCGAGACCGGCGGCCCAGCCGGCGATGGTCTTCAGGTGGTTGAACGGCGGCGCATCGCCCGCGAACTGCGCCAGGAATATGGCCGGCCCCTTGATCGACCTCATCGCGCGACCTCCCTCGTCCAAGAAGATCTCATGGCGGGAGGAAATAGTACGGCAAAAGCAGATCCTTCGCTGCGCTCAGGGACTACTCACAGCGCGGGGCGAGAAAAAAGGAAAAGCGAGCTTGATCTTTACTGAGTCGGGACGGCGGGATTTGACGCGTCCGGCGGCATCAGCCGCCGGTGCCGGGCTCAGCCCGGCAAGCGGAGCGAAGGCGCCGCAGGCGCCGAAGCTCAACCCGCGACCCCCTGAACCCCATTCAGCTCAGTCGGCAGGACACGCATCTATTACCTGGTAATACTCGATCATGCCTCATCGCTTACGGCGCGTCCCGGAGTCGAACCGGCCCAGCCGTGGAACACGTGTGTCAGTCGAGCGGTCGCCACTCACCGTCGCCAAGGGCTTAAGGTTTTCTCGCGAGTACGACATGCGTCGCGGCCGGCGTCGCCACATGCTTGGTGCACGCATAGCCCAGCGCCGGCAGGTCCATCCCCGCAAAGAGCGCCTCACCACTGCCGAGGAGGATCGGCGCGATCGCGACATGCATCTCGTCGATGAGCCGCGCCTGGAGATACTGGCGCACCGTGGACGCCCCGCCGCCGACCTGGATATCGCGGTCGCCCGCGGCCTCCCTGGCGCGACGGAGCGCTTCCTGAATTCCGCCGGTGACGAAATGAAAGACGGTCCCGCCTTTCATCGTGATCGGTTGGCGCGCGTGGTTCGTCAGCACGAACACCGGCACGTGATACGGCGGGTTCTCGCCCCACCAGCCGCGCCACCGGTCGTCGGGCCAAGGCCCGCGCACGGGGCCGAACATGTTTCGGCCCATGATATACGCACCGATGCCTTCCCCGAAGCGCTTGGCAAAATCGTTGTCGGGACCCGTCGTCCCGCCCGTTTTTCCGTTTATCTCGCGAAACGCGCGCGTGCCGATGTACCAGCCGTGCAGCTCCTCACCACCCACGCCGAGTGGGTCCTTCAGTCCCTGGCGGGGGCCGGCGCCGTACCCGTCGAGCGAGATCGCGAAGTTGTGGACGCGCAGCTTGGACATGGAATCCTCCGCTGGTTTCATATGCGTCGAATGGGCCGTCCCGAAATCGACAAGCGACAAATGCGAGCCAACCTAAGCGGCTGACTCGCATTTGTTTACTCTAGTCGGGACGGCGGGATTTGACGCGCCCGGCGGCGTCAGCCGCCGGTGCCGGGCTCAGCCCGGCAAGCGGAGCGAAGGCGCCGTAGGCGCCGAAGCTCAACCCGCGACCCCCTGACGCGGAGCCGGCGCGCAGCGCCGGCGGAGCGGACGCGGTGGGGAGGGGAAGGGTGGGGGGCGTCAACCCCATGCGACTCGTTAGGGAGCCGAGTTACGACACCGAGTAGCAACTACGCGATGTTCTGGGCATCGGTGTTGTGACTCGGACCCCGAAGATCGACCGGGAATCGTAGCAGAATCACAACGAAACTTACAACGCGCGACCCTTGGACCTCGGCCAGTGCGATGGCGTATCGCTCAGTACGCTTAGCCCCCTGTCGGCCTCTTGCGCTCCGCGCCCGATTGATATATGATGATCGTCATATGAGCGCTGCCACCGTCCGGCGGACCACCGCCCCAAGCCGCAAGGAAGTCACCCACGAACGGATCGTCGGGGCCGCCGCGCGCGCCATTCGGCGCAGCGGGTACGACGGCACGGGCGTCGCCGATATCATGAAAAAGGTCGGCCTGACCCATGGCGGCTTCTACGCCCATTTTGCCTCACGCGAGGCGATGCTGGCGGAAGCGGCCGACCGCGCAGGAGCTGAAAGCGTGGCCACGCTGACCCGCGTCGCCGCGGCCGCGCCGCCGCAGGAGGCGCTGAGGTCAATGATCCACGGCTACCTCTCGAAAGAGCACGTCGAAGACGCCGAGACCGGCTGCCCGGTGGCCGCGCTCGGCTCGGAGACGCCGCGCCAGGCCTCGAGGGTGCGCCGAGCCGCGACGCGCCGCATCAAGGAAATGATCGATGTCGTCGCCCGGTATTGGCCCGACCAGGGGGAGCCGCGTGTTTACGAACACGCGCTCGTGACTGTGGCCACGATGGTCGGCACTCTGGTGCTGGCCCGCGCGGTCGACGACCCCAAGCTCTCCGAGGCCCTGCGCGCAGCGTCCGTGAAGCACTGCGACCCACCCAGCACCTAAGGCGACCCGCACCAGTCGTATCCGGTGCTTTTTGCTGCATCAAACTATGATGTTCATCATATGACGAGGGTACAATGATCACCGACAACCTTCTGGAGGGCAGTCCAATGAAGCTCAAGAACCCTGTCGCACTCGTAACGGGCGCCTCATCGGGCATCGGGAAGGCAACCGCGGAGCGGCTCGCCACGGCCGGCTACAAGGTCTATGGCACGAGTCGGCGCGGCGCGACCTCGGGCCAGCGCGCATTCGAGATGCTCTCGCTCGACGTGACCAGCGATGAATCGGTCGCGGCGGCCGTGAACGCCCTGCTGCGGTCAGAGGGGCGCCTCGACCTCCTCGTCAACAACGCCGGGTTCAGCATCGCCCCCGCCGGAGCGGAAGAAAGCTCGATCGAGCAGGCGCGATCGATCTTCGAGACGAACTTCTTCGGGATCCTCCGGATGACGCGCGCCGTCTTGCCCCACATGCGACGCCAAGGGAGTGGTCGCATCGTCAACATCAGCTCAGTACTTGGTTTCCTGCCGGCGCCATACATGGCGCTCTACGCTGCAACCAAGCACGCGATCGAAGGTTATTCGGAATCGCTCGACCATGAGCTGCGCACGAGGGGCATCCGGGTCTCCGTCATCGAGCCCGCGAGCACGAACACGCAGTTCGACGCGAACCTGCTGCAGCCCGACGCGACGCTCGATGAGTATCGCGAGGCTCGTGCGGCGGTGGCCAAGAGGATGACGGAGATGCTCGCAGCTGGAGATCAGCCGGCCGTTGTGGCCGACGCCGTGCTGAAAGCTGCCACCGCCACTCACCCTAAGGTCCGATACGCAGCCGGGGCGGCCGCGAGCCGCCTGCGGCTGCTTCGCAGATTTGCACCCGCTGGCGTGGTGGACACTGGCATTCGAAAGACCCTGCGACTCGACGCGCTGACGGAGTCGCTGCCCCGTAGCCGCGGTCCAGGCCAAGTAGTCGGCATCACGGTCGACGACCGATTGGGGCAGTGATGAGAGCGCTGGCCATTCGTCATTACAAGGCACGGATGGAAATGATTGAGCTGCCGCGGCCCGAACCGGGCCCGGGCGAGCTACTGGTGCGCGTGCGCGCCGCCGGCGTCAACCCGCTCGACTACAAGATCCGCGACGGCGCCGTGAAGGTGCTGCTCCCCTTCTCTTTCCCCCTGATTCTCGGCACCGATCTCGCCGGCGACGTAGCAGCGATCGGCCCAGGCGTCACCAAATTCAAGCGCGGCGACGCGGTCTATTCGCGCCTCGACAACGACCGCATCGGCGCCTTCGCCGAGTATGCCTTGGTGCGGGAAAGCGCCGCGGCGAGGAAGCCCGCGCGCCTCGACTACACGCAGGCCGCGTCGCTGCCGCTGGTGGGGCTTACCGCCTGGCAGACGCTGATCGAACTCGCACAATTGCGGGCGGGCCAGAAGGTCCTGATCCATGCCGGCTCGGGCGGCGTCGGCACCTTCGCCATCCAGCTGGCCAAACACGTCGGCGCGCAGGTCGCGACCACGGCCGGCGCTAAGAACCATGCGCTGGTGAAGTCGCTCGGCGCGGATGTGGCCATCGATTACCAGACGAGCCGCTTCGAAGCGGTGGCCAAGGATCAGGACGTGGTCCTCGACACGCAGGGGGGCGACACGCTGCTCCGCTCGTTCGCGGTGGTCAAGCCGGGCGGCGTGGTGGTGACGCTCGGCGGCCGGCCCGACGCCAAGTTCGCGCGCGCCTGGGGCCTGAGCCTGCCGCTGGTCTGGATCCTCGGGTTCCTCAATCGCAAGGTCGATCGTCTGGCGCGGAAAAGGCGCGTGCGTTTCGAGTACCTGTTCATGCACGCGAGCGGCGAACAACTGGAGAAATTAGCAGCGCTGGTGGACCAGGGTGCCATCAAGCCGGTCCTGGACAAGACATTTCCGTTTGAAGCCGCGGCCGAGGCGATCTCCTACGTGGAATCCGGCCGCGCCGTCGGAAAAGTGGTCATTCGCGTCGCGGACTAGGCTTGCCCGCAACTTGTCAGGTAACTCTGTCACGATACTCTAGGAGGCAATATGAGCACGCAGCAACAGCCGCATCCTGGATCGAGCATCGCGTGGAAAAACGCGCCGACGAAAAGCGTCGATGTCGGCGGGACGAAATTCGTCTACCGGGAGCTTGGGCTCGACACCGGAGTGCCCGTAATCTTCCTCAACCATCTGGCTGCGGAACTCGACAGGTGGGATCCCCGCGTCGTCGACGGCATCGCGACGAGACGCCGCGTCATCGTCTTCGACAACCGGGGCATTGGCGCGTCGGAAGGTAAGACCCCCACGTCAGTGGAGGCGATGGCACGAGACGCCGTGGCCTTCATCCGAGCCCTGGGTTTTGCTCAGGTCGACCTGCTGGGCTTCTCCCTGGGCGGTTTCATCTCGCAGGTGATCGCGCAGGAAGAACCGCAACTGGTCCGGAAGATCATCCTCGCGGGCACCGGACCAGCCGGCGGCACGGGCATCGACAAGGTGACGTCGGTGACCATCCGTGACATGGTGAAGGCCGGGCTGACCTTCAGACACCCGGAATACTATCTCTTCTTCACCGAGACGCCCAACGGCCGCAATGCGGCCCGCGACTTCCTGGCACGACTGAAAGAGCGCACCGAGAATCGCGTCAAGCCGGTTTCGATCCCGGCGTTCCGAGCCCAATTGAAGGCCATCCACGCCTGGGGGCGTCAGCGTCCTGCCGATCTGTCGCGCATTCATCACCCGGTTCTGGTGGCGAATGGCGAGCGCGACAAGATGGTGCCCAGCAGCAACTCGGTCGACGTGGCGCGCCGCCTTCCGAACGCCGAGCTCGTCCTCTATGAGGATGCCGGTCATGGGGGTGTCTTCCAGTACCACCAGGCGTTCGTGAAAAAGGCGTTGGCGTTCCTTGAAGCATAAGCCGACGCCAGTCTTGGCGAGCTCGCGGCGCGAGGCTCGGGGTCGGTGGCGTCGCCATCCTGCTCGCGATCATGACGAGCGTGTTCGGCGCGCTCAACGGCAAGCTCCTCGCCAAGCCGCGGGTGGCCTACGCGATGGCGCGCGACGGGTGCTACAGGCTCCGACTCGAAAGTCCTCACGGTGGGGGGCGTTACCGGTGCTCAATCGGTAGAGTGGATTTCAGGGCGTCCTCCTGAGCGTCGGGGTTCGAACCACGAACCTCGGCGCTCTCTCTACTTACCTCAGTCGGGACGGCGGGATTTGACGAGTAAGGCGCGAGCGTAACGAGCGCCGGTCGGGATTTGAACCCGCGAC
>Ga0184619_10000187_pt1 | contig 20597 bp, 21 predicted proteins | sample PLM0_60_b1_FD_133146 | JGI IMG/M metagenome (GOLD analysis project Ga0184619, IMG submission 133146) | Groundwater sediment microbial communities from an aquifer in East River, Colorado, USA - PLM0_60_b1 | ecosystem: Environmental > Terrestrial > Soil > Riparian zone | place: USA: East River...
ACCACCACCACCACCACCTTGACCGCCGCCGGGTTTGCCACCACCGCCACCACCTTGACCGCCGCCGGGTTTACCACCGCCGCCACCACCTTGTCCGCCGCCACCACCCGGGCGACCGCCACCACCGCCTTGGCCGCCGGAAGAACCGCCGCCGCCCATGCCGCCACCACCACCGCCTGGACCGCCACGGCCGCCGCCGGATCCGCCACCTTTATCGGATCCACCGCCGCCCTTCGCACCAAAGTTCTCTTCCGTTCCAGCCATTCTGCTACCCTCCAGAGTTGTTTGTCACCAGGAGCGGGAAAAGCAATGCATGTGCCATATTAGGAACATGCAAGCTGCAATCTCACTGCGTAATCCGCGCCACAAAACAGAAAGCGCGTGCCTGTAAAGCACTACCGTTGCGCGAAGCCGCTGGAACCGGGCGCACACGTCGCGCTGATTTCGCCGGCGAGCCCACTACAAAAACCGGAAGAGCTCCCACGTGCGCAGGAAAACGCGCGCCTACTTGGTTGGGAGCCGATCGTTGGACCCCACGCAACCGAGCGTGTTGGATATCTGGCCGGTCACGATCGCGACAGACTGCACGACATCAATCGCGCGCTGAGAGATCCCAAGACCGACGCGATCTGGTGCCTGCGTGGCGGTTACGGAATGATGCGCATCCTCGCCGGAGTTGACTACGACGCGCTGTCGCGCACGCCCAAGGTGATCATTGGCTACTCGGACGTGACCGCTCTGCATGCGGCGGTACAACGAAAGTGCAGACTGGTGACGTATCACGGACCGACCGCGCGCGAGACGCTCACCGATTTCTCGCGCGACTCGCTTCGCCGCGCGGTAGTCGAGCAAACGGATTCGTGTGGTGTCGCGCCCAAGGCGCGCGAGATCAACGCGGGCTTCGCTGAGGGACGGCTCGTCGGAGGGAACCTCGCCGTGCTGACGTCGCTATGCGGGACTCCGTTCGCACCTGATCTCAGCGATGGCATCCTCATCCTGGAAGACATCAACGAGCCGATGTACCGAATCGACAGAATGCTCCAGCAGCTCAAGCTCGCCGGGGCGCTCAACGGCTGCAGAGGGATCGCGTTTGGCGAATGCGTGAAGTGTCCCGACGACCCCGGCGGAGGCGGCCGTGCTTTCGATGAAGTCCTGGGTGAGATCGCGCATGAACTCGGTGTGCCTTGCCTCGCCGGAATTCCGGTCGGTCACATCGCCGAGCAATGGACCATTCCACTGGGAGCGATGGCGAAGCTCGACACGGCCAACCGATCGCTCACCGTCACGTCCTACAAATCCTGAAAACACAATGGCTCACAAGAGCGGACAGGATCTCATCGACGAAGCAAAGCAGCAAATCGAGGAAGTGACGCCTGAACAGGTGCGCGAGCTGCAGGCGCACAACGCGCGGGTGGTCTACCTCGATGTTCGGGAGCCCAACGAGTGGAATCTCGGCCATCTGCCACACGCGGTTCATCTGCCGCGCGGAAATCTCGAGAGCAAGATCGAGACAATGATCGACCGCACCCAGAAGGTTGTGATCTATTGCGCGCGTGGAAACCGCTCGGCGCTGGCAGCACTGACGATGAAGCAGATGGGATATGACAACGTCGTGTCGATGGCCCGCGGCTTTCAGGGATGGGCGGATATTGGAGGCGAGGTCGAGGAGTGACCGAGGTCAGCACGAGTAGCCCGGAAGCTTTCGACATTCCGTGCAAGGATGGCTTGTCGATTCGGGGTGAGGTGTATCCCGCTGATACTTCGCTCGGCTGCGTCATCGTGTGCCACGGTTTTAAGGGCTTCGCCCACTGGGGCTTCTTCCCCTACCTCGCCCAGAAACTGGCCGAGAATGGACTCACTGCCATTACGTTCGACTTTTCAGGAAGCGGTATTGGGGCCGATCGAGAGTCCTTTACCGAGCCCGGCGCGTTCGCGGGGAATACGCTGTCGAGGGAGCAGGACGATCTCGAAAACCTCGTCGACTACGGGCGTCGAAGAAAACTGATCGGCGGCAAGTTCGGATTGTTCGGGCACTCGCGCGGCGGTGGAACAGCTATCATCTTCGCCGCGGCGGCGGATTCGCCCGTGAGCTCGCTCGTGACCTGGTCCGCGATCTCCTATCCAAATCGTTGGTCGAGCGAAGACGTGATCACCTGGCGGAAACGCGGGTTCGCCGAAATCGAGAATTCGCGCACGGGCCAGATCATGCGGCTCGGCACCGATCTTCTGGACGATGTCGAGATACACGGGAAGACGAAGCTCGACATCCAGGCCGCAGCCGGCAAGATCAAGGTGCCGTGGCTGATCGTCCATGGAACCGCCGACGAAACTGTTCCGAGCTCGGAGGCTGAGCGACTGCACTCGTTGTCGCCGGGAGTGAGCACCCTTCGTCTGATCGAGGGCGCGAGTCACAGCTTCGACGCGAAGCATCCGTTGACCGAAGTCCCACCTGTTCTGGAAAAGGTCGTGCTGGAGACGGTCAAGTTCTTCGTCCGCAACGCGACGCCGAGATGATGTGAGCGAGAGTCCGGACGGCGGTGCCGATGGTCTGGCGGTGTTGCTCGCCCACCCGGACATCGTCAAACTCCGCGCTGCAATCGAATCGCATCGCGCGATTGACGCCGAGATGGAAGAAGGAGTTCGTCGGGCAGCGGTCGCGTTGATCATTCGGGCTGGAGAAGACGGCGCGCCGGAGCTCCTGTTCATCAAGCGCGCCGAATATCCCGCTGACCCATGGAGCGGTCAGATCGCGTTTCCAGGCGGAAGAGAAGAGTCCGCGGATCCGACGCTCGCGGACACTGCTATCAGGGAGACCCGCGAGGAGACTGGGATCGATCTCGTGCGGGACGGAAGGGTGATCGGCACGCTCGACGATCTGCGTCCGCAGACAGTGAGGCTTCCGGCCGTGATCGTCAGACCGTACGTGGTGCTATTGAATCGCTTTGAGCCGTTGTTGCTGAGCGACGAGGTCGCGCTCGCGTTCTGGATCCCACTCGCAGCGTTCAAGGACGCGCCTTCCTGGCGCGATACTCAAGTCTTTGCCCGCGGCGTGCAGCTGAACGCGCGGGCGTTTCATCATCAGGGGCAGGTGATTTGGGGTATGACCGAGCGAATCCTGGCGCAGCTTCTCGCGCTGCTTGACTGAGTTGTTCGCGCGGTTTTAGTCGCGCGATTCGAGTCCGTCGCGCGGTCGGTCGGCGCGGGTATCCTCTTCGGCGGCTACTCGCTTACACGCATCGAGCCCGTCAGCCCACTCGCGGCTTGCACCGCGAGCGGGCACCCAGCCGGTCTCTTGCTACGCGAGACGCCGCCTACGAGGACACCCGCACCTCCCTCCCAGTCGGGATTCTGCGAATTGCGGCGTCGCGGTTCCGTGCGCGAAAACTCGTCGTGCACCGCGAGCAAGCTGCGCGTTCGCACGAGACTAGCCTGCTTGCGCGCGACGATGGCCCGCCTGCGGCGGCGGGAGGGTGCTGTGATGTTAAACGGGGAGTCGGAGGGGGTCCTCGTAGCGGCTTTTCAAAACGAGCGCGAGGAGGAGACCCGCGACTGAGCGGAGCGAAGGAGCGTAGTTAGGGGCTCCGACCAAGCGAGTGTAGCCGTGAAGAGGACCCCCTCCGACGGACCGGCGCGGAAACCTCAAACAACTCCTTACGGAACTGCGGGCCTGCTAGTATCCGCGACGATGCCAGGCGGTAGCCCAAGCGGCGGCTGCTTGAGCTGAAGCACCGGCGCCTCGTGGATGATCTTGCCACCCAGGTACGCCGTGCGCGCCACGGTCGCCACGGCTAGCAGAGCACCGACGAAAACTCCCCATCGCATCCATGCCGGGATCAACTCGGCGGGTCTCTTCAGCGACCTCCACCAGGAGTAGGCCGCGAATGCTCCAGCGATGAGAATTACCCACAGCGCCCAGAGGGCTGCGTCATCGTGCGCCTTGATCACTCCTCGATGTATGTACCAGGGATCGTTCAACACGTGATCGGCTTTGTCACCGGTGAATTTGACCGGGTAGACAAACACGCTCGCGAAAGTGAGAACCCCCATGGCGGTCAGCCAAAGCCCTCTTCGTCCGAGGAGCAGCGCGAGAATCGTGACAGCGAGAGCTGAAACGCTCAGCACCACCGGGAAATGATTGATGAGCAGGTGCGCGTAAGGCCAGGACAGCATCGTATGGTGATCTCGTCGGTGCGTGTTTGGCGCAACAAATGTTCGCAGAAAACTTACGGACGCTTGCTCAAGTTGTTGCGTGTGACTTCGTGAACGGCCAATCCTGGGAGGTGAACGCCACTCAATCAACGTGCGAATAGCTATTGCACAAAAAGTTAGGGTGTACTAACTTATTTTATAGTATTGCAGAACTATCGGGAGAAACCCTTTGGCGACTCGGCTCGACCCCAAACGAATCACGACCCAACCCGCCGAACATCTTCCGCCGCCGCCGGGATGGCGGCGCGCCAGAGCGACCCCTTCGCTCATCGAGGTCTATAGAACCATCCCCGTCGGCAAGAAGGGGTTCGCGCGCAAGCTCCTCGCGTTCGCGGGACCCGGCTACCTCGTAGCCGTCGGGTACATGGATCCGGGCAACTGGGCCACCGATCTCGCCGGTGGAGCACAGTTCGGGTACACGCTTCTCAGCGTCATCCTGATGTCGAACCTGATGGCGATCCTTCTTCAGGGACTCGCGTCGAAGCTCGGCATCGTCACCGGACGCGATCTGGCCCAGGCATGTCGCGACAACTACTCGCGGCCGATCAACTTCCTGCTCTGGGTTGGGTGCGAGATCGCGATCGCGGCGTGCGACCTCGCCGAAGTGATCGGCACCGCCATCGCGCTCAATCTGCTGTTCGGGATTCCGGTCCTGGTCGGCGTCGTCATCACGGCAGCCGATGTGCTGATCATTCTCTACCTCCAGAACCGGGGGTTCAGGCTGCTCGAGGCGCTCGTCGTCACTCTGATAGCGACCGTTGGCTTCTGCTTCCTGTTCGAGATAATTCTGTCGCAGCCGCCGTTCGCCGAGGTGATGCGTGGATTCATTCCGACAACCGACATCGTGAGAAATCCGTCGATGCTCTACGTCGGCATCGGAATCCTTGGCGCGACAGTCATGCCGCACAATCTCTATCTGCACTCGTCGATCGTGCAGACCAGGCAGTATGAGGAGACGCCGGAGGGAAAGCACGAAGCGGTCAAGTTCGCGTTCATCGATTCGACCATCGCGCTCTCGTTCGCGCTCTTCATCAACGCTGCAATCCTGATCATCGCTGCCGCCACCTTTCACACCAGCGGGCACACGGGGGTTGGTGAGATTCAGGATGCGTACAAGCTGCTCACCCCATTGCTCGGCGCTGGAGCCAGCACTGTGTTCGCGTTGGCGCTGCTCGCATCCGGTCAGAACTCGACGATTACCGGCACGCTCGCTGGCCAGATCGTGATGGAGGGGTTCCTCAACATCCGGCTGCGCCCGTGGCTGCGCCGCCTGATCACGCGAATGATCGCGATCATTCCTGCGGTTATCGTTGCATTCATGTATGGAGAAAGCGGGACGGCGAAGCTACTCGTCCTGAGCCAGGTCATTCTGAGCATGCAGCTCTCGTTTGCGGTATTCCCGCTTGTGATGTTCACATCGGACAAGCTGAAGATGGGGGAGTTCGTCAACCCACTATGGCTCAAGCTGCTCGCCTACACGGTTGCGGTAATCATCGGCGGACTCAACATTTGGCTGCTGTTCCAATTCTTCGGTGGATTGGTGAGCTGATGTACCAGCGCATCCTCGTGCCCGTCGAGCATTCAGAAGTCGACCAGGTGATTCTGCAGCACATCCGGAAGCTCGCTCGCACCTGCAACGACGCGTCGATCGTGCTGATCCACGTCGCCGACGGCTGGGCCGCGCGGAACATCAATCAGCTCGACCTCCGTGAGTCGGAGGAGATGAAAAGCGACCGCGAATACATCGAGGCAATCGCCGACGATCTCGAGAAGGACGGTTACCAGGCGGAGGCAATTCTCGCCGGCGGAGATCCTGCCAAGGAGATTGCAGCCTGCGCGGTGCGCGAGAAGTGTGACCTCATCGCCATGGCGACACACGGCCATCGCGGAATCTCAGACGTCATTCACGGGAGCGTCGCCAGCGAGCTCCGGCACATCTCGATGCTGCCGGTGCTGATGGTGCGAGCCAGTCCGCACCACGGCGCTGGGCCGACCGCGTGAGCGTCAACAAATTGGAATCCCTCAGGGACCGATGAGCGCCGCGCGGGAGAGCATCAGTGCGCGAGACGCGGCAGCGGAGGCATTGACCGCGCCGGTCGAGGACTATCTCAAGGCGATCTACGCGATCGGTAAGGGGACCGGCGCGGCTGCCACGAATGAGATCGCCCAGCGCCTGGCGCTGGCCCCTGCATCAGTTAGTGGCATGGTCCGTCGCCTCGCAGATCAGGGCTTGCTCGCCTACGAGCGCTATCACGGAGTGAAGCTCACTGACAGCGGGCGGCGTGCCGCGCTTCGGACGCTGAGGCGTCATCGTGTCATCGAAGCGTATCTGGCGCAGGCACTCGGCTACCAATGGGACCGGGTTCACGACGAGGCCGAGCGGTTGGAGCACGCCGCATCGGATGAGTTGGTGGACAGAATGGCGGCGACGATCGGCGAGCCGGAGGTTGATCCCCACGGCGCGCCCATTCCTACCCGCGATGGCGCAGTGGACGAGACCGAATACACGTCGTTGGCGGATCTGGCTGTCGGTGTCCCGGGAGTCGTAATGCGGGTAGCCGATGAGGACCCCGCGATGCTCCGCTATCTCGGAGAACTGTCGGTAGTTCCGGGAAAACGTGTCACCGTGAAATCGCGCGCGCCCTATGGTGGTCCGATCACGCTCGGCCTCGGCCGCCAGGAGATCTCGATCGGGCCCGCGCTGGCAGCACACGTGTTGACTGCGCCGGTGACAGAGAAGGCATCGGGAGGAAGGCGCGGCTAGTATTTGTGGGTGCAGCTCTTCATCCTCGCCGCTTCGCTTCTACTGCAAGGCCCGTCTCCGGGTACGCCCGCGCCCCCTCGCCAGCTGCGCACAATCGCGATCGACGACGCATTTGCGGAGCGGGCACATCTCAAAGTAGGAGACACCGTCGCGGTTTCGTCGCGTGCGGGAACTGCGACAGTGCGGGGACCGGCGTCTGGATTTCAGGCTACGGATGCCGAGAAGGTGATCGTGTCCGCGATCGTAAGGCGTGGTGCTGATCCCTCAGAAGTAGCGCGAGGTGACTTCAAGGTGAGGATGCACCTCGACCAGCTACAGCGTGTTTCCGGATACGGAGACCGGGTTGATCGCTTCGCTGCCGCCACGAAGCCTTCGGCAGACATCGCCCGGACGATCGATCGCATCAACAAGGTCGCCTTCGGCTTCAAGGCCTATCGCTCGCGCGACATCGCTGTAGAGACATCACGCACTTTCCAGGTAGTCAGCCGCTTTCACCGCGCGATCGGCGTGATCACGATCGTAGCCAGCTCTGTTTTCCTGCTTTGTATCATGGTGCTCAAGGTGGAAGAGAGGAGGCGCGACATTGCTGCACTCCGGCTGATCGGCATCTCGCGTGCATCGGTCGTGCGCTCGATCATCATCGAGTCGGCCGTCGTCGCCGTGCTTGGCAGCGTACTGGGTGTCGCGCTCGGCTGGGCGGCGTCGCTGCTCGTCAACTGGCACTACCAGGCGCTGTATCGAACGCCACTGGAATTCTCGATCGTCACTACGCCTGTCGTTGCGTTCGCCGTGTCCCTCTCGCTGCTGCTCGGCGTCGGTGCCGGTCTGCTGGCGTCGCTTCGACTGGCGCGCACCCCTCCGCTCGAGCTGTTCGGCCGCTGAGTGAGAACCGCTCTCGCGCAGGCTTCACTCATCCGACATCGCTCGCGCACGCTCCTCGCTGTGCTCGGGGTAGCGATTGCCGCGGCGATGCTGCTCGACATGGTGATGCTGGCAACGGGAATGCGCGAGTCGTTCCGCGAGCTATTGCTGTCGCGTGGCTTCGAGCTTCGACTCGCGCCGAAAGGGACGCTGCCTTTCGACACCGATGCGACTATCCCCGGTGTCAGCGCGATTACCGAGGTGCTTCGGCGTAATCCCGACATCCGTGAGATCAGCCCAGTCATGGGCGCATCGATCCACATCCCGTCCGGCAATCGTGATGTAAGCGGATCTGCTCTGGGCGTCGATCCGAGCGTTCAAGGTGATTACGAGCTCTTGTCCGGGCGGGACGTCACGACGGCCGACGCAATTGTCGTCAACGACTATCTGCTGAACCAGCTGCATGCCCGCGTCGGCGACACGCTCAACGCCGCGACAGGCTACGACCCGCAGACGCGTACATATTCTGGGCAGCAGAAGTTGGTCATTACGGGGCGCGTCAGCTTCATCTACGGCGCGACCGAGCAATCGGCAGCCGCAATGCGGCGCGAGACGCTCGAGGGGATGAGCGGCAAGGACAAGCGAGACCGCGCCTCACTTTTCATGGTTCGTGTACGGAAGGGCGCCGATGCGGAGCGAGTACGAGACTGGATCGAGACACAGCTGCCGAACGTGACAGCGATCTCGATCGCCACCGCCCTCGCTCAGGTCGATGCGCGGCTCAGCTACTTCCGCCAGCTCGCGATAATACTCGGCGCCGTGAGCCTGTTCGTAGGATTCCTTCTCGTCACCACCCTCGTGACGGTATCGGTGAACGAGCGTGCGGGCGAAATCGCGGTGATGCGCGCGATCGGTATCTCGAAGGCGCATGTGGTTCAGCAGATTGTAATCGAGGGGGTCGGAATCAGCTTCGCTGGAGCGATTCTCGGCCTTGGCCTCGGTCTCGTGACGGCCCGATATCTCAACACGATTCTGTCCGCGTTTCCCGGCCTGCCGATGGCAATCGACTTTTTTCTCTTCCAGCCGCGATCAGCGTGGTCGGCACTCGCGCTGCTGATCGCCAGCGGAATTGCTGCCGGCGTTTATCCAGCGTGGCGCGCCGCTTCCTTGCCGATCGCCGAAACGCTGCGGCGCGAGGCGATCGCGTGAGCGGAACGATCGTCTCCCTTCACGCCGCGCGTCGCGACTATGCGTTGGGCGCCGAACGTGTCCACGCTCTGCGGGGCGTCACGTTAGAGGTCGCGCGCGGGGATTACGTTGCGATTGTCGGGCCCTCCGGTTGCGGCAAGTCTACTCTGCTCAACCTGATCGGGGTCATCGATCAGCCCACCTCCGGAACCGTAGAAATCGCCGGCAAGCGCGTCGATGCGATGAGCGACCGCGAAGCGACGTCGTTCCGGTTGCACAACATCGGGTTCGTCTTTCAGCGTTTCTATCTGATGCCTATTCTCTCGGCGCTCGAAAACGTGGCGCTGCCGATGGCCGAGGCAAAAGTTGCTCGGGAGACGCGACAGTCGAAGGCCGCGGACCTGCTCGAGTACGTCGGCCTTGGCGACCGCCAAAGACATCGTCCTTCGGAGCTGTCAGGAGGTGAGCAACAACGCGTGGCGATCGCGCGAGCACTGGCGAACGGGCCGTTGCTACTCCTCGCCGACGAGCCCACGGGGGAGCTCGACGCGAGTACGGGGGCTCAGATCATTTCGCTATTCCGAAGGCTGAATGACGACGGAACCACGATTGTCGTCGTGACCCACGACGAGGATCTCGCCAGTGCTGCGCGACGGAAGATCCATATGCGCGATGGCAGGGTGGTAGGCGCATGATCGGGCAGCTCGCGCTTCGCAACATCACCTACCGTCCGTGGCGGTCGGTGCTGATGTTCTTCGGCTTCGGGATTGGCGTCGCGGTGATGATCGTCCTGCTTTCGATCGGCGAGGCAATGTTGTCGCAGGCCCGAAACGAGAAGCTCGTGGGCGGAGGATCGATCACCGTTCTGCCAGAGGGACTCGATGTCGAGGTAATGAAGACAGGCGGAATCGGAGGCCTCTTTTTCTCGATCGATCATGCCTCCTTTCTCTACCGCCAGCTCTTCGGATCGCTGCGCTTCGCAAGGGAAATTTCGGCAGTCGCGCCACAGATTGAGGGAAGGCTTCTCTACGTTCGCGCGCCGAACGGTGACGAGTATCCCGCAATTGCGAGTGGGGAGATTCCGTCCGCAACGAGAGCCGTTGGTGCCGCGCCCGAGATAATCAGTGGGAAATGGGAGAACGACGATGGTGATCGCAGATGGATTGCTCCAACGCCGGCGGAGCTTCGACACGAGATCGATCACTTTCACACTCCTTCCGACAGCATCGCAGACAAGGAAACCTGGGCCGAGTGGCATTACTTCAACGTGCTGTCGGAAGGTGGCAAGCGGTGGGCGTTCGTTTCGTTCATCGTTGGCGGCGATGTCACTGGCACCAAATGGGGCGGCCAGCTGGGCATCACAGTGAGGGAGCAGGGCGGCGCAACCAGGCGATTTGGAGCGACCCTCGATTGCTCGCGAGTTCGCTTCTCGACGACCGACGCGAATCTGGATTTTGGAGATTCTCACGTCACCGTGCTACCTGACGGCGATTACGAAATTCGGGCGGCAGCCCGCGAAGAGTCGCGTGACGGCTCGAGCGGTGCCGGCAGAATCCAGATCAATCTCCGGATTCGTCCCGCACCTTACGCGTATTTCCCGGGAGTCTCGATGGGCTCGGGCGGTTTTGTATCAGGATACACAGTCCCTGCCTTGCGTGCGTCTGCGTCCGGAACCCTGTGTATCGGCGGATCGTGTGAGCAGCTCACAGACGCACAGGCGTACCACGATCACAATTGGGGAGTTTGGCGCGGTGTGACGTGGGATTGGGGCGCTTCACGCGCGGGGCAGTACACCTTCTTGTACGGCCGGGTGTATCCGCCTGACGGCACCGCCTCGATTCCGCCGGTGCTCGTCTATCTGATTGACTCTCTCGGTTTCCGTGGGGTCTTTAGACCAAGGCTCATCTCATACGAAGACGGACGTACAGTGCTAATGGGTACGACCGTGCTTCACGTGCCGTCGCGCGCGACGTTCTCGGACGCGCGGGGCGAAGATACGCTCAGGGTCGACATTTCGGTCGAGGACGCGATCGCGACCGACACCCGACCGCGGCCAGCCGCAAAGGAAAGCGAGCGCGGCGACCCACTCGGCAGCGACAAAGCGCACCCATATTTCATCCAGATGAAAGGAACGGCGCGCATATCCGGACGCCTGGATGGCACTCCGCTGGCTGGAAGTGCGATCGGCTTCTTCGAAACTTACCGGTGACATGACCGAGACCAATTCATTCGTCCACTTGCTGCTCGTTCTCGCAGCCGTTCTGCTGACAACACGTTCGCTATCTGCCTTGGCCGAGAAGTTTGGCCAACCCGCGATCCTCGGTGAGCTAGTGGGAGGAATGCTGTTGGGCGCTTCAGCGCTCGGCATTCTCGATCCGAACGACACCGCGATCCACATGCTCTCCCAGCTGGGATTGTTGATCCTGTTGTTCGAGGTTGGGCTTGCAACTGACTTGCGCGCGCTCGCGAAGGTTGGCGGTACCGCCACGGTTATCGCCGTGATCGGCGTGGTACTACCCTTCGTTTTCGGTTATGCGGCTTTAGCCGCGATGGGTGTCAGTGGCCTCGCCGCCATAGTGTGCGCAGCAGCTCTCACCGCGACATCGATCGGTATCTCGACGCGGGTCCTGGCCGAGTTGGGGTTTTTGCAGACTCGGGAGGGCAGGGTGGTTCTCGGGGCCGAGGTACTCGACGACATCATAGGCCTCGTGATTCTTTCGGTTATCGCCGCCTTCGCCGCGGGCGCGGCCATGACAACAACGAGCATTCTCCGGACGAGTGCCGTCGCATTTGGATTCGTTGTGATAGCCCTGCTCGTGGGAGGCTTCGTCATCCCACCATTGTTTCGCGCCGCGACGCGGCTTCGCTCACCGACGACCATCGCCGTGCTGGGGCTGACCTTCGCTTTCGCGCTCGCGGCGCTGGCTGGATTGCTGGGCTCTGCCGTCATCGTTGGCGCTTTCGTGGCCGGAGTGCTTCTCAACGGTATCCAGCAGCGCGACGAGATCCTGGGATTCGCAGCCCCAATAGGCAGTCTGCTGACGCCCATCTTCTTCGCCGTGGTTGGTGCATCGGTCGATTTGCGCGCACTGGTCGAGCCGCGAACTCTGCTGATCACCGTGGTACTGCTCGCGGCGGGTGGGGTCGGGAAACTGATTGCCGCTTACGTCCCTGTCTGGTTCAAGGGGAACAAGGCGCTCATTGGGACCGCGATGCTTCCGAGAGGCGAGGTCGAGCTAATCGTCGCGCAGACCGGATTGGCGATGGGCGCCCTCGACGCTTCCCTTTACGGCGCGGTCACCCTCATGGTGCTGCTGACGACACTTCTCTCGCCCCCGCTCATTCAGGCGGTCGCCAGGCGCGACCCCCGCGCTCGGGAGCTGATGCCCGTGAAACTCGTGCGCTAGCTCTCGTCCGGCTTGACATCCGGACGTCGCGGCTTCCGATTGAACGCCATGTCCGCGGAGATCCATATCGGCACTCAGGGCTGGAATTACGATGCCTGGGTTGGACCGTTCTACCCGACGGGCACCCGCCCTTCCGATTTTCTCACTGTTTACGCGCGCGCGTTCGACTCGGTGGAGGTCGATTCGACCTTCTACGCCTCTCCCGCCGCGACCACGATTCGCAGCTGGGCCGATCGCACGCCCAAGGGTTTCGTTTTTGCGCTCAAGCTCCCGCAGGAGATCACCCACGAGCAACGGTTGCGGGACATGACCGGTGCGTCCGAGGTGTTTTTCGAAAGAGTGCGCGAGCTCGGTGACAAGCTGGGACCGATACTGGTGCAAATGGGGCCGGACTTTCAACCTGGTGAGCTGCCGGCGCTCGTAGATTTCATTGGTCGCGCTCCCACCGATCTCCGAATAGCGATCGAGTTCAGGCACCGCGGCTGGATCACCGAGGGCGTTCTCGCGCTCCTCAAGGAGCACAACATCGCGCTCGCGCTGAGCGATGGCAGGTGGATTCCGCGCAAAGTGATGCTGAACCTCGCTTCCCGTCCCACCGCGGATTTCGCCTACATAAGGTGGATGGGTCCGAATCGTGATCTCGTCGACTACTCACGCGTGCAGGTCGATCGCTCGCACGAGGTGGATGCGTGGAGCGATGCCCTGGAAGATCTGGCGGAAAAGGTCTCGCACATCTACGGGTACGTAGCGAACACGTTCTCCGGACATAGCCCCGCGACCGCGCGCGAATTTCAGTATCGGCTCGGACAAACCCCAGTCGATCCCGATCTGCTTGGCGAGCAGATGTCGCTGTTCTGACCAAGCGATGTTCCTCGGTCATTACGGCGTTGCACTCGCGGTCAAACGCGCGGCACCTGGTGCTTCGGCGGGTGCGCTCACGTTCGCCGCGCAGTTTCTCGACGAGCTGTGGCCGATTCTTCTTCTGCTCGGGGTCGAGCAGGTCAGGATCGTTCCGGGCCTCATGGCCACGAGCCCGCTCGATTTCACCTACTACCCGATTTCCCACAGTCTTTTGATGGCGATCATTTGGGGAATTCTGATCGGAGGCGCATACTATCTAATCAGACGCGAGGGCCCCGGAGCATGGGTAATCGGCGCGCTGGTAGTGAGTCACTGGCTTCTGGATCTGCCGATGCACCGACCTGATCTTCCCCTCTGGCCCGGCGCATCGAGCCCGAAAGTGGGCTGGGGCCTCTGGAATTCCGTCGTCGCTACGTACGTGATCGAGTTCGCCATCTTCGCGATCGGCACCGCGATCTACCTTCGTGCGACGCGCGCGCTCGATCGAATTGGGAGCTGGGGTTTTTGGATCTACGTCTCAGTGCTTGCGATTGTGTTTGTGGCGAGCAACGGCTCGGCGCCGCCGAGCGAGCGGGCACTGGCGTGGTCGGCGCTCGCTATCTGGATATTTGTCCCATGGGCGTGGTGGGTAGACAAGCACCGGATTCCGCTTAAAACGGCCTACGTCACTCCTGATCGCCCGCGATCATCTTGAGGGTTCACAATGTTTGCTGAGATTGTCGCGCTCATCTGCACCGGCCTGTTTGCCGGCGCAGCTCTTTACGTGAGCCTCGTGGAGCATCCGGCGCGCCTTGCGTGCTCGACCGACGTCGCGCTGGCGGAATGGCGACCGAGCTACAAGCGAGCAGCGGTGATGCAGGTCATTCTCGCCGTTGTCGGAGTGGGCAGCGCCATCGGCGCCTACATGTCTGGGCGCGGGACATCGGTGCTGGTGGCGGGAATCGTCCTGGCCACGGTCGTGCCATGGACTCTCATCATCATCATGCCGACGAATCGTCAGCTGCTCGACCCTTCGCGCGTGTCGTCGACGCCGGACACGGATGTCCTGCTCAAGAAGTGGGGAAGACTGCACACGATACGCACCGTCGCCAGCCTGCTTGCGCTCGTCATCCTCGCGGGGAACATCCTGGATTACCTCTGACGCGCACTGACAAATTGGCATCGCCAGTGACGATATTTGACTCGTGACTTTTCGAAATTGGACTCTACGAAAATGGATTTTCAGCATCGCCGCCGTCTCCATCGCGGCGATTTCCATTTCGCTCGGCGTCTGGCAGCTGCGCCGGCTCTCCGCGCGACGCCAGGCGAACACGATGCTGGCAGCGAGGCGAGCCGCCCCTGAAGTCGAGCTGGACTCTCTGCCGAGCGACACGGCAGCGGCGCATTTTCGTCGAGTTCATGTCCGCGGGAGTTACGATCACCCGCAGGAGATCATCCTCACGCTTCGCGGACGAAATGGATCTCCCGGAGTCAACATCCTTACCCCACTGTTGCGGGCGAGAACGGACACCGTTGTCCTTGTGAATCGTGGCTGGGTTTATTCGCCCGATGGGATGACGGTGGATACCCAACCCTGGAGGGAAGCCGATACTCTCAACGGGACGGGCTACGTGGAAACCTTTCCGACCAAGGGTCCGTTCGCGCCGCCCAATCCTGCGCGGCCGCGGTCCTTCAGACGACTGAACCGTGCCGACCTCGAGAGAGTTTTTCCATATCCGATTGCCAACTATTACGTGGTTCTCACCGATTCGGCGGAGTCGTCACGCGTTCCTCCCCGGGTCGAGCTCCCGCCGCTCGACGAAGGACCACACCGCAATTACGCCATTCAGTGGTTTTCGTTTGCAGCTATCTCAATCGGTGGACTAGTTATCTTCCTAAGACGTACATGAGCGACATATCGGTCGGAACCGCCAGCGAGAAGGAAGCGCGCGACGTAGCAGAGAGCGCGCGTGAAACCGAGTGGGCGCACCCGAGCTTCGTTCGCGAGCTATTCCTCGGCCGTTTCCGTCTCGATCTGATTCATCCGCACCCGCCGGCGGATATTGCTGAAGAGGCGCGCGCGAAACCGTTCATGGACAAGCTGCGCGCGTTTATGGAGCGTGTCGACTCTGAAGAGATCGACCGTACGGGCGAGATTCCCGAACCGCTCGTCCAGGAGCTGCGCGACATGGGCGCCTTTGGGATCAAGATTCCCAAGGAGTACGGCGGACTTGGGCTGTCGCAAATCAGCTACATCCGCGCGATCGAGATGGTGACGTCCAAGGACGGATCGCTTACAGCGCTTCTGTCGGCACACCAATCGATCGGCGTCCCGCAGCCGCTCAAGTTGTTCGGAACGGAGGAACAGAAGCGCAAGTATTTCCCGCGGCTAGCCAAGGGCGCGATCTCGGCGTTCGCGCTCACCGAAGTCGATGCAGGTTCTGACCCTGCGAACATGCGTTGCACCGCGACTCCAACAGAGGATGGGCGAAGCTTCATAATCAACGGTGAGAAGCTGTGGTGCACGAACGGCACGCGCGCTGAGCTGTTCGTGGTGATGGCGCGGACGCCCGAAAAGATGATCAAGGGAAAGCTGGTGAAGCAGATCACCGCTTTTATCGTCGAAGCCTCAATGCCGGGTGTAGAGGTGGTTCATCGTCTCCGCTTCATGGGACTCAAGGCGATCGAGAACGGCGTCATCCGCTTCACCAACGTGAAGGTCCCGCGCGAGAACATCCTCTGGGAAGAAGGCAAGGGATTGAAGCTCGCGCTCATCACGTTGAACACCGGCAGGCTGACGATTCCTGCCGGTTGCGCGGGTGCGGGAAAGCAGATGGTGTCCATCACCCGGAAGTGGGCGAACGAGCGGGTGCAATGGGGCCAGCCGATCGGCAAGCACGAAGCGGTCGCGCAGAAAATCACGCGCATGACGGTTTACACGTTTGCGATGGAGGCGATAGCCGAGCTGTCGGCAGCGCTTTACGAAAAGGGCGGCTACGACATTCGGCTCGAGGCGGCGGTCGCGAAGCTGTTCAACACCGAGGCGGGTTGGAGGATCATCGACGACACACTGCAGATTCGTGGCGGCCGCGGCTACGAGACGGCGGAGTCGCTCGCCCGACGCGGCGAGCCGGCGATCGGTGTGGAAAGGGCGATGCGCGATTTCCGCATCAATCTCATCTTCGAAGGATCGTCGGAGATCATGCGCCTCTTCATCGCGCGCGAAGCTGTTGATCACCACTTCAAGCTTGCATTCAACATCGTCAACCCCGAGTCATCCCTCAAAGAGAAGCTCGCGGCGATGAAGAACGCGACGCCGTTCTACCTCACGTGGTACCCGTCGCGCTGGCTCAACGCGTCGAGGTTGAGGAGATACGGCGAATTCGGCAAGCTCGCTCGTCACGTGCGCTTCGTCGAGAGAACGACGCGCCATCTTGGCCGCTCGATCTTCCACGCGATGGTTCGCTTCGGGCCGAAGCTCGAGCGCAGGCAGATGGTGCTGTTCAGAGCGGTGGACATCGGAGCCGAGCTGTTCGCGATGTCGGCAGCTTGCTCGAGAGCGCAAATGCTGTCGAAGCAGGGGAGACCAGAGGCGGTGACGCTCGCCGACGCGTTCTGTCTCGAGGCACGCGACAGGATCAAGGTGCACTTCGATCATCTGTTCGGCGCGAATGACCCCGCCCTCTACAAGGTCGCGATGGAAGTGCTGCGCGGAGAGCACGCCTGGCTCGAGCAGGGAATTGTGTCGAGTCTCGGTCACTTCGACAAAGCAAAACGGCGCCCCACAGGAAGTGGGGGCGCCGTTCTGGATACGGATCCGCTTACCGCTACCGTCGGAGCTACACAGTAGGAGCAAGCGCGGCCGGCTTGGCCGTTAGGCCAATCCCGAGCATTGCGATGGCGAGCACGGCGTGCAGCCAGATGTCCGCGCCGCTGAGCGGCACGAGACCAAAACCCGTCGGTGACAGGAAGCCCACCAGTGTGAGAACGACGTAGATAACCCCGCCGCCGGTGAAGAACGACTTCGATCCGCTCCACGTGCGTGAGGCGATAAGTCCCCAGACTCCGAACGCGAGGTGAACGATGTTATGGAGCAGGTTCACCGGAAAAACGCCGAGCACCATGCCGGTCGTCGGATCCATCGTCATCACCAGTCCGCCAGGTGAGATGAACCCCAGCACTGCGACTAGAATGAAGATGACCCCGAACACACCCGCTAGCTTCTGAAGCGTGGTAGTCATTCTGTGCATCTCCTTGAGAGGGACGAGCGCGCAACGCCATTAACCTAGGCGCGCATGGAGCGTTCCGCTACACATTGTGCGCGCCGTCTGTTTGCGCGCCCGCTGTTCGGATCTTCGCGTGTCACTGGCGCGCGTTGTTGTAGATTCTCGCGCGGTCGGTCGGCGAGGGTATCCTCTTCGGCGCTACGCTCGCTTGGTCGGAGCCCCTAACTACGCTCCCTCACTCCGCTCGGTCGCGGGTCTCCTCCTCGCGCTCGCTTTGCAAAGCGCCTACGAGGACACCCTCACCTCCCTCCCAAACGAGATCTGTTGAAACGGCGTCGCGGTCGGACCGGCGAAGTGATCTAAACGTCTAGAGAAGTGTCCCGCGAAGAATTAAGAGCGCGACGTAGAAGTACAATGTGAGCCCGGTGACGTCGACAAGCGTCGCGACGAAAGGCGCGCTCGCGCTGGCGGGATCGAAGCCCATGCGCTTGAGCACGAACGGCAGCATCGCGCCTGCCAGAGATCCGAACGTCACGACGCCGAGCACGGCGATGCCCACCGTGAGCGCAATCAGCAGGTAGTGCTCGCCGTATCCGCCGCCGATTCCCATTCCTTGCCAGAGCACCACGCGCAGCATGCCGAGCGCTCCGAGAATCGCACCGAGGGCGAGGCCGAACGAAAGCTCGCGCCGAAGGATCCGCCACCAGTCTCTGAGCCGGATCTCCTCGAGGGCTAGTGAGCGAATGATCAGCGACGTCGCCTGGGAGCCGGAATTGCCTCCCGAGCTGATGATGAGCGGAATGAACAGGCCGAGCACGATCGCCGTTTGCAGCTCGCGCTCGAAGTACCGCATCGGAAAGGTGGTCAGCATCTCGCCGATCAGGAGCGCGGCGAGCCACGGCGCGCGTTTCCTCATTGCGGTTAGGAAACCGATCTGGGAGTACGGCTCGTCGAGCGCCTGCATTCCGCCGAACCGCTGCACGTCTTCAGTGTGCTCCTCGACCAGCGCGTCGATCACGTCGTCAACCGTCACGACTCCCTGAATGACGCCGTTGTCGTCGACGACAGGAACCGCGACGAGGTCGTACTCGCGCGTCAGTCGAGCTACCTCTTCACGGTCGGCGGTGACCGGAACCGTTTTCACTTCCTGCCAGGCGATGTCCAATACCTTCGCGCCCTCGGGCGCGGCAAGCAGGTCGCGCAGTGACATCACCCCCTGGACACGCCCGGCGAGATCGGTGGTGTAGATCATGTTCATCGCTTCCCGCCGTTCTGACCTCGCGATGCGACGAACCGCGGCGAGCGCTTCTTCAACCGGCGTGTTCTCAGCTACGGAGACGAACTCCGTCGTCATCAGTCCGCCGGCGGAATCCGGCTCGTAGGCGAGCAGCTTCTCCGTCTCGGCGCGCTCGGCCGCCGGAATCTCGGAGAGGATCTCCTCCGCGCTCTCCACTTCTAGATCTTCGAGCACGTCGGCGCGGTCGTCCGGAGTCATCTCCGTGACGAGCTCGGCCGCTTGCCTCACGCTCATCGTCTCGAGGACTTCGGTGCGCAGATCCTCGTTCAGGTACTCGAGGACATCTGCCGCACGATCAACCGGTAGAGCGGAGAGGAAGGGCGCAACCATATCGCGCGGCAGCGCCTCAGCGACGGTCGCGAGATCCTTGGCGTGCATCTCCTCGGTCTCGGCGGCGAGCGCCTCCGGAGTCTCCTCGAGCATGACGAGGATGTCCGGCACGAGAAGAGCGGCTAACGGCCGCTCTTCGTCGTCTTCGATCTTCGGATTGTAGGGCGAAGTCTTCACGGTCTTCACGGCGCGATCGGAAGAGTGCGGCGGTCAGTTCCGATGTCTGTCACCTCGTAGCCGGCAATCGCGACAGCGGCGCGGATTTGCTCCGGCGTTACGGTGCCGTCGTGCTCGATTACTGCCCTGCCAATCGAGACGTCAGCGCGATCGATTCCCGCAACTCCCGCGAGGGAGGTGAAGACCGCGCGGACACAGTGCGCGCAGGTCATCCCGGAGATCGAGGCTGATGTCTGCATCGCGCATAATATAGTAGTCGCGTCCTTCCGGACATCTCACAGAATTAACCTGCAACTGAGAACTGCCATGCTCCCCGCCGCCCGCTTGACGCTGCCGGCTGCGAGCCTCACTACAATAGGACAGCACGCACGCGGGTCAAGCCACAATCAACTGCCTGTGCCATGACGCCACTATTGCTGTCCCGATGTTTGCAGCTCTCAGCTGGCAGCCTTCAGCGGGTAGCGGGCAGCATAGCAGTTCTCAGTTGCAGTTAATCCAACCGGTTCGCTGGCCTCGGCACTGGTGGCACTTTCTTCCGAGATACGTATGTCTTCTCCAGAGCAGGAAGAAACTTGTCGTACCTCGAGCCCGGCTCCCACAGCACCCAGCCGTCGTAGCCCGCGTCGTAGACACCACGCTTCTGCTCCGCGACCTGCTCGGCCCCGTACTTCGGATTGCCGATACTGAACGCCTGCAGCCAGGGCCGCACGTGCTCTCCCTTGATGCCCAGCTTTTCGTCGCGCTCGCGCGCGCGCGAGATGGCAATGTGGATCACATCGTAGGGCGCGGCGTTAGGGCGCTCGAGCTGGAAGGACCCGCGCGGATAGTGAGACGGGTAAACCATCGGCAGTACGACATCGACCGCCTGCGAGATCGGTTCCCACCGCTGTCCGACTTCGAGGGTGCCGCCAACGGTAGTCACGAGGCCGAAGATGTCAGCCGTCGTTCGCACTCCCAGCTTCGCAAAGCGCTCGCGAGCAGCGGTGAGAAATTCGGCCAGCACCTGCGGCTTGGTGCGCCCGTTCTGGTCGGGGAAAACCTGAGGCGGCAGGCTGCGGTACGGCTCGGGGAAGCGGATGTAATCGAACTGGATCTCGCCGAAGCCCATGTTGATCGCCTCTTCGGCGACACGGAAGTTGTACTCCCAGATCGCGTTCGCGTAGGGATTGACCCACGTCTGTCCCTTCTTGTCGTGCCACACCGTGCCGTCGGCTTTTCTGATGGTGTGTTCGGGGTTCATGCGCGCCGCGACGGAATCCTTGAACACGACGATGCGCGCAACCGGCAGAATGCCGTGC
>Ga0184619_10000188_pt1 | contig 20522 bp, 18 predicted proteins | sample PLM0_60_b1_FD_133146 | JGI IMG/M metagenome (GOLD analysis project Ga0184619, IMG submission 133146) | Groundwater sediment microbial communities from an aquifer in East River, Colorado, USA - PLM0_60_b1 | ecosystem: Environmental > Terrestrial > Soil > Riparian zone | place: USA: East River...
CGGAATGTGGGTTGAAGATCGTGGCCGTAGAAAACATTGTCCCCGAGGACCAACGCGCAGGTCTCGGTGCCGATGAACTTCTCGCCGACGAGGAACGCTTGGGCGATGCCCTTCGGCTCTGGCTGTATCTTGTAGCTGAAACTCACGCCCCAGGAGGCGCCGCTGCCGAGAAGCTTTTCGAAGCGCGGCGTGTCATCCGGCGTGGAAATGACGAGGATGTCGCGGATATCGGCGAGCATCAGCGTGCTCAAGGGGTAATAGATCATCGGCTTGTCGTAGACCGGGAGCAGCTGCTTGGATACGACCTGCGTCACCGGGAAGAGGCGCGTCCCGCTGCCCCCGGCAAGGATGATGCCCTTCACGCTTCGCCTCGCTTGGCATAATTCCTCTCGATCCAATTGCGATAGGCGCCACTCGTGACGTGCGCGACCCAGTCCGGGTTGTCCAGATACCAGGCGACGGTCTTGCGCAATCCGGAATCAAAGGTCTCGGAAGGGGTCCAGCCGATCTGAATCGTGATCTTCGCCGCGTCCATCGCGTAACGACGATCGTGCCCCGGGCGGTCCTTCACGAAGGAAATCAACATGGAATGCGGACTCTTGCGATTGGGCCTCGCTTCGTCGAGCAGCGCGCAGATCGAGTTCACCACCTCGAGATTGGTCTTCTGGTTGTAGCCGCCGACGTTATAACTCTCACCGACGCGGCCGCGCTCCAGAACCTGCCGGATCGCGGTGCAATGATCCTGCACGTACAACCAGTCGCGTACGTTGCCGCCTTCACCGTAGACCGGCAAGGGTTTGTGGGTGATCGCGTTCAGGATCATGAGGGGAATGAGCTTCTCGGGAAACTGATAGGGGCCGTAGTTGTTCGAGCAGTTGACGGTCAGCGTCGGGAGCCCATAGGTGTGAGAGTACGCCCGCACCAAGTGGTCCGCGGCCGCCTTCGAGGCTGCATAGGGGCTGTTCGGCGCGAAAGGAGTCGATTCGTTGAAAGGCGGATCATGGGGCCCGAGCGAGCCGAATACCTCGTCGGTCGAGACGTGCAGAAATCGGAAATCCTCGCGCTGAGAAGGCCCTTGCTTTTCCAGCCAGGCCCGCACTTCTTCGAGCAAGGCGAAGGTGCCGAAGATATTGGTTTGAACGAACTCAGCGGGCCCGTGAATGGAGCGATCGACATGGCTTTCCGCGGCGAAGTGAACGATCGCGCGCGGCGCGTGCCGTTCGAGGAGGTGCCGCACCAGTTCCCGGTCGCAGATATCCCCGTGGACGAACACGTGCTCCGGGTTGTCCTTGAGGGCTTGGAGATTCGCAGGATTGCCCGCGTAGGTGAGCTTGTCCAGGTTGATCACGGGCCCTGCGCCTTGCGCGAACCAGTCCAGGACAAAGTTCGAGCCTATGAATCCGGCGCCGCCTGTGACCAGAATAGTCATTCCGAGGCACGCTCCAGCGCCTTCAGTTTCGCGTACTTGTTGAAGCTGTTCATGCAGCCGATCGTGACGTGCACCAAGCCCGGTACGCCGTCGAGGAATCCAAGCCGCCACAGGTAGAACTTGATGAAGCGCAGCAAGGGTGAGAGCACCAACTGCAACGCATTCGCGCGGCGGCCCGCCGCGCGCAGCGATTCGGCCTGCAGGCTCGTGTAGCGGTTCTGCTTGTCGAGGTACTTCTCCAGCGTTTCCGCCGAATCGTGCAGCAGGTCGCCTCGAAGCCTGAGCACAGGCGACCGGGTTACGACCTTTTCATGCACCGACTCGCTTCCCCAGCGCGCATGCTCGCGGTGAAACAGGCGCACGTTCCAGTCGGGATAACCTTCGCCGTGCTTGAGCCAGCGCCCCAAGAAACGGTTGCGGCGCGGCACGGCATAGACAAAGCCGCGCGGCGCCTTGAGCTCAGCGACGATCGCCTCGCGAAGCTCGGGGCTCAGGCACTCGTCGGCGTCAACGCACAACACCCACTCATGGCTCGCGGCGTCGACGGCGAACTGCTTCTGCGCGCCGAACCCGAGCCATTCCTTTCGGATTATGCGTGCGCCACGGCGGGCGGCGAGCTCGATCGTGCCGTCCGTAGAGCCGGAGTCCACCACGACGACCTCCTCGGCGAAGGCAACGCTCGCAAGGCATCCATCCAGCTGGCTGGCCGCGTTGCGTGTGATGACGGTTACGGACAAGGGCATGGGTACGAAGGAAGAGAACGGCAAACCCGTATAATCAGCGGCTTATGCGCGGCATTCTAACCGCCTTTGAAGCCGTCGGGGCGTTCTGATGTGGCGGGCCGCCTACCGGTTGCTCCTTTGGCTCGCTTTCCCCTTCGTGCTTGCGCGCCTGTGGTGGCGTGGGCGGCACGAGCCGGGATACCGGCAGAACATAGCCGAGCGATTCGGTTTCCACCCCACTAGGCCCGCGAGGCCGGTGATCTGGTTGCACGCCGTGTCGGTGGGTGAGACACGTGCCGCGGAGCCTCTGCTGCGCGCGCTACGATCTCGTCATCCGGACTGCGATCTGTTGATTACCCAGATGACCGCAACAGGCCGGGAGGCGGCGCAGCAACTATTCGGCGGCGCCTTGCTCGTTGCCTGGCTGCCTTACGACTACCCTTTCGCCGTCCGGCGGTTTCTGCGCAGCTTCCGGCCTCGGCTCGGCATTCTGATGGAAACTGAAATCTGGTTTCACCTCGTAGATGAGTGTCAACGCTCCGGCGTGCCGCTCTTGCTTGCCAACGGCAGAATGTCGGCCAAGTCGGCGCGCAGCTACGCCGCCGTCGCGCCGCTCGTACGGATCGCTCTGGGAGGCTTGAGCGCGGTCGCGGCGCAAACCACCGAAGACGCCGAACGGCTTCGATCCCTCGGCGCGCGGGATGTGGAAGTCACCGGAAACCTCAAGTTTGACGCTGATCCAAGCGTCCAGAGCGAATCACTCGCGGCGCAATTCCGGCACAGGTTTGGCAGTCGAGCAGTGCTGCTTGCCGCAAGCACTCGCGAAGGCGAGGAGGAACTGCTGCTCGAGGCTTTGGAACAAAACGCTCTCGGCGACGCGATTCTGGTCATTGTGCCGCGGCACCCGCAACGGTTCGACACGGTAGCGCAGCTTCTTGCATCCCGCGGTCTGAAGTTCATCCGGCGCAGCACGAACGCGCCGCTCGACGCCGACTGCGACATCGTGCTTGGCGACAGCATGGGCGAAATGGCAGCCTACTACCGCGCCTGCGATCTTGCCTTCGTCGGGGGAAGCCTGCTTACCTACGGCGGTCAGAACCTGATCGAGGCTTGCGCGGCAGGCGTGCCGGTACTCATTGGCCCCTACACATATAATTTCGCGCAGGCGGCCGAGAGCGCGGTCGCAGCCGGCGCGGCGCTGCGGGTCGACAGTGCCGAAGAAGTGATACGGCTGGCACGATCCTTACTTCAGGACGCGGGGCTGCGCGAGCGAATGGGAAAAGCTGGGGTCGCTTTCTGCGCTGCGCATCGAGGTGCCACCGAGCGGACGCTCGCGATCTGCGAGCGACTGCTTGGGTGACTGCGGGAGGTCAATTCGTCCCCAGCAAGCGGTTCACCTCTTCGACGTCGGCTTCGCCTAGAGTCCCCGAAGCCGCCTTCAAGCGCAGGCCGTTCAGGATCGTGTCATAGCGCGCCCTCGAAAGATCGCGCAACGTACTGAAGACCTGTTGCTGGGCGTTCAAGACGTCGATGTTGATACGCACGCCGACCTCGTAGCCGAGCTTGTTCGAATCGAGCGCGCTGCGGCTGGAAACGAGCGCCGCCTCCAGAGCCTTCACCTGGGCCATCCCATTGGTCACGCCAAGATAGGACTGGCGAGCGGATAACGCGGCGGTGCGCCGCGCGCCTTCCAGATCCTGCTGCGCTTTTTCGCGATTGGCGACCGCTTGCCGGACAAGCGAGCTGACATTTCCTCCCGCGTAAAGGGGAATGGCGAGTTGCAGTCCGATCGTTCGGGTCGTAGAGTCCGAAGGAGTGTTGTTGGTCGATGTGGCACTGATGCTCGACGCGCCCACACCCGCGCTGCCGACGATGTTCAGCGTGGGCAGGTGCCCGGAGCGGGCGCGTTCGATCTCGCGTACGGCGATTTCGAGCGCGGCTTCCTGCGCGCGCGCCGGATAGCCCTGGCTCGCGGCAACAGTGGCCCAGTCTTCCATCGAGTTCGGCTTGGGCGGATTGAGCTCGATGTTGGATTTCAACGGCTCGAGCCGCTCCGGAAATTTCCCCACGATCTGCTGCAAAGTGCGCTTCCTGATTTCGAGATCGCTTTGAGCTGCGATTTCCTGAGAGATCGCGAGATCGAAGCGCGCCTGCGCCTCGTGAGTATCGGTGATCGTTGCGGTGCCGACTTCGAAATTGCGCTTGGCCTGGGCGAGTTGCTCGGAGATCGCCACCTTCTGCCCTTGGATGAATGCGAGGCTGTCCTGCGATGCGAGCACGTCGAAATAGGCCTGCGCGACCCGCACTATCAGGTCCTGGGTTGCTTGGCCGAATGTGGCTTCGGCCTGTACCGCCTTGAATCCGGCTTCTTTATACACCTGAATGTTCTGCCAGTTGAAGAGGGGTTGCGTGAGAGTCACGGTGAACCCGTTCGAATTCCCCTGGCGTTTCGACTCTGGGATGGGGTTGCCTAGTGAATCCACGGCTCCGCGAAACGAGATGTTGATGTCGTTGTACTGAGTGAACGCGGTGGCGTTCACCGTCGGCAGTATCTGGGCCAGACCCTGCGGCAAGCTCTCCAGTCCGGCATCGCGCGTCGCCCGCGCCGACGCGTAGGTGGCATCGTTCGCGAGGGCGTCGCGGTAGATCTGCAAAAGGTCGGCTGCGCGCGCGGGCACCACCGACAATGCAATGGTCAGCGACAGCGCGAGCCAAAATCGTGGCATGACTGCTTCAACCGCTAAAATTCGAAGCGTGCCGGCTGCAGCGCGTTCTTGAGCGGGGCAAGACAGGTCTCGAACAGATCGGTGGTATGGCATGAGGCTTCGCCGACGCTGGTAACGAGCCGCGCTTCCATCACGGGCGGATCGCCCACGACCGCAAAAAGCCGCCCCCCTGCCTTGAGCTGCAAGACCAATGTGTGCGGCAAAATCGGCGTGGAGCCTGTGAGCACGATGACGTCGTAAGGCGCATGTGTTCGCCAGCCTTGCGCCGCGTCCCCAAGCTGGACAGTCGCGTTCTCCACGGCGTTGCGCCGAAGATTCTCCTCTCCGAACGCCTTCAGCTTCGGATTGATTTCAACAGAGTACACATGGTGCGCCCGGGCGGCGAGAAGCGCGGCGAGGTAGCCGCTTCCGGTGCCCACCTCGAGCACGCGTTCGTTTTTCTTCACCGCCAGCTCCTGCAGGATGCGCGCCTCGACCTTGGGCTGCATCATGCGCTCGCCCTCGTCCGCGCCCTCGTACAGGGGAATTTCGAGATCCGAGAAGGCAAACGCCCGGTACTCGGCGGGGACAAACTCCTCGCGGCGCACCACGTACAAGAGGTCGAGCACATCCTGATCGAGCACCTCCCAAGTGCGGATCTGCTGCTCGACCATGTTGAAGCGGGCCTGCTCGACACTCATAGGACTGGGAAGTCGCGCGAAAGGCGCCGATTCTAGCATTGTTTGCGGAGTGTTCCGGCGCGCAAACATTCAGTCGAGTGTCTCGCGCTAGCGAGCGAGCGCCACAGTGCCGGCGGCGAGCAGGAACGCAACGATCGGCCAGAGACCCAGAAGGATTTCCGAGACCTCGTTGCCCTTGAGCAAGATCCCGCGAAGAACTAAAATCGGCAATAATTTGTTGAACAGGCGCCCCGCGGTTGAGTTTGTTGAGTTGATCCGCTTGCCAACCCCCACCGCTTGGAGTAAGTTCCTTTCGAGCAACGTAGGGGTCCTGACCGAGCAGACTTGCCTGGGCGGGTGAGAGCAAACCCTTCGAACCTGATGCGGATAATGCCGCCGCAGGGAAGCGTTGAACGGCTGGTCCTTCGCTCCCCTGCGGTCTGTGTGTGAGAGGAGCACCATGAACGCCAATCCAAAGTTTCTCGCCCAGACCGCGCGCGTCGATGACGCAGCGGTCAAACCCATGCCGAACTCGCGCAAAGTCTACGTCGAAGGCTCGCGCAGCGACCTCCTTGTGCCGATGCGCGAGATCGTTCAGTCCGACACGCCGGCCTCGTTCGGCGCGGAGAAAAACCCACCCATCTTCGTCTATGACACCTCGGGCTCCTACACCGATCCGCGGGTCAAAATCGACATTCGCACCGGCCTGGCTCCGGTGCGCGCGAAGTGGATCGAAGAGCGCGCCGATACGGAAGAATTGCCTGGCCCGACTTCGAGGTACGGTCTCGAACGCCTGGTTAATCCAAAGCTCGCAGAGATGCGCTTTAGCCTGAAAAGGAAGCCGCGCCGGGGGAAGTCTGGCCGCAACGTAACCCAGATGCACTATGCGAAAAGGGGCATCGTCACGCCGGAGATGGAATATATCGCGGTCCGGGAGAACCAGCGCTGCGAAGCGCTCCCGGAATTGATCACCCGGCAGCACCAGGGCGAATCGTTCGGGGCGTCACTGCAGAAATTCATCACCCCGGAATTCGTGCGCGAGGAAGTGGCTCGCGGCCGCGCCATCATTCCGGCGAATATCAATCATCCCGAAACCGAACCGATGATCATCGGCCGCAATTTCCTGGTGAAGATCAACGCCAACATCGGCAACTCTGCTATCAGTTCCGGCATCGCCGAGGAGGTCGAGAAAATGACCTGGGCGATACGCTGGGGCGGAGACACGGTCATGGATCTCTCAACGGGCAAGCACATTCACGAAACGCGGGAATGGATCATCCGCAACGCTCCGGTGCCGATCGGCACGGTGCCGATCTACCAGGCCCTGGAAAAGGTGGACGGCAAAGCCGAAGCGCTGACCTGGGAAATTTTTCGGGATACGCTGATCGAGCAGGCCGAGCAGGGCGTGGACTACTTCACCATTCACGCAGGCGTGCGGCTGCCATTCATCCCGATGACGGCAAAGCGCATGACGGGGATCGTCTCGCGCGGTGGCTCGATCATGGCGAAGTGGTGCCTAGCACACCACGAGGAGAGTTTCCTCTATACGCATTTCGAGGACATATGCGAGATCATGGCAGCGTACGACGTGTCGTTCTCGCTCGGCGACGGCCTGCGTCCCGGTTCGATCTACGATGCGAACGACGAAGCGCAGATCGCGGAACTCAGGACGCTCGGCGAATTGACCGATACCGCCTGGAAGCATGATTGCCAGGTGATGATCGAGGGACCGGGCCACGTGCCTATGCAGCTCATCCGCGAGAACATGGACCTGCAGCTGAAGTACTGCAAGGAAGCGCCGTTCTACACGCTGGGACCTCTCACGACAGACATCGCCCCGGGCTACGACCATATCACCAGTGCGATCGGCGCGGCGATGATCGGTTGGTATGGTACGGCCATGCTGTGTTACGTGACGCCCAAGGAACACCTCGGACTGCCGGACAAGGACGACGTCAAGGACGGCATCATGGCATACAAGATCGCGGCGCATGCCGCGGATCTTGCCAAGGGGCATCCCGGCGCGCAGATCCGAGACAACGCACTCTCGAAAGCGCGTTTCGAGTTCCGCTGGGAGGACCAATTCAATCTCGGCCTCGACCCGGACAAGGCAAAGCAGTTCCACGACGAGACGTTGCCGCAGGAAGGAGCGAAGCTCGCCCATTTCTGCTCGATGTGCGGCCCGCATTTCTGTTCGATGAAGATCACCCAAGATGTGCGCGAGTATGCTGAGAAACACGGTCTTTCCGCACAGGATGCCTTGAAGAAGGGCATGGAACAGAAGGCGGTGGAATTCGTTAGAAAAGGCGCGGAGGTCTATCAGAAGGCCTGAGGCGCGATGAAACGGGCTCGCCACCGCCTCTGACGGTTTCCGTTAGAATTTCAAAGGCGGCAGTTTCTGCCGCCTTTTATTTTCTAGAAACGCCGTGGAATTCGCCCTGCTTGCAAAGGCTTTCGTGCTCGGTGTCGTGGAGGGCCTGACCGAGTTTCTGCCGATCTCGTCGACAGGACACCTGATCCTCGTCGGCGAGCTGCTCGGCGTCAACGATGAGAAGGCAAAAGTATTCGAGATCGTGATCCAGACTGGCGCGATGCTCGCCATCGTCTGGGAATACCGGCAGCGGTTCGCTCGCGTGCTGGCAGGCATTGCCACTGATCGTGCCGCGCAGCGTTTCGCACTTAATCTCCTTGTCGCGTTCACTCCTGCAGCGATGCTGGGTCTCGCGTTCGGCAAGCTGATCAAGACCCATCTTTTCCACGCCGTGCCCGTCGCGCTCGCATTCATCGTCGGAGCGTTCATCATTCTTTGGGTGGAAAGACGTCGACGCGCTGCCGTGATTCAAAGCGTGGACGAAATGACCTGGAAAGACGCATTGAAAGTCGGCGTTGCACAGGCGTTCGCGCTGATCCCGGGTACTTCGCGTTCGGGAGCGACCATTATCGGCGGGATGCTGTTCGGACTTTCGCGGCGCGCGGCGACGGAGTTTTCCTTTTTCCTAGCCGTGCCTACGCTCGTAGCAGCCGGCGCATACGACTTCTGGAAGAACCGCGCGCTTTTCGATTCGAGCGATGTGGGGACGTTCGCGGTCGGCTCGGCCGCGGCGTTCGTCTCCGCTTTCCTCTGCGTACGTTGGCTGCTACGCTACATCGCCACGCACGACTTCACGCCGTTCGCCTGGTACCGGATCGCTTTTGGCGCCGCGGTGCTCGTTACAGCTTACGCGGGAATCGTCAATTGGTCGGCGGGATAGCCGAGGGGAGAGCCGATCGGGCTCTCGTTAGCGTAGGTCAGCCCTGGACCCAGGGTAATCCCGCAAATCGCCAACCGCCGACCGTACCGCGATGCCCCTGCGGATTCTTCTCGCCTTCGAATCCCTCGAGCACGTTGTAGGAGTTGGGATAACCGGCTTGCGTCGCCGCTACGGCGGCGTGGTGCGAGCGCGCTCCGGAGCGGCACAGGAACATTACCGGCGCTTCGGTCTTCGCGACCCGCGCCTGGAGCTGCTCGACGAACCGCGGATTGCGCTCACCGCTCGGGTACGTGTTCCATTCGATCAATACCGACTCGGGAATGTGACCGACATAGTCCCACTCGGCCTGGGTGCGCACGTCGACCAATCTCGCATCCGGGACACTTTGCATCAGCGTGTGCGCTTCACTCGGCAGCAATGCTCCGGCGTAAGGTAGGTTCATTTCCTTAGCTCGCTGTTGAGCCTGGGCGAGGATGCCCTCGACGGAGTCTTTCTTCATGATGGGATTCAGTAGTAACGCAATATGCATAGTTTAGCTCTAGGCGAAGCGGTTGGAGTTGATTCGCACCGACGTGGTGCGCATAATGGCTGCTTTGTGCCGGTTTGGTGCGCCAGCCTCTAAATCGCCTCGAGTGCTCTCTTATGGCACAATGGCCTGCCTTTTTTGCGCCGGATGGCATGGAATCTGCAGGGATTCCATCGACCTAGCGCTCTGTTTCCCTCATAACCCCACCAACAATCCGCAACCTGAGGAGATCTTGCAATGGCAATGTCCGCCAATGACGTCATGAAAATGATCAAGGACAAGGAGGTCAAGTTCGTGGACCTGCGCTTTACCGACACCCGTGGCAAGGAGCAGCACGTGTCCGTGCCGGTCAAGGCTTTCACCATGGACAAGTTCGAAAGCGGACATTTCTTCGACGGCTCCTCGATTGCAGGGTGGAAGAGCATCGAGGCCTCGGACATGCTGTTGATGCCCGATCCAGACAGTGTGCGAATGGACCCCTTTACCGATGAGCCGGTGCTCAACATCACCTGCGATTGTGTCGAACCCTCCGATGGAAAAGGCTACGACCGTGACCCGCGCACCATCGCTAAACGCGCCGAGGCCTACCTAAAATCGAGTGGTTTGGGCGACACCGCCTATTTCGGCCCCGAGCCCGAATTCTTCATTTTCGACTCGGTAACCTGGAACGTGGACATGTCCGGTTGCTTCTGCAAGATCAAATCCGAGGAAGCGCCGTGGTCGTCCGGGGAGGAGTACGAGGGCGGCAACATGGGTCACCGTGCCCCGATAAAAGGCGGCTACTTCCCGGTGCCGCCGACGGACACGCTGCAGGATATTAGGAACGCCATGGTGCTCGCCATGGAGCAGCAGGGCGTTGAGTGCGAAGTCCACCATCACGAAGTGGGTGCGATGGGCCAAAACGAAATCGGTACCAAGTTCAACAGCTTGGTGAAACGCGCTGACTGGATGCAGATCCTGAAATACACGGTCTGGAACGTGGCCCATTCCTACGGCAAGACTGCGACCTTCATGCCCAAGCCGGTCGTGGGCGATAACGGCTCGGGCATGCACGTCCATCAGTCGGTGTGGAAAGAGGGCAAGAACTTGTTTCAGGGTGACGGCTACTCGGGCCTGTCCGACTTCGCCCTCTACTACATAGGCGGCATCATCAAGCACGCAAAAGCCTTGAACGCCATTACTAATCCGGGTACCAATTCGTACAAGCGTCTGGTGCCGGGGTTCGAGGCACCCATCAACCTCGCTTACTCGTCGCGCAACCGCTCCGCCGCCTGCCGCATCCCGCTCGTCACTAACCCCAAAGCGCGCCGGGTGGAAGTACGCTTTCCGGACCCGACGACCAATTCTTATCTCGCTTTTGCGGCGATGCTGATGGCCGGACTGGACGGAGTGCAGAACAAGGTCCACCCCGGCGACCCGATCGACAAAAACATGTACGACCTGCCCCCGGCCCAGGCGAAAAAGGTCCAGCAGGTGTGCTCGTCACTCGAGATGGCGCTGGAGTGCCTCAACAAGGACCGCGACTTTCTGACCAAGGGCGGGGTGTTCTCCGACGACATGCTTGACGCCTACTGTTCCCTCAAGCATGAGGAACTCACGCGCTTTCGCATGACGACCCATCCGGTCGAATTCGATATGTACTACAGCTCGTAAAAGGCGCAGACCCGAGGGTCCGGTGGCGCCGGGCCGGGAATCCAATGCGAAAGGGGAGACGGAGTACCCGAGATCGGGTGTTTCGTCTTTTTTTCATTTGAAATCAGGGTTGTTTTGGCCTACACTTAAAGCTCCCACTAGGGTCCGGGGGGGTGATGGCACTGAACAAGCAATTGATCGGCTGGGTTTTTCTCGCACTGACGGCGCCCTGTGGTCACGCTCAGAGCGAAGTGTACAAGTGCCCCGACGCGAGGGGGCGTCCGACTTACACCAACGTCAAACGCGACACCGTGGGCAAGAACTGCACTTTGGTGAGCAAGGAAGTGTCCGTTGTCCCGGCTCAAGTCCCCATGCGCGGCGTGCAATCTTCAGCCGTATCGGACCCTGCGGCGGCGCGCAACGAGAACCGCCGCAGAATTCTCGAGTCGGAGCTTCAGAACGAGCAGCAACTGCTCTCCGACGCCCGGCAGAAGCTCGCCGAGCAGGAAGGAATTCGCGGCGGCGACGAGCGCAACTACGCTCGGGCGCTGGAGCGATTGAAGCCATACCAGGAAACGGTCAGCCAGCACACAAAAAACATCGAGCAGCTTCGCGACGAGCTCGGCCGCCTCAGGTAAGGGCGACTCGGGCCGCTCTTACGAATCGCGCAGTCTGGCTCGAGCAAGGGGCCGGCGCTCCCTCGGGGCTGCACGACACGAGCACGGGCGCGCGGCGCCACGGTCTCGGAAACGGGTCCAGCCCGTGAGTCCGCCAGTCTCACCGAGCTTGGACTGGCTCGCCACTGCCGTCGTGCTCTTGGACCGAGCCCTTCACGTAAGGTACGTCAACCCTGCGGCGGAAATCTTGTTCGCGACCAGCCGTAAGAGCATCCTCGACCAGCCTTTTCCCGGACTTTTCGCAGACTCGGGCTCCCTGGCAGCCCTGTTGCATCAAGCGATTCGCGAGGAGCGTGGCTTCGCGGATCAGGACTTGATCCTAGTTCCTACGGGCCAGGAGCCCCTGCACCTCGACTGCATCGTTACGCCGGTCGAGCTGCCACAGGCCGCGCTGTTGCTCGAGTTGCGGCCGATCGACCAGAGGCTGCGTATCGAACGAGAAGAGCAGCGCATGACCCAGCACCGGGCAAATCGAGAGCTGATTCGCAACCTGGCTCACGAAATCAAGAATCCGCTGGGAGGTTTGCGCGGCTCAGCTCAACTCCTCGAGCGGGAACTCGACCGGCCGAGCCTGCGCGAATACACCCGGGTGATCATCAAGGAGGCCGACCGTCTGCAGGCTCTCATGGACCGACTTCTTACCCCGCATCGTCCTCCGAATCAGGTTCCGATGAACATCCATGAAGTATGCGAACGGGTGCGCAGCCTTATTCTTGCCGAGTTTCCTGAAGGCATACGGGTAAGACGCGATTACGACGTCGGTCTGCCCGAGTTTCGCGGAGACCCGGAGCAACTCATCCAAGCCGTGCTCAACATCGTGCGGAACGCCGCTCAGGCAATACTGGGAGCCGGTGCTACCGCTGGGGCTGGATCCCCAAACCGGGGCGAAATCGTCCTGCGCACGCGGGTCGCCCGGCAAGTGACGCTCGCTCGGCGCTTTCACAGGCTGGCATTAGAATTGCAAGTGGTAGACAACGGGCCGGGCGTGCCAGCGGAAATCCGCGATCAGATTTTCTATCCGCTGGTGTCCGGCCGTGAAGGTGGAACCGGGCTCGGCCTGACGCTCGCGCAGACTTTCGTGCAGCAACACCACGGGGTCGTGGAATGCGATAGCCAGCCGGGAAAAACCAGCTTCCGCATCGTGATACCGCTTCGCTGAAAGACCATGATGAGACCTGTCTGGGTCATCGATGACGACCGCTCCATCCGTTGGGTGTTCGAGAAGGCACTTGCTCGCGAAGGCATTCCCTTCAAAACCTTCGCTCAGGCGACTGATGCGATGGAGGCGCTCGACGCAACCGGCGCCCCTCAGGTGCTCGTTTCGGACATCCGCATGCCCGGCACTTCGGGCCTGGAGCTGCTGCAAAGTCTGAAGCAGCGTTTCCCCAATCTTCCGGTCATTGTCATGACCGCGTACTCCGATTTGGAGTCCGCAGTGGCAGCGTTCCAGGGTGGTGCGTTCGAATATCTGCCAAAGCCCTTCGACGTCGACCAGGCGGTCGAGCTCATCCGCCGGGCACTGGGCGAGAGCGCGCGGGAGGGCGAGGCCGAGGAGTCGTTGCCCGGTACGCCGGATATCCTCGGGCAGGCACAGTCGATGCAGGACGTGTTCCGCGCAGTCGGCCGCTTGTCGCAGTCGAGCGCCACGGTCCTGATCACTGGCGAGTCCGGAACAGGCAAGGAACTCGTGGCGCGAGCGTTGCACCGCCATGGCCCGCGCGCTGACAAGCCGTTCATCGCAATAAATACTGCGGCAATGCCAAAGGATCTCCTGGAATCGGAGCTCTTCGGACACGAGCGTGGCGCCTTCACGGGGGCACAGGCTCTGCGGCGGGGTCGCTTCGAGCAGGCCGAGGGCGGCACCCTATTCCTGGATGAGATCGGCGATATGCCGGCCGAGTTGCAAACGCGCTTGCTGCGCGTATTGTCTGACGGAACTTTCTATCGGGTCGGCGGCCATCAGCCCATTCGGGCGAGCGTCCGCGTCATCGCCGCGACCAATCAAGACTTGGAAGCGCGGGTCCGCGAAAACCTGTTCCGCGAGGATCTATATCACCGGCTGAACGTGATCAGGCTAAGGCTGCCCTCGCTGCGCGAACGCCGCGAAGACATTCCGCTGCTTGCACGACACTTCCTAGCAAAATCGGCTCGCGAGCTCGATGTAGAACCCAAGCGCCTCTCGGAATCCGCGATGGCCCGCCTCTCGGCTCAGAATCTTGCCGGAAACGTCCGTCAGCTCGAAAATGTGTGCCACTGGCTCACGGTGATGTCGCCCACGCAGGTCATCGAGGTCGGTGATTTTCCGCCGGAGCTCCGCGAGGATGCCGCAGCGCCCTCCGGCGAGTGGCTCGCGGCGCTGGCGCGCGAAGCGGATCGCAGGCTAGTAAATGGCGAAACGAACATCATGGAGGATCTCTCGAAGAGCTTCGAAAAAACGCTGATCGCGAAGGCCCTCGCGCATACCGGCGGCCGACGCATCGAGGCGGCGGGTCGGCTCGGAATAGGCCGCAATACGATCACCCGCAAGATCGATGAGCTCGGCATCGGAGATGGCACACTGACCGACGCGCAATAGCCAGAGATACTTTCGGCGAGCCTCTTTGGAGATGTGATTCATGGACCTAGAATGGTTCAGCGCAATATTTTCGAGAATGCGGTGACCGTGACATCTTCGATTGTCCCTCTAAGGCCAACTCTCCCGGCAGGGGTCGAAATCCGCGCGCCTGCCTTGCCCGACGTCGCACGGGTCCTGACACCCGCGGCCTCGAGCTTCGTCGCCAAGCTGCATCGCGTCTTCGAATCGCGCCGCCAGGACCTCCTCGCGCGGCGCGCGGCGCGCCAAAGAGAATTTGACGCCGGCAAATTCCCCGATTTCATCCCGGAAACGGCAGCGCTCCGCGCCAAGGAATGGACGATCGCGCCGCAGCCGAGAGATTTGCTGGACCGTCGCGTGGAGATCACGGGGCCGACCGACCGCAAAATGGTGATCAACGCGCTTAATTCGGGCGCCTCTACTTTCATGGCGGACTTCGAGGACGCCAACTGCCCGACCTGGGCCAACATGATCGAAGGCCAGGTCAACCTGTACGATGCCGTGCGCGGGAGCATCAGTTTCGTACAAGAAGGAAAGGCGTACCGGTTGAAAGACAAGGTGGCAGTTCTGATTCCGCGCCCGCGCGGTTGGCATCTGGATGAAAAACATCTGATTGTGGACGGAAAGCCCGTTTCGGGAGCGATATTCGACTTTGCCCTGTATTTCTTTCACAACGCCGAAGAACTGCTTGCACGCGGTACCGGGCCGTATTTCTACCTTCCAAAGATGGAGTCCCATCTCGAGGCGCGCCTTTGGAACGATACTTTCAGATTCGCCCAGAGTGAATTGGGCGTGCCGCAGGGATCGATCAAGGCCACCGCGCTCATCGAGACAGTAGTTGCCGCGTTCGAAATGGACGAAATCCTGTGGGAGCTGCGCGAGCACTCCGCCGGTCTCAACATCGGTCGATGGGACTACATCTTCTCCTGCATCAAGAAGTTCCGCGCGAACCGGGATTTTTGCCTCGCCGATCGCGCACAGGTGACAATGACCGCGCCTTTCATGCGTGCCTACGCGCTGCTCCTGGTGAAGACCTGCCATCGTCGCGGAGCCCCGGCGATGGGCGGGATGGCCGCGCAAATCCCGATCAAGAATGATCCTGCGGCCAACGAAGCTGCGCTCGGGAAAGTTCGCGAGGATAAGCTTCGCGAAGTGAACGACGGTTGCGACGGAACCTGGGTCGCACACCCGGGTCTGGTGCCGATCGCAAAAGCGGTATTCGATAAGCACATGCCGCGGCCCAACCAGTACGAGAAGCAGCGCCCGGATGTAATCGTCACCGCTGGAGACCTGCTCGACTTCCGGCCGCAAGGGCCGATCACCGAAACCGGCCTGCGTAACAATATCTCTGTCGGTATCCAGTACTTGGGGGCTTGGCTCGCAGGTAACGGTTGCGTGCCCGTATTCAATCTGATGGAGGATGCGGCTACCGCAGAAATCTCGCGCTCTCAGATCTGGCAGTGGATGCGTTCTCCTAAGGGGATGCTGCAGGACGGCCGTAAGGTCAGCAAAGAGTTGTTCCGGAGACTGCTTGCGGAGGAACTGCCGAAGGTAAGAACCCAGTTGGGTGATGAAGCATGGAAAGCGGGGAGATACGAAGAAGGCGCAGCGCTGTTTGAGAGGATTACGACGGACGACAACTACGTCGAATTCCTTACGCTTCCGGCGTACGCGCTCGTAGATTGAGGCGCGGCTACGCGAGAGTCCGACCTTGCTTTCTACTGCGAGAGCAGCCTCAGGTTATGGTCCATTCGTGGGTACATTCCCTGCATCTGACCTTCAACCATGCTCCAGTGCCATCCTCCTCGGCCCGCGCCGAATCGAGTACGTTAAAGCGCGCGTAGGCACGGCATTTTTCGCAGTACGAGCGTTCCGAAAACCGCAAAGCGCGGAACAGAATCACTCTGTAGCGGCCCCACGAGAAGATGCCGAGGGCGACGCTGCCAGCCGCCAGCGCGATCATCGCGACCCGCTGGACCCCGCTTCGAGAGCTCAGCTCTTCGAATATCGCGAGCACCAGAATCAAACACAAGAAGCAGGTAACTAGGTAGACGTGGCTCTCGATCAGTTGTCGTTCGAACCAGGGCTTGAAACCGAGCTTGCGAATGCTGAGCACCGGTCGCACGAAGAGACCCTGGTCATTGCCGCTCAATCGCGGCGATGATACGCTCGGAGGTGAGGGGTAACTCGCGCACACGCAACCCTAGCGCATCGGCCACCGCATTGGCGATCGCCGCCGCCGTGGGACCCTGCGCGGCTTCGCCTGCGCCGACGGCGGGCAGTTCGGGGCGGTCGACTAATTCGACCTCTACGGCCGGTACCTCGCTGAATTTCAGGATGGGGTAATCCTCCCAGCCGAGGCTCGCGATGCCGCGCGCATCGAACTTCACCTGTTCCTTGAGCGTCCAACTGGTCGATTGAATCGCTCCACCCTCGATCTGATTGATCACACCGTCCGGGTTGATGACGAGCCCGACGTCGACCGCAAGAACCAGCCGATTCACGCGCACCTCGTGGGCGACTTCTACTTCGGCGATCGCTGCGCAGTAGGCGCCGAGATTCTTGTATTTCGCAAATCCGATGCCGTGACCTCGACCTTCAACGGCTTTCCACCCGCTCCACCCGGCGCGCCGCGCCGCTGCGTGGATCACTGCTCGGCCCCGCGGATCCTTGAGATGCCGCAGGCGGAAGGCGATGGGATCGATTTCCACCGCCTGAGCGAGCTCGTCCATGAAGCATTCGATCGCAAACACGTTGGCGTACGCACCCAGCGAGCGCAGCGCCGAGGTTCGCACCGGCATTTCGCGCACGTAATGGTTGACGACGCGCTGGTTCGGAAAATCGTATATCGGAATCGCGTTGCGGTCCGCCGCCCCCGCCGGGAGCGGCATGTTGATCGCCGAAGGTCGCTCATGCGGTGTCGACAAGTGCCAGGCTGCCAGGAGCGCCGGACCCGCCGCGCGTCCGGGTCTGCTGCTGTGTCCGTTGCTCCAAAGTTCGTGTTGCCAATCGACGACGTCGCCCTGCGAGTCGAGCGCCGCGCGCAAGCTCAGGACCATGGCCGGACCGCACGGGGCCCACGCGAATTCGTCTTCTCGCATCCACTGCACCTGGACCGGGCGGCCGCCTGCCGCTCGCGCGAGCAGGGCCGCGTCGAGCGCGGCGTCGTCGGCGCCGTTGTGCCCATAGCAACCCGCTCCTTCCGCGTGCCGTACGACGATCGCATCTTCGCGCATCCCCAGAGCCAGCGACAGGTCGCGGCGCAGATTGAATATTCCCTGGCTGTGGCTCCATACCATGAGCTTGCCGTCGTCGATCTGGGCGATCGCGCAGGACGGACCGATCGAGGCGTGCGATATATAGGGTTTCGTATAGGACGCCTCGAGCACCTTCGCTGCGCGGGATTTCGCGTTGGCGTTTTCCTTCTCGCTGATGACGCGGTGCTCGCTCGCGTGCTCTTTGAGCCATGCATGCACGTCCCGGGGCGGCGGATCGGCCTCTCTCCAGGACGTTGTCAGCCGAAGGGCGCGCTGGGCCGAGATCGCCACGTCCTCGCGCTCGGCAAGGACCCCGACAAAGCCGCCGTCGCGCACGATTGCGGCTAGCCCCGGCATCGACTTGACCTTGCCGTCATCGAGCGAGATCAGCCCCGCAAAATTGTGCGGCGGCCGCACCATGCGGCCGTAGAGCATTCCCGGCAGCGTCATGTCCTGAATGAAGCGAGGCCGACCGGCGATCTTGTCGGGCAGGTCGCGCCGCGGGGCAGGCCTGCCGACCACGCGGTAGTCGCGCGGCGATCTCAATGCCGCTGTCTCGTCGACCTCGCAGTCGAACAGCGCGTCGTCCGCACATTCCCAGAAGGTCGTGCGCCGGCCCGCCGCTCGTACGGTCCCGTCCGCTGATTGCAAATCGCGGGCCGCAACACCGAGACGCGCCGCAGCGCGCTCAAGGAGCAGCGTACGGGCCTGCGCGCAGGCGCGGTGCAGCGCGATACCGGAATCTTGGATCGAGAGGCTACCCGAAGTGACGCCCTCGTCGGGACTCACCGCCGTATCGGCGGGAACCATGCGGATGCGCTCCAGTGCGATCTCGAGCTCTTCCGCTGCGATCTGCGCGAGGGCCGTCAGGATACCCTGGCCGATTTCGACTTTTCCGCTGAAGATCGAGACCGTGCCGTCGCGGTGCACACGCAGCCACCGCGAAAGTCTCGGGGTCTTCTCCAGACTTCCGGGCCGCTTGAGCCGGGTTTCGGTTACGGTGCTCATGGCGCGATTTCCGACGCCGCGCGCAACACCGCGCGCACCATTCGGTTGTGCGATCCGCAGCGGCACAGGTTGCGGTCGAGCGCCTCGCGAACCTCGTGCTCTGCCGGCTTGGGATTTTTCGCCAGGAGCGCCGCGGCGCTGATCAGGATGCCGCTGGTGCAGTATCCGCATTGGGCCGCCTGCTCGGCGAGAAAGGCGTTCTGCAGGGGATGCAACTCACTGCCCGCGCCCAGCCCTTCGACCGTGGTAATGCTCTGCCGGCCGCGGACCACAGAGGCGTGTCGCATGCGGGGGCCGGATGGCCGTCGATCAGAACAAAGCATGCGCCGCACTGACCGCTGCCGCAGCCGAAACGCGTACCTTTCAGCCCAAGGTCGTTGCGCAGCGCGTAGAGAAGGGGCGTGTCCGAACCCGCCTCAAACTCGGATTCAGCGCCGTTGACGGTGAGCCGGAAGCGCTCGGCCACGGGTTTCCAGGTCCTTCGGCAAAAGTGTCCTTTCGCGCGTGGTCCCTAGTCGACCTTCGCCCCCGAGAATTTCACGACTTTCGCCCACTTCTCGATGTCTTGCTCCATGAATTTTCCGAATTCGGCCGACGTCATGTACATCGGAACGGCGCCCTGCTTGGTCCAGACTTCCTTCACTTCGGGCAGGCTCGCGATTTTCTGGATCTCCGAATTCAGTTGGTCCACGATCGGTTTCGGAGTGGCGACAGGCGCCATCATCCCCAGCCAGATCACTGCGTCGTAGCCCGGCAGGCCGGCCTGGTCCAGGGTCGGCACGTCGGGGGTGATGGAAGAACGCGCCTTTCCGGAGGTGGCGATCGCACGAACCTTGCCTGCCTGCGCGAGCGGAGCCATCGTGGTAATCGCGTCGAACATCATCTGCACGTTGCCCGCCAAGATACTGGTGCGCGCTTCGGCGCTCCCCTTGTGCGGCACATGCACGACATCGATACCGGCCATCGCCTTGAACAACTCTCCGGCCATGTGGTAGGGAGTGCCGGGCCCGGACGAAGCGTAATTGAGGGCGCCGGGTTTCGATTTCGCTAGCGCGATCAGGTCCCTCAGGTTGCGGGCCTGTACCGACGGGTGGACAACTAGGAGCAGATCTGAATAGTTGATCGGCGAGATCGGGGCGAGGTCCCGCATCAGGTTATAGGGCTTTTTCGTGAACAGCGATTCGTTTACCGTGTGCGTATTCGACATCATGAGGAGCGTATATCCGTCGGGGGAGGATTTCGCCACCACGTCGGTGCCGATGATCGCACCGGCGCCGGGCCGATTCTCGATTACGAAGGCCTGTCCGAGAGTCTTTTGCAGACGGTCGCCGATGAAGCGCGCGTAGATGTCCGCCGGCCCACCGGCGGAGTAGGGCACGATGATTTTCACCGGTTTCGCCGGGTAGGCGGTCTGCGCGAACACGCCAGTCGCGAGGCAAACCGCTGCAACCGACCCGGCGATTTGGCGCAGCAACTTGTCGAGAGCCATGGTTCCTTTCCTCCTCGCTCGGATGCGCCGCTCAGAAGGAGACAACGCCCCCGGATCTATCTGGCGGCGGAATCGGCCGCCGGCTCCGCAGCGGTGCCCGCGGCCTGCCGTGGCTGCGCCGGCGCGGCGGGGTTCATCTTTCGCAACGTTTCGATCGGCGCAGGCGGTGCAGAAGACGGATAGCCGGCCGAGTCGAGCAGGCCGTTGAGGAGGCCTTCGTGAAATCCAGTTTGCACTTGGGTGCCGACGACCAGCAGCGGCAGATCGTTTTTTCCGGATAGTCTCTTCACCTCATCGGCGTCTTTTTGAGTAACGACGCTCGCCTCCCTGAAGGGTACCGCGCGCTTGACGAGCAACGCGCGAGCTTGGTCACAGGGTGGACCGCAGTCCGGAAGGGTGTAGAGAGTTACGGGAAAGTTCTTCGCCGCCACCTGCGTTGCGTAAGGCAGGTCGACGGTCCCCATCGGCCCGTGTCGGAAGGTCTTTCTTTGGACCCCCTTCGCACCGGGCGGCGGGGGCGTCTGCGTATAGTGGACCCTACCGTCCACTATAC
>Ga0184619_10000189_pt1 | contig 20504 bp, 6 predicted proteins | sample PLM0_60_b1_FD_133146 | JGI IMG/M metagenome (GOLD analysis project Ga0184619, IMG submission 133146) | Groundwater sediment microbial communities from an aquifer in East River, Colorado, USA - PLM0_60_b1 | ecosystem: Environmental > Terrestrial > Soil > Riparian zone | place: USA: East River...
GTGAGCGCCGTGCAGGTGATCGTGAAGCTCGCGTCGACCGTCCCGCCCGCGGGGACGGCGACGGTCCGCGATGTCCCGTTGCTCACCGTGCAGTTCGACGCCACGCCCGACAGGACCACGGTGTGACTTCCCGTGGGGATCCCTGTGGCCGTGATGGTCGCGTTGGTCCCGATCGCCTGGCTCGAACCACCATCCAGTGTCACGACGTAGCCGTCGGGATCCCGGCTCTCTCCGGTGGTGGTCGTCGTGATCGTGAGGTCGCCCGTCGTGGGCGGTGCCGCGGTGATGTCGAACCCGTCACTCGTGGCGCGCGCGAGGCCGCTCGCACTCGCCGCGAGCGTGTAGCCGGTCCCCGCCTCGCTGACGCTCAGGTCGGCGAACGTCGCGACGCCGTTCACGGCCGGCGCCGTCTTCGATCCGCCGAGCGCCGCCCCGGTCGGATTCGTCTCCAGGGCCAGCGTGATGGCTTGGGTGAAGCTCGAGACCACGTTGCCGAGGGTGTCGAAGGCCGTCACCTGCACCGCCGGCGTGATGACGCTGCCCGCGACGGCGTCGTTGGGCTGTGCGGTGAACGCGAGCCTGGCGGCGGCGGCCGGGGTGACGTTGAAGGGCGGGCTCGTGACCCCCCGCTGGCCGGGGGCGGTTGCGACGAGGGTGTAGCCGGTGCCCGCCTTGTCGAGTGAGAGGTCCGCGAATGTCGCGACGCCCCTCACCGGGTCGACGGTCCGGGTCCCCGCGAGGGTCGCGCGTCCCGGGTTCTCCCCCAGCGTGATGGTGAAGGGGAGGTGGAAACTGGTGTCGACGTTCCCGGCGTCATCGACGGCGCTGACCTGGACGGGAGGGGACAGGCGTTCGCCGGCGACGGCATCGGGCGGCGGCGTGAACACGAGCCGGGCCGCCGGGGGAGGAGCGTGTTCTTTGAACAGCGCGTCGACTTTGCAGCCGAGGAGCGAGGCGAGCGCCAAGACCACGGCGCCGAGCCGCGGGCGGGGAGCGTCAAAGCACGACATCGAAGGCCTGGCTCGTCACGCCCGTCAAGTCCGGCGTGCTCGCTCGCAGCGTGTAACCCACTCCCGTCTGGTCTATGCTCAGGTCGGTGAACGTCGCGATGCCGTTCACGATGGGGGCCGCGGTGGCGCCCCCGAGCCGCGCGTTGGTGGCGGCGCTGCCGTCGTGCGCGATAGCGATCGTCACGACACCCGCGAAGGCGCTGACGATGCGACTCTGGCTGTCCACGGCGGCCAGCTGCACCTGGAAAGGTGCCGAGCGCAGCGGGAACGGGGGCGGTTGCGTGATGACCTCCAGGTGGGTCGCGCTCGGCGGCGGCTCGGTGATGTCGAAGGGCGCACTCTCTTTCACGGGCGGACGTGCCTCGGCGACCGTGCCGAACGCAGCCGTGAGGGTATAGGCGGTGCCCGCCCGATCGACCCGCAGATTGGGGAAGGCGGCCACCCCGGCGGCCGCGGACGCAAACGTGTTCCCGGCGAGCTTCGCGTTCCGGCCGGCGCTGCCGTCTTTGCCGAGCGCCACGCGCACCACGCCGCCGAAGGTCGTGGTTTGGTTGCCGAGCGAGTCGAACGCCTTGATCTCGACCGGCGGCTCGATCGCCCGGCCCGCCGTGGCGGCCCTCGGCCGCACCGTGAACGTGAGCCCGGTGGGCGAGTCCGGCGCGACCGTGAAGGGGCGGCTCGTGTCCGGCGGAAGCCCTGGGTACCGGGCGGTCAGCGTGTACCCGGTCGCGGCGTTCTTGAGGCGGAGATTCACGAACCGCGCGACGCCGTTCACCGTGCGCGCGGTGGTGTCTCCCGCGAGCGCGGCCTGTCCGGGATTGGCGCCGAGCCGCACGGTGATCGCGCTGTCGCCGGCCGTCGGTTGCCCCGCCGAGTCCTGGAGCGTGACTTGCACCGGCGGGCTGATCGGGTGTCCGGCGCGCGCCGTCAGTGGGACCGTGGTGAAGACCAGTTGGGCTGGCCGGTGGGACGGCGGTGCCGCACCCTCACGGAGCAGCTTGTCGAGCTGGCAGCTCATGCTGAGCGCGGCAAGCGTCGCCAGGCAGGTCCCAACACGCCACCGCGCGGTCACAGTATGTCCACAAAGACGGTCTTCGTCGCCGAGTGACTAAGGCCATGAGCGTCCCGCACGGTTATACGGAGCGTGTAGCTGGCTCCCAGGAGCGTCACAGGATACGAGTGCGTTCCGCCGATCGACCCCTCGTTGGACGTCTCGAACGTTCTTGGTGACGAACCGTCGCCCCAATCGATACTGACGGTCCACGGTGCATCGTGGTCAGGATCGCTGAAGGACGCGCCCTGGAGCGTGAACAACAGGCCCACCGGCACGTGTTGATTCCCGCCGGCGGTCACGACCGGCGGCTGGTCCGGCGGTGGGGGCGGCGCCGTGACGTTCACCACCTGCGACACGTTGTCCGTCGCATTTTGATTGTCCGTCACGGTGAGTGTGACGGTGTAGTTGCCTCCCGCGCCGTATGTATACGACGGGTTCTGCTGGTTCGACGTCCCCCCCGCCGCGCCGAAGGTCCAGCTGTAGCTCACGATCGAGCCGTCTGGGTCGCTGCTGGTGCTGGTGAAGTCGCAAGTGAGCCCGTTGCAGTTGGAGCCAAAGTCCGCCGTGGGGGGTTGGTTCGCCGGCGCCGTGCACGTAATCGCGAAGTTCGCCTGGTTGGCGCCGCCCGCGGGCACGTTGACGGTCCGCGGGTTTTGCCCGCTCACCACGCAGGTGCCCGCCACGCCCGAGAGCCCCACCGAGTGATCGCCGGCAGGGAGCCCACTGATCGTGCGGCTGTCGTTCGTCCCGATGTGTTGGTTAGCGCCATCCACGGTCAGGGTGTAGCCGTCGGGGTCGAGGCCGCCCGTGCCCCCGGTGGTGGTCGTGACGGTGAGGTCGCCGGTTGTGGGGACCGGGGTGGGGCAGCTCACGGAGAAGGGAGCGGTCGCCGTATTGCCCGCAGTGACGTCGACGGTCTTCGAGGGCCCGCCGGTCACCGTGCAATTCGGCGCGACGTCCGAGAGCACCGCAGTATGACTGGCGACCGACAGATCTGCGAACGTGACGCCGCCACTGCTGGTGGACTCGATGTGCTGGCTGGTGGCTCCGTCGAGCGTGACCGTGTAGCCATCGGGGTCGGGGCTGGCGCCCGTGGTGTTGGTCGTCACCCTCAAGCTGCCCGTCGTGGGCGGCGGCGTGGGGCAGCTCACGGAGAATGAAACGCTGGCCGTGTCGCCGACCGTGACGTTGACGTTGCGGGACACGCCGCCAGTCACGCTGCAGTTCCCTGCCAAGCTGCTGAGCGCCACGGTGTGGCTCCCGGCGTCGAGTCCACTGAACGTGACGGTGTCGGCGACCCCGATCGGCTGGGTGGTGCCCGGGGTCACCGTGACCGTGTAGCCGTCCGGGTCGGGAGTCGCGCCCGTCGTGGCCGTGGTCACGCTGACGGAACCGGTCGTAGGGGGCGGGGGCATGACGTCGAACGAGTCGCTGTTCTGGGGAGGGAGCCCGCCGCCCGACGCCGTCAGCCGGTAGCCGGTCCCGGGCCGGTCGATCCGCAGGTCACGGAACGTGGCCACGCCGTTCGTGGCGCGGGCCGTGTCCGTACCGCTGAGCGTGGCGTCGCTCGGATTCACCCCCAACCCGATCGTGATGAGGCTATCGGCGTCCGCGATGGGCGTCCCGGCCGAATCCACGACCGCGACGCGGACGGGATCGAGGAGCTGTCCCGCGCGAGCGGGGCCGGGGCGGGCGCTGAAGGCCAGGCTCGCCGGCGTCCCGTGCGACAGGGGTGGCCCGTTGCCGTTGCCGGTGAACAGCGAGTCGACGTGGCAACTCACGACGAACGGCACCAGCCCCAGAACGAGGATGGTCTTCATCGTGGCCGACGGGTTGCAAGCGCCGCACCCGGCTGGCCAGGTTGGAACAGACCTCCGGCAAGGCGCCTCGGCCCGAACCCCCTGACACACCTGCAGAGCGGGTGCAACAGGTGTGTTGTCGGCTCAGCAGGTGGTGGAGACGAGTTACGGGGGGGGGAGCACGGAGCAGGGAGCACGGAGCAGTACGCTCCCGTGCGGCGGACCGCCTAGCGCCGGAACAAACTGCTCTGTGCTCCCTGCTCTGTTCCTAGCTCCCTGCTCTGTTCGTAGAATTCGGAACCGTGGTGCGGCGAAACGATGGTGGTACCGGCCCCTGGCCCACCATCGTTCACCGTGCACAAGTATCGGTCCCTCGCGATATGGAAGCGTGCCCACGAGTTGCTGCTCCTCGTGCTGCGGGGGACCGACGCCGCCTACCACCCACGTTCACGGGCCTTGTTTGATCAGGTTCGCCGAGCGGTGATTTCGATCGAAGCGAACATCGTGGAAGGCTATGCGGAGCGAACTGCTCCGTGCTCGGTGCTCCTTTACAGCAGTAGGCGGTACACCTCCGCCGTCAGCTCCGCGGTGCGCTGCCACGTGAAGGTGCGCGCCCGCGCTCTCCCGGCGTCCACCAGCTCTTCCCGGCGTACGACGTCATCCGACAGGCTCTCGAGCGCCTGGACGTAGGCCGCCGGATCGCGCCCCTCCACCACCACCACCGCGTCGCCGCCGACTTCCTTGAGCCCTCCCGCCCCCGAGGTGACGACCGGCAGCCCCGACGCGAACGCTTCGATCACGGGATAGCCGAAGCCCTCGTACAGCGACGGGAACAGCAGCACGTCCGCCGCGCGATAGGCGCGCCGCAGGGTGCTCTCGTCCGCGAACGGCGCGGTGCGGATGTAGCGGCGCAAGCCCAGCCGCTCGATCAGCTGCTGCTGGTCGCCCGTGAACCGCCCGCCCACCTGCAACAGGTACGCATCCGCCTCGGCGCGGAGCCGCGCCACCGTGTTGATCACCAGCGGCACGTTCTTCCGCTCCACGGTGCTCCCGACGTGCAGCACCACGAACGCGTCGTCGGGGATGCGCCAGTCGGCCCGGCCGCGGACGCGCGCGTTGGGCGCCTCCGAGAAGAACGCGCGGTCCACGCCGAACGGCACGACGCTGATGCGCCGGTCGTCGCCGAGCCAGGTGGCGAGCTCGTGCTTGAGCCACTCGGTGCCCACGATGTAGGCGCGCGCCAGCCGCAGCGCCTTGAGGGTGCCGCGCAGGAACCGGTTGCGCACCCCCTCGCGCCACCCGTCGGTGGGCGAGCGCAGGATGATCACCGGCATCAGGTCGTGTACCGTGACGAGCGCCGGGCGACGCTGCACCCGCGTCACCATGTGCGCGTAGCCGTGATCCAGGATGTGCACCAGCTGCGCGCGCTTGGCCTCGCGCCGGAGCCACAAGGGATAAAGGAAGTAGCGCGCCACGTAGCGCTGCGGCTCGTGCAACGGGCCGGGGAGCACCAGCTTGGTGGGATCCACGTCCTGCGCCCACCAGCGCGGGTAGCCGCCCGATGTGCGTCCGTTCCCACGGTCGCGTGTCAAGTCTCCGATCGAGGCGGCGAGCCGCACCTCGAACCCGGGATCGGAGCCCTCGAGTCGATCGTACAGCCGGTGGGCGTACCGATCCATGGAGGGCCAGCGCTCCAACGGCAGATCGGGGACGAGGAGGACGCGGGTCATGGGACCCCGGGGAGAACGGAGAGGGGAGAGGTACGCTCCGCCGAGCGGCGGGTTGCGTCGCACCGGAGCGAACCTCTCCCTTCTCCCCTCTCCCCTTTTCTCATGAGACGATCTCTTTCCAGAAAGCCAGCGTTCGTTCCGCCACGGCGTCGTCGGAGAAGTACTGCATCGCCCGCGCTCGGCCCGCTTGCGCCAGGGGGCGGCGCTGGTCGGGAACGGCGAGGCGCCGCAGCGCCGCCGCGAGCGCCAGCGGGTCGTCGGGCGGCACCACGATGCCGGCGTCGCCGATCACCTCGGGCGTGGCGCCCCCGCTCGTGCCCACCACCGCCACCTCGTGCGCCATCGCTTCCGCCACGACGTGCGCCGCCGGCTCGGCCCAGGTGGGAAGCGCGCGCGCCGGGAGCACCAGCACATCCAACTCCGGCCACAGCTTGGGCACTTCCTCGGGCGGCAGGGCGCCGCTCCAGCGGACCCGCGCCGCGAGCCGCAAGTCGGACGCCAGCCGCTCCAGTCGCTCCCGGTCCGGCCCGTCGCCCACCACCGTCAGGTGCCAGCGATGGGAGCGGTTCTCCGCCAACGCCTGGAGCAAACTATCGAGTCCCCTCTCCGGCACCAAGCGGCCCACGCACCCGATCGCGAGACCCTCGTGATGCGCGTGCTCGGGCTGCGCCGGCACGTGCACGCCGAGCTGCGGGATCACCGCGACGCGGAGCCCGGACACGAGCCGGCGGACCAGCGCCGCCGCCCCCTCGCTGCCCGCGATCGCGCCCTTGAGCCGCCGCAGCGTGCGGGTGCGCCGCCAGCCGGCGAGCCAGGGCAGGGGGAGCGACACGTTCTGATGCGTGAGGAGCAGCGCGGGGAGCCGCAGCTGGCGCGCGGCCCGCACGACCTGCCGCGCCGCCGGCGCCGTGGGCTCTTCTTCGACCTGGATCAGATCGGGGCGTTTGTCCCGCAACAGCGCGTACAGCGCCCGGCGGCCGAACGTGAGCGTGGCGGCGTCGCCGTGGTGGCGGGCGGGGATGGGGAACACCTCCACGCCGTTCTGGCGCTCCCACGTCGCCTCGAGCGTGCTCCCCAACACCGTCTCGCGCCAGCGCTGCGGCACGCCCACCGTCACCTCGAGCCCGCGGGCCGCGAGCGCGCGCAGCTTCCCCCGGTTGGCGGGCGGGCTGTAGGTGTGGGAGATGATCAGGACGCGGTGCATCGGGATCAATTGCGGATTGCGGATTGGCGATTGCGGAATCGATGGGCTATGTCCAGCCCCACGACGCGCGCCGATCCAATCCGCATTCCGCAATCCGCAATCCGCATTATCTTTGTCTCCTCGCGGGCCCTTAGCTCAGGCTGGTTAGAGCAGCGGACTCATAATCCGTAGGTCCCAGGTTCAAATCCTGGAGGGCCCACCTTCCTCCCTCCGGTCGGGGCGGCGTGCATAACCTAGCGCGATTCGGGTATCTGCTCTACCAGCTGACGCTGCGGGACCTGAAGGCACGGTAAGACGTGTCAGTCAAGTTCGATTCGTCGGGGATGGTGTTGCGGCTGGGCTGTGCGATCGCGGCTCAGCCCCGTGGCTCGGCTCCGCGGGCGCGCCACACGCGGTACGCGCCGCGCGCCGCCGCCGCCCGTACCTGCCGCGCCCCCAGGTGGAGCGGCGACGTCGGCCGGGGCGCGGAGCCCCACTCCGCTCCCAGCTCGAGGCGCGCCCCTTCCGCCGCGAGCACGTCGGCGAGCCCGCCAGTGGGAGGGAGCACCCGCAACACGGACTGATGCCAGCGCAGGGCGCGTGCCAATTCGAAGCGCACCTCGCTGCCGCACACTGCCCGAGGCAGCGGCACGCCGGCGAGCTCCGCGGCCGCACCGAGCCAGGCGTGTGCGACGGCGACGGGCGCGGCCTCGGTCGTGCCGAGCCGACACGCGATGGCCTCCCAGTCGAGCGCCACGCCGGCGGCCAGGATCGCCGTCCCGTCCAACAGGAAGTGCAGGCGGAAGGTGGCAGCGCGATGCCGGACGGCGTGCGTCAGAGCGTGCCACAAGAGCTCCGTCACCGCCGGGACGTGGACGCGCACGCCGTGCCACTCGAGCACACACCCGCCGGCGGTCGCGCGGCGCCATGCCTCGGCGGACGACACGAGCGGCCCCGTGGACGTGTGGAGCTCCACGGCGACTCGGGCAGTGTTCCACAGCGGGGGCAGATGGAAATGGCCCGGTCGGATCGCGCCCTTCGGTCGCACCAGCTCGTATCCCGCGGCGCACAGCCGCAGCCACGCTTCCTCGGCGCGGGCCGCGGGCACGAGCACGTCCACGTCGTGCGTGGCACGTGCGTCCGCGAACGGCAGTCGCGGCGCCAGGGCGCGCCGCGCCGTGCCCTTGAGGAGCACGTGGGGGACTTCGTGTGCCGTGAGCACGCGCAGCACGTCGACCGTCTGCGCGTCCACCAGCAGATTGCGAGCGGCGGTGTCGCGGGCGCGCTGTGCCAGCCACCCGGTGAACGGCGCTCCGCCCGGCTCGACGGCTCCGATCTGCGCCAGCCGGCGGTGCAGCCACAGCTCGCACCCCTCGAACTGGATGAGTCGATCCAGACCAGTCGCCGGCAGTGCGCGCCACGCTGCCCGCAGCCCCTCGGGCGCCACGTCGCCGCCGAGTCGCAACGTGGCGAGCAACAGGTCCGTGGGGTGCATCGTCACCCCGTCGCGGGATGACGCGGGTACCGGGTCGTCATGCGATGACCTCGGCCAGCCGTGCGGGATGCGCGTACAGGTCTCGTCCCAGCGTCACGCGATAACTCCGCGCCTGCCGCGACAGCGTGGTGAGCAGCGCGAGATGCGGCTCGGCGAGGTCGGGCTCGAGGATCACCCAGGCCGACCAGCGGATCAGCTCGAGCAGCGCCTCGCGCCGCCCCAGCGGTGCGGCGTGGGTCGCCGCGCCGTTCGCGCCGACCGACGTGAACAGGATGACTTCAGGCTCCACCCGCGAAATCCAGCGACCGCCCAGGTCCTCGGGCCAGTAGCCGACCTTGCGCCGCTCCGGGAGCAGTGTGACCCCGGCGCCCGCGACGGGCTGCAGCAGCCGGTGGCCGCCGGGACGCAGCGCGATGGGTGCGTGGTAGGCGATCGCGAGAACTCCCCGTGCGTGACTCGTCAGGAACGACACGTCATCCGTTCCCACCCCCCACCCGCACGAGGCGAGCAGCGCCGCCGTGGTGGACTTGCCTGCCTCGGCGTTCCCAGCGATCAACCAGCCGCGCTCGTGCGGGTCGACCGCCAGTGCCGCGTGGATGTGGTGCCAGCCGGTGCGCCGCAGCAGGAACACCAGGACGGCGAGGAAGAAGGTCCGCAGGCACTCCTCGAGGCGCGCGGCCGCGGCCGGCGACAGCACGACCCACGCCGTCGTCGCGCCCGGTGCCAGCTCGGCCGTGGCCGGCGCCACGTGCCACTCGATGCACACGCCGCCGCGCGGCGGCCCGGCCCGCACCACGACGCCTGGCTGCCGAAACACCGCCCGCGCGTCCCGCTCGTCTGAGGGGTCCAGCACCGGGTCACCGACGCGGATCGCGAGCGTGACGGGGGAGCGGGGCGCGAGACGCCCCTGCGCCAACCAGGCATGTACGGCCGTCCGGATGTCGGGGTCCGGGCAGTCGACGGAGATTGTGGGGGTCACGGAGGCAAGCGCGGGTCCCACAAACGCGACGCGCGCCGGGCCGGTCGGTGGAGCCTCGTGCACATGAACCTTCCGCGGGGGGTGTGCGGCTAACGATCGCGAGCGGGGCAAAAGCGAGGCCAAGTTATTCCGTCCGCACCTGCGAGCGCATCGCTATGCGCACACGGCAGTTGCCGTAGTCCGCCGACCCGCCCCCGGGGGGGCCGTTGTCGTCGGCCACTTACAACTCAGCGGCTGCCTGCGCACAGCGCCGCGCGGCCAACCAATTGCGATTCGGCGGAGCCTCCATTACGCTACACGCCCAGGCGGGTGGCTAGCTCAGCTGGTTAGAGCGCCGGTCTCACATACCGGAGGTCACAGGTTCGAGTCCTGTGCCGCCCATTCTCTCCCAACGTCCCCCCCAAGCACGGACTGTTCGCCCTGTCTACGTCAGAGAAGCCGAGGTGTGGCAGATCTGCAACACCTGATCTTGTGATCGTGCTCAGACATCGCCCTGTGGCGCGGTACCGCGCTTGCACATGAAGCGTGGACCTCCCGCAACGGCCCGGTCTTGTGTCTGGCAGGCGGCAGCCGAACACCTCCCGAATTAGGTTGCCCGCCGGTTGGCGGGTCGTCGGCGCCTGCGCGCTCGCCACCTGCCTCGCCACTTGCCGCGTCGACGAACTCACCAAGACCCCCCCGCCGCTCGCGAAGCTCACGCTAGCGCCCACCGAGGTGCGTGACTCCGCCGCCCTCGGAAGCACGGCCGAGGGGAGCGACAGTCTGGCCGTGGCGAACGCGGGACAGGGGACGCTGTCCTGGGTGGCCCACCTGGCGCAGGGTGAGGCGTGGCTCGTGTTCGTGGGTCCGAACAGCGGCACCGCCCCCGCCCAGCTGCGGCTCGCCTTCCATCCGGGCGCCCTGCCCATTGGCGTGTACCGCGACACGGTGGTCGTTTCCGCGGACAATGCCGTCGGCAGTCCGGCGCGCGTGCCGGTCGAGTTGGTGGTGCATCCGTGCCTGGTGAAGGACGTCACACCCGATGTAGCGGTCAGCGACTCGCTCACCACGGCGACCTGCGCGGCGCCGCACCGCGCGGGGAGCTTCGGCCGGCTGTATCGCTTCGCCGCGCAGGCGGGCGACTCCATCTCCATCATCATGTCGTCCGCCGCGGTGGGCGGCTATGTCGTCCTCGACAGCTCGGAAACAGCGACCGCCGCTATTGCGCAGAGCGGCAGCTGCGGCGCGCTCCCTGGCGCCTGTCTCCGGTACCAGCGCCTGCCCGTCACGCGGACGTACGTGGTCGAGGCGACCAGCGCGGGCGCGCGGGAGACCGGAACATTCGCGCTGAGCATCGCCAGACCGCGTCCGCCGAATGCTGCCGCGTCGCTGGCGCAGTTCCGGGGTGATGGCGCGACCACGATCCCGGTCGGCTGGAACACCGACCAGGCGGCGGTCATGCTGCGCGGCATCGTGAGCGATCCGGATGCCGGCGACACGCTTCAGCTCCAGGTGGAAGTGGAGGCGCTGGGAAGCGCGTTCATCGACACGGTAACGAGCGACGGCGTGCCGAACGGGGCGCCCGCGTTCGCTTCCGTGACCGGCCTCCCGAACAATGCTGCCTATGCGTGGCGCGCCCGCACGCTGGACCAGACGGGCCGGGCCAGCGCCTGGACGTCGTTCGGCGGGAACCCGGAGACCGCGGCCGACTTCAGCACCTCCATTCCCGCGGACCCCGCGCCGCCCACCGGGCTCGGACAGTTCCAGAGCAACGGCAGCACGCCGATCGCGGTCGGGGGCACGACGCCCGGGCGGTCGGTGGTGTTCAGGGCTGCCGTGAGCGACCCCAACCCCGGTGACCAGTTGAGGCTCGAGGTCGAGCTCCAGCCTGTCGACACCACCTTCACCGGGGCCGTGCGGGGGTCCAGTCCGCCCGTGACGAACGGCGCGGTCGCCGAAGCCACGGTCCCCGGCCTGCGGGACAACACTGCGTATCACTGGCGAGCGCGCGCGGTCGATCAGATCGGACGCATCGGTCCCTGGGTGTCGTTCGGGAGCAACCTGGAGACGGTCGCCGATTTCCGCGTGGCGGTGCCGGTGTCGCAGCTCGCCTTCACGACCGAACCCGCAGGCGGCGTGGCCGGTGCAGTGATGTCGGCGGTGGGCGTCGAGGCGCAGGATGCGTTCGGCGACACGGTCAACAGCTTCAGCGGGAGCATCACCGTAGCGCTCGCCGTGAACCCGGGCGGGGACACGCTCTCGGGGACGAAGACGGTCGCCGCCATCAATGGCGTCGCCACGTTCTCCGATTTGCGCATCGACCATGCCGCCTCGGGCTACACGCTGCGCGCCACCGGAACCGGCCTCACCGTCACGAGCGCGCCGTTCACGATCGTGGCGGGCAGCGCGACGCAGATCGCGGTCAACGCGGGAGACAACCAGACGCAGCCGGCTGGCACGGCGGTCCCCATTCCGCCATCCGTGATTGTCAAGGACGCGACGAGGAATCCCGTCGCCGGTGTCGCGGTCACGTTCGCGGTCGCACCGGGGAACGGCAGCATCACCGGCGCGAGTCAGACCACCAACGCGAGCGGCATCGCCACGGTGGGGAGCTGGACCCTCGCGACTGCGGCGCGCACGAATACCCTCACCGCGGCGTCCACGGGCCTCGCCGGCAGCCCGGTCCAGTTCATTGCCACGGGCACGGCGGGTGACGCGGGCAGCATCGCCTTGCACGGCGGAAACGGTCAGTCGGCCACGGTCGGGACCGCTGTGGCGACGGTTCCGTCGGTGATTGTCCGGGATCAGTTCAACAATCCGGTGGCGGGTGTCTCGGTCACGTTCGCGGTCGTGTCGGGGGGCGGTACCGTGGTCCCGACGACGGCGGTGACGACCAACGCGGGCGGGATCGCGACCGTGACCTCGTGGACCCTGGGGACCACGGCCGGGACCAACACCCTGCGCGCCATTTCGCCGGGGCTCAATGGCAATCCGGTCGACTTCACCGCCACCGGCAGGGCGGCGGCGCCGAGCGCGAGCCGATCGCTGGTCGCGGCGGTTCCGGGGACGATCGCCGCGAGCGCGGGTTCGAGCGCCGCGACCATCACGGTGACGGTGCGGGACGATTTCGACAACCCCGTGAGCGGGGCGAGCGTCACGTTGTCGGCGACCGGCGCGTCGAACGCCTTGACGCAGCCGGTCGGCACGACCAACGCGAGCGGGCAGATCACGGGCACCCTGAGCTCGACGGCGGCGGGCACGAAGACGGTCACCGCCACCGTGAATGGGACGTTCGTGGTGACCGAGACCGCGGCCGTGACCGTGACCGCGGGCGCGGTCTCGGCCTCTCAGTCTACCGTCGCCGCGGCGCCGACGTCGATCGCGGCGGGGAGCGCCACGTCGACTATCACGGTGACGGCGAAGGACGCCCACGGGAATCCGATCGAGGGGGCGACGGTCGTCCTCGCCGCCACCCCGACGACGGGGAACGCCCTCACGCAGCCGGTCGGGACGACGAACGCGAGCGGCGTGGCGACGGGGACGCTCGCCTCCACCGCCGCCGGCGACAAGACCGTGCAGGCGACTATCAACAACTCGGTTGCCGTCGCCCAGACGGTCACGGTCACCGTCACACCCGGCGGCGTCTCCGCGTCGCAGTCGACGGTCGTCGCGGCGCCGATGTCGATCGCGGCCGGGAGCGGGTCCTCGACGATCACCGTGACGGCGCGGGACGCGAGCGGGAACCCGATTCAAGGCGTGACGGTCACGCTCGCGGCCTCGCCGGCCGCGGGGAGCACACTGACTCAAGCCCCGGGGACCACGAACGCAAGCGGCGTGGCGACGGGCACGCTCAGCTCCACGGCGGTCGGGACCAAGACCGTGTCCGCGACGATCGGGGGCACGCCGGTGACTCAGACCGCGGCGGTCGTCGTCACGGCCGGCTCGGCTGCGTCAATCGCCGGCAACAGCATGAACCCGCAGGCGGCGACGGTAGGGACCGAGGTCGCCTCGCCGCCGTCCGTCATCGTGCGGGATGCGAGCGGTAACCCGGTCGCGGGCGTGGCGGTGACGTTCGCGGTCGCAGCCGGGAACGGCAGCATCACCGGCGCGAACCAGACCACCAACGCGAGCGGCATCGCGACGGTCGGGAGCTGGACGCTCCCCACGGCCGCGCGAGAGAACACCCTCACGGCGACGGCCGCGGGCACCAGAATCACCGGCAACCCGGTCTCGTTTACGGCGACCGGGACGGCGGGGGGACCGAGCGCGACGCAATCCACCGTGGCGGCGACGTCGCCGATCACGGCGGGGAGCGGCACCTCGACGATCACCGTGACCGCCCGAGATGCGAACGGGAACCCGATCCAGGGCGCCACGGTCGTGCTCGCCGCCACGCCGACCGCGGGGAACACGCTGACGCAGCCCGTCGGGACCACGGACGCAGACGGAGTGGCCACGGGCACCCTGAGCTCGACGGTGGCGGGGACGAAGACCGTCTCGGCGACGATCAACGCAGTGGCGGTCACCCAGACCGCGACGGTGACCTTCACGAGCGGCGCGGTGTCGGATGCCCGGTCGACGGTGACGGCGACATCGCCGATCGCGGCGGGAAGCGGGACCTCGACCATCACCGTGACGGCGAAGGACGCCAACGGGAACCCGATCGCGGGCGCGACGGTCGTGCTCGCCGCCACGCCGACTGCCGGGAACACGCTGACGCAGCCGGCCGGAACCACGGACGCCAGCGGGGTGGCGACGGGCACGCTGTCGTCGACGGCGGCGGGGACGAAGACCGTCTCGGCGACGATCAACGCCGTGGCGATCACGCAGACCGCCACGGTCGTCGTGAGCGTGGGGACGGTCTCGGGGAGCCTGTCGACGGTGACGGCGACGTCGCCAATCGCGGCGGGAAGCGGGACCTCGACCATCACGGTGACGGCGAAGGACGCCAACGGGAACCCGATCGCGGGCGCGACGGTCGTGCTCGCCGCCACGCCGACCGCGGGGAACACGCTGACGCAGCCGGTTGGGACCACGAATGCCAGCGGCGTGGCGACGGGCACGCTGTCGTCGACGGCGGCCGGGTCGAAAACCGTGTCGGTGACGATCAACACGGTGGCCGTCACGCAGACGGCGGCGGTCCTCGTGAACCCGGGGGCGGTGTCCGCCGGCCAATCGACGGTGAGCGCGACGTCGCCGATCGCGGCGGGAAGCGGGACCTCGACCATCACGGTGACGGCGAAGGACGCCAACGGCAACCCCATTCAGGGGGCGACGGTCACGCTCACCGCCACGCCGACGGCGGGGAACACGCTGACGCAGTCGGCCGGGACCACCGACGCGAGCGGCGTGGCCACGGGCACGCTGTCGTCGACGGCGGCCGGGTCGAAGTCCGTGTCGGCGACGATCAACGCGGTGGCGATCAGCCAGACGGCCACCGTCGTTGTGACCGTCGGAACGGTCTCCGCCGCACGGTCGACGCTGACGGCCACGTCACCGATCACCGCCGGGAGCGGGACCTCGACGATCACCGTGACCGCCCGGGACGCGAACGGGAATGCGATCCAGGGTGCCAGCGTCGCGCTCACCGTCGCCCCCACCACGGGCAACACGGTGACGCAGCCCGTCGGGACCACCAATGCGAGCGGCGTCGCGACCGGGACGCTGTCGTCCACGGCGGCCGAGGCGAAGACGGTCTCGGCGACGATCGACGCGGTGGCCATCACCCAGACCGCGACCGTCGTGGTGAACGCAGGGGCGGTTTCCCCTGGCCAGTCGACCCTCACGGCGACGTCGCCGATCGCGGCGGGCACCGGGACCTCGACGATCACCGTGACGGCCAGAGACGGGTTCGGCAACCCCATCCCGGGCGCGACGGTAGTGCTCTCGGCGACGGGGGCGGGCAACAATCTGACCCAACCGGGCGGGCCAACCAACGCAGACGGTGTCGCCTCGGGGACCCTCAGCTCGATCGTCGCTCAGTCCAAGACGGTGTCCGCGACCATCAACACGGTGGGGATCACACCGACAGCGACGGTCGTGGTGATGGCGAGCAGTGTTTCGGGCGCCCAGTCGGGCCTGACCGCGACGTCGCCGATCACGGCCTCGAGCGGCAGCAGTCAGTCGACGATCACGGTGACGGCGCGAGATGCGGTGGGGAATCCGATCCAGGGCGCCACGGTCGTCCTGGCGGCGAGCGGCTCCGGCAACACGCTCACGCAGCCGGGCGGCACGACCAACGCCAGCGGCGTGGCGACCGGCAGCTTGAGCTCGACGGTGGCGGGGTCGAAGACCGTGTCCGCGACGATCGACGGTGTGGGCGTCACGCAGACCGCGACGGTCGAGGTGACGGTGGGAGCGGTGTCGGGCACCGCGTCGAGCGTCGCCGCCACGTCCCCGATCACGGCATCGACCGGAAGTAACCGGTCCACGATCACCGTCACGGCGCGGGACGCGCTCGGGAATCCGATCGCCGGCGCGACGGTCGTGCTCGCGGCGACCGGCACCGGCAATACGCTGACCCAGCCCACCGCCACGACCAACTCCAACGGCGTCGCGACCGGGAGCCTCAGCTCGACTGTCGCCGAATCGAAGACGGTCTCGGCCACCATCAATACGGTTGACGTGACCCAGACCGCCACGGTCGCGGTCAACCCGGCCGCGTTGTCGGCGGGTCAGTCCAGTGTGGCGGCCACGTCGCCGATCGCTGCGGGCACCGGTACCTCGACCATCACGGTCACGGCCCGGGACGGCTTTGGCAACCCGGTAGGGGGCGCCGCCGTGGTGCTGGCCGCGAGCGGCACCGGCAACACGCTGACGCAGTCACCCGCGGCCACCAACGCGAGCGGCGTCGCGACCGGGACGCTCGGCTCGGTGGTCGCGGAGTCGAAGACCGTGTCCGCGACCATCAATGCCGTGGCGATCCCGCAAACGGCGACCGTGGTGGTGACGCCGACCACCGTCTCGGGCGCGCAGTCGGGGGTGACGGCCACGTCGCCGATCACCGCGGGGACTGGCACGTCCACGATCACTGTGTCGGCGCGAGACGTGCTGGGGAATCCGATCGCGGGCGCGGCGGTGGTGCTCGCGGCGACCGGCAGCGGTAACACACTGACGCAGCCCAGCGCCACGACCAACGCGAGCGGCATCGCGACCGGGACCCTCAGCTCGACGGTAGCCGCGTCGAAGACCGTCTCAGCCACCATCGACGGCGTCGCGGTGACGCAGACGGCGACGGTAGTGGTCAACGTCGGACCAGTCTCGGCCACGCAGTCTGACGTGGCTGCGACGTCGCCGATCACGGCGGGGAGCGGCACATCCACCATCACCGTGACGGCCCGAGATGCGTCGGGGAACCCGATCCCCGGCGCCACGGTCGTGCTCGCGGCGACCGGGACGGGCAACACATTGACGCAGCCGAGCGGGACGACGAATGCCAATGGCGTCGCGACCGGCACGCTGACATCGACCGTGGCCGCGTCGAAGACCGTCTCGGTGACGATCGACGGCGTTGCCGTGACTCAAACGGCTACGGTGGCGGTCACGGCGGGCACAATCTCAGGCACGCAGTCTGAAGTGGCTGCGACATCGCCGATCGCCGCGGGCAGCGGCACATCCACGATCACGGTGACGGCGCGGGACGCGGCGGGGAATCCGGTCTCGGGTGCGACGGTGGTGCTCGCCGCGACCGGGACGGGCAACACCCTCACCCAGCCCAGCGCCACGACGAACGCCAACGGTGTGGCGACTGGATCCCTCCGCTCGACGGTGGCGGAGCCGAAGACGGTCTCAGCGACGATCAACGGGGTCGCGGTGACGCAGACGGCCACGGTGGTGGTGACGGCGGGCACGGTCTCAGGCACGCAGTCTGAGGTGGCCGCGACATCGCCAATCCCCGCGGGGAGCGGCACGTCCACAATCACGGTGACGGCCCGAGATGCGGCGGGGAACCCGATTGCGGGCGCGACGGTGGTGCTCGCCGCGACCGGGACTGGCAACACGCTGACGCAGCCCAGCGCCACCACGAACGCGAGCGGTGTGGCGACGGGCACGCTGAGCTCGACGGTGGCCGAGTCGAAGACGGCATCGGCGACGATCGACGGGGTCGCCATCACGCAGACGGCGACCGTCGAGGTGGAGGTGGGCACCGTCTCGGGCGCGCAGTCGAGCCTAGCCGCGGGGCCCACGACGGTTCAAGCGGGCACCGGTAGCTCGACGATTACCGTCACGGCCCGGGACGCCAGCGGCAATCCGGTGAGCGGCGCGACCGTCGTGCTCAATGCGAGCGGCGGGGGCAATACCCTCACTCAGCCGGCGGGCCTCACGGACGCGAGCGGGGTGGCGACGGGCACCTTGAGCTCGACGGCCGCAGGGACGAAGACGGTTTCCGCAACGATCAACGGGGTCACGGTTGCTCAGACCGTGGACGTCCTGGTGAACCCGGGTGCCCTCTCGGCGACCCAGTCCACGGTGACGGCCACGTCGCCGATCGCGGCCGGGACCGGGACGTCGACGATCACGGTCACGGCCAAGGACGGGTTTGGCAATCCGATTCCGAGTGCGACCGTTGTCCTCGCGGCGACCGGCACCGGCAACACGTTGACGCAGCCCAGCACCACCACGAACGCGAGCGGCGTGGCCACCGGCACGTTGAGCTCGACGGTCGCCGAATCGAAGACGGTCTCGACGACGATCAACACGGTCCTCATTACGCAGACGGCGACCATCGTCGTGGAAACGGGCACCGTCTCGGGCACCCAGTCAAGCGTTGCGGCGACGTCACCGATAACGGCGTCGAGCGGCAGCAGCCAGTCCACTATCACCGTGACGGCGCGGGACGCGTCCGGGAACCCGATTCCAGGCGCCACGGTGGTCCTCGCCGCCACTGGTTCCGGCAATACCCTGACGCAACCGAGCACCACCACGAACGCGAGTGGCGTGACGACGGGGACGCTCAGCTCCACCGTGGCCGGGTCGAAGACGGTGTCGGCCACGATCAGCGGCGTCGCGGTGACACAGACGGCGACGGTCGTGGTGAATGTCGGCCCCGTCTCAGAGACGCAGTCGAGTGTCGCGGCCACGTCGCCCATCACCGCATCGAGCGGCACCAATCGCTCCACGATCACCGTGACCGCGCGGGACGAGTTCGGGAACCGGATTCAAGGGGCCACCGTGGTCCTCGCAGCCACTGGCACGGGCAATACCCTCACGCAGCCGAGCGGCACGACGAACGGGAACGGCGTGGCGACCGGCAGGTTGAGCTCAACGGTGGCCGAGGTGAAGACGGTCTCGGCCACGATCAACGGGGTCGCGGTTACCCAGACCGTGGATGTCCTGTTCAACCCAGGTGCACTCTCGGCGACCCAGTCCACGGTGACAGCCACCTCACCGATCGCGGCCGGGACCGGGACGTCGACCATCACGGTCACCGCCAAGGACGGGTTCGGCAACCCGATTCCAGGCGCCACGGTGGTCCTCGCGGCCAGCGGTACCGGCAATACCCTCACGCAGCCCAGCGCCACCACGAATGCCAGCGGGGTGGCGACCGGGACGCTGAGCTCCCTGGTCGCGGAGTCGAAGACGGTGTCCGCGACGATCAACACGGTCGCGATCGCACAGACCGCGACGGTGATCGTGACCGCCAGCACCGTCTCGGGCGCGCAGTCAAGCTTGACCACCGCACCCACCACGATTCAGGTGGGGACCGGCACTTCCACTATCACAGTGACGGCGCGTGACGCCTTAGGGAACACCGTCGCCGGGGCAACCGTGGTCCTCGCCGCGACCGGCACAGGTAACACGTTGACGCAGCCCAGCGCCACCACGAATGCCAGCGGGGTGGCGACCGGGACCCTCAGCTCGACGGTGGCCGAGTCAAAGACTGTCTCGGCGACGATCGACGGCATCGCGGTAACGCAGACGGCCACCGTCGTCGTCAACGTAGGTCCCGTCTCGGCCACGCAGTCGGAAGTGGCTGCGTCGTCCCCGATCACGGCGGGGAGCGGCACCTCGACCATCACCGTCACCGCCAAGGACGGGTTCGGCAACCCGATTCAAGGCGCCGCGGTGGTCTTCGCCTCGAGCGGCAGCGGCAACACGCTCACCCAGCCGAGCGGGACGACGAACGGGAGCGGCGTGGCGACGGGGACGCTCAGCTCGACCGTGGCGGGGGACAAGGTGGTGTCGGCGACGATCAGCACAGTCGCGATCACGCAGACCGCCACGGTGGTGGTCACGGCGGGCACCGTCTCGGCCACGCAGTCTGAAGTGGCTGCGACATCGCCTATCACGGCGGGGAGCGGGACGTCCACGATCACGGTGACCGCGCGGGATGCGTCGGGGAACCCAATTCAGGGGGCCACCGTGGTGCTGGCCGCGACGGGGACCGGGAACACGTTGACGCAGCCGAGCGGGACGACGAATGCGAGTGGCGTGGCGACCGGAACACTCAGTTCGACGGTGACCGAATCGAAGACAATCTCGGCGACGATCAACACGGTCGCGATCACGCAGACAGCCACCGTGGTGGTGACGGCGGGCACCGTCTCGGCCGGGCAGTCTCAGGTGGCCGCGACGTCCCCGATCACGGCGGGGAGCGGCACGTCCACGATTACCGTGACGGCGCGGGACGCGGCGGGGAATCCGATCGCAGGGGCGACGGTGGTACTGGCCGCGACGGGGACCGGCAACACCTTGACACAACCGAGCGGCACGACGAACGCGAGTGGAGTGGCGACCGGGACGCTCAGTTCGACGGCGGCGGGGGACAAGGTCGTCTCGGCGACGATCGACGGGGTGGCAGTGACGCAGACGGCCACGGTGGTCGTCAACGTGGGTCCAGTCTCAGCCGCGCGGTCGGAAGTGGCCGCGTCGTCGGCGATCACGGCGGGGAGCGGGACCTCCACGATCACGGTGACGGCCCGGGATGCAGCGGGGAATCCGATTCAGGGAGCCACCGTTGTGTTGGCTGCGACGGGGACCGGCAACACCTTGACGCAGCCGAGTGGGACAACGAACGCCAGCGGTGTGGCAACCGGGACGCTCAGCTCGACGGTGGCGGAATCGAAGACGATTTCGGCGACGACCAACACGGTCGCGATCACGCAGACCGCGACGGTGGTGGTGAACGCGGGCGCCCTGTCCGCGACCGAGTCGACGGTGAGCGCGACGTCGCCGATCGCGGCCGGGACGGGCACTTCGACGATCACCGTTACCGCCAAGGACGGGTTCGGCAATCCGATTCAGGGGGCCACGGTGGTGCTGGCCGCGAGCGGCA
>Ga0184619_10000190_pt1 | contig 20449 bp, 14 predicted proteins | sample PLM0_60_b1_FD_133146 | JGI IMG/M metagenome (GOLD analysis project Ga0184619, IMG submission 133146) | Groundwater sediment microbial communities from an aquifer in East River, Colorado, USA - PLM0_60_b1 | ecosystem: Environmental > Terrestrial > Soil > Riparian zone | place: USA: East River...
CGAGCGCGTCTGGCCTGACGGTCAATGCCGGCTTGAATGCGTTCGTGAGCGGCCAGACCGCCTACTTCCGCTCCGGTGCGGCCGGCTCGTTCGATCTCACCCCGAGCTCCACCGACAGCGAGTCGGGCGTTGCCTCTTACAGCTTCCCGAACCTCGGTAGCGGCTGGTCGCGCGTCGTCTCTAGCGGCACTGCGACCTACAGCTTCACGACGAGCGCAGCTGATCCGAACGAGCCCAACAATGTCACCGCGACGAACAACGCGGGCCTGACCTCGAGTCCGAGCTCGTTCACGGTCACGGCGGACGGGACGGCCCCGAGCACGAGCATCCAGTGCAACGGCGGCGCCTGCTCGGCGGGCTGGTACACCTCGAGCCCGGTCTCGGTCACGCTCTCCGCCAGCGACGGCGGCTCTGGCCTCGCGAACATCAAGTACACGACGGACGGCTCCGACCCGACGACGAGCGGTACCGCCGTCGTCTACTCGGGCGCCTTCAACGTCACCGGCACCTCGACCACGGTCAAGTACTCGGCCACCGACAAGGTCGGCAACGTCGAGGTGGCCGGGCAGAAGACGGTCCAGATCGACACGACGGAGCCGAGTTACCCGAGCTTGTCCTTCGGCTCGTTCACGAACGCGAGCGCCACCGGCTCGACCGTCTACGTGCGCGAGGGCGCCGCGGGCGGCTTCACCGTCACCGGCACCTCGGCAGATTCACAGTCCGACATCGACTACCTCACGTTCCCCGACCTCGGCTCGAACTGGAGCGGCGGCGGCGCCGACCCGAGCTCGCCCTACCAGGGTGCGTACAGCTTCAACGCGAGCGCGAGCGCACCTTCGGGGAACCAGGACGTCACCGCCACGAACGGGGCGGGCCTGGATTCGGGCGCCACCCCGTTCACGGTCGTCGCTGACACGACGGCTCCTGCGAGCTCGATCCAGTGCAACGGCGCGGCCTGCTCTGGTTGGTTCACCTCGAGCCCGGTGTCGGTCACGCTCTCCGCCAGCGACGGCGGTTCGGGTCTCAACCAGATCAAGTACACGACGGACGGCTCCGACCCGACGACGAGCGGCACCGCTGTCGTCTACTCGGGCGCGTTCAACGTCGCCTCGACAAAGACGGTCAAGTACGTCGCAGACGACAAGGTCGGCAACGTCGAGAGCGTTAACTCCCAGCTCGTCCAGGTCGACGCGAGCGCCCCGAACGCCCCCAACCTGACCCTGAGCGCCGGTGCCAACGCCTACACGCTCGGCCAGACCGCCTACTTCCGCGCTGGAGTCGCAGGCTCCTTCGACGTCAGCGCCAGTGCGAGCGACAGCGAGTCGGGTGTCGCCTCCTACAGCTTCCCCGCGCTCGGCAGCGGCTGGAACGCCTCCGGCTCCGACCCGGGCCGCAGCTACAGCTTCAGCTCGAGCGCGGTCGACCCGAGCGAGCCCAACAACGTCAGCGCCACAAACGGCGCCGGGCTCAGCTCGAGCCCTAGCTCCTTCACGGTCACAGCCGACGGTGCTGCCCCGCTCACCTCGATCGCCTGCACGAGCGGCTGCTCCGGCTGGCACACCTCCGCTCCGGTCACGATCACGCTGACGCCGAGCGATTCCGGCTCGGGTGCAGCCCAGACCAAGTACACGACCGACGGCTCCGACCCGAGCACGAGCCCGACCGCGCAGCTCTACGGGGCGCCCTTCACGCTCTCGAGCACGGCGACCGTCAAGTTCTTCTCCACCGACAACGTCGGCAACTCGGAGAGCGTCGGCTCCCAGCTCGTCCAGGTGGACACCAGCGCCCCGGGCGCGCCCGGCCTGACGCTCACTGCCGGCTCGAACGCCTTCGCCTCCGGCTCGACCGTCTACTTCCGCTCCGGTGCGGCGGGCTCGTTCGATCTCAGCGCCAGCTCGAGCGATTCCGAGTCCGCTGTGGCGAGCTACGGCTTCCCGGCGCTCGGTTCGGGCTGGAGCGCCTCCGGCTCCGATCCGGGCCGCACGTTCAGCTTCAGCTCGAGCGCGGTCGACCCGAGCGAGCCCAACAACGTCACCGCGACCAACAACGCGGGCCTGACCTCGAGTCCGAGCTCGTTCACGGTCACGGCCGACGGAGCCGGGCCGAACGTCACGCTCGACGATCCAGGAGCATTCCTCGGCGGCACCGTCTCTCTGACGGCGACGACGAGCGACGCGGGGTCCGGTGTGGACGCAGTCAGCTTCGAGTTCGCCCCGACTGGAACGTCCAGCTGGGCGTCGATTCCGGCCAACTGGGATACGACCGCTGTCATCGACGGCACCTACGACCTCCGGGCTCTCGCCACGGACAAGGTCGGCAACCAGGCCACCTCTCCGATCGTCACTCGCGCCGTCGACAACGGCTCCTCGTCTGTCTCGATCACAGCTCCCGGCGCCGGCGCGTACCTGAGCGCGGGCGATCCGAACCCCTACACGGTCACGGCAGACGCGGTCGATTCCCTGAGCGGCATCGCCTCGGTCCAGTTCTTCGAGTGCTCGAACATGAGCAACAACTGCTCAACGGGCACCTGGAGCTCGATCGGGCTCGACACGAGCACGCCCTACGAGGCGGCCTGGACCCTCCCCGGCGACGGCAACCGCGCACTGCGCGCCGAGTCGCTGGACAATGCGGGCCATCGTGTCGGAGACATCGTGAACGTCACCGTCGATCTGACCGCGCCGAGTGGCTCGCTGACGGATCCGGGCACCAACCTCCGTGGCACCGTCGGCCTCTCCGCCACAGCTTCAGACGCGACGAGCGGCGTCGGCTCGGTCACCTTCCAGCGCTCGCCCACCGGCGGGAACAGCTGGACGACGATCGGCACCGACACCTCGGGGCCGTACACGGCGAGCTTCAACACCGCCGGTGTCGCAGACGGTTCCTACGACCTGCGCGTCTTCGTCACCGATCTGGCCGGAAACGCGGCCTCGTCCGCGCTCGTCTCGAACCTACTTGTCGACAACACGCTCCCGAGCGCGACGATGAACAACCCGGGCCAGTACGTCAGCGGCACCGTCAACCTGACCTCGACTTCGGGGGACTCGGGCTCCGGGATCGCGGGTGTCTCCTACCAGTACTCGCCCACAGGCGCGAACAGCTGGACGACGACCCCCGCGGCGTGGAACACGACGGCCCTCACCGACGGGTCCTACGACCTGCACGTGATCGCGACCGACAACGCGGGCAACTCGCGCACCTCGGCGGCGGTCACGACCCAGGTGGACAACAACGGCCCCGCAACGACCCAGAACGACCCGGGCCAGTACCTGCGCGGAACGATCTCCCTGACCGGCACGGCTTCGGACAGCTCTGGGATCGACCACGTCACGTTCCAGTTCACTTCGGCCGGCGGAAACATCTGGAGCACGGCCGGGACTGATTCCTCGGCTCCGTACTCGGCCTCGCTCGACACGACCACGCTGCTCGACGGCCTGTACGACTTCCGCACGGTTGCGACGGACGGGTCAGGCAACCAGACCGCGTCGACGGTGGTCGGCTTCCGGCGCGTCGACAACACCCCGCCGCTCGCGGTGATGGTCGATCCGGGCACGAACCTGCTCGGAACGGTCAACCTCACCTCCGTCGCCAGCGACATCGGAGGGTCTGGCGTGGCCAGCGTCGCTTACCAGTACTCGCCCGCTGGCGCGAACTCGTGGACGGCGACCCCGGCAGCCTGGAACACGACGCTGCTGGCGGACGGCCTCTACGACGTCCGCGTGATCGCGACCGACAACGCCGGTAACCAGGCGGTCTCGGCTGCGATCGGCTCTCGCCGGGTCGACAACACCGCCCCGGCGACCACCGACAACGCGCCGGCCGGCTGGCGGGCCGCAGACGTCACGGTGACACTCAGCCCGACCGACGGAGGCTCGGGCGTTGCCGTCACCCATTACAAGATCGACTCCGGCAGCTACCAGACCGGGACGAGCGTGCTCGTCCCCGCGCCGGCCGACGGCTCGAACGACGGCGTCCACACGGTCACCTACTACGCGGCCGACAACGCGGGCAACAACGAGACCGCGCACAGCGCGACCGTCCGGATCGACACCACTCCGCCTGGCGGCGGAGCCGGCGACCCGGGTCAGTACCTGCGCCAGACCGTGGCGCTCACCGCCACTCCGTCCGACGGAGGCGCCGGTGTCGATTCCGTCGTCTTCCAGTACTCCCCGGCCGGTGCGAGCTCGTGGGCGACGATCAGCACCGACTCGAGCGCACCGTACACCGCGGACTGGGATACGACAGGTGTCGCCGACGGTAGCTACGACCTGCGCTTCGTCTTCAAGGACGGAGCGACCAACCAGTCGATCCAAACACTCGCCAACAAGGTCGTCGACAACACGGATCCGACGGCCGGGGTGACCGCGCCCGCCGCCGGAGCGACCGTGTCGGGCGGCATCACGATTACAGCAAGCGCCAACGACGTCCCGGCCGGTGTTGCCTCCGTCGAGTTCCGCGTCAAGCCGAGCGGCTCCGCGTCGTTCACGCCCGTCAGCACGGACACCACGGCGCCCTATTCGGCCGATTGGGACACGACCGTCGCAGCGGACGGCCCCGCGGACCTTCGGGTGGTCGTAACCGACCGCGCGGGCAACGCTGTCACCTCAGCGACCCGGACGATCACGATCGACAACGTCGCGCCGGTCGTCACGCTCGACGACCCGGGCTCGAATCTCCGCGGCTCCGTCGCCCTGAGCGTCAACGCCTCGGCCGACACCGCGCAGCTTGCCTTCCAACGCAGCCCCGTCGGTGCGAACAGCTGGACGACGATCGGCTCCGACACGAGCGCTCCGTTCTCGGTCAGCTTCGACACGACCGCGGTCGCCGATTCGCGCTACGACTTGCGCGCGGTCGCCACGGACGGCTCCGGAAACGTGGGCACGAGCCAGGTCGTGACCTCGCGCGTCGACAACACCGCCCCGACCGGCGCACTGACCGCGCCTGCCGGCGGCGCCGTCGTCGGCGGCCCGACCACCACGGTCTCGGCCTCGGCGAACGACGGCTCGGGGTCGGGCCTCGCAACCGTCACCTTCCAGTACCGCAGCTCCGGGAGCGGCCCGTACACCAATATCGCAACGGACTCTGCCGCGCCGTGGAGCGTCAACTGGGATTCGACCTCGCTCGCCAGCGGCAGCTACGACCTTCGAGCCGTGATCGCCGACGCGGCCGGAAACAGCTTCGTCGCTCCTGACGTCACGGTCACGGTCGACTCGACCCCGCCCACCGTCACGCTCGGAGACCCAGGAGCGAGCCTGAGCGGCGTCGCCAACCTGACGGCGTCGACGGGCGGCGGCGCCACACAGGTGGTCTTCGAGCGGCGCCCCGCGGGCGGCTCGACGTGGACGACGATCGCAACCGACACCGCGAGCCCCTGGAGCGTCTCGCTCGACACGAGCCTGATCCCTGACGGCCTCTACGACCTTCGCGCCACCGCTTCCGACGCGGTCGGCAACCCGGCGAGTGACACGCGCGCGAACGTTCGCGTCGACAACACCCGGCCCGCGGTCAGCTCGACCTCGCCCGTCGACGGCTCCATGGTCGCTTCGGCGAGCTCGATCTCGATCACCGCCAGCGAGGCACTCGCGAGCCTCACCTCCGTCACCCTCGACGGCAGTCCGGCGGTCGCGCCTTCGATCTCCGGCTCGACTGCGTCGTTCGCGACCGGCAGCCTGGCCACCGGCGCGCACACCTTGGCCGGCACGCTCGTCGACCTGGGCGGCCAGACGCGCTACTTCCTCGTCCACTTCACCGTCTGGAGCGGGACGACGCCCGACTTCCCCTACATCGAGAAGAACTCCTACGTTCCCACGGGCACGTCGCTCACCTCGGTCGACGGCATCGAGCGGGTCGTCCTGCCCGCCTCCGTCGTAGCCGATCCAGGCACGGGGGACTGGCTCGTCCTCCGCGTCGACCCGTCGCCTGCGCTGACGAGCCCGGCGGCCGGCTACGCGACCGCGAGCGAGACCGTCTCCGTGACTGCGAAATGGGCGATTGCCGGCACGCAGGTGCACGCCTTCCAGCGGCCGATCGACGTCGTGATCACCAATGCGACCGGTGGCCCGGTCACGCCTGGCACGTGGGAGCACGGCGGCGCGTGGCAGGCGATTCGGAAGGTGCCGGCACCGGGCGTGCTACCGGCCGGCTGGCAGGACGGCTACTACGTCGACGCTGCGGGCGTGCACATCATGACGCTGCACCTCTCGTACTTCGCGCTCCTGCGTGACGTCGACCCCCCGACCCCGCCGCAGCAGTTCGCCGGCACGATCGACGCGAGCGGGCTCACGCTGGGCTGGAATCCGGGCACTGACAACAGCGGCCTGATCGACCACTTCACGCTCTTCGTGAACGGAACGCGCTACGCCAATTACGGCGTGAGCCAGCTTGCCGCGAACCTGGGCGCGTTCAACGGAAGCGACACACGCCGCTTCACGCTGACCGAGACGGACGGGGCCGGAAACGAGAGTGCCCAGACGAAGGCGCTCCGTGGCGTGCCGGATCTGGGCGGACTCACCCAGGACCAGGCCAACGCGGCCCTCGTAGCGCGCGGCTTCGCGGTCGGCATCGTTCGAATGACGAGCTCTTCCACCGTGCCGAGGGGGCTCGTGATCGGCGGCGCAGTCCAGCTTGCCGAGGAAGGCTCCTCCGTCGACATCCTCGTCTCCGCGGGGACGTCCCAGGCCCCGCTGTCGTTCATGGTCTCTGCTCCGAAGCGCTTCTCGCCGGCCAAGGCGAAGGCTCTGAAGGCGCGCGTCACGCTCTCCCGCGCGGCCAAGCTGACGATCACCCTGCTACGCGGCAAGAAGAAGGTCAAGACGTGGAAGCGGAGTGTCGCAGCCGGGAACTCGACCCTCAAGCTCGCGATGCCCCGCAAGCTGCGCGCCGGCAAGTACTCGATCCGCTGGGTCGCGCGCGCCGATTCGGAGACGAAGCAGAAGACGACGACGCTCCGCGTGGCCGCCCGGCCCAAGCGAAGCGTGGCCAGCGTGGCGCCGCCGGCCGCAGATAGCGGACCGTCGAAGCCTTCGTCGTCACTCCCGCGTCCGCCTGCAGTCGCCCCCGCACGACCCGTCGTGCCTGCGCGTGCACCAGCCCCTGCACCTGCCGCTGCGCCGAAACCCACACCTAGGGCGGTTGCCCCCGTCGCCCCAGTCGCTGCTCCGGCGCCACGGCCAGTTCACCACGTGGGCTCCAGGCGGCCGACTCCTTCGACTCATGCGCTCCCGCGCCCGGGCCACAAGATCTCGGCTACTCCACACGCGGGGGTTGCACGCGTTGAGACGCGCCATAGGGCCCGGACGCTGGGAGTTCTGATCGGCTTGGCCGCGGTGCTTCTGCTGGCGGCCTTCTTCCTCAGCCTCGGACACCATCCGCGGCAGAGCAAGGTTCGGCCTTTCCGGCCGGAACGGCAGCCCACCTAAGACGCACTAGCGCGAATCGCCCGGCTTCCAGAGTGGCTCCTCGCCACCCGAGTTCGCGGCCCGGGCCAGGATGAAGAGCAGGTCCGAGAGCCGGTTCAGGTACACGAGCGCCAACGGGTTCACGTCGAGCTCTCGAGCCGCAGCAAGGGCGACCCGCTCGGCGCGGCGACTGATCGCTCGTGCCAGATGGAGGCGCGCCCCTACCTCGGTGCCGCCCGGAAGAACAAAGCTCCGCAGCTCGGGCAGAGCCGCATTGTGAGCGTCGCACAGGCGCTCCAACTCGTCGATCTGCTCCTGTGTCACCCGGGTCCGCTCGGTTCGCTCGTCGTCGAAGGGCACCGACAGATCCGCACCGAGGTCGAAAAGCTCGTTCTGGATCCGCTCGAGCGGTGATCGCATCGATTCGGGAAGGCTGCCGGCGAGGGCGAAACCGATCGTCGAATTGAGCTCGTCGACCGCCCCGTAAGCCTCGACGCGGGGATCGGTCTTCGGCACACGAGAACCGTCCCCGAGGCTTGTCTCACCCTCGTCGCCCCCACGCGTGTAGATGCGGGTCAGCCGAACGGGCTCTTCCCGTTTGCGGCTCATCTGGCCGAGTGGCGTCGCAGACACGTCACGTTCTCGTCAGTAGCGTGTCGGTGGGCGGGGGTGGTGGGCTCCCGGTACTCGCATATGCGCGCGTGAACCATGACTAGCCCTGCGCGAGCGCGCGTTGCTTGAGACCGAGAACCGAGCGGGCGATCACGAGGCGCTGGATCTCGCTCGTCCCCTCGTAGATCTCCGTGATCTTCGCGTCGCGGTAGTACCGCTCGACCGGGAACTCCTTCGTGTACCCGTAACCGCCGAGAATCTGGATCGCCTCGGCCGTCTGGCGACGGGCCATCTCGGAAGCAAAGAGCTTTGCCTTCGCACCCGCCTCCGTGTGCGGTTCGCCCCGTTCCTTGAGCCACGCGGCCCGATAGACGAGCAGCCGTGCGGCGTCGATCTCGGTCGCCATGTCCGCCAGCTTCCACTGGATCGCCTGAAAGTCGGCGATCCGTTGGCCGAACTGCCTCCGCTCGAGCGCGTAGGCGCGCGCTGTCTCGAACGCCGCCTGCGCGATGCCCAGAGCCTGGGCGGCGATCCCGATTCGCCCGCCGTCGAGCGTGGTCATCGCGACAGCGAAGCCCTTGCCTTCCTCGTGCAGCAGCCGGTCTCGACCCACCTCTGCCCCTTCGATCACGAGATCCACGGTCGAGGACGAATTGAGGCCGAGCTTCTCCTCCTCACGGGTTACGCGCACGTGCCGGCCGTCCAGGATGAAAGACGACACGCCCGGCGCTCCCGGCGTGTCCGGGTCCGTGCGAGCGAAGAGCACGATCGTCCCGCCCTCCCCGCCGTTCGTGATCCACTGCTTGCTGCCGGAAATCGTCCAGCCGTCCCCGTTCGGAGTAGCCGCCGTACGCAGGGACGCAGCGTCGGATCCAGCCTCCGGCTCGGTCAGGGCGAAGGCGCCGATCACCTCGCCACGTGCAAGCGGAGGGACGAAGCGGCTCTTCTGCTCCTCGGTCCCGAAGGTGAGAATCGGCAGCGTCGCCGCGCTTGTGTGGACGGCCACCGTGACGCCGACCCCGGCATCGGCGCGCGAGAGCTCTTCGAGCACGAGGATGTAGGAGAGGAAGTCCGCCCCCGCCCCGCCGTATTCCTCGGGGATGCAGACTCCGAGCAATCCGAGCTCCGCGAGCTTCGGGTAGAGCTCCTTCGGAAAGCGGTGCTCGCGATCCCACGACCCCGCGTTCGGCTCGATCTCCGCCTGGGCGAAGTCACGCGCGAGTGCCTGGATCTCCCGCTGGTCGGCCGTGAGGCTGAGGTCCATCGGGCCGCGAGTATAGTCGTGGCAGTTTTGCGTTCCCGCCTTGCGCTCGGGCTCGTCTTTGCCCTTCTCCTAGCTGGTTGCGGCGGTGCCGGCCCGTCTTCGGTGACGAGCATCGTGCGTGCTTGGAGCAAGGCCTTGAACGACGATGACAACGTGGCGGCGGCGAAGCTCTTCGCACGAGGCGCGCAGGTCATCCAGGCGGGCGCGGTGCTCACACTCTCGTCGCGCGCGGATGCGATCGAGTTCAACGCGGCTCTCCCCTGCAGCGGTCAGATCGTTTCGCTTTCAAGCCATGGCGACACGGCCACCGCCACCTTCCGGCTTGGTGAGCGCAAGACTCGGCGCTGTGACGGGCTCGGCCAGCATGCAACTGCGATCTTTCGCGTGCGCAAGGGAAAGATCGTGCTCTGGCACCAGACGTCCTCGGACAGCGGAAACGCGGGACCGGTCGTCTAGGCGACGGCGAACTCGCGCCGGATCGCGCGGAGGCGTGGCTCAGAGGCGGTGAACGCGTTCACGACAGCCGGATCGAACTGATGCTTCGACTGGGCGGCGATCTCTCTGCCGGCCGTCTTCCAGGCCAGAGCCCGCCGGTATGGCCGGTCGCTCGTCATCGCGTCGAGTGAGTCGGCGACGGCGAAGATGCGCGCCCCCAGCGGGATCTCGGTCCCAGCCCGGCCATCGGGGTAGCCCGCCCCGTCCCAACGTTCGTGGTGGGAGCGGACGACCCTCATGCCCTCGCCCTGGAGGAACGCGACGCCGCCGAGCATCTGCTCGCCGAGCAGGGTGTGGGTCTGCATCAGGTCGCGCTCCGCGTCCGTGAGTGGGCCCGGCTTCTGAAGAATCTCGTCGGGAATCCCGATCTTGCCGACGTCGTGGAGGAGGAAACCGTATTCCGCGCTCGGGTCGTCGACGACTTCGGGATCGATCACCTTTGCGAGCTCGGCCGCGTAGCGCTGGACGCGCTGCGAATGCGCGCGCGTACCGGTGTCCTTCGTCTCGAGTGCGCTCGCGAGTGCAGCAACCGTCTCCCGGTAAGCGCTCTGGAGCAGAACGCGCTGGCTCCGCTCGAGCTCGAGCAGGTGGCGGAGGTCACGGGCATAGAGCAGGACCTGCTCGTCAGGCTCTCGCTTCTTCGTCGCCCGGAACGGGATGCCGTAGAGACCTCCCGTTAGGCGCTCGACGATCGCGAGCAGCTCGAGGGGGCTGAACGGTTTCAACAGGAAGGCGTCGGCGCCGGCCTCCATGCCCGCAGCCTCGGCGCCAAAGTCGGAGCCGGTCAGCAGGACGACCGGGATCCCCTTCGTTTCGGGGTCGGCTTTGAGGATGCGGCAGAAAGCGAGCCCGTCCATCCCCGGCATCCCGATGTCCAACAGGATCGCGTCGGGCTTTCGGACCGAGATCGACGCCGCGGCCGAGGCAGCGTTGTCGGCCTCGTCCAGCTCGACGTCGACGACCTCGAAGGTCGTGCGCAAGAGCGCCCGGAGCCCAGCGTCGTCGTCTACCAGCAAGAGGCGCACGTGGACACCTCTCCTTCCTGTTGCCTCGGCTGCCGAAGGGTTTCGGCAAGATCCCCGTTGGCTTTAGCTATAGATGAAGAAACCTCGACCAGACTTGCGGCCGAAGTTTCCGGCCTCCACGTACTCCAGCAGTAGTGGGCAGGGCGCGTATTTGGCTTGACCAAGCCCTTCGTGGAGGACTTTCATGATTGCAACACAGGTGTCGAGGCCGATCAAATCGGCAAGCGCAAGCGGGCCCATCGGGTGGCCGAAGCCCAATTTCGCGATCGTGTCGATTGCCTCGGGCTCCGCCACCCCCTCCTGGAGGGCGTAGACGGCCTCGTTGATGTAAGGCATCAGGATCCGATTCGAGACGAAGCCGGGGAAGTCGTTCGCGACCGCGGGTGTCTTGCCGAGCTCGCGGGCGAGCTCAGTCACCGCCTCGGCCGTTTCGTCCGAGGTCTCGCGTCCCCGGACGACCTCGACGAGCTGCAGCACCGGCACCGGGTTGAAGAAGTGCATGCCGATCACCCGCTCGGGACGGCCGGTCGCGGCGGCAAGCGAGCTGATCGGGATCGAGGACGTGTTCGAGGCGAACACCGCCTCGGGGGGAAGCACGCCGTCGGCGCGGCGGAAGACGTCCTCCTTGACCGCGGCATCCTCGACGACCGCCTCGACCATCAGATCCGCGGGGACGAACTCGTCCACGGGCTCGATGCGGGCAAGCACCTCGTCCGGGTCCGGGCCACCCTTCTCCGCCAGCTTGGTGAGACTCCGGCGCATCGCCTCGAGCCCGCGCTCGACCGCCCCCGGCGCAGCGTCGTGCAGCGACACTCGCCGTCCCGAGCCGGCCATGACCTGCGCGATCCCGCCGCCCATCTGCCCCGCACCGACGACGAGAACGTGCTCGAACTTCACCGCGCGAGCTTAGTCCAGTCCTCCCGGGTGATCGCGTAGAGCACGTAGTCCTCGCGTCCCGCCTCGCTCGGCATGAAAGCGCGCATGACGCCTTCCTCCGTGAAGCCGAGCTTCTCGAACACGCGGCGCATCGGCCGGTTGTCGAGAGCGGTCCCCGCCTGGACTCGTCCGGCGCCGAGCTCTTCGAACAAATGGCGGACGATCACTAATACCGCCTCCGCGCCGTAGCCCTTGCCGCGGTCGCGCTCCTCGTGCAGGACGATTCCGAGCTCGTAGACGCCGGACGGCACGAAGGCTTCCGCGTGCCGTGCGTCCAGCGTCCCGATCAGCCTCGACTCCGCCTCGATCGCGAAGTCGAGTCTGCCGTCGCTGTAGCGGCCCGAGTTGGCGATGTTTCGCTCCAGCCGCTCACGCGCCCCTTCCTCCCAGAGCTGGGGCATGCCGTCTTGCCGCTGCCGCGCAGCCATCAACTCGTCCAACTCCTCCAGGCGCAGCGGTCGCAGCACGACCCGCTCGCCACGCAGGACGGTCAATGCTAGACCTCGATCAGAACTGCGTCGCCCTGACCGCCGCCGGAGCAGATCGCCGCGAGACCGAGCCCGCCGCCGTTCCGGCGCAGCTCATGCACCATCGTCGTCAGGATGCGCGCTCCGGATGCGCCGATCGGATGGCCGAGCGCAACCGCGCCGCCGTTCACATTCACGCGTTCCGGATCGGCTCCGAGCATCTTGGTCGAGTTCACCACGACCGAGGCGAAGGCCTCGTTCAGCTCCACCCGCTCGACATCCCCGATTTTCTTTCCCGCCTTCTCGAGCGCCTGAGCCCCGGCCTTCGCGGGGGTCCGCGCAAGATAGGCGAACTCGTCCGCGACATACCCCTGAGCGACGATCGTCGCCAACACTTCCAGGCCACGCTTCTTGGCGAACTCCTCGCTCGTCACCACGAGCGCACCGGCCCCGTCGTTGACGCCCGGCGCGTTGCCGGCAGTTGTGGTGCCCTCCGGGTCGGAGACAGGCTTCAGGCGCGCGAGTTTCTCGATCGACGTGTCGCGCCGAGGACCCTCGTCGACGGCAAACTCGCCTACCGGCACGATCTCGTCGGCAAAACGCCCTTCGTCGATCGCCTGCACGGCCCGCTCGTGCGAGCGCAGCGCCCAGAGATCCTGGTCTTCGCGCGAGATCCCCAGTTCCCGGGAGACGAACGAGGCCTGCTCGACCATGCGCTTGCCGTCGAAGGTCGAGGTGAGGCCGTCGTGAGTCATCAGGTCGATCAGCGTGCCGTCGCCGAGCCGGTAACCGAACCGTGCTTTCTTCAGCGCGTAGGGCGCGTTCGTCATCGACTCCATCCCGCCCGCGACGATCACGTGATGGTCGCCGGCCCGGATCATCTGATCGGCCATCTCGACCGCCCGGATCGAGGAGGCGCAGACCTTGTTGATCGTGTCGGAGGGGATCTCCACCGGGAGCCCGGCGCCGACCGAGGCCTGCCGGGCTGGCGCCTGGCCTGCGCCCCCCTGCAGCACCTGGCCCATGACGACGTACTCGACCTCGTCGTTCGCGACGTCGACCCGGTCGAGCGCCGCCCGAATCGCGTGCGCGCCCAGCTCGGTGGCCTCGTGGTTCGCGAGGCCCCCACCCAGCTTTCCGAACGGGGTGCGGACAGCGGAGACGATCACGGAGCGGGGCATGAATCCAGCGTAGCGTGCGGCAGGGGCCTGTTGTCCCGAGGGCCCGGCCGGGTTACGATCGGGCGAGGCCGATGGCTCGCCGGCGTACCCAGGTCGACCGCAAAGCCGCCAAGGCTGAGCAGCGGCGTGAGGTTCGAGCCAGCCCGGCGGAGCATCCACTGCTCGCCCTCCAGCGCTCGGCCGGCAACAGCGCGGTGACTGAGAGCCTGCTCGCCCGTGACGGGACGAAGACGGCACCGAAGGAGGAACCGCCGAAGAGCGGCGGCTCCGTCAAGGTCACAATCGACGGGATCGGGACAATCGATGCGTTGAGCTACACCTTGCCGACGGACAAGTCCGGAAAGGAAGTGACGGTCACTGCCGAGCAGAGCAAGCTCTCCCCAAGGATCATGGAATACGTGGCCGAGGGAAAGCACGTCGACACGGTCGTGCTCGAGCTCGGATACGTGAGGGTGAAGCTGAAGGACGTCTACATCACGGGTGTACACATGAGTGGAACAGGGCACGGCGACACCCCGATGGAGACCTACACGTTCTCGTTCGGCGAGATCGACATGCAGTTCCCCGACGCAATCAGCGGCGCGTAACTACTAACCGTCCACCACAAGACTCTCGAGCGGGCCGAGCAGGCTCCGTGAGCGGTGGGAAGTTCCGGGCAGCCGGACGAGACGGTGGGTCAGCGGCTCGCCTCGCCTGCGCCGCTCGGACTGCTCCGCGGAGATCGGCTTCCAGTGCTCCTCGACGAGCTGAAGAGGGTCCCCGGAGACCGCGGCGGGGGAGAGCTCGAGATGCTCGGCCCAGAGCCGCTCTCGTGTCTGGCGCGCGACGGCCTCGTCGCAGGTGACGAGGTTCACTTCCGTGTCGTTGAAGAGCGAGTGCTCGTTCAGGTTCGCCGAACCGATCGTCAGCCAGCGGTCGTCGACGATCCCGATCTTGGCGTGAACATAGATCGGACAAGACTCGGCCCCGTCGCGTGCGTACAGCGAGCAGGCGAGAAAGCGCCCGGCACCGCCGTCGGCTTCAGCCAGCACGCCCAGCTGGCCGCGCGTCGCGTCACCTCCGCTCTGCGGATGCGCGGGTAGAACCACGACCAGGCGAAAGTCGTCGGACGGTGGCCGGCGAAGCTTGTCGGCAAGGAGCTCGACGAGCTCGGACGACCAGAGAAACTGGCTCTCGATATAGATCAGCCGCTCCGCGGCGCGGAACGCGCGCACGTAGGCCTCGAGAATGCGGAACTCCCCGCGCGGCCAGGCGTCGTAGACGTGCTCAGGGATCGTGCGCACGACCTGGAGCTCGTGCTTCCCGGCCCCCGAGACCGAAGCGCCGGGTTCCAGCGCCTCCCCGGTCACCTCTCGCCAGCGGAGGCGAAAGTGCTCGGCGAGGTCGGCGACGACGGGTCCCTCCACCAGCGCGGTCGCGTCGTGCCAGCCGAGAGCGGAGCGATACGGATGCCCGCTCGAGTCGTAGCGATCGCCGGAGTAGCTCGTCAGGTCGATGCCGCCCGCGAAGGCCACGCGCTCGTCCACGACGACGACTTTTTCGTGGTGGCAGTGCAGCGGGCGCTCGCGCGAATCGAGCCCGACCTGGACGCCCACTCGCGCGAGCCGTTCGCGAACCTCGCGCACGTCGCTGCGCGAGGGACGAAAGAGCGGCAGCGGCGCTCCCGCCCAGAGGAGGACCCGGACGTCGACCCGCTGCGCCAGCTCGCCGAGCAGATCGATCAGGACGACGCGCTCTTCCTCCCGCACAACGGCGAACTCCGTCGAGAGATACCAGCCTGCAATGTGAACGGAGCTCTCGGCCCGCTCGAGCTCCGCGGCGATGCGAGGCAGAGCGTCGGCTCCATCGACGACGATCTCCAGCTCGTTGCCGGCACGCGGCGGCGGTGAGCCGGACGTCCAGAGATCGCCTACAGCTTCGAACGCCTCGCCCCACCCCACCCGTTCCAGGCGCCGGTGATGGTGCAACCGAACGAGAGCCTCGACACCGTCCCCGACGGCGGCGTCGAAGGAGTCGATCAGCGAGCGACGAGCCAGTCGAACACGGCGGGCCACTCGTCGTAGTCCATGTGGCCCGCTCCCGGGATCAGGTGGAAGATTCCGTTCGGGAGCTGCTCGCCGACGTACTCACCGTGCCTTCTGGGCGCGAGCACGTCGAGCTCGCCCTGCCAGAGGCCCACCTCGGGCTCGATTCGGTCGAGCTCGAAGCCCCACGCTTTCGTGAAGGCGAGGTCGTCGTCGATCCAACCGCGCGAGCCCTGATGGACCGCCTCCGCCATCGACTCACGCAGGATCTCGCGCACCTCCGGCCTCGCGAGCACGGCCTGGTCGACCGGCGGCAACTCGGCTTCGATGTCTGCCACGAGCTTGTCCGGGTCCTCCTGAGCCTCCTTGACGAAGGGCTCCAGAAACGCGGCGAGGACTTCCTCGCCCTCGAGGGCGGCGCTGAATTCCTTCACGTTCAACTCGGTCATCCCCTCCATGAAGTCGAGGCCCGGCGCGTCGTACGGTGCGGGGGTGACCATGGCCGCGGCCCGCGTGACGCGGTCGTTCAGAAGCGCTGCGCAGGCGAGGGAATGCGGCGCGCCGCCGGAGACGCCGAACGTCGCGAACCGCTCGAGACCGAGCTCGTCCGCGATCGCGCCGATGTCCGCCGCAGCCGAGGCGACGGTTCGGCCCGGGTCAGGGTCAGACTTGCCATAGCCAGGCCGGTCGTAGGTGACGACCCGAAGATTCCGTCGCTCGTACTCGGTTGGGTCCGGATAGCGGGTGAGGCGGCTACCGGGGGTGCCGTGAAGGAGGAATATGGGACTTCCCTGCGCGGAGCCCCGCTCGATGTAAGCGAGCGTGCGGCCGTCACGGGTCTGGACGCTCCCCTCCTTCACGAGGGCGCGATGATACGCGGACCCGCCCGGAGCGCGGCCGACTCGACGCGGTTCTGCGCGTCCCAAAGCCGGTCCGTTACTGCTGCGTCTGATCCGTCCAGCGCTCGCCGTCCCAGTAGCGGAGGCGCGCCTGTCCGGATGGATCCGCGTACCACCCGGCGGAAACCGTCTGGACCGGCGGCCCGGAGGGCGGCGAATACGAGTGTGCGGGCCCCGGCTCCGGCGACGCCTGGGGCGGACTCGGCGCCGGCTCGGGCTTGGGCTTAACCCGACGCGCCGGTAAGCGGACGGTCAGCAAACGAGGGGAGAGGATCATCAGTACCGATGCGACGACGATCGCCAAGCAAGCGACGAAGCCGAGCCACGCACCAGCCCCCAAGTCGCCGAGGTGGTCGAACGCGGCCTCGAGCGGCACGAACAGGAGCAGGCCCCCGGCCACGAGCCCCGGAACGGGAAAGAGGCGGTCGAAGGTCGAGTGCAACCGCAGCTCGCTCAAGAGGAGCAGGACGGCACACACGATCGCAAGAACGAGCAAGCCGATTCCGAGGGAATGGCCGAAGAAGGGGATACGCCAGTAGCTCACGTTGCCGGCGAAGTGAACCCAGATCGCCGGGAACGCCAGCACAACGCCGAGCCACGCAACCGCTCGGGCGACCAGGCTCGTCCCGCCGCGCGGTCTCGAGGCCGAAGGCGCCGCGAGCGCCGTCAGAATCGCGCCGACGGCGAAGGCCACAAAGGCTGCGAAGCCGATCCACCCCCCGGCCTTCAGGAGCTCGTGATGCGTGAAGGCGAACTGGAGCGGCACATACAAGAGCAACCCGCCGAGCACGAGCCCGGGAATCGAGAAGGCAGTCGCCAAGGCGGGCCGAGGCCGAATCACGCTGGCGAGCAGCAGGACAGCGCATACGCTCGCGAGAACAACCATCCCGATCCCGAGCGAGTGCCCCACTCCCGTCTGGCTCCAGTAGCTCTGCGCGTCGCCGAACGTGAGCCAGATCGCTGGAAACGAGAGGGCGATACCGCTCGCGACCAGCATTTTCCCGAGCTCCGAGAGCACGTCCCTGCTCAGCTGTGGTGCCGCCACCGGGTCGCCTGCCATGGCCCATTCTATGCAGCGGTATCCACGTCGATTCAATCCGGCAGGTACTCGCCCTTGACGGGAGACGGCGGTTCGGCCTACTCTCAGGGAGATGACTTCCCCCACGCACAGCTGGGCCTGGGACTGGCGCCACGAGCGGGGCGGGAGCGTCGCCTGATCTGACCTAGGCGCATAGTCCGTTCCGCTCGAAGACCTTCCAGCTGGAGGGTCTTTTTGTTTTGCCGTTATGAACGCACTCACCGTCATCTCAACCGACCTTCTCACCCCGCTCGGGGCCTACTTCCGGCTGCGCGAGCGTGGGGACGCCTCCTTCTTGTTGGAGTCGGTCGAGCATGGGCGGCTCGGGCGGCACTCCTTCGTCGGCTCAGGCTCGCGCATGCTGGCCTTCGAGGAGGCCGAGGCCTGCGGTGAACCGGTGATCGGCTACCTCGGTTACGACCACGCGGCGACGCTCGAGCCGACCGTCCAGCTGCCGGATGCGGGGCCCGACTCGCACGAGAGTCGCTTCGTCGTCGCTGAGACGCTCGTCCGTTTCGACCATGCGGCCGGGATGGCGGAGGTGCTCTGTGGCGATCCCGGCGAAGTGACCGAGCTCCTCGCCGGTGGTCTTCCTGCCGCGGTCGAGGCAACTCGAACCCGCTCGGGCCCGATGCGCCGCCTGCCCTCCCGGCACGATTACGAGCGCTCGGTCGTGCGGGCAAAGGAGCACATCCGCGCGGGTGACGTCTTCCAGGTCGTGCTCTCGCAGCGCGCGGAGCGGCCGACCTCGGCGAGCGCGCTCGAGCTCTACCGCTCGCTCCGCCGGGTGAACCCCTCGCCGTATCTCTTTCTGCTCGAGCTCGACGGGGTCGCGCTGGTCGGCTCTTCGCCCGAGACGCTCGTGAAGGCGGAAAACGGCCGCGCGAGCCTGAACCCGATCGCCGGGACGACGCGGCCCGGTGACGGCGACGCCGAACGGCTGCTCTCCTCCGAGAAGGATCGCGCGGAGCACGTGATGCTCGTCGACCTCGGCCGCAACGACCTCTCGCGGGTCTGTGTGCCGGGAACCGTGCGAATGGAGCGCTTCCTCGAGCCCGAGCGCTTCTCGCACGTGACGCACCTCGTCTCCGAGGTGGCCGGCGACTTGGCCGAGGGCGTGACGCCGTTCGACCTTCTCCGCGCCTGCTTCCCGGCCGGCACTGTCTCCGGCGCGCCGAAGGTGCGCGCGATGCAGCTGATCTCGGAGCTCGAGGGCTACCGGCGCGGCCCCTACGCAGGCGCCGTCGGCTACTCGCTCCCCGGAGGGCCGTTCGACACCTGCATCGCGATCAGGACGATCGTGCTCCAGGACGGGCGCGCGCTCCTGCAGGCCGGAGCGGGGATCGTGGCCGACTCGGATCCGGCGGCCGAGCACGAGGAGTGCCTGCGAAAGCTCGCTGCGCTCGAGACCGCGATCGAGCTGGCGGAGGCGCGGCAGTGATCCTGCTCGTCGACAACTACGACTCGTTCACCTACAACCTCGCGCACCTCTTCGGCGAGCTGGGGGCCGAGGTGGCCGTGTACCGGAACGACGCGATCACTCCGGCCGCGGCCGAGGGTCTGACCCCGAGCCATGTCGTCATCTCACCCGGCCCGGGCAGACCTGCCCACGCCGGCGCGACGCTCGAGCTCGTTCGCCGGTTGGCGCCGCGCATCCCAACGCTCGGTGTCTGTCTCGGCCACCAGGCAATCGTCGAAGCCTTCGGCGGCGGGGTGGGGCCCGCCGGCCGGCTCGTGCACGGCAAGGCGACCCCGGTTCGCCACGATGGGCGCGGGATCTTCGCGGGCCTGCCTGAGGACTTCGACGCCGGGCGCTACCACTCGCTCGCTGCGACCAGCATCCCGGACTGCCTGGAGGTCTCGGCGACCTGCGCCGACGGCGAGGTGATGGCCGTTCGCCATCGCGAGCTGCCTGTCGACGGCGTCCAGTTCCACCCGGAGTCCATCCTGACCGAGGTGGGCCCGCAGCTCGCCCGCAACTTCCTGGAGGCCGCGTGATCCAGCAAGCGCTCGCGCGCCTTCTCGACGGCCACGACCTCGGGCGCAACGAGTCGCGTGAGGTGATGGACTCGATCATGCGCGGGGAAGCCACACCTGCTCAGATCGGCGGCTTCCTGATCGCGCTGCGCCTCAAAGGCGAGACGGCGGACGAGATCGCAGGTTGTGCCGAGGCGATGCGCGAGCACGTCCTTCCGGTACGACCGCAGCGTGAAGACCTCGTCGACACGGCGGGCACGGGCGGAGACGGGGCGAAGACGATCAACATCTCGACCGCGGCGGCGCTCGTGGCTGCGGCCGCGGGAGCCGGCGTCGCGAAGCACGGCAACCGCGCTGTGTCCTCCTCGTCCGGATCGGCCGACGTGCTCGAGGCGCTCGGGTTCGAGCTCGAGCTCCCGGCCGAGCGCATCGCACGCTCGATCGACGAGCTCGGCTTCGGTTTCCTCTTCGCACCGACCCACCATCCGGCCATGCGCCATGCCGCGCCGGTGCGCCGCGAGCTGGGAGCGCGGACAGTCTTCAACGTGCTCGGCCCACTGACGAACCCTGCGGGAGCCCGGGCCCAGGTCGTCGGCGTCTACGCGCCCGAGCTCGTCCGGACGATCGCCGAAGTGCTGGCGCAACTCGGCGCGCGCCGCGCCTTCGTCGTCCACGGCGCCGAGGGGATCGACGAGCTCTCGCCGGCCGGCCCGAACCTCGTCTGCGAGGTGGTCGACGGCACGGTGCGCGAGCGGACGATCGACCCGAGCACGGAGCTCGGCGTCCCTCGCTGTGATCCGGCAGAGCTGCGCGGCGGAAGCCCGGACGAGAACGCCGCTGCAATCCGCGCGGTCTTCGCAGGCGAGAACAGCGGGCGCCGCAGCGCGATCCTCCTGAACGCGGCCGGGGCGATCGCGGCCGGCGGACACGCTGCCGACCTGCGCGAGGGCCTCGGCTACGCACGCGAGGCGGTGGACTCGGGCGCGGCAGGCCAGCGCCTCGAGGAGCTGATCGCCTTCTCGCGTTCGGAAGAGGCGGTCGCCTGATGGGCGGGTTCCGCGACGCGCTGGCCAAACCGGGACTCGCGGCGATCGCCG
>Ga0184619_10000192_pt1 | contig 20381 bp, 20 predicted proteins | sample PLM0_60_b1_FD_133146 | JGI IMG/M metagenome (GOLD analysis project Ga0184619, IMG submission 133146) | Groundwater sediment microbial communities from an aquifer in East River, Colorado, USA - PLM0_60_b1 | ecosystem: Environmental > Terrestrial > Soil > Riparian zone | place: USA: East River...
GAGAGATTGGTGAACAGAGCCGCCCCGAAAGCGACGCCGTTGACGCGCCCCTGCTCGAGGCCGATCGAGGTGACTTCCATTGCCACGCCCTGCGCCCCCGCGGCCAGCAGTTGGGCAAGCGAGCGATGCAGCGCGACCGCATCCGGCGTGGTGTTGAGTCCGGCATCGAATTTTCCAGGCTCCTTGCTTCCCGGTAGGGCCGGGAAGCCCGTGCCCAAAGTGCCGATCACCGCGGTTCGGGCGCCGCACGCTCCGCACGCCTGGGCAATCCAGTGGCTGCACGAGGTCTTGCCGTTGGTCCCCGTCACGCCCATCGTCCACAGTTTCTCCGAGGGACGCCCGTAGACTTCGTGCGCAAGAGGACCGGCGAGCGCGCGCAGATTGCCGACCCCGATGTTGGGAACACGCCAGGCGCTGTTCCATTCGAAGCCCTCGCTTTCCCACAGAACGGCGGCGGCGCCGCGCTCGAGGGCGCTCGGAATGAAGTCGCGCCCGTCGTGGCGCGCGCCCGGGTAGGCGAGAAACACTTCCCCCGCGGCCAGTGTCCGACTGTCCACGGCAAGGCCCGTCATGCGCGTCCCTTGCGCAGCGAGTCGCTGCCGGATGTGCTCGACTTGATCTCGCACACTTAAACGCTTTCCTTCACTTCCTCTCCCTCGGGGGGCAGCTCGATCGGCTGCATCGGCCCGTCGGGCGGCACATCGAGCACCCGCAGCGCCCCCGCCATCACCTGCGCGAATACCGGCGCCGCCACGGTCCCGCCGTAGTATCGACCCGCCGAGGGCTCGTCGATCATCACCGCGATCACGAGGCGCGGGTGCGAGGCGGGCGCGAAGCCGACGAACGAGGAGACGTACTTGTCTGCCGCATAGGTGCCGTTCTCCTGCTTGTGCGCGGTGCCCGTCTTTCCGGCGACTCGATAGCCCATGATCTGTGCACGGGGCGCGGTGCCGCTCCGGTTGACCGCCATCTCAAGCATCGCGCGGACCGCGCCGGCAGTTCTGGGAGCCATGACGCGCCGCGCAGCGGGAGGGATGTCCACGCGAAGCATGGAGAGCGGAACCACGTCCCCGTCGCGCGCGAAGACGCAGTAGGCGCGCGCGAGTTGCACGAGCGAGACCGATATGCCGTGCCCGTAGGCCATCGTCGCCTGCTCGATCGGTCGCCAGCTCCGGTACGGCCGGAGCTTTCCGGCGGCCTCGCCGGGAAAACCGAGGCCGGGCGCAGTGCCGAAGCCCACGTCCCGAAACATTTCCCACATCGACTCGGCTGAGAGTGCGAGCGCGATCTTCGCCGCGCCTACGTTGGAGGATTTCTGGATGACCTGTGCCACCGTGAGCGGGCCCTCGAAATGGGCGTCGTGGATGATGGCCGCCCCTATGCTCAAGCTTCCAGGCGCGATCTGGATCACGGAATCCGGCCTCACCCGCCCCCCTTCCAGAGCGAGTGCGACCGTAAAGGGTTTGAGCGTCGAACCGGGCTCGAAAGTATCGGTCAACGTGCGGTTGCGAAGCCGCGCGCCCGCGAGCTTGTTACGATTGTTCGGGTTGTATGTCGGAAAATTCGCCACTGCGAGCAGCTCGCCCGTATCGACATCGAGCACAACGACGCCTCCCGCCTTCGCGCGGTGCTGAGCGACCGCGGCTTTCAACTGGGTGAAAGCGAGGTTCTGGATGCGGGCATCCAAGGCAAGAGCGAGGTCGTTCCCGTCCTGCGCGGCCTTGATCGACTCGACGTCCTCGACCGTCTGGCCGAGTCGGTCCTTGATCACCCGGCGGCTGCCCGGCTTGCCGGCGAGCCCGTCCTGAAACGTGAGTTCGACACCCTCCTGGCCAATGTCGTCCACGCCCGTGAAGCCGAGCACGTGCGCAGTGACCTCGCCACTTGGGTAATAGCGCCTGTACTCGCGGTTCTGGAATAGCCCGGGGATGTGCAGGCGAGCAATGCGTTCGGCCACTTCCGGCGAGATCTGCCGTTTGAGGAAAACAAAGTCCCGGCTTGTGTCGGCGAGGCGTTTTTCGATTTCCCCCGGCGACATCTCGAGCAATGCCCCAAGACGCGCAAGCTCCCGTTCGCTGGGATGCACCTCGCCCGGAATCGCCCAGATCGATTTCACTGGAGTGCTGATGGCGAGTGCCTCGCCGTTGCGGTCCAGGATGCGGCCGCGGTTTGCCGGAATTTCGATAACCCGGCTGTAGCGGGACTGGCCTTTTGCCTGCAGAAAATCGTTGTTCAGGCCCTGCAGGTAGACGGCGCGGCCGAGCAGCACGGCAAAGCATGCGATGAAGACGTAGAGCAGGAGTCTCGAGCGCCAAGTAGGCAGGGTGAGCGCGAGAACCGGACTGGCGGCGAAATTCATTTCGCCGTCTCCTGCGGCCGTACGATCTGGAGGCGTTTCGCGTCGGGGACACGCATGTGCAGCTGGCGGCTGGCGATGCGGTCGACGCGTGCGTGCACCGCCCACGTGCTTGCTTCGAGCTGCAGCTGACCGTATTCGACTCCGAGCTGGTGTGAACGTTCCTGCTCCTGCTCGAGCTCGCTAAAAAGCGTGCGTGCCCGGTGCTGCGAGGTCACCAAGCCCAGGGCGCATGCGGTCAGCACGACCACGAGGAGCAAGTTCAGGCGGGTCATGGCGGGCTTGGAGGAAGTTTCTCGGCGACGCGCAACACCGCGCTCCTCGCGCGAGGATTAACCCTGAGTTCCTCGGCGCCGGGCCTTGCCGGCCGACCGATGATGCGCAGCTTCGGAGGCGGCAGCTCCCTGGCTCTCACGGGCAGACGTTCGGGCAAGGCCGGCCGCGCGGCGCCGCGCATGAAGTTCTTCACGATGCGGTCTTCGAGCGAATGGAAGCTGATCACGACGAGGCGTCCATGGGAATCGAGCGCGGCGAGCGCTTGCGGCAGCGCTAGCGACAACTCCTCAAGCTCCTGATTGACGTGAATCCGTAGAGCTTGAAACGTCCGCGTCGCCGGATCCTGCCCCGGTTCACGCGTCCGGGCGGACGCAGCCACGAGAGCGGCAAGTTCCCCGGTCCGCCGGACAGGCCCTCTTCGCCTAGAAGCAACAATCGCCTTTGCAATCTGTTTAGCAAACCGTTCTTCGCCATAGCCGCTGAGTACCTCCCTGATCTCGGCCTCGTCCGCCCGTTCGAGCCACTCGGACGCGCTTTGGCCCCGCGTCGGGTCCATGCGCATGTCGAGCGGCGCGTCGGACCGGAAGCTGAAGCCGCGCCGCGGGTCGTCGAGCTGAGGCGAGGACACGCCCAGATCGAACAGCACCCCATCGACACCGCCCGCGCGCAGAGCGTCGAGCCTCGCCTGCAATTCGCTGAAGCGCGCATGGACCGGCGTAAAGCGCGGGTCGCGTATCCCACGCGCAGCCGCGATCGCCTCCGGATCTCGGTCCATCCCGATCAGCCGGCCTCGGGGCCCCAGCCGCTCCAGAATCAGCCGGCTGTGGCCGCCTCGGCCGAATGTCGCATCCACGAACGTGCCGTCGTGCCGTGATTCGATCGCGAGCGCATCGACTGCCGGGCGGAGGAGAACGGGAAGGTGCGCATCGGCGCTCACAGCGAGAAATTTTCGGTGCCTGGTGGCGGGTCAGCGCCCACTTGCGTGAGACCCCGCGCGAGTCGCTCGTCCCAAGCTGCAATGTCCCAGATCTCGAAGTGGCTCCCCTGACCCACCAGCATCACGTCTTTTTTCAGTCCAGCGAATTTGCGCAGCGCGGGCGACACGAGGATGCGTCCTTGAGCGTCGAGCTCGAGCTCCTCGGCGAAACCGACCAGCAGCCGCTGCCACCAACGCGCTTGCTCGTTGAAGCTGGAGAGCGCTTGAACTTTGGCGCCGATCGGTTCCCAGGCGACGCGTGGATAGAGAAGCAGACAGCTATCGGGGTGAGCGGTGAGAACCACCGCGCGCCCTCCCGATAACAAGGCGTCCCGATGCCGGGTAGGCACGGCAAGCCTTCCCTTGGCGTCGAGACTCAGCTCTGTCGCCCCTTGAAACAACGGTCCCCCTTCGAGTGGCGAAATGGAGCGCCACAGTTCCCCACTAAAATCTACTTCCTACCACTCTAGAGGAAACAGGGAGGGCGGTCAAGCCTGAAATTGATGAAATTTTTAGCTACAACAGGGACTTAAGATGGCTTTTCTAGAAACTATGTGACATAAAATAAGAATATACAAATTAATGTGTTACTGTGTAAAGTGAATGTAATACATTAGGAAATCAAAGAGTTCCGATGAAAAGGCTGGAGGCCGCCCTGCGCAGGGTGGCCCCACGTCCATCGGCGATTTCTAGTGCAGGTGCTTTTTTCCGGAAACACCACCGGAACGGACCAGAGTCCGGTCCTGCGGCGGGTCGGAGGCACGGCGGGTGAACATTTGATTGAGAAGGGCGGTCACCTCGCCGATTTCGGCGTCGCCGAAGTGGCGCGAGAGAAGCGCCGAAAGGTCGTCTATCATGCGTCGTCGCTGCATGTCGCGGATCGACTCGGGCGTCGGGCCGACGAACACCCAGCTGTGCTCGTCTTGGCCGTCCTCATGGTAGTAGCTCACCTCGACCGCCACCGCCTCCTCGGAGTAGGGCGACAGCGATTCGAATGCCCCCTCGAGCGAATGCTGGAAATTGCGCCCGACGTACCCGGTCCAGCAGATGTCGAGCGAGCGGCGGCGCCTGTCGAATACGATGCCGGGCTCGTCCTGATGGGCGCTGCGCGCATCGGCGAGGCCATCCACGTCGACGTAATCGAACCAGTGTCTGAGCGCCAGCTCGATGTCGGTCTGGCTGACGCCGCTCTTCAACAACACCGTACCGTGAACATGAACTTCAGTATGCATTTGCTTGCCCCCGAAAGACCGATGCTAGTCCGAGAAAGCCGGGACTTCAACCCTTTCCGGTCATAGTCTGGACGGAGGAATGGGATAATAGCGCCTCCGCCATGTTCAAGGACCCGAAATGAGCGCATCGAGCGACACCGTAAACATGGCGCTTTTCTGCGACTTCGAGAACGTCGCGCTCGGCGTGCGCGACGCAAAGTACGCCAAGTTCGACATCAACAAGGTCCTCGAGCGCCTGCTCCTGAAGGGGAGCATCGTGCTGAAGAAGGCCTATTGCGATTGGGAACGCTACAAGGAGTTCAAATCCGACATGCACGAAGCGTCGTTCGAGCTCATCGAGATCCCGCATGTGCGTATGTCGGGAAAGAATTCGGCTGACATCCGCATGGTGGTGGATGCGCTGGATCTTTGCTACACCAAGTCGCACGTCGACACTTTCGTCATCATCAGCGGCGATTCCGATTTCTCGCCGCTCGTCTCGAAGCTGCGCGAAAACGACAAGACCGTGATCGGGGTGGGCGTGAAGAACTCCTGCTCCGATCTGTTGGTGGCGAACTGCGACGAGTTCATCTTCTACGACGACCTGGTGCGGGAAAGACCTGGGCAGCGGCAGCCGAAGAAGAAGCCGCAGGCGAAGCCCGCCGCAAGCGGGGAAGGCGCTCCGAAAGACGGCGAGGACAAGACCGAGAAGGCGCTGGAGCTCGTGATGCAGACGGTCGAGGCGCTCATCGACGAGCGCGGCGCCGAGGAGAAGATCTGGGCATCGATGGTGAAGCAGGCGCTGAAGCGCCGCAACCCCGGCTTCAACGAGTCCTACTACGGTTTCTCGTCGTTCTCAAAGCTGCTCGACGAAGCCGAGTCGCGCAAGATGTTGCAGCTCGAGCGCGACGAAAAATCAGGCGGCTACATCGTCAAGAGCGTCGCGCATTAGGAAGTTCAAATCCGTTCGATGACCAGCGCGATTCCCTGCCCCACGCCGATGCACATGGTGCATAGCGCATAGCGGCTTTTTGTCGCGTGCAATTGGTACATTGCCGTGGTCACGAGGCGCGCGCCGGATGCGCCCAGCGGATGGCCGATCGCGATCGCACCGCCATTGGGATTCACATGCGCGGCGTCGTCGGGAAGCCCGAGGTCGCGAGTCACCGCGAGCGCTTGTGCAGCAAACGCCTCGTTCAGCTCGATCACTTCCATCTGCGATAGCTTCAGCCCCGTTTTTCCCAGGACCTTCCTGGTCGCGGGCGCGGGGCCGATACCCATGATGCGCGGCGCGACGCCCGCAGTGGCCATGCCCAAGACGCGCGCCTTGGGGTTGAGCTTGTGCTTTTTCGCCGCAGCCTCCGAAGCGAGAATGATCGCGCAGGCGCCGTCGTTCACACCCGAGGCATTACCCGCGGTGACCGTGCCTTCGGGCTTCACGACGCCTTTGAGCTGCGCCAAGGCCTCGAGTGTCGTGTCCGGGCGCGGGTGTTCGTCGCGGTCGACTGCTGTTGCCGCGCCTTTCTTGCCAAGGACGGAAACCGGAATGATCTCGCTGCGGTAAAAACCCTTCGCCTGCGCGCCCGCCCAGCGCTGTTGGCTCCTTAGCGCGAACGCGTCCTGGTCGGCTCGCCCCACCTTGAATTCCCCGGCGACGTTTTCGGCGGTCTCCGGCATCGAATCGATGCCGTATTTCGATTTCATCAGCGGATTGACGAAACGCCAGCCGATGGTCGTGTCCTCGATTTTTGCCGAGCGCGAGAAAGCGCTGTCCGATTTGGGAATGACGAAGGGGGCGCGCGACATGCTCTCCACGCCTCCTGCGATCATCAATTGAGTCTCCTCGCAACGGATCGCCCGCGCGGCGGTGCCCACCGCGTCCAGGCTCGACCCGCACAAGCGGTTCACGGTCGCGCCCGGCACCGTCTGCGGCAATCCGGCGAGAAGCAGCGCCATGCGCGCGACGTTGCGGTTGTCCTCTCCGGCCTGGTTGACGCAGCCGTAGATCACATCGTCGAGAGAGCCCCAGTCGACTGCAGGGTTGCGCTCCATGAGCGCCTTGAGCGGAAGCGTCGCGAGATCGTCGGTGCGGATGGAAGAGAGCGCTCCGCCATAGCGCCCGAAGGGCGTGCGAACGGCGTCGCAGATGAAGACTTCGGTCATGCCTCGAAATCCATCAGACGCGGCCGTTTACGGGAATCGTCGCTCCATGGATCGCGCGCGCTGCGTCCGAGGCGAGAAACAGGATCACCTCGGCGAGCGCATCCGGCGCGACCCAGCGCAGCGGGTCCGCCTTGGGCATATCGGCGCGGTTCTGCGGCGTGTCGATGACGCTGGGCAGGACGCAGTTGACGTTGATTCCCTTGTCGCGCAATTCGGCCGACATGCTCTCGGTCAGGCGGATCACCGCGCTCTTCGAGGCGCTGTAGGCGCCCATGTTCGCTTTGCCGGCGAGACCCGCGACGGCTCCGATGTTGACGATTTTTCCCCGCCCCGCGGCGAGCATTTTCGGCACGACCGCGCGCGCGGTGTTGATCACCGATTTCGCGTTGAGATCGAGCATGAGCTCCCAGACGTTTTCAGGAGTCTCGTGCACCGGGTTCCCCATGCGGAAGCCTCCGGCGATATTGCACAGAACGTCGATCCCTGGGAACCGAACGGCCGCCACCGCCTGCGCCACCGACGCCGCGTCGAGCAGGTCGGCGCGCAGCACGAGCTTGCGCTCATCGTCGCGCCCGAAGGCGGACCGCAAGACTTTGTCGTCGAGATCGACGAGGACCAGGGAGGCGCCCGCTGACGCGAAGGCCGCGGCGACTGCGCGGCCCAGATTGCCCGCCGCGCCCGTGATCAGACATGTCTTGCCTTCGAATGTCACGAGGTAGGCGGCGTGGACCCGCCGGGGTCAGGCGATCTTTTTCGAATTCGCCGGGGCGGCCTTCGCCCAGTATTCCGGTGACGCCTTGGTTTCGGCGAGGGCTCCGGCGTCCTCGAACCCCGGCGCCATCGACGCCGAGGTCCCGGCGAGCACCTGGTGGTGGTCGATGTTGAGCAACCTCAGCCAGCTCTGCTGCCCCATGGTGAGCGCGATGAAGCAGCCCAGCTCGACCAGCTCGGGCTCGCTGAAATGCCTGTGGAGCCGTTCCCAGAACGCATCATCGGTGTTCAGGTGCCAGGTGATTGCCTCGGCATACGCTAGCGCCGCCTTCTGGCGCTCGTCATAATTGCGGGACTTCTCGAAGTTCAGCAGGTCTTTGACGTGATCCTCCATGACGGCGCCGCTAGCGGCCGCCTTGATCGAGCGCTGATTGCCGCAGTATTCGCATTGAACGGAACGCGATACGTAGAGCCGGCACAGTTCCTTGATGGAGTGATCGCACACGCCGTTCTTGAAGATGTCGCGCCAGGAGTTGGCAAAGGCCCAGAAGCATGCGGGCACATGCGCGCGCACCGCGGAGCTCTCCGGTCTGGGCGTGCCTTCGCGCTGGCAGCGCTCCATTTCCTTGCGCATCTCCGCGTCCATCTTCTCCAGCGGAACGTAGCTGATTCTCTGTTTTGCCATGGGTTTCCTCGCCGGCCGCGTCCGGCCGGTCTCTAGAATCCGGTGGTTCGAAGTCTGCCTCTTCGGAGACGGAGTTGCAAGACCGGGACGGAATGGGCCGTCGCTCGTACTCAGTGCTTTTTTGAGGAGGGGATTTCCGCGGACGGGGTCTCGACCGCGCCCCAATCGGCCGCCGCATCGGGGATCGCGGCAGGCATGCCGGGGAGCTGCGCCTGCGCGGGAGCCTCGAGCGCGGCGTTGTCGCGCGCACCGTAGACGGTATAGATACGCGGCGCGGCACGGTTGATATGGACCTGGAAAACGTCGGGCCGGTTGTAATGGCCGGCAAAGTCGTGACGCAGCTTGGCGAGCACGCCGAGCTCGATATTGCACTCGGCATAGAGAATTCCTTCCTCCGCGCCCATCGGGCCGGCCAGGATACGGCTGTTGGGCGCAACGATGACGCTTCCCCCGCAACAGTCCGCGCTGCGCAGCAGCGTTTCGGCCTCAGGACCGACCTTGAGCGTGCGTATCATCGCTTCGTCCACGGTTCCGCAGGCGGAGATCACGAACGCCTTGCTCATCTGCGCGAAAGCCTGCGAGTCGACCGCGACGCGGTTGCGCATCGGGTCGCCGCTCGTCGGGAAATGATTGGGCCAGCTCATGACGTGGATGCGCGTGCCTTCGGCGGTGAGCGCGAAGACGGCGAGGGGATTGGAATTCTCGCCGCAGATCAGACCGCTCATCGGCCCGAACTCCGTCTGAAACGCCCCGAAAGTGTCGCCGAACCCTCCCGTGTGCACCAGCCGCTCGCCGACCGTGGGGACGAGCTTCTGGTGCTTGCCGAGCAACCGGCCCTCGGGCCCGATGTAGACCTGCGTGTTGAACATGGTCCCGATGGTCCGCGGCAGCTTCTCGCACACTCCCATGACGACGTAGGTGTTCGCCTCGCGCGCGGCTCCACAAAGCGCGTCGATCTCCGGGCCCGGTATTTCGACCGAGTTCTTGAAGAGGAGCACGGCCAGCTCGTTCGCCACCGCGCCGGTCGCCGCGTGGTGGTGATACCAGACCGGATGCGCGGGAATGAACCCTTCAGGGAAACCGATGACTCGCGCGCCATTCTTTCCCGCCTCGCGGATCAGCCGGCAGGCCTTCTCGGTCGATCCCTCGCGATCGAGGAAAACCGAGGCGGCCTGCACTGCGGCCACTTTCACGACCGGATACGTGTCGCCCATGATTCGCGCTTACCGGGCTCGCGCATGCGGCCGGGACATCACTGCGGCTTGATGCCTGCCGCCTTGATCACGCGCGCGTAAACGTCGATTTCGCTGCGCACGAAACGCGCGAACTCCTCCGGTGACATGTCCATGGTGTCGTTGCCGAGGTTGCCGAGTCTTTCGCGCACGCCCGGATCCGCGAGGGCCTTGCGCGTGTCCGCGGAGATCTTCGCGACGATATTCACCGGCGTGCCGGCGGGCGCCCAGACGCCGAACCACAAGGGCGCATCCGCCCCCGCGACCCCCGCTTCGCCCGTGGTCGGAACTTCCGGAAGCTGGCTGTTGCGCCTGGCCGTGCTCACGGCGAGCGGCCGGACCCTGCCGCCCTTGATGTGCGGAATCGCCGCCGAGATCGGCGCCCAGTAGCAATCCACCGACCCGCTCAACATCGCCTGGATCACTTCGGGCGTGCCCTTGAACGGGACCTGGGTGACGTTGATTTTCGCCGCGTCGACGAATTTCTCCGTGTTGAGGTGCGTGCCGCTGCCGATCCCGGCATGGCCCCAGTTGATCGAACCAGGCTTGGCCTTCGCCGCTTTCACGAGGTCCATCACGCTCTTGTAAGGCGACCCAGCGTTCACGATAAGGACATTCGGCTGCACGGAGAGCGGCACGACATCGATGAAGTCCTTGGTCGTCTCGTACGGCAGCTTGGCGTAGATCGCGGGGTTCACCGAATGCGCGTTGGAATTGATGAGCAGCGTGTAGCCGTCCGGCGCGGCTTTTGCAACGACGTTCGAGCCGATCGAGCCGCCTGCGCCGGCGCGGTTCTCCGCCAACACCGGCTGGCCCCAGATCTCCGAGAGTTTCTGCGACACGATGCGTCCGACGATATCGGTCGAGCTGCCGGGCGTGAAGGAAATGATCACGTGCACCGGCTTGTTCGGGTAGCCCTGAGCAAACGCCTGCAGCGCACTCGCCGCTGCGATGGCGGCAAAAATTCTTGTGACGGCTTTCATTTAATCTCCTCTGTGAAAAGGCTTTATGACAACCCGTCGCCGACCGCTTTGTTTTCGGGTTTCAGCTCGATCCCCGACGCCTTGGCCTGCTGCAGGAGCAGGGTCGAGAAATCCTCCTCGGTCATGCCGGCGCCCATCATCGATTGGATCAGGTCGCGGGTCAGCGAGGCGAGCGGCATCGGCACTTCGAAATTCCGACCGGCGGCCAGTCCCAGGTCCATGTCCTTGCGCAGCAGATACGGCGTAAAGGTGACGTGGAAGTCGAGATTGACGAAGGCCGGCGCCTTGTAGCGGGTGAAGGTCGAGCCCATCACGCTCTTGTTGAGGAAATCGAGGAAGGCGTGGCGCGGCACGCCCGCCTTCTGCGCGAGCACCGTGATCTCCGCCATGCACTGAGTCACCACGCCCAGCATCACGTTGTGGCAGATTTTGACGATGCGCGAAAGTTCGCCTTCACCTACGTAGGACGAGCCCTGCCCCATCATGTCCAGGTAAGGCGCCGCTGCGTCGTACGCGGACCTGGGACCCGAGACGACGAACGTGAGCTTGCCCGCCTTGATCACCTTGGCATTGCCCGAGACCGGCGCGGACAGCAGCTCGACACCTCGCGCGTCGAGAATCTTCCTCAGCTCGGCCGAACCCTCGAGCGAGATCGAGGAGCACTCCACCACCATGCGCGGCACGCCGCCCTTCGCCTTCGACAGCAGGCCCTGGGGTCCCGCGATCACTTCCTTGACGTCGTCGTAGGTCGATACCATGCAGAACACGATGTCGCAACCCGCGAGCTCCGGGAGCGAATCGACGATTTTCGCGCCGTCCTTCGCGAGCGGCTCGGCTTTCGCCCGCGTGCGGTTGCATACGCTGAGGTCGCAGCCGCCTTTTGCCAGGCGCCGCGCCATCTCGAATCCCATGCGGCCGGTCCCGATCCAGCCGAGCTTCGCGGCTCTTGCGGCAGTCAATTCAACTCTCCTATGAGCTTTCGATCACCGCGAGCACCGTGCCCACCGGCACCGTGGCGCCCGCCTCGACCAGGATCGTCCTGAGGACCCCGCTCGCGACAGCCGGGATTTCCGTGGTCACCTTGTCGGTCTCGACCTCGAAAAGCGGCTCGTCGGCCTTGACGACGTCGCCCACCTTTTTGTACCAATTGGCGACGGTGCCCTCGGTCACCGTCTCGCCCAGCTGCGGCATGATCACGTCCATTTTCCTGCTCTCCTCAAAACCGGGGACAGACCACGTTTTTCCAAACCCTCCGTTCGTCTGTTTGACCCGGCCGGGGAAAACATGGTCTGTCCCCTACGCGGCGCCCTACGCGGCGCGGCGCGATTCGAGCGCCCGGCGAACATCGGCAATGATGCGCGCGACCGAAGGCACGACCGCATCCTCGAGCTGGTCGGCGGCGGGGAGCGGAATGTGGGGCGTGGTGATCCGGACGATCGGCCCCTTGAGCGCGCTGAAAATCTCCTCCTGGACAATGGAGGCGACTTCCGCGCCCCAGCCGCACAGCCGCGGGTTTTCCTCGACGGTGAACACGCGTCCGGTGCGCGCCGAGTGCGCGAGTAGCGTTTGCGTGTCGAGCGGCACAAGCGAGCGCACGTCGATCACGGTCGCAGAAATGCCGTGCTCGGCCGCAAGGGTTTCCGCAGCCTTGAGTGCCCGCGGGACCATGGCGGCGAGCGCGATCACCGTGATGTCCTTGCCTTCGCGCAGCACCTTGGCTTTTCCGAGCGGCTCGAAGTGCTCGCCCTCGGGCACTTCGCCCTTGTTGGCGAGCAGGCTCTTGTGCTCGAAAAACACGACAGGATCGGGATCGCGAATCGCCGCGGCGAGCAGCCCCTTTGCGTCGGCCGGCGTGGAAGGCGCAACGACCTTCAAGCCCGGTATCGCCATCGCCCAGTTCTCCACGCTCTGCGAATGTTGCGCGCCGAAACGCGAGCCCGCGCCGTTCGCCGTGCGGATGACGAGCGGAAGGGTGATCTGCCCGTCGCTCATGTAGCGCGTCTTGGCGATCTCGTTCGCGACGTAGTCCCAGCAGCACGCGAGGAAGTCGGAGAACATGATCTCGGCCACCGGCCGCAATCCCGTCATCGCCGCGCCCATGGCCGCGCCCAGGATGGCGAGTTCCGAGATCGGGGTGTCTTTCACGCGCCTGGGTCCGAACTCCTCGAAAAGGCCGACCGTGGTCTTGAACACGCCGCCCGCTGCGGCGGTATCTTCGCCGAAGAGCACGACGCGCTCGTCGCGCCTCATTTCCTGCGCGATTCCGGCGGCGACCGCCTCCCGGTAGCTCAGTTGCGCCATGCGTTGCCTCCGTCGGCCCACACGTCGGTCATCGCCGATTCGACAGCCGGGGTGGGCGACGCTTTCGCGCTTTCGGTCGCCTGGTCGAGCTTCGCCATCGCTTCGGACTCGATTTTCGCGAGCTTCGCCTCCGCGACGCCGGACGAGAGCAGGCGGGCGCGATACAGCGTCACCGGATCCCGTTTCATCCACTCCTCCAGCTCCTCCTTCGGGCGATACTTCGCCGGGTCGGCGCGCGAATGCCCGCTGTGGCGGTAAGTGAGACATTCGATCAGCGAAGGCCCGCCGCCCGAGCGCGCCTTGGCGATGACGTCGCGCGCGGTGCTGTATATGACGTCCGCGTCGTTTCCGTCGATCACCAGGCGCTCCAGGCCGTAGCCCGCGGCGCGATCGGCCGCGGGGTGCTCGACCGCGGTGACGCTGGCGATCGGCGTGTACTCCATGTACAGGTTGTTCTCGCAAACGAAGATGGCCGGGAGCTTCCACACCGCCGCGAGATTGAGCGCCTCGTGGAAAGCGCCGATATTGGTCGCCCCGTCGCCGAAGAAGGCGACCGCGACTTGCTTGGTTCCGCGGTACTGCGCCGACCACGCGGCGCCCGCGGCGATCGGCAGGTGCGCGCCGACGATGGCGTAGGAGCCCATCACGCCGTGCTCGACGCTCGTCAGATGCATCGAGCCGCCCTTGCCCTTCATCAGGCCGCACTGCCGCCCCATCAATTCGCCCAGCACCGACAGCATCGGAGCGCCGCGCGCGAGCGTATGGTGATGGCCGCGATAAGTGCAGAAGCTGTAGTCGTCCCGGTTCATCGCCGCGGCGAAGCCGGCGGCGATCGCTTCCTGGCCGAGCGCGAGGTGGCTCGTGCCTTTCACCAGGTTCTGCAGGAACAGGTCGTAGGCGCGCTTTTCGCAATAGCGGATTTCGACCTGCAGCTGGAACAGGCGCAACCGCGTCGCTTCGGGGATCTCTTGGTTTCTCTGCACCGAATGCGCCTCTCGCGTAACGCTCATCTTCGCGTGCCTCTATGAAACCGGGGACAGACCACGTTTTCCTTGAATCGAATCGTCTGTTTCATCGGCACGGGAAACGTGGTCTGTCCCCTAATATGGGTTTGCGATCGGCAGCTCTTCGGCCGGATAGAGGGAGATGATCTTCGCGCCCTCGGGCGTGAGAATCACTTCCTCCTCGATGCGCGCCGCGGAGATTCCGTCGGTCGCAGGACAGTAGGTTTCGACCGCGAATACCATTCCCGCCTTCAATTCGATCGGCTCCTTGAACGACGTGAGCCGCGAAATGAGCGGCCGCTCGTGCAGGCCGAGTCCGAGGCCGTGGCAGAAATTGAGGCCGAACGCCTCCATCTCGCTCGCAAAGCCGATCTCCTTCGCCTCCGGGAGGACGCGGGCGATCTTGTCGCTCGACATTCCTGGCTTCAAGAGCCCGATCGCCTTGTCCATCCACTCGCGCGCCTTCCGGTAGGCGGTGCGCTGCGGGGCCGTCGCGCGCCCGACGTTGAAGGTGCGGTAGTAGCAGGTGCGGTAGCCCATGAACGACTGGATGATGTCGAAGAAGGCCTGGTCGCCGGGGCGGATGAGGCGGTCGGTGAAGTTGTGCGGGTGCGGCGAGCAGCGCTCGCCTGAGATGGAGTTGATCGCCTCGACGCAGTCCGAGCCCATCTCGTAGAGCCGCGCGGTCGCGAGCGCCACGATCTGCGATTCCTTGACGCCGGGCTTCAGGGCCTCGGCGATGTCCTGGTAGACGCCGTCGACCATCGCGGAGGCCATGTTGAGGAGCGTCAGCTCGTCGATGTTCTTCACTTCGCGCGCCTGGAGCATCACCTGCTGGCCGTCGCGCACCTCGACGCCGAGTTTCTGCAATTCGAACAGCATCGGCGGCTCGACCACGTCCAGGCCGAGCGGCATGTCGCCCACGCCTTCCGCGTCGAGGATCGCTTTGATCTCCTTCGCCGCGTCGCGAAACAGCGTGATGTCGCTTCCGACCGCGCCGCGCAAGCCCAGCAGGCCCGCCTTGCAGTGATCGACATGCAGCCACGGCGCATGGAGCCGGTGGTGCTTGGCCGCGCTGCCGAAATCCCAGATGTACGGATCGCCCGTGCCCGTGAGCAGCGAGTAACGCGTGAGCTTGTCGCGCGCCCACTCGCCGATGACGGTGCTGGTGGTATAGCGGATGTTGTGCTGATCGAAAGAGAGCAGCGCACCCAGGCCCGAGGCCGCGAGCGCAGCGCGCACGCGCGCGAGGCGGTAGTCGTGCAGCCGCCTGAAGTCGATGCGCTCCTCGAAATCGACCTGGGTGTGGCCGGGCGCCTGCAGCGGCCGCTCCCAGTTGTGGTGCGGGTCGATGTCGTCCGGCCGGATGATTTTCGGCTCGGTGGTTTTTTTCGGCTTGGCCATCGATTTCCCAGGACGACTTTTCGCGGAACGCGAAGTATGCCACGCGGCCGCGAAGGGGTCGGCTCTAATTAGCTTTTATGCCCGCCGCCTTGATGAGCTTCGCGTTCGACTCGAACTCCTGGCGGATCATCGCTTCGAAATCGGGCAGCGACATCGTCAGAGGATCCACGCCCAGCTTGAGAAATTTCTCGCGCACCTCGGACGAGTTCACTGCCGCGTTGAACTCCTTGTTCAGCCGCAGAACGATCTCGCGCGGCGTCCTGGAGGCGACCAGGGCGCCTATCCAGAAGTTGTAGTCGGAGTTCGGATAACCGGCCTCGACTGTCGTGGGAACGTCGGGAAAGAGCGCGCTCCTCTTGGGCGAGCCCACCGCGAGCGCGCGCAGCTTGCCCTCCTTGACCTGCGGGCCCACTTGGAACGGCAGCGCGAAATAGAAATCGGCGCGACCGGTGAGCACTTCGGTGAGCGCATCGGGCGCGCCCTTCATCGGCACGTGCAGCACTTCGATCCCCGCCGAGATGCGAAAACGCTCCAGGTTCATGTGGGTGGAGCTGCCGATGCCGGCGGTCGTGGCGACGACCGCCCCGGCCTTCGCCTTGGCCGCTGCGACGAGGTCCGCCACGGTCTTGTAGCTCTTGGCGGTCGAGACGACCAGCACCGTGGGAACGGTTCCGAGAGTCGCGACCGGCGTGAGGTCCTTGGGATCGAGCGGTCCGGGCGAGAGCAGCGGTGCCACCGTGAACGCGGAGGTGTAGATGCTGATCACGTGTCCGTCCGGATCAGCCTTCGCGACATAAGCAGCGCCGATCAGCCCGCCGACGCCGAGCTTGTTCTCGACGATCACCGCCTGACCGAGGCTCGCCTGCAGCTTCTCGGCGACGATGCGCGCCGTGGTGTCCGACGCGCTGCCCGGGGTGACGCCCGAAACGAGGTGGATGGTCCTGCTCGGAAAAGTCTGGGCGGCGGCGACGCCCGATGCGAGCGACGCCGCGGCAATCGCGGTCCAGCAAACGCGTTTCAACATGGTTTTCTCCTCTGTTCGGCCGTCAAATCCTGGGCAGCCCGAGCTGCCCGGCAAGCCAGTCGGCCGTCCGGCTCCGATAGCGATAGGGGCGATTGTTGGCATTGTGCCCGCCGTCTTCGACGATCAGCAACTCTACCGGACCCGAGACGCCTTTCGCCAGCCGCTCCGCGTGCGAAGCCGGCACGAGCCGATCCTCGCGCCCGGTCACGATGAAGATCGGACAGGTGATCTTCACCGCCGCCTCTTTCATCGACAAGGTCGCGGCGCGGCGCAGCGCGTCGGCTTCGGTCGCGCAGTGGCTGCGCACGCGGAACGCCTCGCGCGTCAGCACCGGCAGTGCGCCCCAGATTTCCTTCCACTCGAACGGCCCGGAGAGCGCGATGCAGGCGCGGATGCGCCTCTCGTGCGCGGTCGCGCGCGGCGCGTAGTAGCCGCCGAGGCTCACGCCCCACATGGCGATCCTCGCCGCGTCGAGGTCGGCGCGCCCTTCGATCCAGTCGCACACCGCGCGCGCGGCGCGCTCGTAGTCGCCGCAGATCGGGATCTCGTACTCCGCCTCGCCCTGCCCGGGCCCGTCGATCGCGAGGATCGCGATGCCGCGCGCGAGGAAAGGCTCCGCGTAGGCGTGCAGCTCTTCCTTCGTGGAATCCAGGCCCGGCGCCATGATCAGTATGGGCGACCGCCCCGTCGCGCCCGCCGGTCGCCGCAGGATTCCGTAAAGGGTTTTTCCCTCGAACGGTATCGAAACGCGTTCCCCTGTGGGGCGCATAAGCGGAAGCGCCAACTGGTAGCATTCGACCGAGCGCAGGTGCGCGTCGCGCATCTGCTTCTGATCGTGCACGAAAACGAACTTGGCGAAGTGGTAGTACATCGCCGCGCGCACCAGGTGCTCGCCGGCCGTGAGCTTGTAGCCTTCCCCGAGCGCCTCGCGCCCGAGCGCCTCGTGCACCTTGCCGCGCTCGCACCAGGCGCGGCACCAGTCCTCCCAGCGCTCGATCCCGGCGGTGACCTCCTCGAAATCGGCGAGCAGCACCCCGTTCGACACGAAGCGCGGCGCCCAGTGAGCGATCGCCGCGGCGACGCGAGGGTCGGAGGTTCGCGTCTTGGTTGCTCCTTCTGCCATCTCGCTCATGCCGCCGCCCTTGCTCCGGACCGCGCGAGCGGCACGCCGCTCAAGCGCTGCAACTCGTCGAGAGAAAGCCCCGACACCAGACAGCTCGCCGTGAGCCCGCGCGGGGTGACGTCGATCACCCCGAGATCGGTGTAGACGCGCTTCACCACGCCGATGCCGGTGAGCGGATAGGTGCAGCGCTCGACGATCTTCGATTCCCCGCTCCTCGTGAGATGCTCCATCATCACCCACACGTTCTTCGCCCCGACCGCGAGGTCCATCGCGCCGCCCACGGCGGGGATCGCGTCGCCGCCCGTGTGCCAGTTGGCTAGGTCGCCGGAAACGGACACCTGGAACGCGCCGAGCACCGCGATGTCGAGGTGCCGCCCGCGCATCATCGCGAACGAATCGGTGTGGTGGAAGTACGCGCCGCCCGTCAGCAGGGTCACGGGCTCTTTTCCCGCATTGATCAGATCCATGTCCTCCAGCCCCGGCGCGGGCGCCGGCCCCATTCCCAGGATGCCGTTCTCGCTGTGCAGGAAGATCTCGCGGTCATTCGGCAGATGGTTTCCGACCAGGGTCGGCATGCCGATCCCGAGATTGACGTAGGCGCCTTCGGGGATGTCGTTCGCGATGCGCTGCGCGATCTCTTCGCGGGTGAGCTTCGCGTAGCTCATGCCGCCTTCTCGACGTCGAGCCGCTGTGGCTTGCGTGGCACTTTCACCACGCGCGTCACAAAAATTCCCGGCGTGACGATGCACTCCGGATCGAGCGCGCCGAGCTCGACGGTCTCGTACACCTGCGCGATGGTGCACTTCGCCGCGCTCGCCATGGTCGGCCCGAAGTTGCGTGCGCTCTTCCTGTAGACGAGATTCCCCCAGCGGTCGCCGCGCTCCGCCTTGACCAGTGCTACGTCACCGCGCAGGGCGTGCTCGAGCACGTGGCCCTCGCCATCGATCATCCGCGTTTCTTTGCCTTTCGCGAGATCGGTGCCGTAGCCGGTGGGCGTGTAGAAGGCGCCGATTCCGGCCCCCGCGGCGCGCATGCGCTCCGAGAGCGTCCCCTGCGGCACGAGCTCGAGCTCGATTTTCCCGGCGCGATAAAGCGCATCGAACACGTAGGAATCGGCCGTGCGCGGATACGAGCAGACGATCTTGCGCACGCGTCCCGCCTTGAGCAGGGCCGCGACACCGACCTCGCCGTTGCCGGCATTGTTGTTGACGATGGTCAGGTCCTTCGCCCCTTGCGCGATCAGCGCGTCGATCAGCTCCTCGGGGACGCCGGCGCCCCCGAACCCGCCGACGAGGATCGTCGAGCCGTCGCTCACGTCGGCGAGCGCGGCTTCGACCGGGACGATCTTGTCGATCATGCCGATGCTCAATCCGCCTTCGCGCCCGAGTCCTTCACCGCCTTCGCCCACTTCGGGATTTCCTCGCGGATGAAGGCGGCGAACTCCGCCGGGCTGTTGCGCCTGGAGGTCAGGCCGTTTTGCGAAAGCCTGTCCTTCACATCGGGCAGCTCGACGATGCGGTTGATCTCGCCGTTCAGGCGGTTGACGACGGCGGCGGGTGCGCCCGCAGGCAGGAAGAATCCGATCCAGGTCAGGTCGTCGAAGTCCTTGAAGCCCTGCTCGTTCACCGTCGGCACCTCGGGCAGGGCGGCTGAGCGCTGCGCGCTCGTCACCGCGATGGGGCGGAGCTTCCCCGCCTTGATCTGCGGCACCGCAGGCGGCATCGAGGTGCTCGAGATCTGCGTCTGTCCTGAAACGGCGGCGGTCACCGCCTGAGCCGGCTGGTAGGGCACGTGGGTGATGTCCACGCCCGTCGCGATCTTGATGCGCTCCATCGAGAGGTGCGTGGTCGTGCCGATGCCCGACGAGGCATAGGCGAGCTTCTCCTTCTTCGCGAGAGCGATCAATTCCTTGAGATTGTTCGCCTGCACCGAAGGATGCACCGTGATGATGTTGGGCGTGCTGGGTCCCAGTATGACCGGAGCGAAGTCCTTCAGCGGATCGTAGCCCGCGTTGGCGTAAAGGCTCGGGTTGACCGCGACCGCGACGCTGATCACGAGCACCGTGTAGCCGTCGGGCGCGGCGCGCTTGACGAACTGGGCGCCGATGTTGCCGCCAGCGCCCGGGCGGTTCTCGACGACGAAGGACTGCCCCAGCGATTCGCCGAGCTTCTGGGCGACCAGGCGCCCCACGATGTCGGTCGTGCTCCCCGGGCCGAAGGCGACGATGAACTGAACGGGACGCTGCTTCGGCCACTCCTGCGCCAGCGCCGGAAAAGCGAGCGCGGCGATCGCCGCAAGAGCGAAAACCTTCCCCTTGACTCGCGTGACTCGCACTTCCAGTTCTCCTCAGGCCGCGGCCGATTCGCTCCGCGAGAGCAAGGAGGATATCGCGTTTGCCGGCGAAAAGCAGCACGCGCCGCGCGAATTGTCCGGGTAGAATTGCAGTTGAAACCAAGACCGCCCGAATGCCCGCGAGAAAACGCCCCGAAGAGCTGCGCAGCCACCGCTGGTACGGCGTGGGCGACCGCAAAACCTTCGATCACCGCTCGCGCACCGCGCAGATGGGTTACGACAAGAGCGATTACGCGGGGAAACCCGTGATCGCCATCATCAACACCTGGAGCGACATCAATCCCTGCCACGCGCATTTCCGGACGCGCGCGGAAGAGGTCAAGCGCGGCGTGTGGCAGGCGGGCGGATTTCCGATCGAGATGCCGGCGATCGCGCTCGCCGAGCCGTTCCAGAAACCCTCCACCATGATGTACCGCAACTTCCTCGCGATGGAGACCGAGGAATTGCTGCGCTCGTATCCCGCCGACGGCTGCGTGCTCATGGGCGGCTGCGACAAGACGACGCCCGCTCTCGTGATGGGAGCGCTTTCGATGGGGCTCCCGATGATCTACCTGCCTGCGGGGCCGATGCTGCGCGGCAA
>Ga0184619_10000193_pt1 | contig 20350 bp, 21 predicted proteins | sample PLM0_60_b1_FD_133146 | JGI IMG/M metagenome (GOLD analysis project Ga0184619, IMG submission 133146) | Groundwater sediment microbial communities from an aquifer in East River, Colorado, USA - PLM0_60_b1 | ecosystem: Environmental > Terrestrial > Soil > Riparian zone | place: USA: East River...
CGACAACCTGAACGAGCTGTGCGCAACCGATGCCGAGGTCGTCGCCCTCGACGCGCACACGCTCGCCGAGATCGAGGGACGCATCCTCTCGCTCGCCGACCTGTTCGGCGTGTCAGCACGAGGCCGCACCGTCGTCGCCGAGATGGAGGCGAAGATCGCAGCCGTCCGCGCTCGCGTGGCCGACGCGCCGACGCGATCGGTGTTCGTAGCCGAGTGGCTCGAGCCACCCTACGCCGCCGGCCACTGGATCCCCGAGATGGTGGAGATCGCCGGCGGCCGCGACGTCCTCGGACACGCGGGTGCCCCTTCCTACCCGACCTCATGGGAAACGGTGCGGGAGGCACAGCCGGAACTGGTCGTCGTCGCGCCCTGCGGCTTCGACCATACGCGCGCAGCCGGCGAGGCGACGCTGCCGCCGCTCGCTTGCCGCGCAGTTGCCGTCGACTCGAATGCGTACTACGCGCGACCAGCACCGCGGCTGGCCGATGGGATCGCCCAACTCGGCTTCCTCATCCACCCCGACCTCGTCGACGACCCCGGACTCCCCTACGTCGAGCTCGCCACCCCAACACCGCCTGCACCGGCGATCCTCGGTGACGTCGCCCGCTGATCATCGGGAAGCGGCGACACTCGGGCCGGCCGCGACTCCCTGCTCGAGCGACCGGTCGCTGACGGTGGCATTCCTGCATCTCGCGCCCGAGCTCGGGGCGTTGGACCGCAACCGCTCGCTGATTGAGTACGGCACGCGGGTGGCCGCCGACTCAGGCGCCGACTGGGCGCTCTCGGGTGAGCTGGTCGTGCCTGGCTATCGCTTCGAGCCGCTGATCGGAACCAACTGGATTGCCGAGCAGCCTGATAGCTGGATGCGTCGACTCGCCCGTCTGAGCTCCGACCTGGGAGTCGCCAGTTTCGTCAGCCATCCAGAACGCGAGACCCTGACCGGGAAACTGTTCAACAGCCTCTTCGTCATCGGCCGCAGCGGCCAAATCCTTGGACGGCACCGGAAGCTCGATCCGACGCCCGGCAGCGAAGAGTGGTCGAGTGCCGGCGAGCCCGGTCGCCCGATCTCGGTCGACGGCATCAAGACCGGACTCCTGGTCTGCGCCGACGCCTACAAGGCGCTGCCGGCGCTAGGCCTGCGCGACGCCGGCGCGCAGCTGCTTGTCTCATCCGCGGCTTGGTGGCCGGGCGAATGGGGGCCGAAAGGCGAGTGGGAAGCGCGGACGCTCGACACGGGTCTGCCGATGATCGTCTGCAATCGAACAGGCTGCGACCATGACTCGCAGCTCTTCGGCTCAGAGAGCGTCGTGGTCGATCGCGGCGAGAAACTTCTAACGCTCCGGGCGACGGAGTCGACCGTCTTCATCGTCAACTGCCGATTGAGGCAAGGTCACATCGCGAAATGCGAACTCACCAAATCAATTGTCCTAAAGCGTGAGTGATCCCCGAAGCCTCGTCCGAAGCTGCCGATTGGCGCCCAGCATGTTTAGTCCGCGAGCCACGCGTGTGCGTGATCACGGAACGGCTCAAGCTCCATCACGGACAGAATCGACCACGCAACCAGGGTGTGGCGGTGCGGCTGATGCTCGCCCCGTGGGATGGAGCCTTTATGGAGCCCGGTGGTTGCAACCCGTGGCAATCAGCGGCAAATCGACCGGCCCTCGAAACCGCAAAAACAAGCGAAATCCGTTGCCACCGGCTGCCACCGGTTGCCCCTCGAGTTTTGCGCACGGAACGGTCACCGCGCTGGTTTCCGTTCGGCACCCCGTACCACGGAAAGGTGCTCGTGCGGCGGACCGAGTTGCGCCCCAGGCGGTCGCCCGATCTCTGAGTTGCGCCCCAGGCGGTCGCCTGACCTCTGAGTTGCGCCCCAGGCGGTCGCCTTGACCTGCGAGTTGCGCTTCCAGGACGTTGGAGCAAAGGGATGCCTCGTTGCGGGGCCGACTATTTCTTTCCGAGGGAACTAGCGCTTGTCGCGCGGCGGAAATGGATCGTGGCCTGGTGAAACGGTGTCGGAGTCTCGAATCTGGCCTTGGCGGTCATGAATCACAACCTCTCCGCCGCCAGTGTTGTGAACGATCTCGCGTGCGCGGTCGATCGCTTGCTGCTGCGTATCGGTGTGGACACTCGAGCGGCCCGCCCCCGGTGCTTTGACGTCCCAACCGCCGCCTGAATTTGGAACGACGTGGCGCTCGTTTCGTGGCATTTCGTTCCTCCTATGAGAACGTTTGTTCGATGCTAGCACGCGTCTCTTTTGGTGCCCCCCAGAACCGGTTTTTGGCTGTGGGCCTCCTGCAACCACTTGACGGAGGCTCCTCATCCACCCGAGCCGACTAAGCGCGTCGGAGGCAAGTTGGCTTTCAATCGGACGCGGGACAATCTCGAATCGGACACCCGCGGCGAGACCGACAGCCGCAAGCGTGCTCAGGTTGAGCGACCTGGCGCCGGACAGGATCTGGCTCACCCGCCCTTCCGTCACGCCGAGGCGTTCAGCCAGCTCCCTTTGGCTGATGTTGAGCGAATTCAGCACGGCCTCCAGAACGTCGATGACCCCGCCCAGAAGGAGTTCCTGTTCATAGACGAGTTCCGCTTCACGCTCGCCCTTCGCCGACTGGGCCTTTACCGCCATTCTCTGGCCCACCCCATCGTTCCAGCACAGTCTCTGCTGCCGCGATCTGGCCTGAGGAAATGCGAGGGTTCGTCTTTAGGAACCCGTGGGCGGCCCAGAACGTCCTGTCCCTCATGATCCCGAGAAACCGAAGCTGTGGCCCGGGCGTCCCTCCACGAGTGAGTTTCAGCTCCAGCATGCGCCATCTCTTTCCGCGCGCCGGCTCGACGCGACCTGCATTGCGAATGCCTGCAGCTTCGAGTCGGTCGAAGTTCACCATGCCCGCGTCCGCACGTCTTCGGTCTCGTGCCGGTAGCGACTCCAACCACCGCTTTGCGGGAAATCGGCCGCGCTTGTCTGAAATCGCCCTGATCGTGATGTGCTGTTTGAAGATCAATCCTTCGTCCATTTCCAGCCCTTCGGCCGACCCAAGGACATGGTCGAGCAGGGCAGCCAAGGCGGAAATCCGGAGCGAGGGTCGTGATCACGTCCGTCTCACCACGCGGCCACTCGGGGCCCTGCGTTAGCGAGTCCGGGGGTGCATGACGACTGATTGAGTGAGCTAGTTCCTGAAGAACCGCGCTACCGCTCGATGAGCCTCGCTTGTCATCGAGGTTCGCGCGGATCGCAGCGCTGCGCCAGGCCGCATAGACAAGAGAACGAAGAGTCGATTCCTCGACTCCCGCGAACACCGCTCGAAGTGCAGCATCAAGCCACTCGTTGAGTGCCTGTTGCTGGCCAATCGAGAAGAGACCCCCACTCGCTCGACGCTCGAGCGCGAAGTAGAGCTCGACGAGCATTGCGCTTTTCCCCGAACCAGGCGAAAGCAGGACTGCGAGATGTTCCGGTGAGACCTGCGCGGCCTCGAGTCGCTGCGTCGCCTGAACCACGGCGCGCAGCGCCCTCTTATGTGTGCTGCGGCGATGCGCAACGAACAGTCGGCATAGCTTCTGTCGTTGCTCAGCCGCGCGCTTCGATGCCAGTAGCCGCGCATAATCACTCGCTCCTTCTTCGAAGCTAGTGACGGCTTGAGATCTCACGACAATCGGCGTTTCGTCAAGGTCGAACTGAACTGACCAATAGCCGTTGCTCGAGAGACGAGAAACGCCTTCTCGGGTTGTTGCCATGGGACGGACTTTAGCAAAACCTAAAGTGTGGCGCGAAGTCGGCTCCGCGTGAGCCAACGGAGCCTGCGGACTAGCAAACCCAGCAGGGCGAGCCCGGCAAGACGCGCGAAACGTCCACCAGCTAACAAAACCTCGTCAAAGATTCTTGCCACCCAGGAGTCCTACGATCGCGCCAAAACCAGCCTCGACGAGTCCTAGGCAGAGATCGGAGAGCCTGTCGAGACCCGACCTATCAGCGATGGGTGTATAGGCCTTGACCAAAGCAAGGGCCAACGCGATGCCAAGCGCAATTAGCGTAATCGCCCCGACCCACCGCAGAACCATCTTGAAGTGCGGACCGACAGCTACCGGAGGAGTGACTGGGTCCACGCAGACTTAGTTGGCAGCTCCAGTACCAGCCCGCGAACGGGGTTGTTCGCGGTCTGAAACGGGCACGACTCGTACCGGACTTCGAAGACCGTATCCCTGTCGCTCGATAATTGAAGTCTCGTGGGGCCGACGGATCGTCTCACGAAGGATCTCTCGCACCATTGGGACAATCCCGGCAGCCGTCGTTACGGACGCCGCAACCAACGCGCCGAGGGCGACGACCTGCCAAATTGGATGGTCCGCCCGCAGCACATAGACGACAACATTGCCGACAAGCACTATTAACACTACGAGGGCAGAAGCGAGTCCAACTCTTGCCGACCGGCGATGTGCGTCAGCCATACGAGACAGCTCGACAAGGTCGGCTTCGAACTCAGAAAGAGTCTCTCTCTCCCGATTTTTCTTAGGCAAAGCCGAGCCCACTATGGACCGCTTTCTCGCCTAAAGTCAATTAGTCGACCCACGACTTCTCTTTTGGCTCTTTGGGGACTGTAGCGGACGACTACTGAGTCTCCCTGGAGAGTCAGGGCCTCCGGGAGGGCGAGCGACCCCCGGGTTACTTCCCCGGTGGTCGCTTCCCGCGGCCCGCCGGTCGCAACCTAATCCGCAGAGATGCGCGCAAGGCCGAGGCCGAACGACTCAGGGGTTACCCGAACCTCCGGCGAAGGGAAGGCGAGGATCAAGCTCCTGCCGTTCGAGACGCTTTAGCACCGCTCGAAGCACTTCTTCAGGAGTGGGCTCGCGGCCCAGTCGTTCCTGCAACTGCTCGGGAAGGATCAGCAAACCGAGATACATCTCCTGCATCTGCTGGGTTCTCGCCCATGCGTCTTGGAACTTGAGGAGATCCGGGCCGGCAGGTATTTCTCGCCACGTCGCGCCAGCGCTCTCACGGATTCCGTCGATCGCGAAGAGCAGCCTCCGCCCGTGTTCGAAGATCTCCCAGAAACCGGCGTCATCGAGAAGGCCTGTCTCAGTCTGAACGCCTTTCGGAGCGGCAGGATGTACTCGCGGGGAGACATGCAGTGCCTCGCTGTGTGCTCGGTAATCCGGGTCTGCAACCAGATCCTTGTAGCGGCCAATGCCCATTTCTCTCAGACGGTCGCGTAAAACAGCAGGCCGGAAGTTCCGCCATCGCGTTGCGGAGTCTGCAATCAGCCACGCCTCGATTCGGTTGAGTTCGAGTGCGAAGTCGAGCACAAGTAGCTCAATCTCCATCACATCTCGCATCGCGTCCACTGCGACTGATGGATAACCGCTCAATGTCGCTTCGACTGCGGTCTCGAAATCGCGAGAGGCCCGATGGATTAAGAACTCGATTGCCTGGAGCCGTGACTCTTTGCCGAACGCTGCCGCAACCATGTCTAGATGCCCAAGCAGCTGCTCGAGACCTCGGAGACGAGCCCCTTCGAGGAGTGCCATTAAGTGTTGACCTCGATTCTTGTCAGCGTCGCCAAGCACCGCGGCGAGCCGAGGAACCTCCCGAAGCTGATTCAGGACGGAGCTGTACGTGTCCGACCGGCCTCGCGATGCATGCACCGACTCTCCCTGCGGAGCGCGTTGGAACGGCCAGAATCTCACCGCCTCAGACTTGCAGACGGGTCAGTTGCCAACCACAGCCGTCGGACGTCGGCACGGCCCCTCCAGACGTGGGCCCGTTCTCATTCTCCGACGCGCCCGTATCCAGGCCGCGTCACTGGCTAGAACGCAAGAAGTACCGTAAGACGTCGTAGAAGTAACAGTCGGACTGTGAGCCGGGAGAAACTGGAGCATGCTCCGCGATCTGCAGAACAGCGCGCGCTGAGAGCGTTCGGATCGACATCCGTCCTCTCAGACGAAGCATGCGGCTAAAGTCGAAGAGCTGACGGCCTATCCCCTCTGGAACCAGAGATTCCTCTTGAAAGACGTCAAGGTGATCTTTCCCAAGCTGATCGGTGTAACCGACCGCCGCGAACCGGCAAGGGATGATCGTCACGGTCTCACTGGGATTCGTAAGCAGCGTGGTTCTCAAAAGTTTGCCTTCCAGGCGGTCAAGCAGCAGCGCGTTATCGGGAGCCCATCGTCGCGCAAGCACTCCCCGGCCATCATCGACTTGAGGGCCGGTGTCGAAGTACTCGTCGAGCGGAATGAACGTATGCCTGATTAGGCGTGACTCTCCCGTTTGCTTCTCATATCTGACATCGAGGAACACCCAAGGGATCACCGCAAAGTGCCTCAGCGCCGCGCCGCGATTTGCGACCGTCAAAATTTCACGTCGAGGATGAATGTGGGAGCCGAGCACGCTATAGCGAACCTCGATAATTGGAAGGACGCCCTGTTCAGAGATGCGTGCTTGCAAGTGAGATGTCCGGTTTGCGTCGCGTGAGATTGAGAGCGCAATGATCGCGGCTGCTACTGATATCGCCGTTAGGACGAGCGAGAACGCAGTAAGCACGATGTGCCAAGAGGAAGGACGGGAGTCCGCTGACATCTGGCCAGTCTGAGTTGGCCCAATGCGCTTCTCCTCCGCGACGGCGTGATCGGATTCCGCACTCACGTTTTCGGCAGACGGATTCTCCGCGGGTCCGCGAGTCCGGTCTCCTCCAGTGCTCGGTGTGGGATCGCCTTCGTGAGGAGGCTTATCTCGTGGCACGATGCCGATGGTACGAGGCGGGGCCGCGGTGCAGCGCGTCACCGGCTGGTCGGCCAGCGGTGGACATCAGTGGCTATAGCTCCTCAGCCCTGTGCCGTTCGTGTCCGGCGGCGTCCAGCGCCGAGGGGATTTCGGCACGATCCATAGAATCGCTCCGTGGGTGAAGCTGAACAGAAGCGTCTCGACCAGGCCATGGCCGACGCTGAGCGCGCCTGGGATTACCTGGTTGACGCAACTGAGCGAGTGCATAAGGCGTATCCGAAGCGCAGCCAAGAGCCGCGGAACTTCCAGACGGTCCTAGCCGACTTGAATGAGGCTGGAACCGCTCTGGCGAGTGCCTGGGAGGAGCGCCAGAAGGCGGCTGCGGCGCTCCGCTGAGAAGGCCGCGCGGCCCCGTGTAACGAGGTCCTGCGCGTCTAGCGCAATCTCGTCATCAAAGCTTTCCTCGCGAAGCGGTCCGAACGGCGCCGAGGCGAATCGGAGTGCAACGGAGTCCCCGACCCTCTGAGTCTAGGCAGCCGTCGTCCACGTCTGCGGCGGGCAACGCGCTAGCCTTGAATCATTCTATGGACTCTGCAAACGCTCTCCTCGTTCGGCTGGCGAACGCGGACGCCGCAGTCCGGCCAAAGCGACCGCAGTTCCTCTTCATCAAGAGCGGCGGCATGACCCAGCGCGTCTCGCACCCCGGTCTCCCTGACGACGGAATCGCTTGCGAGGAAGCCGACATTCTCGACCTCGAAGACTCCGGGTACCTGCGATTCCACGCGAGCGACCGCGGAATCGTCTTCGACGTCACGGCGGGGGGTCGACGCCGCGCGACCGAGCTCGACCTCGTGCACCGCGCCTCCGCAGGCGGTCTCGTCAATCAGCACGCGCTCGACTGGAGCACCCGCGTCCTGCCCGTACTCAACGCGCTCGCCCGAGCCTACTCGCGCGCGCCCTCACCCATTGGCATCGGGACCGAAGCAATTGTCGAGGAGCTCGATGCCGATGGTGATACCAATTCCGTCGCGCTCGTACTCGGCGAGCTCGTCCGCACCGGCTACCTCGAGGAGACTCTCGGGGCCGACCAGCTTCCAGGCCCGGCCTCGTCACGTCTGACGGAGAAAGGGCTCCAAGTGACTGCCGGCTGGCCGAGCGCGTCCGGTGACGTCGCGTTCGATCGACTCTTGACCGTGATCGAGGAGCGGATCGAGGCGTCAACAACAGACGAGGAACGGTCGAAATGGGAACGCTTCCGCGACGAAGTCGCGGGCGTCGGCCGGGACGTAATCGTCGGCGTCTTGACGACGACCGTGAACGCTGCGGCCAAGAACGTCACTAGCTGACTGCCGCGGCGCTTCGTCGTCCTCGCATCTGGTTCGGCGACTCGTATGTGCTCCTGAGCTGCTTCTGAACGTCTGGCTCGTCCCGGGGGCGGGGAGTCGTCGAAGTAGACGTTTGAACCGAGTACCCCGTGCCCGGGTCAGCCCGAATTTCGTCCATTTTTCTCCGAATTTTGTTCTGGTCTAGAAACGAGCGCTTCGACGCTCGAAACTGGTCGTCCGAGCGACTTTCAGCGGCGGGAACCGGCGCGCCGGTAGCTCGCCTTGTAGCGCTCGATCTCGTCCAGATCCCAGATCGTCCCGCACTCAAGCTGTGCCAGCGGCTTAGGGAACTCGCGCCCGCGCCGCCGATCGCCGAGCGCGCCCTTCGTGATCCCGAGTAGCGCAGCAACCTCGTGCACGCCGGCAAGGCGCGGCACCCGTCCTCTGCGCTTGGGAGCGGGCGGTTCCGCAGGCCGCTCTGCCATCCGGTGCAGGATCCGGTCGAGCTCGCTCATCAGTCCAGGTCTAGCACAGCCGTAGGCTGACCTCTTCGTGCACGTTGCGAGATTTGCAGGCGAGAAGAGTTTTTCTTGCGGTGTGCAAAAATGCCCGCTACGCTTGTTGGCACCGCGTCCGCCCGGGACAACGGCGGCGCGGCGCACAGTCCCATAAACCAAGTGTTGCGCCCCCGGTGCTCACGGGGCGCTCCGAAGCAGATTTCAGGGAGCGCTCTGTTGGACCGGGACGAACACTGCGACGAAGATTCGTTGTCGCGCCCCCAGGGTCTAGTGGGGCGCTCCGAAGCAGCAAGGAGCGCTCTCGTGGACCTACAGCAGGATCTTCTCGATCAAGAGCAGCCGGCGGAGCGACTTCGGACGCCGACTGAGCTGAAGCCGCACCCGGACCGGGCGATCATTCCGGCCCTGAGCGAGGCGGAGCAGGAGGCGCTGCGCGCAGACATCGCCGAGCGCGGGATCCAGAGCCCGCTCGAGCTGAACGCCGCCGGCACTGTCCTGGACGGACACGGGCGGCTGAAGGCAGCACTCGCGCTCGGGTTGGAGCAGGTCCCGGTCCGCGTCTGCTCACCCGAGGACGAGCGCACGCACATGCTGCTTGCCGCCCTGCGCCGGCGCCAGCTAAGCGCCTCGCAGCGGGCGGCACTGGCGCTCGAGCTCACCGAGCTCGAGCAGGAGCGGGAGCAAGCGCGCCGCCGTCAGCGCCAGAACCTGAAGCAGAACGCAACCGAGGTGGCAACGTTGCCACCTCGGGGCGAGCGCACGCGCGAGTGGGTTGCGCGGCTTGCCAATGCGGGGGCCCGGGTCGTTCAGGACGCCGAAACGGTCCGGCAGGCCGACCCGCGCTTATACGAGCAGCTGAAGGCGGGCACGCTCCCGGCCCATCGGGCGGCAGCGCAGGTACGCCGCGCTCGCCGCTACGCGCAGATCGGGGAGGCGCCTCCTCTTCCTGAGGGTCGCTTCCAGCTCCTGTACGCCGATCCGCCCTGGCAGCTCGGCAATCCCGAGTCCGATTATGCGCCCGAGAACTACTACCCCACGCTGCCCCTAGCGGAGATCAAGGCCTTGCCAGTGCCGGCGGCCGAGAACGCTGTGCTTTTCCTCTGGGCGGTGAACGGCCTCCTGCCGCAGGCATTCGAGGTGATCGAGGCCTGGGGCTTTGAGTACAAGGCGGATATCGCCTGGATCAAGAATGGGATCGGGCCCGGTGTTTGGACACGTCCTCGGCACGAGCTGCTCTTCGTTGCACGCAAAGGCAAGTTCCCACCGCCGGAGCCTCGCCAGCGAATCGCCTCCGTCTTCGAGGCCAAGCGCGGCCGCCACTCGGAAAAACCCGAGCGTGCCTACGAGCTGATCGAGCAGATGTACCCGAACGTGACGAAGCTCGAGCTCTTCGCCCGCGGGCGCACCCGCGCCGGCTGGAGCGCCTGGGGAAACGAGGTCGCCGCATGAGCGAGCGCCTGGCCTTCCTGCTCGAGTCGGCCTTCGAGGAGCTGGCCGAGCGGGTGGCGCGCCGAGTGCTGGAGCTGGAGCGCGAACATGGAGCCGCTTCGGCGAACGGGAAGTCGCCCTGGCTGGGGATCGCAGAGGCCGCGAGCTACCTGGGCTGGCCACGCCAGCGCCTGTACAAGCTGACCGCCTCCGGGGCGATTCCCCACTACAAGCAGGAGGGGCGCTTGCTCTTCCGTCGCGACGAGCTGGAGCGCTGGCTGGCGGACTTTGCCGAGGGGCCGGAGCGCCGGTGACTGTTGCGCTCCAAACAGAGCTAGTGTCGGTCAAAGAAGTGGGCCAGAGGCGGTCTGCACCGCCCTGGCCCTGGCAGCAGGGGAGGTGGCTCCCGCTGCGAAGGGTGAGAGGATAAGCGATGCGCCGGACCCGAGTTGAGCGCGGGATCTACCGCCAGACAAACGGCACCTACGGCGTCTATCTGATGGTCGGAGGCAAACCGCGCTTCAAGACCGTGGGCGGAAAGCTCGCCCAGGCGCGGAGGGAGCGGGATCTGCTCTCGGCCAAGGCACAGCAGGGCGAGCTCTTGGAGCCCTCGCGCCTGACCCTGGCCGAGTTGGCCCAGGAGTGGCTGCAGGGCTTCGAGGCCCTGGTCGCCTCCGGGGAGCGGGCGGAGCGAACGCTGGAGCACTACCGCTACCACCTGGACGGTCACCTCCTCCCGGCCCTGGGCAGGAAGCGGCTGCAGGAGATCTCCACCGACGACTGCGCCCGCCTGATCGTCACTTTGCGCGCCAAGGGCCTGTCCGGAAAGACGATCGCGGGAGCGCTTGTTCCGCTGGGGCGAATCTTCGCGCTTGCACTCCGGCGCGGCTATATCGGCGACAACCCGCTCCGGCGCCTGGACAAGTCCGAGCGCCCCCGGATCGAACACCGGGAGCAGCGCGTGCTCGATCACGCCCAGATCGCCAAGCTGCTCGCGGCCTCCCTGCCCAGCTACCGGCCCCTGCTTGCGACGGCGCTCTACAGCGGGTTGCGCCTCTCCGAGCTCCTCGGTCTTACCTGGGCGGAGGTCGATTTGCAGGAGGGGCTGATCCAGGTCCGCTACCAGCTCTCGCGCGCGCGAGAAGATAAAACGGCGCGCAGAGTGCGGCTAAAGACGCGCGCGGCCACGCGGGAGATTCCGCTTCTGCCCCAGCTGGGCTCGCTCCTGAAGCAGCACAAGCTCGCTGCTCCCCACTCCGCTTCCGCCGACTATGTCTTTGCGACCGCGCTGGGGACGCCGCTGGGCGGGCGCAACGTGGAGCGGCGCGGCCTGGGACGGGCGGCCGATCTGGCGGGACTTAACCCCGAGGAGCTTCCGCGCCTGCGCGTGCACGATCTGCGGCACACCTTCGCCAGCCACCTGATCGTCGACCTGCGGCTGGACGTCGCTCAGGTCAGCCGGATCCTCGGGCATGCACGGCCGAGCATCACGCTCGATGTCTATACGCACCTCTTCGACCGCGCCTCGCATGCGGCGGACATTCGTGCGCGGATGGCGGGGAGCGAGTTCGGCCGCTTGTTGGCGACCCGTGAGTGACGCGTTGCCGAAACTTCCGGGTCGCAACGGGATCGATGTGGAAAGGCCATCCGCCCGAAAGGAGATCATGACCCTGTGCAAGGAGAGTCACGCGGATGATTAGTGGACCGAAGCAGCCCGAAGTCGCATACCGGACGCGACTGGGCGTGATGTACGTCAGCAACATCGAGGCCTTCTTGGAGTCAAAGGCTGGCAAGAAGGCGAAGGGACGGGTCCAGCTGATTCTGACCTCGCCCCCTTTCCCGCTGAACCGGAAGAAGAAATATGGAAATCACACGGGCGACGATTTTGTGTCGTGGCTTAGTGGGCTCGCCGCACCACTCGTCGAACTCCTGAAGCCTGACGGATCGATCGTGATGGAGATGGGGAATGCGTGGGAGCCGGGAAAGCCGGTGATGTCGGTCCTGCCTCTGCGCTCGCTCTTGAGTTTTCTCGAGAGCGGGTCGCTGAACCTCTGCCAACAGTTCGTTTGCCACAATCCAGCGCGCCTCCCCACGCCGGCACAGTGGGTCAACGTCGAGCGGATCCGTACGAAGGACTCCTACACAAACGTCTGGTGGATGTCGCCGAATGAGCGTCCCAAGGCCACCAACCGCAAGGTGCTCACTGAGTACAGCAGCTCAATGCGGAAGCTCCTCAAGACGCAGAAGTACAACGGAGGAAGGCGGCCATCTGGGCACAACATTGGCGAGAAGTCGTTTCTCAAAAACAATGGTGGTGCGATTCCGGCGAACGTTCTGACGTTTGCCAATACCTCCTCGACTGACGGCTACCGCGAGTACTGCCGCAAGCGCGTGCTGGACGCGCATCCAGCACGGATGCCTAGCGGTCTCGTGGAGTTCTTCATCAACATGCTCACAGACCAAGGCGACATCGTTTTCGATCCTTTCGGAGGCAGCAATACGACCGGAGCCGTCGCGGAGCAGCTCGGTAGGAAGTGGATCGCGACCGAACCAATCTCTCGTTACGTGGCGGGGTCCCGTGGACGCTTCCCGGCCCTAGTGCGACAGGACGAAGCTCAGGTCGCTTAAGACTCCTCCTCGCCCTCAACCCCTTCGTCGCTCCCTGCGTCGAGGCGCAGGATCGACGCAAGCTGTGCTTCGTCGTCGAGCACACTAGCGAGGCGGCGCAGTCCGGCTTCGGCAAGTATCGTCGCCGTTTCGTAGGGGCTCTCTGCGGCATCGCGGCCAAACTCCATGATCATGTCGCGCAGACGCGGGTCCAGCGTTCCGACGTTCCACTTCGTCGTCTGATTCTTAAGGTCACTTCGGTCGATCGTTAGTTCGTGCGCGATGGCGACGCCGACGGCTGCCTGGAAGGCGGCTACCTGTGTTGAAAACCAACCTCGCTCGACGAGCTCGCGCACGATCCTGTCCCCTTCATCGGAGAGGCTGATCGTTGTTTGATCGTCAGGCAACTTCTCGGAACTCGCTTTGGGTCGAGAGGTCGTTGACGCGAACGATCTCGTATTCGCGCGCGACGCTCGAACCGAGGTAGTCCAGGTCACGGTCACGCTCGAACTCGCCCGACTGGACGAGCAGGACGACTTGCGGACCGAAGTGGGGGACGTACTCCAGGATGTTCTTCCGGTGGCTCCGATCGAGCCGGCCAAACGGTGTGTCCATCACAATCGGTCCCTCGCGAACGGCACATCGGTTCAGGGCCGCAATGAGAGATAGCGCAACAACCTGCTCTGCGCCCGCCGCTCGTGTAGTGATCTCCCGGCCAGCGCGGTTGACGATGCGTAAGCCGTACTGGTCGTTGATGTGCAGACTCGTTAAATCAGCTGCCGTAATGAGCTCCGTGAAGATCTGGGTCGCCTCGCTCTCGACCTGTTCGCGGAGGTCTGTCCGAAAGACGTCGATGGCACGGTCGAAGATGTCTCGGAGCAGTTCGAGTGCGGCGGCTTCGGTCGCGATCTTCGGATCAGCGCCTGGGAGCCGTCGGATCTTCGCCTCGATGCCTCTAAGCTTGTTCTCGGCATCGTCCCGCACTGCTTCCTGGCCCTGGATGCTGTCGTTGATGTTCCGGAGGCGCTCGACCACGTCGTCGTATTCGTGCTCGAGCGCGCTAATTCCGAGTGTGGCTGGATCGTCACCGAGTGTGGCCCGAATCGCCTCTGCGCGACGTTGCTTGCGGCGGATCTCGATACCAAGTCTCCGATACTCACGATGCGCGGACCGAACCGACTCGACGGGGCCCAAGGCGGCGAGCTCTCGCAGCCACTTCACCTTCGCAGACAATTCAGCAAGAGCGAGTGTCAGATCAGCTGGCTCACCGTGGTCATCTTCTGCTGCATGTCGCTCCAATTCGGTGCGGGTTGCGTCTGTGAGCTCGACCTGACACGTTGGGCATCGGCCGCTGGTGAGGGCCTCCCGTGCTCGGTCGCGCTCAGCCACGTTGACGTGCGCCGCCGCCACCTGCTCACTGAGCTCAGCCATCTGCGCTTCAGCTTCGTCGAGACGGGCGTTGGCGAGTGGTGAGATCGTCAACCACCAGGAGTCGGATAGCGCTGTTCGGCAGAGCGCTTGCTGCTCCTTTCGCAGCAGCCCCAACTGCTCGATGTCCTGGTCGAGAGTCGCCAGCTCGCGCGCCTCAGCCTCGACCTCCCCGAGACGACGGCGCCGTTGACGGAGCTCTTCCTTCTTGGCCTGCTCGATAGCTAGTTCGTGTTGGAGCTCGGCGAGGTCTTTCTCGACCGCCTCGATCTGCTCGCGGAGCTGCTCCGCCTGCCGGCCGAACTCAACGTCTTTCTGGGCGGCTTCCAGCGCCTTTGTCTGCCGGCGCCCGGCGGCGCGATGTACATCGGTGAGATCCGCATGCAGCTCCTGCATTGCGGGCAACCCCAGAATCTGCTCGATTGACCGTTTGATGATCGCAGCCCCGCCGGCCTCATCAGCAACAAGGTCCTCGTACCGGTTGAGCATCTCGCCGTCAAAGAAGAAGAAATTCGAGATGTCCTCGTGGAGGATCGAGGCAATCCGATCGTCAATGGTTCTCTCTTTTTCGAACTGACCTCCCACGCGCAGCCGCTGCACGATCTCGAAGTCGGAGTCCGCAACCGGCTCGCGGGCCGCCTGCATCTGTCGCTCCAGTTCGTGCAAGACGCCGTCATGAGTGAACTCGAGCCGGACCGACGCGACCCAGTTGCCATCGTCCACGGCGTGGTAGTTGATGAGCTCCTTGAAAGGCATCTGCTCGTTCCGGCGATCGAAGGCGCGTTGGTAGAGACACCAGCGGATCGCGTTCAGAAGCGAGGTCTTGCCGTGGAGGTTCTCGCCATGAACGAGGATGACAGGCGCATGCGATCCGACGGAGAGGTCAATCTCATGCGGGCCGTAATAGGGGCCGAAGTTCTCGACTCGCACGCGGGCAAGTTTCATTTGGCGTCCTCCTCAGCTGCGAGCAAGACCTCAGCGACGCGATCTCCAACCACCTGTTGGAGCTCAGCCCTGACAGCAACTCGTCCCTCGCTGAACTGATATCTCCACGCGAGACGGAAGACCTCATCAACAAGCGAGTCGTCGACGACACCCTGGGCTAGGTCGTCGTCGGCGTGAGCCAGCACTTCTCCTGCGGCACGCTTTATCGCGCTTCGTGCCGCCTTTTCTGATCGATCGACAAACACCTGCTGCTCGGCCGTATCCATCACTCCTCGTTCTCGTCGTCCTCGGAATCGTCGCCACCGAGGTCAGCCAGCGAACTTAGTCGAGCGAGTTGCATTTTGACAGCTGCGTTCCGGGCGGTCGCCGCGAAGACCAGCGCGCGGTCAAGCTCTGCACGCAGCACAACGCCTCGGGCGGAGCCGCCGGGTGCGCTGACGAGCGTGTCATAGATAGTCGCCGAGAACTTCATCGCAGCAGGATGCGCCCGAAGCACGCGACCGCGGCGCTGTATGAACTCACGACTGTTGACCGATGAGGCAAGGATGAGCGCATGATCGGTGACCGGGATATCAATGCCCTCGTCGAGGCACTTGATCGCGACGAGGACGCCGCCTCGAGCCTCGAAGTGCTCGAGGGTCTCGTCGCGAGCCCCCGACATCGCCGAGTGGTATTCGTCGGCATTGATTCCGCGCGCCTCGAGCGCCTCCCTAACGGCTTGGAGCTGGGTCTGGCTATCGCAGTAAACGAGCCATCGATCGCCCTCGTCGAAAGCGTCCGCGACCACATCGGCCGCGATCGCGATCTTGTTTACGGCCTGCTTCTTGATGCGCGCACGTCGGATAAGAAGCTGCTGCAGCCGCGCACTGTGCGTCACCGTCTCCCCATGGTCACCCTTCGTCTTCTGGCGCGCGAAGAGTGGCGCGATCTGCTCGGTGAGTTCCGTCCACTGCTCCCACTCGGTATCCGTGAACTCGACGATCCGGACGTGGTAGTCGTAGGGAACTAGGCGGCCGCACCGGATTCCATCGGCAATCGTGAACGTGGGAGCCAGGATCTGACCGAAGTACCGGAAGATGGCTGCCGTGCCTGTCGGGTCACCGAACCGCTCGGGGGTGGCTGACAACCCGAGTCTCGCTCCAGCGTCGAGTTCCATCATGCGCTGGTAGTTCGGGCTTCCTGCCCGATGGACCTCGTCCGCGACAACCAGTAGGTCGTCGCAGGGCTCCACCCTGTCGATGAATCCGGGGGTAGACCCCGTTGCGTAGGTTGCGATGGTGATCCTGGGGCCGAAATCTCCGTCGCCAGTCGTGAAGTCGCGCAGGGATTGCCGCCAGTCGTCGCCCTCGCTATGCGCCTGAAGCAGCGCGACCTCACCTGGCGTGAAGTACCGCTCAATCTCTCGCACCCACTGCTTCGCAAGGAGGATGCTCGGAACGAAGACGATTACTGGGCCGCGCTCGCCGAGCCACCGTCGCGTTATCTCCAGCGCGCTTATGGTCTTGCCAGCGCCGGTGACATGATCGACGATTCCGCGGCAGCCGGCGGCAAACCAATTCTCCACAATCGTGCTTTGGTGCTCTTGCAGGACAGGCCGCCGTGTACGCGCAGAGGTGCGATCGCCGACCACAAGATCGCGGACTTCCTCGACAGCCCCTTCAACGCCATCCGGATGTGCGTACGCCTCTAGTAGGGTCCAGGCGCGCTCGCCGAGACCACAGACAACGAGCTTCTCCAAGCGATCACTCCAGAGGTTCTCAAAGTATCTTCGGTGACGTGTGACCCGCTCGGCGTCCGTGCCTCCTGCCCACGATTTGAACGCCTCGAATCCCTCTGCGTTGGCGTCGCGATCCCAAGCTTCCATGGTTTCGTTTGCGGAGCCTCGGAAACTGACAACGTCGCCAGCCTCGTCCACGAAGATTCCGAGCTTGTCGTGGAAGATCCCTCTCTCCGACAGCGGGTAAGACAGCTTGATCTCGAGCGCGCCGGCGACAATGAGTGTTGACAGCAACCTCACGACGGGCAGAGTCGCCGGCGCTGCCAGCATCGCACGGATCTCTTTTTCAACCGCTTGGTCGAGCGCGTGGCGGAGTTCTTCAGCCTCGCGTAGGGCCAGAACGTCCCGGGGGTTCAATTGGGGCGAACAGACGAGGCGCATCGATCCGCCCCGCAAGGCGAATCCCGACATCGCAACTCCTGCGAGTACGTAGATCGAACTCCTGAAATACCCTGCTGCTCGATCGTAGGCGACCGAGCGAGACAGGCAGGGAAGGTAGAAGTCCTCCAGGAGCCGAGCCGCCGTCGATTCATCATAGGAGAGCTCGAGGCTGACGTCTCTGAGCGAAAGGTGCGGTGTTCGACCGGCACTTCTTCTGAGTTCCGACGCTGAGGATGAGGCCTCACCTGCCATTAGTTGGACAGTATCCGTCGATTGGAGCCACTAACGGCTTGATCTTCTCGGCGGCTATCCTCGGGTCGAGAGTGGTGGGCGCTGTCCGCTTTCGTGAATGACGCCGACCGGCGGCAATATAGAGCGCCAGCGCGTTTGATGAAGGCTCAACACGACCGACCCACCTCTCGGTTCGGCCTTCGCGGCTAACGGTTGAGCCACACTAATGTGAGGAATCCGGCGATGAGCGTCGTAGTCACCCCCATGAACGCCGCCGCCAGCGCAACGCAGAGACATCCCGACGACCGCCACGAGGCGCGGAGCTGGCTCGCGGATCAGCTCTTGGAGCCGACGAAACTCGTTTTTGCGGTAGTCATCGCAGAGAGCCTGAGAGATTACCGCGAGGTCATCGTCAGTCCGATCCGGAACGACCACTACATCGCGACCATCGCGCTGATCGGGATCTACCTGACGACGGTATGGAGCTGGCGCGGCTGGCACGCGGCGCACCTCAAGGCTCCGTACAAGGTCGTCAACGGAACGGTGCTGCGGTCAGAGATTTACCGCTTTTACGCCGACCTCGCGATTGTCATCGCGTACGCCTACACCCTGTTTCAAGTCGAGCCACTCGTCCGGGACCCCAAGCACAACGTCGTCTGGCTCCTGATTGGCTATCCGGTCATCGTCGCTCTTTACGGACTCGAGAACGTACTCCGTCGAAGTACCTACGGCGCCAACCAACGGCGCACGATCCCGATCGCGGTCACCTTTGCGGCGCACCTCCTGGTGGCGCTGGGCTACCTCTTGGCACGTCAGCAGTTCACACCGCCCAAACCTGGAAGTCACGATCTGCTTTGGCTCAATGGCGTGACACTGGCGGTCGTTATCGTGGTGATGTGGGGCTACCGACAGTTCAACGAGTGGTACAAAGCACAAATCGCAGGCTAATCGTCGGAATCGACCTCGACGGCGTCCTCGGCAACCAAGTCGTCGACGTCCTGCCACGCATCAAACGACGCCTCGGCATCGACCTCAAATACGACGACATCACGGAGTTTCGGCTTCCGCTTCGCACTACCGACCTCTCCGCCGAGATTCGGCACGCGCAGCTCGACGAGTCATACCTCCGGGACATGCCACCGTTCGACGGCGCAGCGGCGGTTGTCGCCGAGCTCCGGCGGAGATATCGGGTGGTGTTGATTACTGCCCGATCTCCCGAATCGCGTCCGGCGACGGACGGCTGGCTCCGAGCCAACGGTTTTGACTTCGACGATGTCGTAAACGCCGAAGAGAGCAGAAAGAGCATCTACGGAGTCGATGTTCTTATCGACGACTACACGGGGAACGTAGCCGACTTCGTTGAGCACACGGACGGGCTCGGCCTGCTCGTTGACCGCCCTTGGAACCGGCGGGACCGCGTTGCCATCAAGCCGTGGATCTCTCTTGGCCGCGCCGACGTAATTCCTTCGCTCTCGGAGGTGCCGAAGCGGCTCGACGAATATGAGCGCATCAGCGTCGAGGACCCCTCCGGGGGTCGAGCGGCCACGCGATCGCCTTAAAGCGCTCGCATAAGGGGAGCGGCCCGCGTGATCCGACCTTTTTGTGATGGAGCTAGCCGGACTCGAACCGGCGACCTCCCGAGTGCGACCAAGGCCCTCGCAGCTCGTTGGTCAATTGAACGGTCCCGCCGAGATTCTTAGGCGTTAGCAAGCGGTGCGTAGCTCGACGTTCGCCCGCACGATCTGCGAGTGGGTTCGCTCCACTTGTGCTCGAAGCTGGCTCGCAAGCAACCGGCAGCAGGAGGACTGTGACTTCTCGAGACAGTGAGTGTTCGCCGGCTTAGGCCTGTCGTTACGTCGCCGTCACCGATGAGAACGACGAGGGGCGGGCGCGTAGGTCAGCGGAAATCGTTGGCCGTGTCCCGTAACGTGTCCCCACGTGTCCGAGCTGGAGCAAGAGGCCGCCGCCAAGAAAGCGCCACATTGGTGGCACCGAGTTACTTGGTCGCTCTTGCTTCCGCGCTTCGCGGTCGCCGTCACGGGCGTCGGCGCGCTCGTGGTCGGCCTCAAGGCTGCATGGGAGCACGATGCCGCCACCCCCGCGCTTGTTGTCGCGGGCGTCTTGATCGCGCTAGCCCTGATCTTTGCGCCTGACCTTACGGAGTTCGGCCTCCGGTACAAAGAGGGCGAACTCACGTATCGACGCGAAAGCAATGCCTCGGCGTATGTCGAGGTCAGCGACGCACTGCAGGTCGCGCTGAGGGCTGAAGGCGAGGACAGTCTTCGCGCGATGATTACCGAGATTGCTGAGGAATCGACGAAGGCCGCAGTCCGCGCGGAGATGGAGACCCAGCTTTCACGGCCGAGATCTAGCTTTTCTCGGCAAATGGGCCTTTGGCCCACGAGTGCCGCCGCATCGGCCTACTCACCGCTGGTGAGGGCGCTTGCCCTTGCAGCGAGAACGGGTCCGCGCACGGGTCCCGCCGAGGCCATACATCGAGCCGAAGGGGAGTCGGTCACGCTCACGCTGAAGAATGCGCCAGCGACCGCACTCGCATGTGAGGTGACAATTCCATCCGGCAGGACGCACCGCAAAGTCCTTTTCCGCCTCGGAGCGGTCCCCGTGTCAACGGCCGTGGAAGTGAAGTTTCCAGACGAGTTCGGGTCGGATGTTCCTGGGCTCGAACCGGGCCCGTACAAGGTCGAGTGGCGTTCGTCTGTGATCACCCTCGGCGCCCAAGGAGGCCAAACGGAATTCAGCGAACCGGTTGCGTCGGAAGAGTTCGAAATCCCCGAGCCCCAAGGCGAAAACCAGGGCCGGGAGAACCCAAACTCATGACGCGCGGCGAGGCCAGCGTGCATGGCGTCTGGGGCAGCGGCCGCCTTGTACCGCTTCCGTAGCGCGCTGCTGTCGAGGTAGCCACGGGTGGTGCTCGGGAAGACGCCCGCGGCAGCTGCGCTTCTAGGGCGTGCGGCACACGTTCTGCAGCCTCGCC
>Ga0184619_10000194_pt1 | contig 20315 bp, 17 predicted proteins | sample PLM0_60_b1_FD_133146 | JGI IMG/M metagenome (GOLD analysis project Ga0184619, IMG submission 133146) | Groundwater sediment microbial communities from an aquifer in East River, Colorado, USA - PLM0_60_b1 | ecosystem: Environmental > Terrestrial > Soil > Riparian zone | place: USA: East River...
CTCGAGCGACGCGGTGTTCCTTTCCGGAGCAGGCGCGACCAACGGCACCGCGGCCCAGGCGTTCTTCACAACCGTGTGGGCGGCGGGTTTCACGCAGCCCAGCAACGCTCCGGGTACCTACAGCTTGCCGGTCGTCTTCACCCTCTCGGCTCCGTAACTGCAAGTTGTAGCAGATCGAGAGCTGTTACAGCTTGCGAAAAAAAACGGGGACGGCTTCGCGCCGGCCCCGTTTTTTTGCTATCCGTGATTGGTCCGTGTCGGCGCTAATTAGTCTTTCGGATCCAGGATCTTGCCGATCTGGTGGTCGGCTCCTTCGAGATGGAGCCGAGTCTCGCGGTCGGCTGCGCGTGGAATCGCTCTCCTGATCTCGCCGCGCAGAGTGACCAGCTCTCCTCTCAGCTCATTGCGCGCGTCGGCCAGGAGCGGGGCCGGAGGAGTGAATCCGGGGAACTGTGGGAAAGGGGTTACCGGGGCCGCGGACGGATTGAGCTTGCGGTCCAGTTGCGTGAGGAACTCGTTCTGGAGCGTGCGCCTGTACGGATCCATCGACACGCGTGACTCCGACAGCTCGGTCCAGACGCCGCGCTTCAAATCATCGAGCATCGAAGCGAGCGAGTAAGTGTTACTCCTTTCCGGCGCCAGCGCTTCGTTCTCCAGAAGGCGGTTCAGCCGCTGATCGTTTAACAGGCTCGTCAACACTCGCGCCTGGGCGTTCGTGATGCGGGTAATCATCCCGGTCGCTTCAATCCGTCGAGCGATCGCGGGCTGGATCAGATACATCGGAGTCTGGAAGACGTTCTCGTTGATGAAGCGCATGGCTTCCTGTTGTCTCGCCCTTGAGAGCGGACTGTAGACGGCACCGGGCTGACTGCCGGACTTGTACTGGACCTGCTGGCCGCCGACGACGGTAGCCACGTGATTCGCTTCCGTCCCCCACTGCCCGACGGTCCGGTCGTAGAGCTCGCGCAAGTCGTCGTTGTCCTCACCCGGTCTGGTGGCCGCAGACGAGATGTAGCCGACAACCCGCCGCAGATTCCGGAATCCAAGCGAGGTCGATTTGACGGGATCCGCATCCCCGACTGCTTCGTTCAGGGTGCCGTAGCCGCCCTCGTTGTTCTCGGAAAAGCGGTACCAGGGAATTGTGTCCTGCATCCGCGCCCATTGGTCCAGCGTCGGCCGCTCCTGATCGGGTGTTCGAGCGCCCGGAATCGGCGTGTATCCCCACATAATCGCGTATTTGTCATAGGGACCGATTCTCGGAACGAGATCCTCGAGGGCAATCTTGTCCTCGGGCTGCGCGACGTAGTTGAAACGCGAGTAATCCATGATCGAAGGCGAGTGGCCCATGCGGCTCACCCAGCTTGCACTCCGAACGCTGTCCGCAGGGTAGCTGGAACTGCCGATCTGGTCGTGCCGGAGACCGATCGTGTGTCCGATCTCGTGGGCGACCACGAACTCGAGAAGTCTTCCCATGAGTGAATCGGGGAAGGGCAGTGTGCGCGCCCGCGAATCAAGGGCGGACGCCTGGGTGAAATACCAGTCGCGCTGGAGGTTGAGAACGTTGTGGAACATGCGGACCGATCCATTCAGGATTTCGCCAGTTCTTGGATCGTGCACGTGCGGCCCCACCGCGTTTTCGACGGTCGAAGGAAGCCAGCGAATGACGGTGTGCCGCACATCTTCCGGCGACCAGTCGGGGTCATTCGCCGGCGGATCCATCGCAATGATCGCGTTCTTGAATCCAGCGGCCTCGAAGGCGGGCTGCCAGTCGAGTATCGCCTTTCGTACCCACGGCTTCCATTGTTCCGGCGTCGCTGGGTCAACGTAGTAAATGATGGGCTTCACCGGCTCCGACAACGCCGTGTTGGGGTCCTTCTTCTCCAGGCGATAACGCGTGATGTACGAACGATCGGCAGATCTCTGCTCGGGCGTGCCGAAATCGACCTGGGTTATCGAGAAGAAGCCGACGCGCTCGTCCCACCGCCTCGGCATCATCGGCTGTTCGGGAAGACGCACCAGGCTCCAGTGCGCGAGCACGCTCTGCGCGGGCTGCGGACCAGCGCCCTGCCCGCCTCCACCACCACCACCGCCTGCGCCCGGCGCAGGGGATGGCGTTCCAGTCTGTGTGGCCTCTACTTCGACATTGTCGGGGAACGCCAGCGAGTTCTCTATGAAGGAGCGACGCTCGTCCAGAGTTCCTCGGATTGCTGCGAACTCGGGTATGCTGGTTGTGTAAAGTCGCGTGACATCGATGACCGCGGCGCTGTCGGGTCCGTACGACTCCACGTTGAACACCGCGATGACGGGGGGATAGTTTGCGGCTTCCACTGCCCGGTAAACCGGAGCGCTGGTGTCGGCAACGATCGCGAACGACGGTGAGCGCAGGATGATGCGATTGCCGCTGCGATTCCAGCGGAGGGTGCGTTCGGTGAACTGATCGCCGCCGTAATTCCCGAACTGTCCACCCGGCAGGCGAGGATTGGTGGCCGCGGCGCGGGTGAACCGACCCACGAGCAGCATGTCCTTGTTGAGCTCCTTCTTCGGGATCTCGAAGTAGAGCTTTTCATTCACGCGATGCACGGCGAACATGCCGCGTCGAGTTTTCGCATCGCGAGTGATCACGCGGTTGTAAGCGCGGGGTTGGGCTGCCCCGCCCGCACCGGCGCGCGCACTATCGCCGCCGGCCCGGGTCGTATCACCGCCCTGGCCCTGGGCGGATCGTTGGGGACCAGGCGCCCCACCCGGCTGAGGGGCCTGTGAGCACGCAGCGACGACGAGGGCGGAGAAGACGATGAACTTTCTGGTCATTGTTGAATGCTTGTTGGGGGTGGGGGCCGAGAGAGCGGGATATCAGCTCAGCGGATACGGGCGCCACGAACAATATGTTGAACTGTGCGTCCGAGAGGGAAGGATGCGAAGACCCCACTCAGTAAATTGCAGCAAAGCCCTGGGCCGCAACTGCAACACCGGGCAATATGTTCCTTAACATCGCGGACCCGACGAATGTGCTGACATCCCTACAGCGAATCTGTCCAATCATCGCGCTCTGCCTCGGTGCATTGAGCAGGGCCAGCCCCGGACAGGCGGTTGAAGCTCCGCGCCCTGCGGACTCGCCAGCTCTTGCGGCATTTCTAGCCGAAGCGGCGCGCGTCAATGCCCGGATTCCCGACCACCTCAGGGCGTATCACGCGCGGGTTGAAACCGAGATGTCCCTCGTAGTCCTCGACTCCGGCGGGCTGGAACGCACCACTCAGCTCGAGCAGATCGCAAGCGAAGTGCGCTGGCGCGCGCCCGATCGCTACGATCAGCGCGTTATCGGATACCGACAGCAGTCAGTTGGCCCGACGTTTTCGCTTATGAGCTTCTTCGGCGGTTGGACCATTCCCACCCTCTACGGAAATCGCCTTCAGCTCGGGGTTACCTCAGCCAGCGATCCCCACAGGCCTGTGAGCGCATCGCGTCAGAGCCTGGCCGTTCACCCGCTGGCCGCCAATCGAGACACCTACTACCACTATGAAGGGGGCGACACCGCGGTCACTCTCTTCTCCAACGGAAGACGAATCCCGATTGCACGCGTTCGTGTGACGCCGCGCGCCGACGCGCCCGGCGACGCAATCCTGTTTTTCGGCGACATGTATCTCGATGCCGATTGGAAGCAGATAGCGCGAATGCGCGGGCGTCTCGTCGAGGTCCGCAACGGAAGAGTCACCATCAAGGCGGGGAGCAGAATTCCTGGAGTGAGCGGGGCGTCCTTCGTCGAGCTGGTCAACGTCGAGGTCGATGGCCAATACTGGCTCCCTGCTTTTCAGCGCACCGAGATCCAGGCGCGCATCGCGACATTCGGCGACTTCAGAACGATTTTGCGGATCGTCTCGCGTTTCAACGACTACCGCCCGAACGATTCATCGTGGACGGGGCCCGAAGCGCCGAGCGGTGTTCGGCACAATCTCACGTTCGCTTCTGCGGCCAGTCAGGGACGCTTCAAGGCGTGGGAGAGGCCAATCGGTGCGGCGAGCACCGACGTGTACTACAGCGAGTTTGACGATCTCGCTCCCGCAGCATGGCGCACCGTTGAAAACGCGGGCGGAATTCGCTTTCGACCGCGCACACTCGGTGAGGTGTTTCGCTTCAACCGCATCGAGGGACTCTTCACTGGCGTCGCCGTCGAAAGCGACCTGCGAGGCGGCGCATCAAGAGTCTCGGCACGCGGTTCGGCCGGTTGGGCGTGGGCGGAAGGGACAGCGCGCGGAATGCTCGGACTCGAGCAGCGGCGTGGCCGGACCACCACCGGACTGCGCGTCGAACGGTCGCTCGCGCATACCAACGATTTCCAGCTGCCATTCTCCTGGGGCGCCACGCTGTCCGCGCTGCTGGGAAGCAGCGACGACTTCGACTACCTGGACCGCGTCAGCGCTACGGCTTTCGTCAGTCGCACGCTCGGCGCCAGGCAGCGCTCGCTGATTCGAGTCGAGTCCGGACCCGGACGCGATCGTGCCGTGCATCAGAACATCGCACGCGGAATATTCGTCGGACCGGGCGACGGCTTTCGAGCGAATCGCGGGATTCGCGGGGGAAATTATTTCAGGACAGTGACGGTGCTTGAGCTCAATCCGGAAATCAGTGGGCTGTTCGTAGACCGCGGGGTTGGGGCAAGAATTCACTATGAGCGAGCTGACGGCGGCTTACGCTGGCAGCGGCTGGAGGTGCGCACCGCAGTTCGGCGCGAGATCGGACCTTTTCAGCTTTACGCGCGGGGGGACGCGGGTACCCTACTGAGCGCTCCGGTACCGCAGGCACTTTTCGAGATCGGCAGCGGTGAAGGACTGAGTGCGTATCGGTACAAGGAGTTTGGTGGCGATCGTGCGGCGCTTGGCAGAGCAGTCGCTGGCTACACGTTCCCATTCCTGCGTGCGCCGATTCGGCTGCCAAGTCGTCTCATCGTGCCAGGAGTCGCGCCGGGCGTCGCTGCCGGGATCCACGCCGGCTGGGCCGAGGCGTCGAGTCCTGCGGCGGAGCTTGCTTTGAGCGAGCTAGGCACTACCACAGATCCAGTGACCGGAGTGACGGTTCCCATCTCGCGTCCCACCAACGGCATCCGCGCTTCGGCTGAGTTTCTCGTCACTTTTTTCAACGGGGCGTTGGCGCTGGGGGTAACTCGACAAATCGACACGCGGGGACCGTGGAAGTTCACGTGGCGGATGGGTCAGGGATTCTAGCATTCCAACGTGGCACCCAATTTGTACAAATATGGGCGACTCTCTAAGGAAAAACTCATGATTCAGAATAGATCACTGCGCGCGTTCAGCACGCTGCTAATCGTTGGGGTGGGGCTCACCGCATGTGCAGGAATGAGCCAGAAGCAACGCGGAGCTGTTATTGGCGCCACCACTGGTGCCGCGGTTGGTGGCGTGATTGGAAACCAAACCGGCTCGACCGCCCGAGGTGCAATCATCGGGGCGGTCGTCGGCGGCGCCGCCGGCGCCATCATCGGGCACCAGATGGATCAGCAGGCGAAGGAGTTGGAGCAGAACGTCAATGGTGCAACCATCCAGCGAGTAGGCGAGGGCATCGCGGTGACGTTCGCCTCGGGAATTCTGTTCCCGTTCAACTCAACGGAAATCCTTCCCGCCGGAAAGACGAATCTCCAGGAACTCGCCAACAGCCTTCAGAAATATCCCAACTCGGACATACTGATTGTTGGGCACACGGACAGTGTCGGCACCGATTCCTACAATCTCGACCTGTCGCAGCGGAGAGCTCAGGCTGCCAGCGCCTATCTGCAGTCGGTCGGTGTGCCGGCGAACCGGCTACGCACTGTTGGTAGAGGCGAAGCTGAGCCCATTCAATCCAATGACACTGACGAAGGCCGAGCGCGAAACCGGCGCGTCGAGGTCGCCATCTACGCCAGCGAAGCGTACCGGAATCAGGTGAAGAGTGGGAGTCAATGAGACGCGTTGACGAGAAACCCCGCGACACAATTTGTGTCGCGGGGTTTTTTGCACGCGCCCGGAGAGACTCGAACTCCCAACCTTCTGATCCGTAGTCAGATGCTCTATCCAATTGAGCTACGGGCGCCCACACATCACTGCATCAACCCACGTATGGGCGGTACAAGACTCGAACTTGTGACCTCCACGATGTCAACGTGGCGCTCTAACCAACTGAGCTAACCGCCCCTCTGTCTGCCAGCCTCGCGCAAAACACGCAAACCCCGGCGAAGCTTCGCACCAGAGAGCGGGAAACGGGACTCGAACCCGCGACCCCAACCTTGGCAAGGTTGTGCTCTACCAACTGAGCTATTCCCGCGAACAAACACCCGTTCCAGGCCGCCACGTCTGCCATGGAGGTGAGGGGAATCGAACCCCTGACCTCTTGAATGCCATTCAAGCGCTCTCCCAACTGAGCTACACCCCCGGCATATCCCCTGAGAGTGTGACAACACCCGACAGGAACCGCGAAGGATATCCAAGGGTAGTATCGATGTCAAGAAATTCGCTCTGGCAAAAACGCCAACGGCCGGTATCTTGCAGCGCTTCTACTACCTGAATTTTTCGATTATTCAAAAGCGCTTTCGTTGTCGCTTTTTCAGGTTGTCGAAACAACACTAATCCGCTCGCATTGCTGGCCCCAAAAGGCTGCATTCGCATAGGCTTTCACAGCAGTACCAAGAGGTAAGCACCAATGGCAGAAGTAAAGCGTCGCCGGAAAACGGCCGTCGCGGGAATCGCTCCCAGCGAGCCCGAAAGGGACATTCTCGATCAGTACCTTTACGAGGTCAGCACTTATCCGCTGCTCAAAGGTACCGAGGAGATCGAGGTTGCCCGTCGGATTCGCGCGGGAGATCCAGATGCACTCCAGGAGCTCGTGCAGCGCAATCTGCGCTTCGTGATCTCGGTAGCGAAGAAGTATCAGAACCGCGGCATGCCTCTCATCGACCTGATCGGCGAAGGCAACGTCGGTCTGCTCACGGCTGCCCGGAAGTTCGATCCCGATCAGGGCGTGAAATTCATCTCGTACGCAGTGTGGTGGATTCGCCAGGCGATTCTGTCGTCGCTGGCCCGTCAGGGTCGGACGGTTCGCGTTCCCTTGAATCGGACTGCGGACTTGTCGCGTATCATCAAAGCGTCTGAGATCCTCAGACAGAAGATGCGCCGCGAGCCGACCCCCGAGGAGCTGTCGCAGCTCACCGGTCTGTCGGTCGATGTCGTGCAGTCGTTGGCCGCTTTGAACACGGGCGATGTCCGACTCGATGCTCCGATGGATCCGGAAGGCGATCGCTCGCTCATCGAGCGCTTCGTCGCCGACGAGATGCCCGATACCGAGGAGGAAGCAATGAACCGCTTCCTCAACGACGAGATCGAAACAGCTTTGTCGACGCTTCCCCCGCGGGATGCGAAAGTCCTCCGCCTATACTTCGGGCTCGAGGGTGGGCGGGAGCACACGCTCGAGGAGATTGGCTCGCTGCTCGGAGTCACTCGTGAGCGGGTGCGGCAGCTTCGTGACCGCGCGTTGAAGCGGCTGCGTGAAGGAGACGTTGGCCGCGCTCTGGGCAGTTTCGCGGCGTAAGCATCTAAGATCGGAAATGAAAGGGACGAGCCTTGGCTCGTCCCTTTTTGCATCCTAGACCTTTGCCTTGGACACGCGCAAGTTTGTGATGTGATAAAACTGATCGACGTCCACAAATCCTTCGGCTCCAAAAAGGTCCTCCAGGGCTTTTCCCTCGAGGTCAACGAGGGCGAGACGATGATCCTCATCGGTTTCTCGGGGGGCGGAAAGTCGGTCGCGATCAAGCACATCGTCGGCTTGCTGGATCCAGATCGGGGAACTGCCTGGGTCGATGGTAAAGAGGTTCCAAAGCTCAGGCGCGAGGAGCTGTATGAGCTCCGATCCAAGATTGGCTACGTCTTCCAGTTCGCCGCGCTCTTCGATTCTCTCTCGATCGGCGACAACGTAGCGATGGGCCTTCGCAAGGAAGGACGCCTTAGCGAGCCCGACATCAAGAAGCGTGTCGCCGAGGCTCTCGAGCTCGTCGATCTACCAGGGGTCGAGTCCAAATTCCCGGCCGAGCTCTCGGGCGGCATGCGCAAACGCGTTGGGATCGCGCGAGCAATCGCGCGGCAGCCCAAATACCTCCTTTACGACGAGCCGACTACCGGGCTCGACCCCGTGACCAGCGCGATCATCGACCAGCTTATGATCCGAATGCGAGAGAAGCTCGGTGTCACGAGCATCGTCGTTACTCACGACATGCGCAGTGCGTACACCGTTGGCTCGCGGATCGCGATGCTCTACCACGGCCGCGTTCAACAGGTCGGCACTGTCGAGGAGATTCAGAATACGACGGATCCGGTCGTCCGGCAGTTCATCGAAGGGGAGCCGGATCTGGACGAAATGCAAGTGGGAGTCTGAGGGTGACAGTCGCCGCGAACGGGTCCACATTGCCGTCACTGGTAGTTCACCTGGAGCGGGAACGTGCGCGTGCTCTCGTACGCGCCGCATTTCCCCGGCGGAAATGGAGGATCATCTCGACGCGCTCGGCGGCGGAGCTCGAGGAAGTATTCCGCAGGGTACTCGTCGACGCTGCCCTCGTGGATCTCGGCGCACCCGATGAAGACACCTGGAAGGCCGCAGCATTCGCCGCCGAATTCCCGAGCTCACCGTTTTTCGCGGTCATGCCGCTGCGGCCGTCCGATAGTCCTGCCGCCGCGCGCTGCGCGGCACTGGGATTCATCGACTTCATCGTCGATGGCATCGACGACAATGCGGCGCGAGAGCTCGTCGCACCCCACGCTTTTTCGGCGCGATTCCGCCAGGCCCTCGGCGAGCCGCCTCACGCCCTCGGACTAACGACTCAGCTCCAGCGCAGCGCCTGGGAAGTGATCGTCGCGCACTCGGGTCGGCCTGTGACAACGAAAGTTCTCGCAAACGCGGTCGGCCTGAGCCGGGAGCATCTGAGCCGCAACTTCGCCAAGCCGGGAGCGCCGAACCTGAAGCGCGTGATCGATCTCGTGCGCCTGATTGCGGCCGCGGAGCTCGCCAAGAATCCCGGCCACGACATTCGGGACATAGCTCGGATTCTGGACTTCGCGTCTTCGTCCCATCTGGCGGTGACGGCGCAGCGGATATTCGGGACAAGGCCGGCTTCGTTGGCGCGGCTACGGACGACTGATCTCATCGACAGGTTCGCGCAGGGGAGAACGCGGAGTAGGACCTAAAGTTTCGCAGTCCCAGACCCAACCAGATGTTGCCCCGGAAAGGAGCTTGTGATAAATTTCACAAGCTAGAATTCCCCTCCCGGAGGGGTGGTTTTTCGCCCCGTCAGACCAGGCTCGAGAGCACAGATAACATGGCAACTGAAACGATCCTTCGCCCCGGCGAAATCAAGGACATACTCCTCCGCGAAATCGAGGCGGCGGACCTCCACGAGCTGGATGTCGAGGAAGTCGGAACCGTCCTCGAGGTAAAGGACGGAATCGCCCGCATCTACGGGCTCCAGAAGGCGATGGCGGGCGAGATGCTCGAGGTCACCTCGTCCGAGACGGGTGAGAAGATCACCGCCTTGGCGCTAAACCTCGAGGAAGACAACATCGGCTCCGTCGTGCTTGGCGACTACCTCCAGCTCAAGGAAGGAGACGAAGTTCGCCGCACCTCGCGCGTGCTCGAAGTTCCGGTTGGACACGAGCTGGTTGGCAGAGTGGTGGACCCGCTCGGACGTCCGCTCGACGATGCAGGTCCCATCGACGCCAAGCACACCCGGAAGGTCGAATCCGAGGCGCCCGGAATCATCGTTCGCCAGCCGGTGAAGGAGCCACTTCAGACCGGTATCAAGGCGATCGATTCCATGATTCCGATCGGGCGCGGACAACGCGAGCTGATCATCGGCGATCGCGGAACGGGAAAGACTGCAATCGCTGTCGACACGATCATCAATCAGAAGGGCACTGGCGTCATCTGCGTCTACGTCGCGATCGGCCAGAAGAACTCGACCGTCGCCTCCGTCGTCGAGAAGCTGCGTCAGGCGGGCGCGATGGAGTACACCATCGTCGTTGTCGCCGGCGCGTCCGATCCAGCGCCGATGCAGTACATCGCTCCCTACTCCGGCTGCGCCATGGCCGAGTATTTCATGTACAACGAAGGACTGCCAACGCTGTGCGTATACGACGACCTGTCGAAGCAGGCCGCGGCGTATCGCCAGCTTTCGCTTGTCCTGCGCCGTCCGCCGGGTCGCGAAGCGTTTCCCGGCGACGTGTTCTATCTCCACTCGCGCCTGCTCGAGAGAGCGGCGAAGCTGAGTGAAGATGCGTCGATCGTCGACGAGAACATCAAGAAGCCGGGCGGTTCGCTGACCGCGCTGCCGATCATCGAGACCCAAGCCGGAGACGTTTCGGCGTACATCCCGACCAACGTGATCTCGATCACCGACGGTCAGATCTTCCTCGAAGCGGATCTTTTCTTCGCCGGCGTCCGACCGGCGGTTAACGTCGGGATTTCCGTCTCTCGCGTCGGTGGCTCGGCGCAGGTGAAGGCGATGCGCTCGGTCGCCGGAAGATTGCGCCTCGACCTCGCCCAGTACCGCGAGCTCGAAGCGTTCTCCTCGTTTGCGTCGGACCTCGACGCTGCGACGAAGAAACAGCTCGAGCGCGGCGCGCGCACCGTCGAAGTTCTCAAGCAGCCGCAGTACCACCCGATGGCGGTGGAACAGCAGGTCATGGTCATCTACGCCGTGACCAACGGCTTACTCGATCAGATTCCTGTGAACAGGCTCAAGGACTGGGAGCGGGGTTTTCTCGAATTCGTCGAGAAGCAGTTCCCGCAGGTGCCGCAGCGGATTCGGACCGAGAAGGTGCTCTCGAAGGAGAACGAAGCGGACATGAAGCGCGCTTTGGAGAGCTTCAACCAGCAATTCAACCCCCCGAAGAAGTAGAGAATGGCGAAGGGACGCGAGCTCAAGGGACGAATCAAATCCGTCGAGAACACGCGGAAGATCACGCGTACGATGGAGATGGTCGCAACCTCCAAAATGAAGCGCGCGCAGGACCGCGTCGTCGCCGCGCGTCCTTACGCCAACTCGCTCACCGAAGTCATTGCAAACCTCTACACTCCGGAGCTGGCTGAGCGCTTCCCCTTGATGCGCCAGCCGGCAGAGATAAAGAAGGCGGCGGTCATCCTGCTGACCAGCAATCGCGGGCTCGCTGGCGCCTTCAATGCCAATCTCCTAAAGGAAACACGTAATCTTCTCGCGCGTCTCACCGAGCAGAGTGTCGAGCCCGAGCTGCACGTAGTCGGGAAGAAGGGACTCGGCTACTTCCGTTACGTAGGTCGCGCGGTGGCGTCGAGCCGCACCGACATCACTGGCCAGCCGACTGTCGCAAATGCGGCCGAGCTCGTCGATGGCTTGATCGAAAGATTTGCTTCGGGCGAGATCGACGCTGTCTATGTCATCTACTCGAAATTCAACTCCGCGCTCTCCACACCGCCCACATCGCAGATGGTATTGCCGGTGACGCCGCCGGAGCGGAAGGGCCCTCAGCCCGACTACATTCTGATGCCGTCGGCTGAAGTGATTCTCACCCAGCTTCTCCCGTCGTACGTGCGCAACTCGGTCTACCGTGCGCTCGTCGAAAACGAAGCCGGATTCCAGAGCGCTCAGCGCACCGCGATGAAGAACGCCACCGACAACGCGGGCGAGATGATCAACGTTCTACGCCGCACATTCAACCGCGCCCGTCAGGCGCAGATCACGCAGGAGATCGCCGAGATCGTCGGTGGTGCCTCTGCGTTACAGGGGTAAATCATGGCTACTGCCGTTCGCACCGAAAGAAAGAAAGCGCCGAAAGCCGGGAAGAAGCCGATGAACATCGGCAAGGTCGTGCAGGTTATCGGTCCCGTCCTCGACGTTGTATTCGAGTCGGAGCACCTGCCGGAGTTGTACAACGCGCTTCGGATTCGCGGAAAGACTGATGCCGGCGTCGACATCGACGTCGTCGTCGAGGTGCAGCAGCACATCGGCCGCAACCAGGTGCGGGCAGTAGCGATGTCGTCGACCGACGCAGTGGTGCGTGGCATGGACGTGGAAGACACCGGCTCGCCGATCACGGTACCGGTCGGTGCAGCCGCGCTCGGCAGAATCCTCAACGTCATCGGAAATCCGGTCGACAACGGTCCGCCGATTCCGGATGATGTCGAGCGGTGGCCGATCCATCGCCCGGCACCCGACTTTGCCGACCTCGAGCCCAAGACTGAAGTATTCGAGACCGGCATCAAGGTCATCGACCTGGTCGCACCGTTCGTGAAGGGCGGAAAGATCGGACTCTTCGGCGGCGCCGGTGTCGGAAAGACTGTCATCATCATGGAGCTGATCAACAACGTGCAGAAGGGGCACGGCGGAAAGTCCGTGTTCTGCGGAGTCGGAGAGCGCACCCGCGAAGGCAACGATCTTTATCTCGAGATGAAGGAATCCGGCGTTCTTGCGTCGACCGCTCTCATCTACGGGCAGATGAACGAGCCGCCCGGAGCGCGCCTTCGCGTCGGGTTGAGCGGACTCACGGTGGCGGAGTATTTCCGCGACGTCGAGAACGCCGACGTGCTCGTCTTCATCGACAACATCTTCCGCTTCACCCAGGCAGGCTCCGAAGTCTCGGCGCTTCTGGGCCGTATGCCGAGCGCGGTGGGTTATCAGCCGACGCTGGCGACGGAAATGGGCGATCTGCAGGAGCGGATCACTTCAACGAAGAACGGATCCATCACGTCGGTGCAGGCGATCTACGTCCCCGCGGACGACATCACCGATCCGGCCCCTGCAACCGCGTTTGCGCACCTCGATGCGACTGTAGTATTGTCGCGCGCGATCACGGAGCTCGGGATCTATCCTGCCGTCGATCCGCTCGCGTCGTCGTCTCGAATTCTGGACGCGCAATTCATCGGCGAGCGCCATTACAAGGTAGCGACCGATGTCCAGCGGATCCTGCAGCGGTACAAGGAGCTGCAGGACATCATCGCGATTCTCGGCATGGACGAGCTATCCGAGGACGACAAGCTTGTCGTCGGCAGGGCGCGCAGAATTCAACGCTTCATGTCACAGCCGTTCGCGGTGGCGGAGCAGTTCACCGGCATCAAGGGTCAGTACGTGAAGCTCGAGGAGACGATCTCGTCGTTCGAGCGGTTGGTTGCGGGTGAGTTCGACCAATATCCCGAGCAGGCGTTCTTCATGCAGGGCGCGATCGACGGCGTGGTTGAGACGGCGCAGCGCATCTCGAACGCGTAAGAAATGCTCAAGGTATCAGTGATCTCGCCCGAAGCCGTGCTATTCGAGGGAGAAACCGACTCCGTCGTGGCGCCGGCCTACGACGGAGAGGTCGGTATTCTTACCGGCCACGCGCCGCTGATGGCCCTGCTCGGCGATGGCGAGCTTCGACTAGGAGGCGGATCAGGCCGGCGCTTCAAGGTGAGCGGCGGATTCATGCAGGTGTTGAACAACGCCGTGCGTGTCGTGACGGAGAAGGCGACGGTCGCTGGCGGTTAACCGCGTAGATCCAGCGCCTGCTCAGGGGAACGGGGTCCGAAAGTTATCGGACCCTTTTTTATCCCTTCGTGGCTTGCGAATTGCCCGCTCACAGGTCATAACACAACTCAGACACTCGATTATGGCCGATACTGCTCACCCACCGATACTCGTCGTCGACGATAACCCCGATAACGCACACATCATTCGTGATTATCTCGAGGCTCGCGGTTACCCCATCACCGTGGCCTACAACGGCGATGACGCGCTGAAGGCCTTCGAGGAGGTGAAGCCCGCGCTCGTCCTCCTTGACGTGATGATGCCGGGCCGCGATGGATGGCAGGTCTGCCGCGACATCAAGGGCCACCCGACCCTGGGACGAAACGTGCGTGTGGTGATGGTGACTGCGCTGGATGATTGGGTGAACAAGCGCCAGGCGCTGCAAACAGGGGCCGATGATTTCGTCGAGAAGCCATTCGAGCTCGCGAAGCTCGCGTCGACCGTCGAACGAAACATCAAGCTTCTCGTTCCTACCGCTACAAGCTGAGCGTGGATTACCATCAGCTCCTGCGCGACTCACTGACGCGCCTGCCAACAGTCGCTGCCACAATCGACAGCCTACGAAAAGCGGTCCAGGACCGCGGCGAGATCGTGGTGCTGTATTTCAACTTCGATCGCTACTCGAAAGTCGAGGAGATCTACGGCTGGGAAAAGCTCGATAGCGTTCTGGAAACTACCGGCGAAGCGATGCGCGAGTTTCTGGCCAAGAGCGCGCTCGCAACATCGAAGCTCATGGTCGCGTTTCCGAACGACGACGACTTCGTGTTCTTCCACGTGCCGCAGGAGGACACTCCCGCGGCGACCGAAGCCGAGATCACCGAGCTGACTGCAGGCCTCAAGGACAGGGTGTCGTCGGAGATAGAGCGGGTGCACGGCGAGGACATTGCCGCCCTGTTCGACATCTTCGTCGGACGCGCGCTCGTGATTTACAACCCGAAGCTCAGGCTCGAGCGGCAGATCTATCGCGGGATCCGGGAAGCGGCCAACGCCTCGAAGAGCCTCGAGCACCGCGAAGAAGCGAAGAAGCTGGGAGATCTGCGGGAGACGCTGCGCAACCGCGGCCTCTACATAGAGTACCATCCGATCGTCGTCACGGACACCGAAAAGATCTTCGGGTACGAGGCGCTGGCGCGCGGCACGATGCGCAGCATGCGGAGCCCCGAAGTGATGTTCGAGATCGCCGCACAGTCGGATTTGATCTGGGATCTGAGCCGGCTTTGCCGCGAGCGGGCGATCGAGGGGATGGGCAAGCTGCTGAAGGATGGCGAGCTGCTGTTCATGAACGTGGATCCGGCCGATTTCGCCGATCCCTCATTCGACGTGAAGACGCTCAACGTCAAGGACCCCACGCGCGTCGTGATCGAGATCACCGAGCGAACGGCGATCAAGGACTACCCGAAGTTTCGTGGACGCCTGAAAGAGTTCCGCGATGAGGGCTTCCGCTTCGCCGTGGACGACGCCGGCAGTGGTTACGCCGGCCTTGGCTCGATCGCGAACCTGGAGCCGGACTTCATCAAGCTGGATATGTCGCTCATCAACTGCATTGACCAGAACTTCATCAAGCAGAATCTGGTCGAGACGATGGTCCGCTTCGCGAACGAGCACGGCGCGATGGTCATCGCCGAAGGCGTCGAGCGCAAGGAAGAATACGACATGGTGAAGTCGCTCGGCGTCCATCTCGTGCAGGGGTTCTTCGTGCACAAGCCGAGCACGAGCGCAGTCAGCTTTCGACCGCCGGTGCTCCCGGCGCCGGCAATCACCGCCGAGGAAGCAAAGCGTTAACGAGGGCGAACGAACGCTCGGCCGCGCCCAGGCCCCCCTTAACCATCCCGCGTGCGGCAGCGCCGGCCGCATCTCGCGCCGGGACGGAGCCGAGCCAATCGGCCAGTCGGATTGAAAGATCCGCCGCCGCCGTGACGACTGCGCCGCCACCCGCTTCGATCAGCCTGGCGGCGTCACGACTTTTGTCGTTGTGCGTCCCGAACAACACCGGAGCTCCGAACGCGGCGGGCTCCAATACTGAATGCAGCCCCGCCGACTGGAAGCCGCCGCCGACGTAGGCGACATCGGCCAATGCATACAAGTCGCCAAGAACGCCGTAGCGATCGACGAGAATGACATCCGCATCCGAAGCAGCGGCCGCATCGACGCGCGCGAGCCTGAGAGCGCAGGCGCGAGCCCAGCCCTCAATCGAGCGGAGATGCGAATCACTCGTTTCATGCGGGGCGATGACCATGCGCGCATCGGGAATCTTGTCGCGGATCCTGGTCCAGGCTGGGAGCAGATGCTCTTCGTCCGTCGGCCACGTTGACCCGGCAACGAGTGTCGGACGCGCGGAGCGCAGGGACTGCACGAGTGAAGGCGTAGGCCGCTGCGCACGCGACCATACCTGATCGTACCGAGTGTCACCGGTCACGCTTATTCTGTCGCCTCGAACACCCTGCTCTCGCAGGCGCTCGCCGTCTTTCTCGTCAATGGCTCCTACGCGCTCGATCGAGCGATAGGCGTCGCCGAGCGCCGCGCGCCCGAGGAAGCCGCGCCTGCCGGAGGACTCCGGAAGCGTGGCGCTGATCACTCCCACCGGAACCCGCGCCGCGGCAGCCCGCTCGGTGAGCGCGGGCCAGATATCGAGCTTACTGAAGACGAGGGCGCCCGGCCGCAGCGCCGAGATTATTGCGTCGGCATTGTCGTCGGTGTCGAAGGGCAGAAAATCGACGAAATCGACGGCCAGCGAGCCGGCAAATCGCTCGGCGCTCGGAGAGTAGAACGTGTACGCGATCTGCACGTCGGGACGTCGCGATCGAACGTGCTCGATGACGGGCAACGCCTGCAGGCCTTCACCGACCGAAGGCGCGTGGAACCAGACGAGTGGTCGGGATGCATCGCGCGAGCTGGCGCCCCACCGCGCGTACCGTTCCAGGATGCCTCGCCGCGCGCTCAGGCCACGGCGGAACTTCGAGTTACCGGCCGGCACAGCCCGCACGAGTCCGTGCGCAACGACGCCCGCGAGAGCATAGGGAATTCGCAGCAGCGAATTCACGGCAGCGACTTCAGAGGAGGCGTTGTTCTGGAAGCTACGGCGTCAGCTTCTTGCTCTTCGCGAGCGCGGAATCAATCGCGCTGCGCAGAACCTCAATCGGCTGCGCACCCTGGACAATCCTGTCGCCGATTATGAAGCTGGGCGTCGAAGCTGCGCCCGCCGCCTGGGCTCTGTCGTGGTCAGCCTGGATCCAGGGCTTCATCTTTCCGGATTCAACGCACTGCTTCCAGCGCGCGACATCGACACGCGTGGCGCGAGCGAGCGAATCGAAGACCGAAGCAGGGGATGGTAAGGCCTCCCATTTAGCCTGGCTCGCGAAAAGCGCGTCGTGCATCTCCCAGAACTTTCCCTGGGCGCCGGCGCACATTGCGGCTTCTGCCGCGGGCCAGGCGTGAGCGTGCTGTGCGAGCGGAAAGTTGATGTACGCCAGCCGCACCTTGCCCGTGCGGACGAATTCGTCGCGCAGCTTCCGATACGTCTGTTCGTGCCATTGCCTGCAGAACGGACATTGAAAATCACTTACCTCGATCACCCAGACGGGCGCCGTCGGACTCCCCTGGATCCGCGCGAGGTCAGCCTTCACGCCGTCAGGATCCGGTGCGGTAGCTGCGGCAGCAACGGAGATGGTGTCTGTACGAGTGGTCGTACCGCTCGCGTTTTGTTTCGCGCCGTTTGTTGGAGCGCAGGCCAGAAAGAGCGCGAGGATGCCAAGCGTACTGACGCGGTTGACTTGAGAGGGAATCATCTGCTAAATAGACCTCCTGCCAAACCATGAAATCAAGGGAGAGTAGATTTTTACCTCGGTGCTGATGGGCTTTCACTCGACGGCGGCACTGATCGCCGTTCTGCGTGCAGCGTCGCTCTTCTTCCTTCAAGGCTTCCAGATTCCGGCCCCAATGGGGCTCGTCAACGACTTCGCGGATGTAATCAAGCCTGACGCCGCGGAGCGCATGGAGCGCATCGCCGAGGATGTGCGCACCAAGTCGAGAGGCGAGATCGCCATCGTCACCCTCCCGGATATCGGCACGCGCGACGTCCAGGAGATTGCTCTCCAGATCGGACGCCAGTGGAAAGTGGGCAAGATCGGAGACCCCGGCGACCCGACGCGGAACGCCGGCGCGGTCATCCTTCTCGTGCCCAAGGAGACGAGCAGGGACGGCCGCGGGCACTGTTTCATCGCTACGGGCCGCGGCGCCGAAGGTTTCATCACGGACGCCGACGCGGGAGACATCTGTCGCGAGGCGACGCCGGCTTTCAGGGCGAGGGACTACAGCACAGGGCTCGAGCTGGTCACGCTGAGAACCGCCGAGAGGTTCGCCAAGGAGTTCAACTTCGAGCTGGACACCACTCTCGCTGCACCATCGATGGAGCAGCCTGCCTACGAATCTCCGTCGCGTAGCAGTCGGGGAATTCCTCCCTTTGTCTACTTCATCATCTTCCTGGTGGTGTTGTCTCTCCTGAGCGGTCGACGGCGGCGAGGCAGAAGGGGCTGTGGAGGCTGCATCCCGATTTTCATTCCGACCGGAGGATTCGGAGGGTTCGGTGGCGGAGGCCGAAGTGGCTGGGGTGGGGGTGGGGGTGGTTGGGGTGGAGGTGGTGGCGGCGGAGGCTTCGGCGGATTCGGAGGCGGCGGTGGATTCGGCGGCGGCGGTGGCGGGTCGAGCTGGTGACCCAAAATGGAGACTTGGAGCGATGATGAAACTTGAGGAACTGGTAAGTCAGCTTGAGCTCGCGTACGGCGACGGACTGCGGTCAGTGGTGCTCTTCGGCTCCGCCGTCGCCGGCGAGCATAACCCCAAGAAATCAGACTACAACGTCCTCGTGATCGTCAACGCGCTTCCGTTGGAGAAGCTCCGCGCGGTTGCGGCTGTATCGAAGGCGTGGGCGGAGGGTGGGAATCCGCCGCCCCTCACTTTTACAGACAGCGAGTGGCGGTCATCGGCCGACATCTTCCCAATGGAGTACGCGGACATCCTGGAGCGTCATCGCGTGCTGTTTGGGACGCCTCCGTTCGACGGGATCCGCGTCGCGCCGACAGATCTGCGGCTCGAGGTCGAGCAGCAGACGATGGGCAAGCTGCTGCAGCTGCGTCAGGCGACGATGGGAGCCGGCGGCGACGATCGGCTGCAACTCGAAGTTCTGGAGAAGAGTCTTAGCACGCTGATGGTGATCTTTCGCGGCATCTCGCGCCTGCACGGGCAAGTGCCATCGCAGGACTACGAGGAGCTCACGCGGCAACTGGCGGCACGGGCGGGTTTTTCGCCGGATCCGTTCGTCAGGGTGATTCGTCACGTGCGCGGCGTGGAGAAGATTCCACGCGAGCGGGCGGCGAGGATACTGGAAAGCTATCTGGGCGCGATGGAGAGGCTGGTGGCTTATCTGGACGAGTTTCGAGGATAGATTACTGTGTGCTTTGGACGGACAACGTGTCGTCAATCATCATCTGAGGATCCAGCAAAATGAAGCTACGCACGGGGCTATGGCTTTCCCCACTGGTTCTGGCTTTGGGAGGTTGCGGATACAACCGCATACAGCAGTACGACGAGAACGCGCAGCAGGCTAAGCAGCAGATCTCGGTACAGCTGCAGCGGCGCGCCGATCTCGTGCCGAACCTCGTCAACACAGTGAAGGGTTACGCGCAGCACGAAGAAGCCGTGTTCACACAGGTGGCCGCGGCGCGTGGCGCCCTCAGTGGAGCGATTCAGGGTGGGGATCCGGCGCAGATGGCAGCTGCCAACGCACAGCTCACCGGTGCATTGGGCCGGCTCATCGCGGTGGCGGAAGCCTACCCACAGCTCAAGGCCGATCAGACTTTCCTTCGACTCCAGGATGAACTCGCCGGGACCGAGAATCGGATCGCGACGGCGCGCAACGACTACAATCAGGCGGTGCAGGCGTACAACACCTACATCCGCACGTTCCCTCAGGCCATCACGGCGAAGGTGACGGGCGCGAAGCCGCGCACGTATTACGAAGCGGCGCCCGGTTCGGAGACGGCACCGACCGTGGATTTCGGGACGAGATCGGCACCGGCGGCGACTCCGGCCGCGGCTCCGAAAACCCCGTAGGGCTTCTATAGGGTTGAGCCAGGTCTGGATAGAAAAACGCCGGCTCTCGCCGGCGTTTTTGCATCTAGGGAAAAAGAAAAAAACACGCACCCACCGTGCCAGATAGGACGCTTCGCCCTTGACACCCCGTGACGCAGGGCATAAATAAGGTTAACTTAGAATAATCTGCAGGGTCCCCACTACTCTGCCAGGTCCGCTGCGCCTGTGCCGCGGGCCGCACCCAACTTACGCTGGAGACAGGCATGAAAAGTATTCGGTTTTCGTTGTATGTACTACTTCTGCTAACGCTCGTTGGCGGGATCGCTTCGGCCCAGACGCGCCGGATAAGCGGTCGAGTGACCACCGAAGGTGGAACGCCTCTCGGTGCAGCAAGCGTAAGCGTCGTTGGAACCGCGCTCGGTGGATATACGGACGAAGACGGGCGCTTCACGATTCCCGCTCCGGACGGTCCCGTGACGCTCCGCGTCCGACGAATCGGATATCAGCAGAAGACCATACCGGTCGACGCCAGCTCGAACGAGCTTGCCGTGACACTTGCGCAAGACGTACTGCAGCTCGAGCAGCAAGTGATCACCGGTACGGTTACCTCCGTCTCCAGCCGCAATGCCGCAAACGCGGTGGCTGTTGTGAGCGGTGAGCAGCTGAA
>Ga0184619_10000195_pt1 | contig 20301 bp, 19 predicted proteins | sample PLM0_60_b1_FD_133146 | JGI IMG/M metagenome (GOLD analysis project Ga0184619, IMG submission 133146) | Groundwater sediment microbial communities from an aquifer in East River, Colorado, USA - PLM0_60_b1 | ecosystem: Environmental > Terrestrial > Soil > Riparian zone | place: USA: East River...
CGGCGCGCCGCCGGTGCCCGAGCTGGCGAAATTGAGCTTGCCGGGATTTGCACGGGCGTAGGCGATCAGCTCCTTCACGCTGCTCACCGGCACCGACGGATGCACCGCGAGCACGTGCGGCGAATACGACACCATCACGATCGGCGAGAAATCCTTGGCCGGGTCGAAAGGCATGTTGGTATACACGCTCGGGTTGATCGACAGCGCGCCGACGTCCGAGAGCAGCAGGGTGGTGCCGTCGGGTGCCGACTTGGCGACGAAGTCCGCGCCGACGTTGCCGTTGGCGCCGGTGCGGTTCTCCACGATGACCGGCTGGCCCCAGGCCGTGGTGATGTGCGGGCCGATCGCGCGCGCGAGGATGTCCGAGGTGCCGCCCGCAGCGAAGGGGACGACGATGCGGATCGGCTTGTTCGGGTACGGCTGGCCTCCCGCCGGCAGAGCGGGCAGGCTCGCGGCGAGAACTGCGGTGAAGGCTGCGGCAACGCGTTTCATGGGTGTCCTCCGGGGGCGAAGTGGGGATTGTAGTCGACCTGGCTTAAAGACAGTCCCAACTCAACGTCCGCGCCTGGCCCTGCTGATGATCTCCTCGCGCACGTCGGTAATTTCACGGGCGCGCGACGCGGTTGCGCCATCGCAATGCTCTGTTCGCGGACAATGCGTGCTGCGTGGACAAATGATCCGTGCGGGACTCGATAACGCATCTTCGACCCAGGCAATGTTCAGCACCTTGGCCGCTCCCTTGATCGCCTCGACGCCGGCTTTGGGAATTCTTGCTTCCCCGTGATGATGCAAGCATTCATCGGTGATGCCCGCGACGATATTTTCCGCATCGACGCCGTGCGAATGCAGCGCCGGCGCGAGATCGATCCCCACCGACAACACATGGGGATTGCCCGCCATGTCGTCGGTGCGCCGCGAGTGACAGCAATAGAGCAGCGATTGATCGCCGTCGCGCAACACGGAAATCTGCGAGCCGCGGTCGGCGCCGCGGTTCTCGCTGAGCATGCGAAAAACGGCCCAGTTCGGACACGGGTCGGTGACCTGCGCCATGTTGCCCCAGGGCAGCGGGATTCCGTTGCCGCGATACACCGCGCGCAAATATCCGGGCGGGTAGGCGTCGAAGAAATGCCAGTAGGGATACGGCGATACCTTGGTCATGCGCCGCATGACCACAGCCGGCGTCAGGTCGATCTTTTCCCCGGCTTCAACCCGGTATGACTCGCGCGTCAGAAAGCGCCGGAAGGGAACCTTGGGACACAGCAGTGCGCCGGCAAAGAAACTGCACTCGAAATCGCGCCAAGCGTGCAGCACGTCGCGCGCGCTCATGCCGGCGGCGAATTCCGCGCCGCCTTCAGGGCTCCCGCCCATTTCCCCGCCGGTGGCATGCGCGGACTTGAGTCCGTCGCCTTCGTGCAGCACCTTGTGACCCAAGTGCGACGCGAGGTCGAACTTGAGACGCGCCGGGTCGGCTTGCAACTCGCGATTCAAATAGACGGTGCGCGGCGATTCGAAAAACGAGCGCACCATGCTGCGCAGTTCACGATCCTTGTCGCGCGCGAGCACCGGCTTGCGCTCGAACCAGCGTACGCTCAGGCCGTAGTGCTTGCAGAGGCGCATCAGGTCGTCGGCGCCGAGCGGAAACCTGCGCTCGCCGACACTTTCCGCCGATCGCTCGAGATCGGGAAAGTCATTGCGCGACATCTCTTGATGCGAGCGAATCAGCAGATGCGCGAACTGCCGGCCGGTGGTGCCGGTCTGCGCCAACAACTCCGGGATCGCCGCTTGCAGCAGGTCCTTCGAAAACAGGAACGCAGGCTCGAGCGGCACCCCCGCCGCGCCGCCGGCCCGCTGCTTGATTGCACTAGTTTCTATTTCCGGATTGCCGTCGAGAAACCAGCGCGGTTCGCGTTGAAACAAGGACGACAGCAAGCCGAGCACGTCTTCCGACGGAACCCGCTTGCCGCTCTCGATCATGGAGAGGTAGGAGACCGAGGGCGCGCTCTGCGAATCCAGTTGGATGCAGCGCGCCGACAACTCCTCCAGTGTGAGGCCGTTGCGTTTGCGCAAGGCGCGCAACTTGGTGCCGAGGAAGTGACTCTGGCGAGTGTGTTGGGTCACGGAAGCGTGTCAAATTAACAGTGTGAAATTTCCATAGTCAAATTTGCCGCCTTCTGGGCCTATCATGCCCCGCATGAGCGCAGATGTACAGCCGTGCCTGAGCGGAGGGCTCGAATCGTGAAAGCGAAGGTCCTCATTCTGGGGGCCTCCTACGGCTCCTTGTTCGGCACCAAGTTATTGATGGCGGGGAACCGGGTTTCGCTGGTCTGCACCCGGCCCACCGCCTGCCTGATCAACCGTGAGGGGACTCGGGTGCGTTTCCCGATCCGGGGCCGGGAAGCGCTCGTCGAGATCGCGTCGAAGGACCTTCCGGGCGATCTTTCCGCGAGTGCGCCCGACGAGGTCGACCCCGGTGCATACGACCTAGTCGTGCTCGGGATGCAGGAGGCCCAGTACGGCTCACGAGGAGTTCGGGAGTTGATGGTCCGTGTCGCCCGGGAGCGCAAACCCTGCCTCGCGATCATGAACATGCCGCCTTTGCCCTACCTCAAACGCATTCCCGGGCTCGCGACGGAATCTCTGGAGGCTTGCTATGCGGATCCCGCCGTCTGGGAGGAATTCGAACCCGGGTTGGTGACACTCGCGAGTCCCGATCCCCAGGCATTTCGCCCGCCGGATCAGCCGAAGAACGTTCTTCAGGTGGGCTTGCCGACCAATTTCAAGGCGGCGCGCTTTGAAGCCGAGGAGCCGACCGCGCTGCTACGGAATTTCGAGGCCGACATCGAGGCAGTCCGGTTCCGCCTCGGCGACGACGCCATCGAAATTCCGGTGAAGCTCAAGGTGCACGATTCCGTTTTCGTTCCGCTCGCCAAGTGGCCGATGCTGATCGCCGGCAACTACCGCTGCATCCGGCCGAACGACATGATTCCCATCAAGGAGGCGGTGCACGGGAACGTAGCCAAGTCGCGGGAGATCTACGACTGGGTCTCGAGACTCTGCACCGAGCTGGGCGCCGAGTCTGCCGACCTGGTTCCTTTTGAGAAGTACGCCAAGGCCGCCGAGACCCTGGGCAAACCCTCTTCCGCGGCGCGCGCGCTTTTCGGCGGCGCCGAGCACATCGAGCGGGTCGACAGCCTGGTCCGGCGGATCGCCCGCCAGCTGGGACTCCAGTCCGACACGCTGCACGAGATCGTCGCGCTGGTGGACGAGCGTCTGGGAAGAAACCGCGCGAGGCGCAGCCAGTCGCGGAGCTTCGGAGCTTTGGCGAGCGTCGAGTAAGAGTTAAGCGCCGAATTCGACTTACCGCGCCTTCGCCTTGAGAGCCGCGAGCTCGGCCTCGCTGCGCAAGGTCATGACTCCCATCTGGCTGGTGCGGTAGACCGGCACCACCACCGATATCCTGTCGCCGCGCTCGTGCAGCGCGATGTGGCGGATCTCCGTGCCGCGCACCGGCAGATCGAAGACGGTCCACGCGGAGGTAGCAGGGTCGAGCCTGACGATGCGGTCCGCGGTCCACAGGTTGCCCCACACATGGTGCCTGCTGTCGACCGCGATGTGATACGCCTGCATCGCGGGATCCGGGAGCGGGACGATCGTCGTCTCGAGGGTCTTGGTGTTGATCTTCGCCCACGACGACCCGTACGAATTGCCCACCCACAAGAGATCGGCGTTCTTGTCGGTGCCCATGCGGCGCGGGCCCTGCGACCACGGCAGGGGAGCGTTGAAGCCGAGGTCGCTGACCGTCTCGTAGAAGGCGCGGTCTGCGCCGAACAGGCGATCGACCTTGACGTCGGGCATCTTGATTTCCGTCGCCTTGCCGGTGGCGACGTCGCCCTTGTAGACGGTGTCCATCGCCATCTGCGCCCACCAGCCGTTGCCGTCGCGATCGCCGGCCGCGCCGTAGGTTGCGCCCGAGCCTCGCGGATTTTTCTCGGGAATGCCCGACTTGAATTCGGTGAACTTCTCGGCCACCGGATCGAAGCGCACGGCGCCGCTCGGCGTGGACGCCCAGATCATGCCCTTGCCGTCCACGTCTATGGTGACTGCGCCGCCCACCGGAGCCATGCTTTCCGGCGTCTGGTAGATCGTGATCTTCTCGGTGGCGGTGTCGAGCTTGCCGAGCGCGCGGCGGCCCGGGTTGATGTCGAACCAGAGGTTGCCCGCGCGGTCGCGCGCAAGCCCGTGCGCGGTGGCGGCGAGGCCCTTGGCCCCATCGGCCTTCAGGTACTTGACCGCGCCCGTCACGGGATCGACCTTGCCGATCGTCACGCCGCGGTTGGGATTGTTGCTGGTGAAGTAGATCGTGCCATCGAGGCCGAGCGCGCCGTCGTGCGGCACCTGGCCCATTTTCGAAGTCGTGCCGAGCGACCAGTCGGTGCCGTCGTTCGGGTTGTACCGCGTGCCGATGCCCGCGTCGGGATTGAGCGGCAGGTCGTAGAGCGTCCACACGGCGCGCGCCGCCTCGCCCGTAGGCCGCGCACGCGAGCCCACCTTCATCGACGATTCGCCCGGACCGCGCGCGCGCGAGAGGTAGGCGGAGAGCTCCTTCTGGTGGCGCTCCATGATCTGGTTGGATTTCGCATTCGGCCCCGGATAGACGCCGGTGACCGGCACGACTTTCATCAGGTCGATGATCTTGCTCCAGCCGGCCTCGTCGAAGCGGAACTGCAGCGTGTAGCTCGTCGAGTGGCAGCCGGTGCAGTTGTTCATGAAGATCTTCTTCATGCGCGCGTCGTCGGGCGTCGCCTCCGGCAATGCCGCGACCATCATCTCGCCGGGCAGCTGGCGGAAGCGCCCCTCGGGGTCGGTCATCTCCTGCAGCGTGAAATCCGCTCGCCGCGTCGCGCCGAGGTCGACGGCGCTCTTGTTCGTCTCGAAGCCGAGCGCCTGAGCCCACACGCGGTACTTGCCCGCGGGCAGGGGCGGGAACACGTAAGCGCCGGCGGCGTCCGTATAGACGCTGGTGGTGATGGTCGAGCCTTCCAGCTTGGCCGAGACCGTGACGCCTTCCAGCTTCTGGCCGGATCGTGCCGTGACCGCGCCGTTCAGCAGCTGATCGGCGGCATGGGTTGCGGTCGCCGCGAGCAGGGACGTTGCGCATGCGAGGAGTAAGGACTGGGCTTTGCTCATCGGGGTCTCCTTATTTCTGCGGTTCGTTCGCCGGCACGGGAACGGTTCTCACATAAGCGATGATCGCATCGATCTCAGCCGGCTTGAGGTAATACTTGAACGCGGGCATGCGGTCGGTGCCGTTGACGATGAAGGCGCGCATGACCTCGTCGTTCCCGCCGGCCGCGGCCTTGTTCAGCACCGGCCCGTAGGTTTTCACCCCGAGCGACGGTTGCAGGTGGCAGATGCCGCACGACTGCGCGAACACCTGGCGGCCGAGGAGCTGCGTTTCGTTGAGATTGCTTTGTTGCCCATGAGCGGCTGGCGCGGCAGCGGCGAGCCCAAAGAGCAGTGTCGAGACTCTGTGTTTCATTCCTTCCCCCCGCGGTGTTTCGTATTCTGCCGGCAACTATCCCACCGGCGGCGAAGAATTTCAACCGGGGGTTCCGGCCGCCGCGTCAGGCGGGCTCTAGGCCGTGCTTCCTGATGACCGCTGCGGCCGCCGGCGCGGTGATGAATTTGAGGAGCGCCCTGGCCGCGTCCGCCTGCTTCGCGCCGGCGTGGATTCCGGCTGAGAACATCGTCATGCGCTGGAGCTCGCCCGGAAGCGGGCCGACGTAATCGATTCCGGGGAAATGCACCAGCTCGCTGATCTGCTGGAAGCCGATTTCGGTCTCGCCGCTCGCGATCAGGGTGCCGACGAACACGCCCGACGGGGTCTGCTTGAGCTTGCCCTTGACCTCGCCGGCGATGCCCAGTTTCTCGAACACGCCGAGCATGTAGACGCCGCTCGGTCCGGTGGAGTAGCCGATCGATCTCGCCGCGAGCAGCGTCTTCCTCAATGCGCCGGCCGTGCCGATGTCGGGCTTCGCCGCGCCCTTGCGCACCGCGACCCCGGTGCCGGATTTCGCGAAATCGACGCGGCTGCCGGCGGCCGCCTTGCCGAGGCCGATCTGCTCGTCGATCGCCGGACCCGCCATGATAATGAGGTCGTAGACCTCGCCGTCCGCGAGACGCTTCTGGACGTTGACCGTGCCCGTGAAAGCCGTCGTGACCTTGTGCCCTGTCGCCTTCTCGAATTGCGCCACCAGCTCGAGATAGGCCTCCTGGGTGGCCTGCGTGGACAGCACCTTGATTTCTGCGGCCTCAGCCATGCCTGAGAGCAGCAACGCGCCCCCCGCTGCGATGATAGCTGCGGTTTTCATGAGGGTCCTCCCGTGACAATTTTTGCGCTCCGCGGGAAACGAACTTACCCTGCGAAGCTTGCTCGCGCAAGGGGCGGGCAGCCTGCTGCCCGCGCGCGAACTGCTCGGCGACATGCTGATGGAGCTCGCGCGCCCGGCCGAAGCGCTGAAGGAATACGAGGCGTCGCAGCGACGCGAGCCGAACCGCTATCGCGGCCTGTACGGCGCGGGCCTGGCGGCGGCGAACGCGGGCGATTCGGCGAAAGCAAAGCAGTATTTTGCGCGGCTCGTGGAGATGGCCGGCAAGGGCGAGCCGCGTGCGGACGTCGCGAAGGCGCGCGCGTATCTCGCGAGCAACTGAAAGCGCGGCGAACAGCAGCGACAAGGGGTCGCCGAAGAACTACTGATTGCGCACGCCGAATCGAAGCACTGCGTGATGGCCATGCGCGCCTTGCGCACGGAGTGCGCGGAAGTGTATCGTTAGCCGCGCCGTGCTCCGGAGCGGGTTCGCTCCGGAAATCTGCCTTTGGGAGATGGGATGGCTAACGACCCTCGCAATCTGCAAAACCAGGCCGGCCGGGGCGCGCCGGGCAGCGGCGCACGCGACGAGAAAAAGCCTGCGCCTGCATCGCCCTCCGCCCCGAGCGCGCCCGCGCCGGACTTTCTCGCGGGCCTCGATGCCTTTTCGCGCAAGATCGATGAAGAACAAAGAGCGCACGAGCGCGCGGAGGCGGAGCGGCGCCGCAGGGAGGAAGAAGAAGCCCGCCGGAGAGCGGAGGCCGAGCGCGTGCGTCAGGCGCAAGTGCAGGCGCAGCGCAGGCCCGAAGCCGAGAAACAGGGCGAAGGGCGCCGCTTCGCTGCGCTCGAGATGCTGCGCAAGCAGGCGGCGAGCCGCCCCGCCGGCGAAGACACCGCATCGCGCCGCGCCGCGGCTAAGGCGCTCATCCACAAGAACCTGCTCTCGGCCATGCATTACCTGGCCGAATTCGCAAAGGAGCTCAACGGGGTGCTCCCCACCACCGAGCGCCCCTACGGGTTCATCCATCTCCAGCAGGCCTCGCCGATGGTGCTTTCGAGCGCCTTTGCAGACTACCGCCTGCGCAAGGTCGACGGCGACGAAGTGTGCGACCAGGTCTTCCTCACTTACCTCGCCCGGTACGCGCAGCCTGCGGCGGTGGACGTGGCGGGTCCGGATATCGAATACTGCCGCCGCTACTTCGCCTTGTCGCGTGTCCCGTTCGAATTCAGCGCCCTGAAGAAGAACGATTTCGGCCAGGCGGTGAGCGGCAGGTTCTCGCTGTCCGCCGCGATCCCCTGCGAGGTCCACATCCGCGCCGACTACGACGCGCCCGCCGTCCTGATCGAGCTGCTCAACGTCGGGTCGATCGGCGCGGGGCGCTGCAGCCTGGCGCCGGAGGCGTTCAACGAGCGCTTCGCGGACGAGATCGCGAAGCACGCTCTCGGCTCCCAGAACGAGTTCGCGAAATTCGTGAGCCGCTGACGCCGGCCGCGGCCAGCAGCACTTCGGCCGCATCGCGCGCGGAGCGCGCGAGCGCGGGATCGCGGCGCACCAGGCCGGCGGCGAGCGCGCCTTCGAAAAGGATCTGGAGCTGGGTGGCGAGGGCGTCGGGGTTCCTCGCGGCCAGGCGCTCGAGCAGGGCGCGGTACCAGAGGCGGCGCTGCTCCTTGAACTGCACCGCGATCCTGCCGGCGGAGTGCCTGGGGTCGCAGAGCTCGGTGACGGCGTTGACGTAGGGGCAGCCGCGGAAACTGCCGTCGGCGATCAGGCGCTCCAGCCGGTCGAAGTTGCCGAGGATCTGCTCGCGCGCCGGGGCGTCGGAAGGCGCGAGCTGCTTGAAGCGGCCCGTCAGGTAGGCGGCGATCAGCGCGTCCTTGGAAGGATAGTGCTTGTACAGCGTTCGCTTGCTCACCCCGGCCTCGGCGGCCACGGTGTCGACGCCGGCGGCGCGAATCCCCTGCGCGTAGAAGAGTTTGTCGGCGGCGGCGAGGATGCGCTCGGCCGGGGAGGAAACAGATCGGTCTACTTTCATGTTGACAGCACTATACCGGATGCTGGATCATGGGTACACCGATCTGTTTACTCGCAAGGAACCCCATGGCGACCCCGGGCAATCGACGCGCAATGCTGTTGCTGATCCTCCTGAGCGGGCTGATCATCTCGCTGTGCATGGGGCTGCGGCAGAGCCTGGGCCTGTTCATGCGGCCGATGACGCTCGACCTCGGGATCTCGGCGGCGACCTTCGGCTTCTCGATCGCGCTGCAGAACATCGTCTGGGGCGTGTCGCAGCCCTTCGTCGGCGCGCTCGCCGATCGCTACGGCCCCCGGCCGGTGCTGGTCGTCACCGCCTTGCTGTACGCCGCCGGGCTCTTGCTGATGGTCGTCTCGAAGAGCATCCCGGGCGGGTTGGAGTTGGCTGGATTTCTCATCGGCATCGGCACCGCCGGCGCAGGCTTCGGCGTCCTGATCGGCACTATCTCGCGCGCCACGCCGCCCGAAAAGCGCAGCCAGACCGTGGGCCTGGTGGCGGCGGCGGGCTCGCTCGGCACGATGGTGATCGCGCCGCTCGGCGGATGGCTGATCGACGGCTACGGCTGGCAGGTTGCGATGGTGGTGTTCGCGGCGATCGCTGGATCGATGGCGATCCTTTCGCTGCCGATCAAGGAACAACCCGTTTCAGATGGAAATCTAGCCAAAGTCAATCAAAAGCTCGGCGAGGCCTTGCGCGAGGCGATGGCGCATCGCGGCTACCTCTTCATGACGCTCGCGTTCTTCGCCTGCGGCTTCCAGCTCGTATTCATCACCACGCACCTGCCGGCGTACCTGCAGCTCTGCGGGGTGGCGCCCGGCGTGGCGGCGAGCGCGCTCGGGCTGATCGGCCTGTTCAACGCGGTCGGCACCTACATGTTCGGACTGCTCGGCGCGCGCTACAGCCAGAAGCATCTGCTCGCGCTGATCTACCTGCTGCGCACGCTCATCATCGTCGCCTTCCTGCTCGCGCCGATCAGCGCCGCCTCGACCCTGGTGTTCGCCGCCGCCATGGGATTCCTGTGGCTCGGCGTCGCGCCGCTCGTCACCGGCATCATCGGCCGGGTGTTCGGCCTCACGCACTTCAACACGCTCTACGGCATCGTGTTCTTGAGCCACCAGGTCGGCTCGTTCTTCGGCGCCTGGATGGGCGGGGTGGTGTTCGACCGCTTCGGCAATTACAACTTCGGCTGGGGCGCGCTGATCGTGATCGGCGTCACCGCCTTCACCCTGCAGTGGCTGATGGACGAGCGCCCGCCGCGCGAGCGCGAGGCCGCCGGCGCGCCTTCACCGGCGCCCGCCTAGCCGAACCGGCGCGCCGGATTCCAGCCGCAGGTTCTTTGCCCGCACGTCCGCTTATACTACAACTGCAAGGACCGGTTTACGATTATCGAGCTGGATAACGGAGACGGCTATGCCCCACGCCGCTGCCGATGATGGCGTGAAGCTCTACTACGAGGAGGCCGGCGTCGGCGCGCCGATCGTCTTCGTCCACGAGTTTGCCGGCGACCATCGCAGTTGGGAGCCGCAAATGCGGTTCTTCTCGCGCCGCTACCGCTGCATTGCGTTCAACGCCCGCGGTTATCCCCCGTCCGATGTGCCCGCAGATACGGAACGCTATTCGCAGGCGCGTGCGCGCGATGACATCATTGCCGTTCTCCACCATCTCCGGATCGACCGTGCCCATATCGTGGGCTTGTCGATGGGCGGGTTCGCGACGCTGCATGTCGGGCTTGCGCATCCGGAGCGGGCTCGCTCGCTCGTGATCGCCGGCTGCGGCTACGGCGCGCGCCCCGGCGAAGAGGAGAAATTCCGTGCCGAGTGCGAAGCCGCGGCGCGGGCCTTCGATGCCGATTGGCCGGCGGCAGCCGCGAAATACGCGATCGGGCCGACGCGCGTGCAATACCAGAACAAGGACCCGCGTGGCTGGCGCGAATTCGCCGCCGGACTGGCCGATCACTCACCGCGCGGCGCGTCGAACACGCTGCGCGGGGTGCAGAAGCGGCGCCCGCTGCTCTTTCAGCTCGTCGAAGGGATGAGGAGAATCGCGGTACCCACGTTGATCCTGACGGGAGACGAGGACGAGCCCTGCCTCGAGGCCGGATTGCTCATGAAGCGGTCAATCCCCGCGTCCGGCCTTGTGGTGATGCCCCGCGCCGGGCACGCAATCAATCTGGAGGAACCCGAGGCGTTCAATCGCGAGGTCGCCGATTTTCTCGCTGCGGTCGAAACGGGCCGCTGGGAAGCGCGCGACCCGCGCGCCGCTGCCGGCGGCATCCTCGGATTCGCGCAAAAGTGAGCGCCGCAGGATGAACCTCGGGCTCGACGGCAAGACGGCGCTCATCACCGGCGGCTCCAAGGGCATCGGGCGCGCCTGCGCCGTTGCGTTCGCGGCCGAAGGCTGCGCTCTGCACCTCGTGGCGCGTGACAAAGCTCGCCTGGAGGCCGCGCGCGAGGCGATCCGCGCCGAGCACTCTGTCGCAGTGCAAATTCACGCTGCGGATCTGCGCGACGGCGAGGCGGTCAGGCGTGTCGCCGCGGCGTGCGCCGACGCCGACATCCTCGTGAACAATGCCGGCGACATTCCGGGCGGCTCGATCGATCAGATCGACGAGGCGCGCTGGCGCCACGCCTGGGACCTGAAAGTCTTCGGCTATATCAACATGACCCGCGACATGCTGGCGCACATGCGTGCACGGGGCCGCGGCGTGATCGTGAACGTCATCGGCATGGCCGGGGAAAAGCCGTCCTGGGAGTACATCTGCGGCGGCTTTGCCAATGCCGGGCTCGCGGCGTTCACCAAGGGTCTTGGGTCGAAGTCGCCGGAGTTCGGCGTGCGCGTGGTCGGCGTGCATCCGCCGGCGACTCGCACCGATCGCATCACCGCGCTCCTGAGAACGGCCGCGAAAAACAAGTACGGCGATGAGTCGCGCACGGAAGACGTGCTGCGCGACGGGACCTTCGGCCGGGTCATCGAACCCGAGCAGGTGGCGGGGATCGTCGCGTTTCTCGCTTCGCCGCGCGCGAGCCACCTCTCCGGGGTGGTGCTCAACCTCGGCACGTGAGCGAAGACTGCGCCGGTCACCCGCGCGCACAGGACCACGCCGTCGTCGGGGCCGGGGTTTTGGGGCTGGCTGCGGCAGTGCGCGCGGGTCGCGTGAGCGCGCGCGACGCCGTCGACTGCTACCTCGGGCGCATCGCGCGCCACGGTTCCGAGCTGGGCGCTTTCCTCGCGGTATCCGACACGGCAGCGCGCGACGCCGCCGCGTCGCTGGATCGCCGCCGGCGCCAGGGCTCGCCGCTGGGAGCGCTGGCTGGCGTTCCGTTTGCGGTGAAGGATAATCTCGATGTCGTCGATCTCCCGACGAGCGCGGGCATCGGCGTATTGCGGGGAACGGCGCCGGAGCGCGATGCGCTTGCCGTCCTCCGATTGCGCGGTGCCGATGCAGTGCCTCTCGGCAAGACCAACATGGATGAGGCCGCGTTCGGCGCGACCAACGACAATCCTCACTTTGGCCGATGCCGCAATCCTCACCGCCTCGAGTTCACGCCCGGGGGATCGAGCGGCGGGTCGGCGGCGGCGGTGGCGGCGGGACTTGCCGCGGCGGCGCTGGGCAGCGATACGCTCGGATCGGTTCGCATCCCTGCTTCGTATTGCGGCTGCGCGGGCTTCAAGCCCACGCGAGGCAGCATCCCGACGGCAGGATTGATGCCGCTGTCGGCCTCGCTCGACGAAATCGGCGTGCTCGCGCGCTCGGTCGGCGATTGCGCCGCCGTCTTCGAGGCGATTCGCGACGCGGGATCGGGCACGGTCGGCTCACGCACGCGCGCCCTGGTGCGCGCCCGGGTCGGCGTCGTGACCGGGCTCGATGTCGCGCCGGAAATCGCCGCCGCAATCGCCCGGGCGGCCGAGGCGCTCGGCGCCTCGGGATGCATCTTAGCCGACTGCGATCTCGCCGGGATCGATCTTGCGCGCGTACGGCGCGCAGGACTCCTCGTCGCCGAAGCCGAGGGCGCCCGCGTGCATGCGCGGCTTCTGTCCGACCCGGCGAGCGGGATCTCGCAGAGCTTGCGCGAGGCGCTGGGTTACGGCGCGGCACAGGCGCCCGAGCGCATCGCGCAGGCGAGGGCGGTGCTGCACGAGGCGAGGCTAGGCCTGGACGCGCTGTTCGCTTCGGTCGATCTGCTTCTGCTGCCGACCACGCCGCAGACGGCGTTCGCATTCACGACGCCTGCGCCTTCCAACCAGGCCGATTTCACGGCATTTGCGAACGCCGGCGGCATTCCGGCGCTGAGCCTTGCGGCGGGGCTTTCCTCGGAAGGGCTTCCGCTTGGCGTCCAGCTCGTCGGTGCGCGCGGAGCGGACGCGCTCGTCCTCGAGGCGGGCCATTCGTGCGAGGATGTCCTCGGGTTTTTCCCGCCCCCGATGCTCGGTGTTTAGCGAGGGCTACTCCAGCGCGGTCTCCGCGTCCGCCCGCACGCTTTCCTCGCGGATCAGCGCGAGCACTTCGCGCTTCAGGGCATTGAACACGGGGGAAGTGGTCGCCTCGATCGTGCGCGGCCGCGCGAGGTCGACCGCAATGCGTTTTTTGATCCGCCCGGGGCGCGCAGTCATGACGTACACGGTATCGGCGAGGAGCAGCGCCTCCTCGATGTCGTGGGTGATGAAAAGCACGGTCTGCTGGTGCCGCTCCCAGACCGCGAGCAGGAGTTCCTGCATGAGTGTTCGCGTCTGCGCGTCCAGGCTTCCGAAGGGCTCGTCCATGAGGAGCAGCTCGGGCTGCATCGCGAGCACGCGTGCGATGCCGACGCGTTGCTTCATCCCGCCGGAGAGCTCCGCCGGGTAGTGCGACGCGAAGCCCTTCAGGCCGACCTGTTCGATGATTCTCTCCGCGAGCGGACGGTAGGTCTGCGCAGACTGACCCTGCGTCTTCGGCCCGAAGACGACGTTCTCATAGACAGAATACCAGGGAAAGAGCGCCGGCTCCTGGAAGACGACGGCGCGCTTGGGCGAAGGCGACGATACGGGCGCACCGTTCGCGCGTACCTCTCCGCGCGTCGGCGCGTCGAATCCCGCCACCATGTTGAGGAGCGTGGATTTGCCGCAGCCCGACGGGCCGAGGATGGCGGTGAAGGAGTGCGGGGGGATATCGAGGTCGATTCCCTGCACGGCTTCGACGCGCCGATCCCCCTTGACGAATTCCTTCCAGACGCCGCGCAGCTCGAGCGCCGCCGCCTGGCCGCCGTTCATGCGCCGGCCTCGAGGGTCCGCCAGCGCAGCAGGATGCGCGAGGCGTACACGATCACGCGGTCGGAGATGAAACCGAGGAAGCCCACCGAGACCATGGTTGCGACGCAGATGTCCATGCGCCCGACGTAGTATGCGTCCCACAGCACGTAGCCGAGGCCCGACTTCACCGCGATCATTTCGGCGACGATGACCGCGGTCCATGCGACACCGATCCCCAGCCGCATTCCGGTGAAGATCGAAGGCAGCGCCGACGGGAACACCACTTTTGCGAGCACCGTCCCGGGGCCCGCGCCCATCATGCGCGCCGCGCGCAGCAGCAGCAGATTGGTGTCGCGCACGCCGTGGGTGGTGTTCACCACGATGGGATAGAACGCGCCCATACCGATGAGAAAGAGGGCGCTCGCGTCGTAGATGCCGAAGACCGCGATGGCGAAGGGCAGCCAGGCCGTGATCGGCACCGGGCGCAGGAGCTGGATCGTTGGATCGACCAAGCGTCCGGTGAGACGGTTCCAGCCGATCATGAGCCCGAGCGGAATCGCGACGAGTGCCGCGAGACCGAAACCCTGCAGAACGCGCTTTGACGAGTAGAGCACGTTATCGAGCCAGGTGCCGGAGTAAGGCGACAGGCCCCCCTTGGCCGTGCCGAAAATCCACACCTCCCAGGAGCGCAACACCTGCGCGGGGGACGGGATTATGCCTTCGGCGACCCAGCGATACTCCACCGTGAGGTGCCAGAGAACGAGGAGCGCCGCCGGGAGCACAAGCGCCCAGGGCGCGCGCAGAGCCCTCGCCACGCCCCGGTCCTTCCGCTGCGGCCGCCCTGTGTCGCGCGGACTACTGATTCAGCCCGAGCTGCGCCGGCGTCCTGCCGGTCGCCTTCGAGAGAAACTCGTAGGTGTAGTGCTGCGCGACTTCGCCCGAGACGTCGCGGGTGATGACACCGTTATCCGATAGGAATTTCGAGATTCGCTTGATCGATTCGAGCGGCAAGGTCGCATCGAGCTGCGTGGTGCGAATCGACTCGGCGGCCACGTTCTCGGGTAGGCCCGCCTTCTCCGCGTAAATGCCGGCCCAGCGCTTCGGGTCCTTGCGGGCGGTCTCGAGCACATCGACGTAGGCGACGACCAGCCGCTGCACGGCGTCGCGGTTCTTTTCCATGAAGCCCCGGTTGACCGCGAGCACCGAGATGAGACCGCCGACCGTCTTGGAACGATTGTGGTCGATCGTCGGGTAGGCACCGTATCCGTCCACGATCGCCTGAGCACAGAAGGGGTGCCACACCGCCGCCATGTCGATCTCTTTTCCTTGCAGCGCCTTCAGGTAGTTGCCGCCGCCGCCGACGATGTTGACGATCTTCAGCTTGCCGTATTCCAGGCCGTTCTCCTGCACCGACGCGGCGAATTTGAGCCAGGAAATCGAACCGGCGCCGACGCCGATCCTCTTGTCGGCGAGCGCTTTCCAGTCCTTCATGTCTTCGCCCTTGCGCACGATCAGGCAGTCGTTGCCCGAGCCCACGCCCGCGATCCCGACAAGCGATTTCGCGCCTTGGCCCAGTGCGAGAGAGATGTCCTGCGGACCGAACGCGGTGAGCTGGATGTCGCCCGAGGCGAGCGCGGTGCGCGCGTCGGCGAAGCGCTGGAACATCACGATTTCGATCTGTATGTTGTATTTCGCCGCGTACTCGGGCAGCAGCCACAGGGGCGAGAGCGCGGGCACGTTCAGCATGCCTTGCTTCACCGTCACCGCGGCGGGCAGCCGCGCTCTCAGGGCATCGCCTTGCGCCAGCGCCACCGACGGGGCGGCGGCCAGAAGGAAAAGCAGAATGGAGGTGCAGCGGACCAGGGGACGAACGTGCAGGATCATCGGAACCTCCCAAAGATAAGAAATTTTAATCCGGGTTGCCGGTGCGCTCGGCACCCGGATCGGCTGCTTCGCGACGGGCGTTGCGGCCAATCATGCGCTGGGCGAACGAAGCAGGTCAAGCTCGGGCGCGCTTGTCGCGCCTTGACCCACTTCGTGCCCTCAGCGCATGATCGGCCGTAACGAGGGTAAAAATCACACGCTGGAGAAGACATGACGAAGCTCGCCGCATTCATGGCCGCATCGCTTTTTTCCACGGTAGCGCTCGCGCAAGGCTACCCGAACCGGCCCGTGAGAGTCATCGTGCCTTGGCCGCCGGGGCAGGCCACCGACATCGCCGCGCGCGTGGTGGCCGACAAGCTGCAACAGGCGCTCAAACAGCCGTTCATCATCGACAACCGCGCCGGCGCCGGCGGCTCGATCGGTACCGACGTGGCCGTGAAGAGCGCGCCCGACGGCTACACCCTCCTTGCCGCGTCGAGCGGGCCGATATCGATCATGCCGCACCTGCAGAAGACGCCCTACGACCCCGACAGGGACTTTGCCCCGATCAGCCTGGTCGCGCTGGTGCCCTTCGCGCTCGTCACGCATCCGTCGTTCCCGGCGACGAACGCGAAGGAGTTCATCGCCCACCTGCGCGCGAATCCGGACAAGTACACGTTCTCGTCCTCGGGCACCGGCGCGTCGGCACACCTGATCACGGAGCTGTTCCTCTCGATGACGCAGGTCAAGGCGCGCCACGTGCCCTACAAGGGCAGCGCGCCGGCGCTCACCGACGTCGTGAGCGGCCAGATCGGCTTTACCGTCGAGACCCTGGCCGGGACCATCGGTCACATCAAGGGCGGTCGCCTGAAGACCTTCGGCACCTCGTTCGCGCGGCGCACCGCTGGCATGCCGGATGTCCCGTCGATCGCGGAAGCAGCCGACCTTCCGGCGTACGACATCGGCGCGTGGGTCGGCTACACCGCGCCGGCCGGAACCTCGCGCGAGACTCGCGTGCGCCTCTCGGGCGAGATCCAGAAGGCCATGCAGGCGTCGGACCTGAAGGAGCGGTTTATCTCGCTAGGCATGGACGCCGTTTCGAACACGCCCGATGAGATGGCAGCGTTCATGCGCCTGCAACAGGAGCGCTACGGCTCGATCATCAAGAGCCAGAACATCAAGATCGAGCAATAGGCATGGAGATCAAGCGCATTTCCGGTGCGCTTGGCGCCGAGATCCTCGGGGTGGATCTCGGGAAGGACCTCGCAGACGAGACCGTCGCGGCGATCCGGCGCGTCTTCCTCGAGCACTTGGTGGTGTTCTTTCACGACCAGCCGCTCACCCCCGCCCAGTTCATGGCCTTTGCGCGGCGCATGGGCAAGCCGATCGAATACCCGCTCGTCAAGGGCATAGCCGGATTTCCGGAGGTCATCGAAGTGAAAAAGCTCGAGCACGAGCGGCAGAACTTCGGCGGCTTGTGGCATTCTGACACCGCCTACCTCGAGAATCCGCCGATGGGCTCGATGCTGCTCGCGCGCGAGGTCCCGCCTTACGGTGGGGACACCGAGTTCGCCAACCAGTACGAGGCGTACGAAGCTCTGTCCGAGGGCATGCGCAAGCTGCTCGACGGCCTGGTGGCCATCAACGCTTCAACCAAAGCCGATGCCACGCGTACGCGTGAGGATCGCATGAAGGAACAGGGCCACGAGACCAGGCAGTTCCTGGCCGAGCACCCTGTCGTTCGCACCCATCCGGAAACCGGGCGCAAGGCGCTCTACGTGAACGTCGGCCACACCGTGCGCTTCAAGGACATGACCGAGGAAGAAAGCGCGCCGCTGCTGGAGTTCCTGTACCGTCACCAGGTGCGGCCCGAGCTCACCTGCCGGTTCCGCTGGCGCGTCGGCTCGCTCGCGTTCTGGGACAACCGCTGCACGCAGCACAACCCCTTGAACGACTATCACGGGCATCGGCGGGTGATGCATCGCATCACTCTCGCGGGCGACAAGCCGCGTTGATCCAGCATCGTGAGGCACGGTGGCATCGCTCGTTCCACAGTGGCGAGGTTTGAGTTGGACGGACAGCTGTCAGGCGTAAAGATTCAACATCCCATCCAACCCGACATAGTCGAAGCAGTAAGTCGCCTTCTCCCTCACCACCGGCTTCGCGTGATACGCGATAGAAACGCCGGCCTCCGCCATCATCGCGAGGTCGTTGGCGCCGTCGCCGAAGGCAATGACCTGGTCGCGCGAGAGCCGCAACTGGTCGCGTAGTTCGCGCAGTTTCGCGGCTTTGATCTGCGCGTCGACGATGCGACCGAGCACTTTGCCGGTGAGTTTGCCGTTCTTGATTTCGAGGGTGTTCGACAGGGTGTAGTCGAGCGAAAGGCGTATTTTCAGCCGTTCGGTGAAGTAGCTGAAGCCGCTCGAGACGAGCAGGGTCTTGATGCCGAGGGAGCGCAGCCGGCCGAGCATGCGCTCGGCGCCGGGCGAAAGCCGCAGCCGCTCTTCGTAGACGCGCGCGAGCGCCGTTTCATCCAGCCCTTCGAGCAGCGCGAGGCGCTGGCGCAGGCTTTCGTGGTACTCGATCTCGCCGCGCATGGCGCTCGCGGTGATCGCCGCGACCTGCGGCTTGATGCCCTGCAGGTCGGCCATTTCGTCGATGCACTCGATGGTGATGAGGGTGGAGTCCATGTCCATCGCCACCAGGCCGAAGTCGGAAAGCTTGCGTGGTTGGGGAACGAAGGCGAAGTCGAGCTTCGCCTTTGCGCAGTATTCGGCGACGCCGTCCTGGGTCTTGTAGTCGTGCAGGCGGAAGGCGTTGTTGCCGATGTTTTCGATGCGCGTGCTGCCAGATAGCTTGGCGATTTCCTTGAGGTCGGGGGTTTCGACTTCCAGCCCCTGGATCACGAGGTAGCTCATGAGCGAATCGCGTGAATAGTACTACTCGGTCCCCAGGTTCGGCTTGATCGACGCACCGTTCCGCGAGTAGTCTCGGCTCGGGAAACGACAACGGAGGCAAGCCTATGAGCCCGGGATACAGCATGCTCGGATTTGTCGTGATCCTGATCCTCTACGCGACGGTCGGCCTCATGGCTGCGGCGGGCGCGATTTTCATCACCCAGAAGTTTCTCGGGCCCAAGGCGGAGCAGGTTTTCTACGGATTGTTCCTCATCCTGATCGCCGCGTTCTACCTCGCCTTCGTCGCGTATTTCGGAAACGCAGCGTCGTGGCGGGTGGAAACGGCTGCCGTCGTCGTGTTTGCCATGATCGGCCTCTTCGGCGTGCGCCTGCCGATCGCCCTGGTCGTCGGGTATCCCCTGCACGGGCTGTGGGACCTGCTGCACGAGCTTTCCGCGCAGGGAGCCTACTCCGGTTTCGCGCCGGGCTGGCTGACCGCGGTGCCCCTTGCCTATGGAGTCTTCTGCGCGGTCTTCGACGTCTGCATCGCGGCGTATTCCCATACGCGGCGCGCCGAGTGGGCCGCCGCATGGACGCCGCCGCCGCAGTGAGGGCGCTTACGCCGCTTCTTTGAGGGCTGCCGCCGCAAGCGCCTCCAGCACCTGGCGCACCGCGGCAGCGCGCTCGGGCAATTCGCTCGTGACGCGCTCGACGCGCAGCTTGGTCGGGCCGGTGAGCTTCCAGCGGTTCTTCTGAACGAGCTTCAGCACCGCGGCCGGGTCGAGCGGGGGATGCGGCACGAACTGCAGCTGGATGAATTCGGGAGCGGCGTCGACGCGGGACACGCCGAGCGCCCGCCCGAGGATGCGCAGGCGATGGCTCTCGATCAGGGCGCGCGCCGCGCCCGGCAGATCGCCGAAGCGGTCGACCAGCTCTTCCTGCATCGCTTCGAGCTGCTCAGGCGTAGTGCAGTTGGCGAAGCGCTTGTAGAGCACCAGGCGCTCGTGCACGTCGGCGCAGTAGGTCGCCGGTAGGAGCGCCGGAAAGTGCAGGTTGACCTCGGTCGTGACCTCGAAAGGCTGCGACAGGTCGGGCTCGCGGCCGGCTTTCAAGGAGCGCACGGCGTGGTCGAGCATGTCGGCGTAGAGGTTGAAGCCCACTTCCTGCATTTCGCCCGACTGCGATTCGCCCAGCACTTCGCCCGCGCCGCGGATCTCGAGGTCGTGCATGGCGAGGTAGAACCCCGAGCCCAGCTCCTCCATCATCTGGATCGCCTCCAGCCGCTTCTTCGCCGCGGCGGAGAGCGCGTCCTCGCCGGGGGTGAGGAGATAGGCGTAGGCCTGGTGGTGCGAGCGCCCGACTCGCCCGCGCAGCTGGTGCAGCTGCGCGAGCCCGAACTTGTCGGCGCGCTCGATGATGATGGTGTTGGCGGTCGGGATGTCGATTCCGGTCTCGATGATGGTCGAGCAGAGGAGCAGGTTGTGCCGCTGCTGCAGGAATTCGCGCATCACGCGCTCGAGATCGCGCTCGCGCATCTGGCCGTGCGCCACCGCGATGCGCGCCTCTGGCAGCAGCTTCTCCAGCTTCTCGCGCGTGACCTCGATGGTGGCGACGTCGTTGTGCAGGAAGAAGATCTGCCCGCCGCGCTTCAATTCCCGCAGCGCCGCCTCGCGGATGATGCCGGTCGAGTAAGACGTGACGAAAGTGCGGATCGCGAGGCGCCGCTCGGGGGCGGTGGCGATCACCGAGAGATCGCGCAGGCCCTCGAGCGACATCGCGAGCGTGCGCGGAATCGGCGTCGCGGTGAGCGTGAGCACGTCCACCTCCGCCCGAAGCGCTTTCAGGGTTTCCTTCTGGCGCACCCCGAAGCGGTGCTCCTCGTCGACGATGACGAGGCCCAGGCGCTTGAACACG
>Ga0184619_10000197_pt1 | contig 20171 bp, 19 predicted proteins | sample PLM0_60_b1_FD_133146 | JGI IMG/M metagenome (GOLD analysis project Ga0184619, IMG submission 133146) | Groundwater sediment microbial communities from an aquifer in East River, Colorado, USA - PLM0_60_b1 | ecosystem: Environmental > Terrestrial > Soil > Riparian zone | place: USA: East River...
ATATACACTGTTTAAATGTTCAATAAGTCTCCCAGAATTCATAGATTAAATTTAATATTAAAGAAAAATCATATCTGAAAATAATGAATGATGTTCAGCAAAAGATTTCTGAAATCAATGGTCAAAAGATAGCCGAACAGATGAATGAGAAAGGATATATTTTGTTATCACAATTCTTGCCTGTAAAATACTGTAAAGAACTTATCGACAAATATGGTAATGAGGATCTTTATCGTAAGATTATTAGTATGGAAAAATATCGTTTTGGTTTAGGAGAATATAAATATTTCAAGTATCCCTTGCCCAATTTAATCCATATTATAAGAAAAGGTGTATATCCAATACTTGCTCCTATCGCAAACAATTGGATGCGACTGCTGAGCCTAAGAAGACAATTTCCTAATGAGTTTGAAAAACTTCAAAAGCTATGCCACGATAACAACCAAGTCGAATGCACAGTTCTTATTCTAAAATATGGTAAGGGAGGATTTAATGCATTACATCAGGATTTATATGGGAATATTTTTTTTCCCATGCAACTCGTACTCTTCCTTAATGAACCAGATGAAGACTATTTTGGAGGAGAATTTGTATTGACGCAGCAAAACCCTAGAGCACAATCAAAAGCGATAGTACTTAGACCACGTATGGGAGATATGCTCATTCTTACTACAAATTTCAGACCCATAAAAGGCAACAAAGGTTACTATCAAGTGCAAATGAGGCATGGTATAAGCGAGGTTCATGATGGAGAACGACACACACTAGGAATTATTTTTCATGATGCCGTGCATTAGTATTCTGAATTTAACGGAAGTAACATTGAGTTAATTAATTGATCCATTGTAAATCAGAGGATTCAAACCTATCAATTGGTTATCTTAACAAGGCAATTTCTATGGTCACAGGAAACGAAAACACTATGAAACCAATATATGCGATACAAGACATTACTTTAATGTTAATGTTCAATATGTCTGGAGGATGGAGTAATGGCCATAACAGAACTTTCAGAACGTCTGATCGTTTTACATAAAGTAACGATATCCTAGTAAACCAGAATTAGTTATTAGGAGAACCCTCCCCCATATTGGGACCAGCAGATATGAATCCTTGCACATTTGAATTCACCATAATTTTAATATTATAATTAAGTGTTGATAGCTGCGCCACTGCCACCTGTCAATTCATTATCTACGGGTAACAACGTTAATCTTGGAAGTTATACGAGTTTGTGGGTTCTGAATGCACTAATTCATTCCTTTTCTATCTTTGCCCAAGCTAATTTTCTGCTCTTTCCATACACGCACTTGCCATTTTATTTAATATTTCTTTATAATCTTATTTGCGAATACATCTAAAGCTTCAAGTTCTCGAGTTGGATCTAGATCCACTATAAGATATTGAATATCAACTTGTTCAAATAATTCTATCTCTCTTAGTACATCTTCGGGCGTTCCATATATCGCAAACTCTCTAATTTGTTCTTCAGGCATTCCTTTAAAGATTTGTTTTATTTTTTCTTCGGCCATTTGCCTGTCGTCATCTACCACAATAATGCCCAACTTTGTTCTAAGAATTGAATCGTAATCCCTTCCTACACTTTTACAATGCTCTTTTAAAATATTCAATTTTCTTTTTACTGTTTCAACAGATCCAAATAGGTTGCAAGCATCAGCATATTTTGCTACGATCTTGAGAGTTTTTCTCTCACCGCCTCCGCCAACTAGAATAGGTGGCGAAGGCTTCTGTATTGGCTTAGGATTGCAATATGCATTACGAATTTGATAGTATTTTCCATTAAATGAAGCAGACGGCTCTTCAGTCCACATTTTGCGTATAATTTGTATTGCCTCTTCTAGCCTTGACAATCTTTCACTTGCGGGAGGAAAATGAATTCCATATGCATGGGATTCATCCTCATTCCAAGCAGCACCTATTCCCATGAATAATCTTCCCTTGCTTAACACATCCAAGGTGGCAGCTACCTTGGCTAGAACAGCAGGATACCTGTACGTGATGCCTGTGACTAGAGTTCCAAGTTTGATCTTGGTAGTAAATCCTGCTACCACGGATAAAGTTGTCCAGCTTTCAAGCATAGGTTCTTCCACTTTTCCTATCATTGGAATCTGATGGAAATGATCCATTACCCAAAAAGAATCAAAACCATTGTTTTCTGCCGTCGTGGCTAATTTCTTTAGGGAATCTATAATTTGGGAAGTATCATTGTCTCTGTAATCGAAATTAAAGTTGGGTTTTTGCAAGCCAAATTTCATATTATCTCATAGAGTAAAGATGATTATAAACTTAGTATGAGAACATTCACAGATGTGCTATCGCTGAATAAGTAAGTATTCAGAAGTTAAAGCACAATAGGGTTCTTTATGTTGTCTCAACTCGTTAATTGATGCCTCTGCTTACTAACAGAGTTCAAATCGCAAATATCAAAAATTGCTCACAAGCTAGTGAATTCACAATAACGAACTCTATTAACAAGTAGTTCTGGTTTCATTCCTAAAAAAAGAAAAGCTTAAAGCTTTGGATTCGAATTGTTAACAATCCGCATCCCGACGGCTGTAGATTTAGAAACTTTTGACTAAGATTCGGAAACCGGCAGGCCTTCAATTTCTCCCTGACCTTCTCTAATTCCGAAAAAATATTCATTAAGAGAATTTAGGGTCCTATTGGATTGTATATTTGATGTTGTCAAGTCGTATGAGATAGAAACCAATTTCATGAACATATTAATTATATTAGCGTAAATTTTGAGAAATTGATCAATAGCGAAACTGCTGTCCTTATTTTAGTTGACATAATTTTGAATCCAATTTAACTGATTAGCGATGATGCCATCACAAGAAGTAAGAGCTGTTTGTTGCAATTGTATAGAAGCTTCAAGATATTTCAATTGAGATGCTGTTGCATTACCAAATAATACAGAACAAGTTTTTCTATATTCATCAAATCCACTAATTTCTCTTGTCGTTGACATAAGGCTTCATGAGTCATCCAGTATTATAAATTAATTAGGTTTTACCACATTAGCTGTTCATATTTATCTCGAATGAATTTAAGTCCGCGTTTAACACATTGCAATTGTGCATAATATTTAATTTCTCAGTGGAATGTTTTACGGGCTAGTTTCTAAGTTTTAGAGCTGCTTCAATCTCCCTCGATAGGCTCCCTAAATTAATCTCTTATAGAATCAAAATATTATTATCAGTACAAAAAATAAATACTCATACTCATATAACTATGAACTTATTTAATTAAGTACAGAGCTTCATTTTCCCTGATTGTGTTAGCGACCCGACGTGACGTGATTATACATAGTTATGCTATTCGATTCCTTCATATAACTTGGCGCCGCGATGCAGCCTAAAAGCAATTTCAAACATCTGACCCTGACGGCGAACTGTGGGGGAATGTGCGGCTAAATAGCGCGCAGCGGCGACCAGAATCGAAGATTGATCGAGGGATACTTTTGTTTGAAGCATGGACTTCCATTGCCCGAATGCCGCTTCGATCATCTGAGTAGAGTGGAAATTTCTATCTTCTCTTAACAGGGCGTTACCCAGTACAGCGAGGAGTCGCTCTTGATCTCCTCCTGAAGTAACATACCTTGTTACTACTTCAGACGCATCGCTCACTTGCTGTCGTTTGTCTAGGAGCTCTAGGAATTTCTTCGCGAGAATATCAGGCTCTTCAGTATTCTCCTGTGCTGCAGATGTTGGGATGGAAGAAGGAGGGACGTTAAGAAAACGAATAAGGTACACACTCATAGCTACGTCAAACACTGCACGCAAAAGTTCGACTGAAGAAAGTCTATGCAGACTCCGTTGTACTGCGTGCGAAAAGGTATACGTATGGAGAGCAGAATCCCAATCAGAAAATTCATTTGAAGTTCCAAAGTATACTATGCGCAAGACTGAGGCATACTCTACACACAGTGCTAGTTCCTGTTCTGTGGCACCATTACGGATTGCATTCAGAAGTATGTCTGCTATTTGGTCAGGCTTGTCTCCAAGAAGCGTATCAACAAATGATTTGTCAACCTTCCAACTTCCTCGTTTTTTCCTGCCTAATTCTAAGGAGCTGGGGATTTCTTTGAATGATCTATCTAGTATTTTTGAGAGGTCTACAGGATGCCGCCAAGAGCTTCTCTCCTCCATTCGAGTTGCTCTGGCATATAGAGGCACCAGACTAGACAAAATTCCTTCTGCCATGTCCCATCCTACAACTTCGAGCACTTCAAATGCCTTGTTTGTGAAATCAAGAATATGACCCCCATCCAAATATCGGTGATCGGTAGCAGCTGAAAAAAGTATATCAGCTATTTCCAAAGGGTCTGGCTTTGTTTTTGCCTGAATAGCTGAAACCAAACAGCGTTCTGCGCCATCAGAATCACGAACTTCTATAAAATGACGAAACCACCCCTTCAAAGTTACTACGTCAGGTGCCATATCTGGAAGTCCTTTTACTGCAAAACGTGGTGCTATACCATCACAGTCTTGAGCCACAGCCGATAAACCATGATAGAGGGCGCGTGATCTATCTTCAGAGGATAAGATTGGCAGCAGGTTGGCCATGCATACAAGAGTGGTAAGTCCTTGTCCCCAGCCATCCTGCCGGTAAGTAATTCCATGTTTTAGTCCTATTCTTATGAGCTCTGCCGGTTCTATCCCGGAAGATAACAATGCTATGACTGATTTAGCAATCAACAAACCATTATTCTGTTCCAAGCCTTCCTGCAACCTCTGTTTATGCAGTTCCCCTATGTCCTTGTGCTCTTCAATCTTGACCCAAACCTTCCCATTCTGAACTTGTGTAGGAAAAGATGGCACGTCACCAGCCCACAAATCAAACGTACCACCACTTTTCAGATCGAATCTGGCGTGGTGCCAGTCACAAGTGAGTATACCATCCTTAGTAGTGCCGCGGCTCAGAGGGAACCCCATATGAGGGCAACGGTTATCTAATGCATACACGCGTCCTTCATGATAGAAGATTACTAGATCGTACCCATTAACATTAAAAGACATACAACCTTTTTTCTTCAGCTCTTCAAGAGTTGAAACGTAGATTCCTGCAGGTTCTTCTGTCAAGAGAAATTATTATACGAGCTCATTCTTATATTATTTACAATGACCTGGTGTCACCAACATACCTATCAGTAAACATCAGATCCTCTGACCTCTTTAGGATAGAGAATGGTATTATAATCGAAGACTGGGAGGTAGTAGATCAATTGATTTTACTGCAACAAACATTGCAAACGTTAACGCTACCATATGAGATACTATTGAAAGAGCAATAGGCAATCATCGAACTTATGAACTCGACGGTGTTTGAAGATGGTTTCTCCCTTCCGACCTGGTTACAAATGTCCAATGCTGAATGAATTAATACCGAGCTTGAGTGGTAGGGTTCCTAAATTATAATTGTAGCGTTATCAGTCCCACCGAACCCGATACCAAATTAATTCTATGAGTAAGCCTGAAAATTGTATCAAATTTGATTCACACCACGACGGGTTCGAAAATTTACAATCGCATTAAGTATTATGAGGGATATTGAATAAATAAAACTAGTACTAGAATAACCATGAAATTTCATTCAAATCTTATGTAATGATAGGTACTTTTTGTCCCAGTATATTTCCTGAATAAGCAAATTCGTTATTCATTATCGCATCTGTGTAGGACGAGAACATAGTAGCATCTATACACGATCCGTGCATAGGGAAAGTAATTTTTGGCTCAAGTTTTACAAGTCTTTTGGTTGTTTGTCTGACCGGTTCTTCACTGCCAAATATTCCCACTGCTCTATACAGCTGAATCATTTGGTCTGAAAGATCCTCTGACAATACTGGTTTATTTTCTCCGGGTTGAATGAACAAATCTGATGTAAATAGAGATTTAGTTGTCTCTTCGAAGATCATCATGCTATCCCAATGGTGAACATGGGGAGTCATGATAAATCTAAAAGTAAGTTTACCTGTATTGAGAACTTCATTATCCCAAAAGGAAATATGATCGGTAGGTACGTTGTACCATCCAGTTAGGTTTAGTTTCGAACTCAAATCGCTACATACCAGCTTTACTCGAGGTGACTTTAGAAACTCCATACCGCCCCATTCATCACTTTCAAAGTGTAAAAATGCAACGTACGCTAATTTTTCAAGATTAATAACTTCCCTTACTTTCTCCTCTATTCTTATGTACATCCCAATCGGTCCGGTATGAATTAGTATTGGATTTTCATCTTGAATTAGAAACTGATTGAACGTAATACCGTACGTTTCCACAAATCCGGCAATCCGATATATACCATCTATAACTTCAGAAATTGAGACTTCAACTTCATTTGAGCGATAAGACTTGCTAACTTCTGGCATTATGGTAGATAGAAGAATTAGGCAATAATAACTTTAGACTGCAAAAAATCAGAATTTTTAATTTAGTTCCGATTGAATATTCAGTCATATCCCGACGCATTCGAACCTATCCCTCATTCCGCGCGATTCTGCGCTAGTCCTTTCTATATTTAATATTCTCAGTTAGTTCTTCTCTAGGCTTCAATTTGATTACTATAGTATTACTTATTTTGTTAAATATCCTCTGTCTCTTGTTATTAGTAAAAAGCCATCCTAAGATTACATCTAACGGAAGCAAGAATGATTTTCCAAAGCTTTCTAGTGTGGCACTTTTGATATCAACAGCCTTGCCAAACATGTCTGTGGCCTTTATATTCAAAAGCCTCTTACCGATTGATTGTCCGCTTGTATGCTCAAAGTAAGTCCAATATGCAAAGAAAGCAATGCTTGACAGAAGATAGTGAAACGGTCCAAAGTTTCTGTGTTCTAATGCCATTTCGTTACTATAACCAGAGAACCAAAATGGAAATGCTATCAGCGCAAACAAAACTCCTAATCCTAATGATACGATAATAAAGTCAATTAACCATGCCACAAATCTATCCACCCAACTAGCTAATATTACTTCTACAGGGCGATTATCTTCCCCTCCAGTTTTAGACGCCGGAGGTGAACCGTTATTTGATGAATCCACTTATCTTATCAATAAGCCTTATCCTGCTAAACATATATGATTTTATCTTTTGAGTAGAAGTAAGTTGTTAATATCTTTAACAAAAATCATACGCTGAGAGTTTATAAAATGAAGGGCTTCGATTAGCACATCTTAACACCTATCCACATAATGATACGGCTCCACTATCATGACTTGATACGACAACTTAGAGAACTAAGTTAAGCTAAGTTAAGTTACGTTAAGTAGTAATTAAATGTAATTGAAATTTAAGCGCAATTACAAATACGAAATAATAAAGAGAAAAGCCATAAGAATAGAACGGTTGCCAGCTCCTATCCCAGAAGAACAAAGACAAGTTAAAATCACGCCATACATGAAAGATACCAGCACCTTTTGGAATATAAGGAAGGAGACATACAGCCAGAGAAAAAGAACATGCATTATTTGTGGCCAGACTGCTGCATATGTGGCATACTTTCAGATTGATAAAGCTCGGATAATTGAAAAATACTGTGAACAATGTGTTGATAAATGGGTATATCTTGATGTTGACGATTCTATTCCCGCTATTTGTTAAAGGCTGACTGAACTAGAAATTATAAATTATAAATTTAATGAATCTTAAATTCACATTCGCCCCCGACGGGCCCGCAATAAAATTAGTTCTCTTATCGGATTCTAGGTAGTAAGAATTAGAAACAATGATGACACATCTGGTATGTAATTTTTAATCGAATTAATGGAAGATAATTATAGACTTATCTGAATGTGAAATAAAACCTGTTACACCTGTGGTGTGAACGTAGATAAATTCTAATTCGTTTTCAGTGCGCGCCAGTCATCATTTCCTTAAGTTTCTGGACTCTTTTTTCAACTGGCGGGTGAGTTGAGAAGAGGTTAGCAATGGAACTCCCTGATAAGGCAGGGATAATAAAGAATGCATTCATTTTCTGTACCTTTTGCAATTCGTTAGCTGGAATCTTGTTCATTTTTCCACTTATTTTCATAAGTGCATCTGCTAATTTATCTGGCCTTCCAGTCATGATTGCACCCCCTCTATCTGCTGAATATTCTCTATATCTGGAAATTGCCCTAATTATGAGAAAACTTACCACCCATGTTACTATTGCAACCAGTATTACAATTGCCGTTGCATATCCACTATCACGATTCCTACTTCGGTAACCGCCAAAAAAACTAAATTGAGCGAGATACCATGCGACCGTAGAAAATACGCTAGCTAGTGTCAGAATCAGGACGTCTCGATTTCTAACGTGCGTCAATTCATGTCCTATTACTGCTTCGAGTTCTTCATCATCGAGCAGGCCAAGTATCCCAGTTGTTACTGCTATTAGAGAGCTCCTTGGGCTTTTCCCTGTGGCAAAAGCATTAGGGACGGCTGAGTTAACTACAGCTACTTTAGGTTTTGGAATACCATTTTTATTTACGAGGTTTTCAACAATATTATGTAGCTGTGGATATTCCTCTTTTGATACGATCTTGGCTCCAGAAGTCCAGAGTACTATCTTATCGGAGAAGTACCATTGGGCCATGATCATACCCCCTGCTATGAAGGCTAGAGGAATGTATCCTACACCAAGATAATGTAGTATGCTCAAAAATACCACATATAGTATTCCTAAAATAATGAAGCTAAGGGTCATTCGAGCAGTAAGTCCTGAGTCTCTTTTCCAAGTGATAGACATTGAATGGTTTAGATATACTATGTACTATTCCTTAATTAAACTAATCTGTCGTATAGGCACACCTCTTCTAGGTCTATCCTAATGTTATCCTAATACAATCAAATTTGCGAAAGTTCCGTATGAATATTCAGTCGTATGCCGACGAATCAGTATTTCAGTGTTCTCTAAATCATTGACTGTATTCTGCGTTTACCATACTGCTGTTTTAAATCACGTTCAATGACTCGAACTACTTGTGGATTATCATCCACCACTGTAAGCAAAACAGGTCTCATATAGTTATGTCACTACCCTTCCTAATAGGAATGACCAGTAATAAAAATTATAAAATGAAAAATGTAAAACCTTAAAGCTTGGTAGCCCTTATTAATACAAGCAACGCACTTTTAGAACCGATAGCGTTGTGGGTACCGACTGCTCCAGACCTGTAAATTCAATTCTAACAATTGTCCATCAGTGGCTTAAACATGCAGAAATAAGCTTTTGTTTCCAAATATTAGAAAAATCGTATTAGGATCTGACACATGTCTGATACTAAAGTATAGATAGATATACGAATAGTATGTATTATAAACATGCGTGATTCTTTTTACGGCAATAATCCTCGTAGTAATAAAGATAGACCGACCCCAACAGTACGACCAGTGAATAGGTCTGACGAGCTACTCAAAGTTCTTCAAGACACTATCTCAAACCCTAGAAAATCTCAAAGTGTAAAAAAAAGATTTATGGCTGGCAAAGCAGGCGGCTATTGTTCTGTGTGTGGTGATATAGCAACTCAAATAGCGAGTTATAACATGGTTGGTGCCACGCTTGTGGAAAAGTATTGTGACACCTGTTTGGCAAGGGGAATTAACTAAAAATAGACTATTTTGAGCATGATGGACATCCAAGTATAGCACTGATTCAGCTGCACTAAAAATTTTTATGTCCCAATCCAGGTTTGCATCCAAATTGTTGAAACTGCATGGTCTGCCGCTCCGTCGAAACATAGTAGGTTAGATTTTTCAGTTAGATGCTTGAATATGTTTGCTAGTTGTCTTTTTGACAGTAACAAGATAGCAAAATGATATAGTCCTGCTTGTCGAATTGTTGAATGTTCTCCTTCAATTATTCTATGTGGTGGTGTATCTACTCTACTTACCTTTCTGGGTGATTTAGAGATCGTAAATTATATCTGTAAATCTAGATCTACCCATATAGAGCTAATTACGTTCATTCATATTACGGAAGGTACAGACATTATTCTAACTATGAGTTACAGAAGTGGTTTTGGAAGTCCAAAACCAGTTGAAATGGGAAAGGAATATGAAGTTGAAATATCAGAAATAAGCAGGAGGGGCGACGGAATTGCTAGAATCCAGGGATTTGTAATATTTGTCGAAGGTGCAAAAAGTGGACAGAAAACGAACATAAGAATTACCAGTGTCGGAGATCGCTTCGCAAAAGCACAACTTGTGTGAATTAATAAAGATCCATCACACGAATGTAAGTAAAAGTCTTCAGTAAAAGCGGTAACATTAAGACCACTAGTATATGTGCTTAATTTGTTGCCAGTATTTATTTTTGTTTTTATACTAAAACTAAGAAACTCTTTTTATTGTTTATAGGTTGAATAGATTTCCAACTGAATACTGAATCATAATGGTGTACATCAATCCCATTGCCGTACATCAATCCAATTTTATTTTTGTGTTAATCTCTTATCCTATAATTAGTAACAATAACCTACTTTATAGTGTGTCAAGTTAAGGTAATAAATACATAACCAGAGATTTGCATAGTCTATGCACCTGTAATGCCATTTGCGACTAATACGGAATAGCAACCCAGACCGCAATCTTCACAGATTGGCTTTAGTGACTTGGTATCAGCACTACCAATGCAACAAGGCTGTTTAACTCTTCCCATATGATCCAAAGAAAGTATAGCCCATGAGGGACATTGAACAGGAGTTGTCCCACTACCTCCCCAATTGCCTTTCATCAATGCTAATTGTTTCTCACTGTTAATAACAAAGTCTGGATATTTTCTTCTCAGGTCTATAAGTCGATCTACTAGATCATTACGTAAATTTCCAAATGGTAGCCATAAAGGATCTCCTTTCATAAATGGTGTGTGAAACTGAAATCCAATTTTGTTGACTCTTCCAACCCATTCTTCTGCCAAATCAAAAGCAGTAGAGGAATTGACTGAATTAATAGTCATTGTTATCCAAATATCTTTCCAAGCAGGCTTTCCGTTCCTAGGAGGACCTTTAATATATTCTAGAATGTTACTTTTGGTCTTGGCGTAGGAACCTTCTCCCCTAATAGTATCGTGGGCCTTTTCAGTTCCATCTAATGATATCCAATAAAAGTAAAGCTTTTCAAACCTCTTCAATGGGAAATAGCCATTTGTGACCACACATACCCTCCTAGGCATCTCTTGACAAAATACCTCTATTATCTCTGGTCTCATAGTTGGCTCTCCGCCAACCAGTGTGACAACAAAAAGGTTTTGTTTCTTGAATGTTCTTCTGATTGTTTTTCTCCAGTCCTCTACGCTTAAATCTTGATTATCGTCCTTCCTATTTAACCACCAGTAGCAATGAGAACAGTGAAGGTTACAAACATTGATTATATCGGCTGACCCGTATAGTGATGGCTTTGTATGAAAAAACTTGATACCAACAAATTTCTTGAAAATGCTGGCGTACAGAGGTATCTCTCGAACAATATCGGTTATTCCACGCCCATAAACTAGATCGACCATATATAGTTATAATATTGCACTTAATTTATAAGTTAGACGCTCCCTGGCTGATTATTTAAGTTCTGGTCAGCTCATATTCCTAATTAGGTCACCTACGGCTGTGGTTAATTTGCTTACTAATTGAGGATCTGCAATTGCCGGTTTAATCATATTACTTGACTTAACAGAACCAATGTGGGTTACATAAATCAATAACTATGCAAATTGTAAGATCGTATTGACTTTAATTGTGGTAATCATAATCATTCTTATTACAAACAACTAAATGATATTTTGATGTTTGTGGTTTTTCAGGTAGATATGAAATTCAATAACTCTTCATAACGTTATACTTTAGTTTATTACGTTGATATTATGGGTTCTATAATTACTGATTATTTGCAGCCTGCATCCTACTGACTAGTTTATACATATTGTCATGACATTGACATTCACAAATTCTTGTTTCCCTTGAGTTATTGATTATTTCTATTATATCTCCATCACACAAATCATGCTGTTGTTGAATACATTTTGCGGATTTAACCACTAGGTACGATTACTTCTACACCAATTAATTGTTACCTATCTTATTTTTTCGAGATGTGCCAAATATGAATTGAAAATTAGTAACATGATTTTTCGAACCATCAGTTTGATTTTTAGGATAAATGCAACTGCATGGTTATGTGCTCATTTAGCATCAGTTTGTTAGTAGTATTTAGGACAGCGGTTTGACACTTGGGCTTTTTTAAAGTTGTTTCCAGCAGTTACTTGCATTCCTAGAGATTTTTCTTAAGATAATTTCTGCAACATTCATCTGAACAGAATTCTAGCTTTCCCTTTATTGTACTTAAATAAATTACACCGCAAAGTAAATTGTTGAATTCCTTCCTACAGGTAGAACATGAGATATACAAATGTTCATTTTCTATCTCTCGTTCTTTAATAAGTGTTATTAATGCTATTATTGAACAACTTGTCGAAACTTAAGTAAACTATATACTCAAAGAACCTCAGGGTAACTTGAAGGATATGATTTGTAGCTATGCGAACGTGGAATTGTTACGTATATCGTATCGTACAAGGAATGAAGATATTTTACCATGGCATGGCAACTCTTACGGTCTACAAAAGGAATTCGAAGTTATAGATATGTTCGAATTAGTTGGAGGCCTAATGGAAACACTACAAAAATACTACAATAAACCACTTAAGAAGCAAGCCGAGCATAGTGGCATGACCAAGTTTCCTGCAATTCTTGAATAGGGTATTTCAAGTTCAAATTACAGCTGGAAATATTATACATTTAGAATCTGGAGATCACTGTAAATATAATATGCTGTCAGCTACTGGAACTTGGGATGAGATAGTCAAATTACAATAATACACTTGTCTAGAGTAATCTCCAATGGCTGTTCGTGATCGTGCATTATTCCTATGTCGCTCTAATGTGTGGTTCAGTTCTTGTCGCCTGGTACACATCTTTTTTCATTACATCTTTTTTCATTAATTCTTGAGATAGCCTATACTATCTATTCTCTAGATATGGCGTCTCATTACACTCATGTCGTTTGCCCAAATTCCAATCCAGTGGAATATACTTTCCCGAAATTGACCTGTAATTTTCGTCAAAATGTATGACTTGTCCACATCTGAAACATTTTTGACTTTGAAATCCAGGCTCTCGATTTTTATGTCTGCAACTGTGAAGATTACCATAATCATCCACTGGAATTGCCACACCATTTCTATTTCTGGTTTCGTTGTTAAAGCATATTTGCTGTTTGCAGTTATAACACCATGTTATTATTTTCATTTTGTATTATCCTAATAGTTTTGTTTTCAGATTGACAACGTCACAACTATTATTTACTGATCAAGATAACGTCTTCAAGTCATATAAGCCTTTAAAAGTTATCAGTAGAATGAGTTCTTAAAACAGTGTGCGAATAACCTGCTCTTAAAAAATGAGTTGCGCCGCCTGTGGTAAAATTTGTATGTTCTCAGTAACAAAAAAATGTAATGAAGACTAACTACAAAAAGTTTAAGCGTTATAATTCCTAAGAATAGGAACATTCGTAAGTTATTAAGTAATACATAACTTATTTTGTTATTTTTGTTTGTTATAGGGGCAATATTCGTAATATTCTGTCAAGTTATACATATTTTCTAAACCATTCTATTCTTTCGGTTGCTAATACAAATATTAGATACGCTTAAATGCATCCAAACTCAATATAATTGATGTTAAATAAAATCAATATACAAAAAGCGTTAGGCTATGATTCGTTATTGTGACCTCTTCGAAGATTTATCCGCTGCTCTATGAAAATAAAGATAAGTTTATTGACAAGAGAAATTTCTTGATCTGTAAATCGTGTCACTGGTGTGCCACATGCTTGACCAACTTAATCATTCCCAATACTTGTCCTTTGTGTGGTAATAATGAAGTAGAATCAATGCCTGTATCAGATTATGAGTCATACAGACTAGTTTATGATTATATTCATGGTATGGTCCTAGAATTCTGGTTTGATTCCAATGACGGTGTCTTAGTAAATTGAATATTTCCGAAGCAGAATCACCCTATGGCATTATGGCCAAAACTTGTGGATGCATGGATAAGAAGAGAAAAGTAACGTATTCCTTGATTGATAGCTACCATAGTTTATGTCACGATAAGAAGGACTTGATATTAGGACAGATTGAAGCATGTCAAAGGTTGGCAAAGTACACGGCAAAGTATGGTAGAGATGAGGTAGACAGACAAGCTATAGAAAATGAGATAGATGAATTGAAAATGGTCTTAGACCTTATTCAGTAAAATTATGATTTATTTTTAAGTATCTTTTGGTAGTAGAAACCCTGAATTACCCTTAGCGCTCCTAAAAATGGTCAAGTCTTAGAGATACTAGTAGCGAATAACGCGTACATCTGGTCGATATATGATATTGCTAACGATTGGTGACAGTTAATCCATTTTTACTTGAATATTAGCGTCGGTAGATATTAATAGCATCCGCGTCGTATAATAGTTAGTTTAAGACAAATGCCTATGCTGATGTTAAAATGCAAGAACTGTGGTGAAGTGTTTCCCGGTGTTTATATACCTGAAGATACCAAAGAAGGTTCCAAATTAAAAGCTAATTCTGCAACATCACATGAGTGTTCAAGAGGGCACAAAAACGAATATTCACATGATGATTATATGGACTGGTCCGGACCTGAAACATTCTGACAAGTAAACAAAATGCTATACTGGTAACATATGCTGACGATTTCAGCAAACAGGAAGGAAAAGGTTTGGTTGAATCATTGGGCAATTTTAATATTGTAAAGTCCTTTACCCAAAAAAACCTGAGGCATACGAAATATGGTCTGGGATCTGGTAAGGTCGAAGAAATTAAAGAATTTCTTCAACATACTAAATCTGACAAGATTATTGTTGATGAACATATGACACCAAAGCAGATCTATAATTTGGAGAAGATAACAGGCGCAAAGGTAGTAGATAGGGAAAGGCTTATCCTTGACTTGTTTTACACTAGAGCTACTACATCGGAAGCAAAATTACAGATCCAACTTGCAGAAATTAAATATGAGCTACCGCGGATTAGGGAAAACTCGACACTGTTAATAGGTAGCGAGAGACCAGGCAAAGGAGGCAGTGGAGAATACATAGTTGACGTAAAATTTAGGGACTTGAAAAGGAGGATGGGATTTATTATAAACAAGTTGACAGAAGCTAGAAGAAAACGCGAACTTTACCATAATCAGAGACTTGATAACAGAATGCCAATAGTTTCTCTTGTAGGATACACAAGTTCAGGAAAGACTACTCTATTCAACTTGCTTACTCTTGAAAGTAAAGAAACATCTAAAAATTTATTTACTACACTTTCAACTACGACTAGGTCCTTTATTATTGGTGGACAGAAACTTTTGCTTACTGATACTGTCGGATTCATTAGAAGACTTCCTACTTATATGATTGAGGCCTTTAAGTCTACTCTCGAAGAGTCACTTCAGGCAGACATGATTCTCCTCCTAATTGATTCATCAGAATCGGAGGATGAAATTAGAATAAAATATTATAGCTGTATGAATGTGCTAGAAGAGTTGAAAGTAGACAAAGAAAAAATTGTAATAATTTTTTCTAAAATAGATAAAGCTGAATTTGATGATGTTAAAAGGATTTTCACAGAATTAAATATACTGGATCCAATACTGGTATCGCCTAAGTCTGGATATGGTGTAAATAACCTGAGAAAATCAATATCACGCAAGATACTGCTATAGGTTAAAAAGATACAGACTCAAATGTCACGCTAGAGTGCTATCAAAGTACATTTGAAATTCCTGTGATCTGCATGATCATCGATTCCTTAAAACCTGAACAAAAAAGTTTGATACGGTTAAAAAAATGATTTGACCTTTCATGTAATCAAAAATGATATTGTCTCATATTTCATTCTATATAGAAGTGACTATACTATCTGGTAACAGTATAATTCCACTTGTGATAGACCTCTGGTGGTTCTGTAAAATATGACTGTATTTCATTAAATCCGTTGAACCTCTAACTCCTATTTTTGATAGTTGAATTAACAACGGACACCAATGTCTTCCGTTGTGTTCTTATGTATAGTGCTTCTCATAAAGGAGCTTCATTCTTTTCAAATCCGAAATAACAAGAGTAGCACATTTCCTTACCATAAATTACTCCTCTGTTACCACATTTGAGACACATTTTTTCATAATCAATGATGGAGTCCAATGATTTAGCTTTTTGAATACATTTTCCGCAAATTGGCGCTTCAAGATTGAAGCTGCAAAGGAAGCCCGATCCGCATTGGAAGCATTTAAGACTGTACATTTTCCCTTTTGGTTTCCAGCGTCTAAGAACGTTCATTTTGGTTACAATCAACCTACCCTTGTCATTTTAGATCCACACTTAGGACAGGAAGTTTCTCTGTGTTCGGTTCCGCAACTCATGCAGTAATACTTCAGTGCTTCATCTCGCGTTTGCGGAGCCGAAAAGGAACCAAACATCTGTCTTATGTTAGTGATGCCCATCTTTTTCATAATGTATCTGGCTCTTAGATAATCAATCCCAATTATCGATACAAACATAGTCAATAATGATAAAGGAAATGGAAGAACAAATGATATTGCTAAACCTACCCCCATGTATATGCCCAACCATATGAACATATTTCCGATATGTGACCTGTTATTTCCGTAGGGATTAGACATTTCTCCTTCAATATAGATTCGTCAAAGCTACTTTAAGGTTAATAGTACACAATGCTGCAGATTCATACAAGTTTTCACACAAAATAAGTTCATTCTGAGTAGAAATTTTATCTTCGTTTCTTCGTCGGTTTACACTTGTGTCCAACTTAACATTAATTGGTAAATTGTTATTACAGTTGGCATGATCGCCACGCAAAGTTTTTTGAATGTACATCATATCACTTAACTTATTCTAGATTATTAAGGATCGATTAACATAGTTAGTTTCCTTTTTATTTACAAGCCTCAGGAATGTGAGGGCACAAAAAAGCAATAAATCGTAAGATTATATTTAATAATTTAATCGTGAAGGAGATATAATCAATTATTATTACCTATCACAGAAATCGTAAAAGGCATGACCCAACAAGTTCTTTACAATGGAAACTAGAAATTTCTAAATCTGATCAACCTGAGAAACCCAGCTAATATCATATATTTAAAGAATGTCTTATAAATCAGGATTTCAGTGTGGGGTTAATTGAAACAAAGTTCCGTCATATTCAAATTAAACATCACCTAGTAATATTATATACGTCGTAATGACTCCAACTGAGAGGATCATATACATAGTCATAAGGATACTGATGAGAATATTAATTCGAAAAGGAATCTACCGCAGGTAAATTAGTTCCAGTTAAATTTTCAATAAAGACTTTAGGTCCGAATTATAAACAATATGTATCCCGATGGGCTCATAACTTAGCGTTTCCTCTTATTTAGATCTAATTAAATTCTAGACTTAGTAATTCGAATAATGGTTCGTGAGTTGTAAGGCACACCTTTTCGGGCCCATTTGAGAATAAGCATTATATTCTAATACCTTATTCAATAATGAATTCTGTTTAGAATTAGTGAAGTCAACAAAATCGAGAAATAAAAATCTAATATTAAAAATACCAGTCGTTTGGTATTAGTAAAAAAGACATCTTACTAGCCTTAATGTGGTGGATTCACCAAATATAACTTATGAATTCAAAAATAATTAGAAAGGAGGTGTTAACATGAAATTGATAATTGTACCAGTAACAGCCGGAATACTCACGCTCACAATGATAGCGCCACTTATAATAAAAGACTGTATCTTGGGGTGTTTAGGAGAATGACTGGAAGAGAAGAAAAACCTTAAAGCTTAGTGTCTTATTGTTATAGTAAGAACCCTAATTTAGAACCGATAGCGTCGCGGTACCGACGAGCCCGCGATAATATTAGCTCTCTAAATGTATTCTAGGATAGTAAAGTGAAATGAATTTCGGAGAGGCACTTTTATTAGCTAGTTAAATTTTACCCACTTCACTCCCATTGATAGATTGAGGTGGCAATTGTTCTGGCATTGTAGTGTTAAGACTACTTGATTTGTTTGTGGTATTAGAATTTAGTATAGTATCGCCGTAGATTTCATTAACATTGCTTACGCTTAATCCGGGTTCGGGCCCTCCACCTATTACAAAAATTTTGTTACCAATAGAAATAGCTGCTAGACCATGACGGGAAGTAGGCATTGATTCTAGTGATGTCCATTTACCATTTTCTATGTCATATTTTTCATTGTTACCAAATGTCCTAGTAAGATCTTCTCCTCCAAATACGAAAAAGCTATTGTTTATTGTGGCAACCGCTATTCCACTTCTTTTTGACGGCATGGATTCAATCTGTGTCCATTTGTCTTTTTCAGTATCATACATTTCATTAACATTAACATTTACTAAAGGAGAAGATCCAGCTATTCTTCCACCGACTACATATATTTTGTTGTCAATTGTTGTAGACGCAGCATGATGCCTACCAGTAGGCATGGATGCTTTTGAGAACCACTTGTTTGTGAGTGGATCATAAGCTTCATTTATATTCAAAATTCTAGCTTCGTCTTGTCCGCCTATGGCATATAGAGTGCCATTAACAAATAATGCATTTAACGCACCTCTCGGAGTCGGCATCGATTTACCCTCCGTCCACTGATCCTTTATTGGATCATAAATAAATAATTGATTGGATGGAATCCATTCCCTTGAAATGAATCCCCCTACCACGTATATTTTTCCGTTATAACTCGCTGCAGCTGTATGATGTACTCCTTGCGGCATAGGAGCTATCGATTTCCATGAATTATTGTTGACATTATAAACTTCAACAACGTCCAAGGTATCGCCTGATTTATCGAACCCGCCGATAACGTATATATCATCTCCTATATTGGTACCAGTAATTTCTGATCTTGCAGTGGGCATACCTGCTCCCTCTGACCATGACTGCGCCATGGAAGGTGATGTTATCAATGGAATCAGCAAAATGATTAGGATTGTTGAAACTAGTGTTGCAACTAGTAATTCTCTCACGATCTAATTAGCGTTTTCTGGTTAATAAAATTAGTTAACGCACTTGTGTCAAGATGTATTTCCGATAAGAATGAATGTAAATTCAAACAGCTGCTCCCATCAGATTTTCAGTCGTATCCTACTGGTTGGATCCGAATCGTTAACAACGCATCTCGCCAGTCGAAGATTGGTAGTTCTGCAAGTTAAGTTCCAGTCTTTTTATTTCACCGTATAAGACAAAATAGAATTGTTAATATTTGCAAAATTATCCAATCTATATCATGCTGTGATCTATATCATTATAATCAATATTATTTTTGCTCAACCAACTTAGAAATTTATTTTCTATAAATTTATGGAAATTCCAAAATCTGGACATGTAAATATTTTTTTGTTGGTTTTCCAAAATTCGGACCATATTTTGGATTCCGATACCGCATAATTGATAAATACAGTGCTTTTTCCCATTCCCTAATATAGCTCTGCAGAAACGAATCCTGGTTGATCCTTGAACTTAGTAGCATCTTCTTCTCATTCTTTTGAAAACTGTCCTGCTTCAACAGACTTGACATTAAATTTGTTAATCAAAACTACTGGACCTGCTCTGAGCTCGACACCCGATTTCTACCAGAGGACTGTAACACAAGATCGACTATTTCTTCGGCTCAGATAGCAGCAGCAACTTATATTGCCTGCCTATATTGAAGCTAGGCTTTTTCTCTACGTTGCCGAACAGGCTTGCGAGTCGCCTCAAATCTAGCTTGTAGTCAAAGAATAGATCACCGAGTACAATGTATGAGTTCGACATAATCCAATACGCCAGTCTCTCATACGCATCGAAACGCTTCCTTCCGAGGTTGTGAAAGACTAGATTGGAGACGAAAAGGTCGAACTTCCCTTTGCTGTAATCCGATGAAAAGAGATCCCGTTTCTGAAACCTTACCCTCTCCTGAAATCCTAGGATCTTTGCATTATTCTTCGCCTTTGCCAGACTCGAGTCCTTGAGGCTCCCATGTTCGAACGTATCAAACCCTGTAACCTTCGCGTTCTGGTAGTATTCAGCGCAG
>Ga0184619_10000198_pt1 | contig 20165 bp, 38 predicted proteins | sample PLM0_60_b1_FD_133146 | JGI IMG/M metagenome (GOLD analysis project Ga0184619, IMG submission 133146) | Groundwater sediment microbial communities from an aquifer in East River, Colorado, USA - PLM0_60_b1 | ecosystem: Environmental > Terrestrial > Soil > Riparian zone | place: USA: East River...
CCCGATACTATGAGACAAACGGGTAAAAGGGGGACATATGGCGTATACACTGTCACAATTCTGCGACCGCCAGAAATGCCGTATTAAGCGTCGGCTCGCATCAGAGTCGTTTTTCCGTGGCGGCAAATACGTTGACCCCGACCACTATATCGGGCAGTTGATGTCATTAGACGATGATGAGGAGTGGCGGGCGGAGGATATGGGGGATGAGGTGTTTGAGTATCGGCGTGGGCTGGATGTTGCAAGGGTAGGATGATATGAAAAATGAACGCGGACAGGCATTACTCGAAACAGCGTTGATTCTGCCGATTGTGTTGTTGCTGACGGCGGGGCTGTTTGAGTTTGGAAGGGCGTATCAGGTGGTGCAGGTGCTGACTAATGCGGCACGTGAAGGGGCGAGGGTATCGATTCTGCCGTATGTGGGGGCGAATACCGATGCCGTGATTCGGGCTCAGGGGTATTTGGCGAATGGTGGCGTGAAAGGGGCGACGGTCACGGTTACGCCGACTACGATGAATATTGGGGCGAGCACCGTAGCGGGGACGCGTTTGAATATCAGTTATCCATTCTCGTTTATGGTGTTGAATCCGCTGGCTCAATTGGTTGTGAGGGGGTCGTTGGTGGGGAAGGCGCCGTTGACGTTGAATGTGGCGAGCGAGATGAGGATTGAGGCTCAATGAAGGCTATTACGATATTGGCGTGGATTCTATGGATGCAACATCCGAGTGGGAGTTGGTCGCCTTTGTCTGGGTATGAGGGGCTTATCACCTGTCAGCATATACAGGCAACAATGGAGAAGGACAAGACAAGGGTTAAGGCGGATGGGTTGTTGACCTGTTTCCTTCTCATTTTGACCCACGAGAAACTTTGCAAGCGGATTTCCGCTTTATGGGGAGGGCCGTCCATGTTAAAGGATGAGCGTGGATTCTCATTTATTCTGCTGAGTTTGAGCATGGTCGCGTTTCTGGCATGTAGCGCATTGGCCATTGATGTGGGAATGTTGTTGACAGCGCGGGCACAGGCGCAAAATGCTGCGGATGCAGGGGCGTTAGCGGGGGTGACGGCGCTCACTTTCAATAGCTGGACGGATAGATCAGCGGATGGGCCGGCTGTAAGGTCTGCGACCATAGCAGCGCAGAGGAACCCCGTAGCAGGTGTCGTGTCCTCGATTGATGTCACGTTCCCGCAGGATGATGAAGTGAAAGTAGATGTGTATCGGACGACGGCGCGAGGGAATCCTGTAGCCACAATGATTGCGGGCATATTCGGCACGAAAACCGTGGATGTGAATGCGACGGCGACGGCCAAAGCGGCGCCTACGGGGAGTGTGGCGTGTGTGCTGCCGTTAACCATACCGGACCGTTACACAGATGTGAACGGGAATGGGGTGTATGACGCCAAGGATGTGTATGTGACGCCGGGGTTGGCGGGGGCTACGGGTTATACAGTGGGGGATGCGGGATTGCCGGTGATACTCAAACCGGCTGTGGGTGGCGCGATGCCTAGTTTCTACCAAACCTTCAATATCGACCAGAATGGCTCGAATGACGTGAAGGACAATATCGACAAGTGTAATCCGCGGATCATTAGCACGCCGGATCAGCTCACGGCGCAGACGGGCGCGCAGAAGGATGTGAGTATGGGCGTGCAGGATTTGATTGATAGCGACCCTACGGCAGTGTGGGGGCCTACTGGGGTGACAGGAAGTCGGTTCCCGGTCAGTCCACGAATCCGTGCAGTTCCGTTGTATAACCCGTTGCTGTTCAGTCAGGGCCCCCAACAGGGCAAGAATGTGGTATTAGTGGTGGTGAATACGTTGGGGGTATTTATCGAGAGTGTAGATAAGCAGGGCGCCGTAACAGCGCGGTTGGCACCTATTCTGGGTCGAGCCCCCACAAACACGTCTCCGCCTGGGTCGTTTGTGAAGTTTCTGGAACTGGTCAAGTGAAGATACTGCGCGAGCATAAATGGATATATGAGCTGGAGATGTTGAATTATCAATTCCAGCTGGCCACACGGGCGCGAGATGAGCGCGAATATGGGTCGCCAGAATCAGTAGTCAAAACCTCATGGTGGCGCAAACCTTGCTCTAAAGGGTCGCGTGATGTTTGAGATTGTTAATACGCCGCGGTCACAGGCAGGGTTGGCGGGGAGTTTCTTCCTTCATACGGGGACGATAGTGATGATTTCAGCGGGGTTTCTGGCGTTTGCGCCAGCTGCCGCTGCGGTTCCCGCCCCCACTACACGAACGATTATGGTGTTTGTGCAGCCGCTGCCGGATGCAGATTTCCTGGTTGAGCCGTTGGTGACTGTCACCAAAACGCCTAAAGTGGTCGTGCCGCGTCCTCCTAAGATGACAGTGCCGCAAGTGGCAGCGCCAGTAGTAGAACCCATCCCGGCTGCAGCAGCTCCTGCGGTGGTAGCTGTGCCGGTCGTGCAGGCAGTGCCGATTCCGACTGCACCCGCTGTAGCGTTGTTGGCTGCATCTACGCTAACTTTGGGCCGGCCCATTAACGATAGCGGATTCGGCACGCTTCAAGGGCGGGGGTCGCTATTTGAACTCGCACCCTTGATGGCCACATCCCTGCATGTGCCGTATGGGCGGCTCACAGATGGTGGGTTTAGTGCTATGGTAGGGCGGGCGGAGTGGTTTGAACCTGTGCGGACACCTTATCGAATCCTCTCAGTGCCGAGTCCAGGGTATACGGATGCGGCACTCGCATTGAAGATTCAAGGCGAGGTCTGGGTGGAGGTGGAATTGACAGCATTGGGCAAGGTGAAGGTGTTGAGGGTAACGCAAGGGTTGGGGCATGGGTTGGATGAGCTAGCGGTGGGCGCTGTAGAACAGATGGAGTTTCAGCCAGCAACTCGGAATGATTTACCTGTCGATTTCAGAACGACAATTCATGTGAAGTTTAGCTTTCTCAATTAGGGGGCAGAATGACTATCTTCGATTGGAATGACCTTACCCTCGCAGAGCGGAGACGAGTGTTAATTCAGTTTTTCAACGTGCAGGACATTCCTCTGGATGTGTCGCCGGAGATGGAATGGGAAGCACTGCCACGGTGGTTGACGAGGGAGCTGACACACATTTAACGGGTCGCATCTTGCAACAGTGAGAGAGGGCAATATCGCCCATCAGGGAGAGAGTCATCAATGAAGCAGACGTTTATGGGAGTGGTGCTGGCAGCCGCGATGCTGAGTGGGGCGTGTTCGGGCAGTGCGGTGGCGCCGTCGTCTTATGTGGCGCCGGTTGCGGACAATTCGTCGTCGGATCAGTCGATTGCGGCTCTGACGGCGAATGGTGGCAGTCACTGGACCGGAAGCGAGACAGCTACGGTGGGCGAGAGTGGGTCGCTCGTCGTGGACTTCACCAATAAGAACGGCAATGGCCCATTCGACCCCAATGGCAATGCGCAGATTATTGCCAATATCACGTGGGTTCGCAATGGCGTGGGCACAACGGTGAGCGGGACTGCGACTGGGCGGTTGGACGACCTGACGATTAACGCCACGGTTGGCAGCGTATGCAATTATACGGCAACAGGCTCATTCAACAAAAAGAGCGGCCAGATTACCGGCACATATGACGGCACGGGTCCGAGTGCGACGTGCGCGGGTAAGGCGGGGTCGTTTGTGCTGAACAAGCAGGGCGACTAAGGGTGATGGCGGGGGTAGCGCGAGGCCCCCGTAAACCCCGTTTGAGCTAGTCCAAACGCTAGCCATTGGGGAGGGAGTTAGAATGAAACGCTGGTTTATTGTGTGTATGACGGCGGCGACCTTGATGAGCGTGTTGCCCGTTTATGCGGATGAAACGTCACCCGCGCCCAAGTTCAAGACCGGCCCTAAAATCGGCTGGGCCCTCGTATTAGGGGCAGTAGGAAGTTATGAGCTGTGGGCAGTCACGACTCATCACGAAACCATGTCGCAGGGCGTGCAGCGCTCCCGCAAGTTAGGTCTGGCTGTGGGTGTGGGGTTGGGGGCGCTATCGTTTCATCTATATTGGAAGTAAATGAGAATTATCCCCGCCCTTATCGCGTCATGCGTCATGTCTGTATCGAGCTGTGCCGTGCCGGTGTCTGCGTCAGATAAGCCACTCCTTGGTCTCATTATAGGAACAAATGTTGCCGATTTGGTAACGACTGAGATGGCGAGGGTTAGCGGGAATGGGCGGGAGGCGAATCCTCTCCTCCAGAATCAGAAGGTATTCTGGGGCGTCAAGGTGGGGGCGACCACTGTGGAGGCCATTGTGGTGCATCAATTGTGGACATTTCAGCATAAGAAGGCATCGACCCTTACCGCATTGTTGATTGGCGGGCTGAATGGGTTGGTGGCGTGGCATAATTTGGGTGTGGCGAGGATGAAGTAATGGCGAAAACGCTTGACCAGCAGCTAGAGGCAGAGACGATTATCCGGTGGGATGAGACGGGAGAGCTAGCGGTGCTGTGGACCGCATCGTCTGCGACCCGCAAGGCTTGGAAGTCTTATGGGTTTCCTGTAGTCGAGGACCAGTATGGGTGTTGGTCGTGCCGAGTGCCAATTGACCAGGTCACTTATAAGCCGTTTAAGGGGGTTACGACTATTGCTCCTATAGGGCCAGAATCTCCCGAAGTTGAATTTTTAAGGAGTATTTCCTAATGAAAATGACGCTGATTTGGACTCTTCTCACAATTGCACTAGGAGTAGGGGTATCGGCCCAAAAGGCTCCAAAACTCCCTCTCCAATTCTTGAAATCTCAATCGGTAATTCTAATGGAACTGGACCCGAATCATGAAACGGTGACGATTAACGGGCCGGCTATCGCGCTCGATTCATGGATTTGCACACGATATGAACATGGGAAGTCGTGCAAGCGGGCGAGTGAAGTAGCGATGTTCATACTACAGGATGGGGTAGAGAAGTGAAAATCCACTTAAAGCGACCAGGAATGGGCTTTACTGTTTGCGGAAAGAATGCTTATAGCCCCATTATGCTGTTGTGGAAGTATTATTCGCCTCATGATCCCTTATCTGCTATTTGTAAACGCTGTTTAACGAGACGCGAGAAAGAAAAAGGTCTCCCAAGATAATCATCACCTGTCATGGCACTCAAGAATAAAACCCCACAGGTAGGGGTGGGCTTCCGCCTCTGCATATGGCGTGGTTCCTGCATCTCACTCTAGGGTATCCCAAATCCAAAACTAGGAGAGTGTATGAAAGCAAAGTTTAGAGCCGCAGGCGGTGGGTTTTTGAATGGCGTGGATGGGGTGATTCAGGGTTACGAATTTACGACCAAATTCCCCTTCGCCTCGAAGAACCCCAACAAGAAGAAGTCGGATTTTCTCTCGCTATTTATGGTGTTGAGGGCGAGGGTCGACGGCGCAGAGAAGGATGTGACCACGACTCTGTGGGGCGGGGATGCGTCCAATTTCGAAATCAGCGATGATGGGCTGACCCTGACCCTGATTGAGGACGGTGTGGTGTTGAGCGGGAATACGTCCCTGTCTCATTTTATCGGCTCTTACGATGAACAGAGCGAAGAAGGCGCGATGAGCGATGATGAGACGGTGATCAATTTTGAGCCCATCATCGGTCAGCGGGTGCGGTTCGTGCAGGTGCCGTATAGCGCAGACGAGCTCGCGGATTTGAAGCGCCGGGGCAAAGCGACCACTCGCCCAGATTCGAAGGACCCCAAGAAGCAGTGGCCGTTGCAGTGGTTGCAGGTGGATGCCGTGTATGGGCCGGCTGAGGTGAATCTCTCAGCAAAGGATAAGGCGAAGGGTAGAACGAAAGGAACGGCTATAGCGAAGTCGAACGGAAAGGCAGCAGCTTCCCCCTCAGTAGACGAACTCGCCATTTCCACCCTCATCGACATCGTCAAGGGAAATGGCGGCTCTATCCCCAAGTCGAAGCTCAGTATGCGGGTGCTGAAGGCGTTGGCGGGGAATCCGCAGCAGAATGCGGTGCGGACCTTGGTCAATACGGATGATTTTCTCAATCTGAACGAAGGTTGGGCGTTCGACGAGAAAAGCCAGACTATCGAAATCGACTAACTCATGACCCTACTGGAACAACGATTCTGGGCTAAGGTCAATAAAACAGCGTCATGTTGGCTTTGGACCGGATTCGTTGAACCAGGAGGATATGGGAGATTTGGCCACGGTGGAGATAAACAAAGTCAGCTTGCGCATAGACGCGCGTATGAGTTTAGTTATGGCCCGATTGCCGCTGGGTTTACTTTAGACCATCTCTGCCGTGTGCGTCACTGCGTAAATCCAGGGCATCTAGAGCCCGTATCTATGCGAGAAAACACTAAGCGCGGAGAAAATCATGTAGCGAAATACATGATACAGCAGCACTGCAAAAATGGGCATGAATATTCTGAAGAGAACACCTATTATCGCCATAGAGACGGGTTCACTTCGCGAGTATGCAGAAAATGTCGTCGCAAGGCGCAGACCATATATCGGCTGAGTAGACCATGATAGTAACGCCAGTTCCCGTGACTATTGACCTTCTCAAGTCGGACTTGGTGCGGAGTCCGGGGCTACACGCATCTGATATTTACGGTGAACTGTTCGCAGAGCTAGAACCAAAACGATATCGCTATGATGGCCCACCTAATCCTGTCTTGCTAGCAATGGGCACGGCATGGGAGAAACACTTTGAATACCTCCTCATCGCAAACGGCATCAACGTTGAGCGCCCGGAAGAATTCATGTCGGATGATGGGGTGGCGTTCTCGCCCGATTTGGTGCATTTCAACGGGGTTACTCGCCTCTGGGAAATAAAGCTGTCGAGCATGTCCGTAAAGGATTTGCCCACAGAAGAAGCGAATTGCTTCCCGCCCAAATTCGACAAATATCAATGTCAAATGATGCTCTATGCGTATTGGCTTGGATTGCGCGATGGATGCTTAGCGTTCCTTTCCCTCTATCAGCCGTGGAATCCAGAATTACGCCTGTTTAATATCACTTGGACCGACCGAGAGCTGTCGGATAATCGCCGTATGTGTATTAATTTCGCAAAGTCGAGAGGAAAGCTATGAGTAGTCATCAATTCCTGTTGATTTTGCTGTTTGCCGCATGTTTCTTCTTTGCTCAAGTGGTGGTGTGGGTGGGCGTGGGTATGTTAATGGGGTGGATATGATGTGGAGAAAATTCTATTGCCGCTGGTTGGGTCATAACCCTCGCTGGGTTGGTAGTTTTCACGGGGGGTCGTCTTGGATATGCCGAAATTGTCATCGAGAGGGTTCTTCTTTTGAAAAATGTCCCTCAGAAGCAGGAAAAGTTATGACTATTTCTTGGAGGGCTTAATGGCAAAATCGACAAAAGACATATCTTGGGGAAATTTCAAACCTGCTTCAACGGTGGTGCCGTTCCGCCTCATCTGGCGGTCCTATGGCCCAGAGAAAGTGGGTAAAAACTATTTTGGCCTTACTGGTCCTGGTCCCATCGCAATTCAGAGCTTCGATATCGGGCTTGAGGGAGTGGTGGAGCAGTTTGCGCAAAAGAAAGAAATCGTCGTCACGCACTATGAGTTTGACAAGAACGACTGCACCCAAGATGCGGCTATTGATATTCGTGACCGCTTCATTGGGGATTACACTGTAGCCCTAACCAAGGCTAAGACCATTCAGTGGGACACGGAGACCGAACTTTGGGAAATATTTAGGTTTGCAGAATTTGGCGTAATGTCGGATGCGCCTAAGAACTATGTAGGGCTAAACGCGAAATACCGCGATTTGATTCAACAAGCGTATACGGCAAATGTGAACCTTCAACTCATCCAGAAGGTTAAAGAGAAGTGGGGCACAATTCAAAAGGTGAACCGTGAGGGGCGGTTAGTCGATAGCCCGTATCCGACTGGCGAGATGGAGCCCACTGGATTCAAAGAAGCTGGTTACATCGTGCAGGCGAATATTCGCCATTCCTGGGATAAGGAAGCAGGATTTGGCATCCATGTGCTTAATTGTCGTCAGAACATGAGTGTAGCGGGAGAAACCTACTACAACATTTCTTTGCCCGAGTTGGGGCAATTAGTGTTTGAGGACAGCGACGAGGATTCGTGGCGATAACTGAGCAAGAAAGACTTTTGCGTGCTAAAGCCTCTTCGTTACGATATAGGCGCACAAATAAAGGCCGGTTAAACCGACTTAAGAATATGGCAGCTTATAGACTGCGGGATGTTGCTGCGTATAACGCTAAAGCGGCTGCCCATATTCATAAACTTAAAGACGATGTTTTTAGAGCATACGGCGGTTGGGTTTGTGCTTGTTGTAAAGAGACAGAAAAAAGCTTTTTAACTTTCGGCCATATGTTAAACAATGGCGCCGCAGAACGTCGTAATCTTCCTGGGCGAGGACGAAACGGAAATATCGCATTATGGAGAAGACTAAGACGTGAAGGTTATCCTCCAGGATATCGTATCGAATGTTATAACTGCAATTGCGGCAGTTTTCGAAACGGGGGCATTTGTCCTCACGAGAGGATTGCATGATATACGTGGATTCTCGTGTAGGGAGTAAAGAACTTTTTGCTCCTCTTCAAGCTTTAGGCTTAGAAGTAGCCCTCACTACTCTGGAGTTTGGTGACGTATGTTTTGAAGGAAAAGGGCCAAAAACCTCGCTTGTAGAAATTGGAATAGAGCTTAAAACTTTAGGGGACGCTATTAGTAGTTTGCGTTCTGGGCGTTTATCGGGGCATCAATTGCCCGGGCTTCGTCAAACTTATACCCATACTTGGCTCATTCTTGAAGGTCAATGGCGGCATAATGAAGCGGGACAGATTACTACTTATCAAGGCCCTAAACGGGGGTGGAAAATATCTCCCGGTAAAATGTCTGCTAGTGAGTTTGAGAAACAAATTTTAACGCTAGAACTTTGTGGAGGCGTTATCCCCCGATATACGAATAGGCGCGCAGATACCCTTCGTTTTATTTACAATCTTTTTCGCTGGTGGACAGATGCTGCTTATGACAAGCATAAAAGTCATCTTCGAATACATGAGTCCCCGCCGCTTATCCCGGTAAGTGATTACCGCGCGTTTTACATGAAAATCCCGGGAGTGGGATATAAACTCTCCCAAGCCGTAGAGAACCATTTCAAGGGTGGACCGAGACAAGCCGTATGTGCGTCCATTGATGAGTGGGCAAATATCACGCAATTATCGGATGAGGGCAAGCTGAGGAAATTGGGCAATAAAGTGGCGACGAAAATCGTAGCATTCCTGCGAGGCGGCTTATGACTAGACTTGAAAAAGTCGAAGAATTAACTCGCGCCTTGATTGATACGTTGCTCGCCCAGCCCGGCGATACCACCGCATCCGAGATGTTGAGTGCAGCTCTGACGTTTACGAGTCATATGATAGCAGTGCTGCTGCGAATGGGGGCGGACCCGGAAGAATTGCGGGCAGGGTTGAATCAAGTGGCGGCGCAACTCCCTGTGGATTCGCGGACGATTCATTGACGAATGCGCCGGTTGCGACCATAGATTTTGAGACTCGCAGTGCCATATCTCTTAAAAAGCACGGAAGTTGGGCATATAGCTGTCATGAAACTACTGAAATATTGTGCTTATCCTGGCATCTTCCTGATTTCCTTCCTGGTCGAACTGCGCTTTGGGCTCCTGCTCAACCTAATATTGGCCTTGCTGAAGTATTTCCAGCCGGAGAGATTCTTGGATTGATTGAGTGGATTGGGCGGGGTGGACTCATCTCCGCGCATAATGCGGCGTTTGAAAGGTGTATATGGGAAAATATTTTAGTCCCTCGATACGGGTGGCCCCCTATACCTATCGCACAATTCAGGTGTTCTGCTGCCAAAGCTGCGGCACACGCCTTGCCGCGTGGACTAGAGGATGTTGGATCAGCTTTAGTCTTATCCACTACAAAGGATGTAGAGGGCCACAAACTGATGCTCAAGCTCAGCAAACCCCGCAAATCAAGAAAGGCTGAGAGGGAATTATGGATAAATACCAAACAGACTGCACCCTCATTGCTATGGCACGAGAGCTTAAACTTATTCGAAAAGCTGTGGCAGTATTGCAGGCAAGACGTGCTAGCAGAGACAGCGCTAAACGACAGCCTGCCCGACCTCAACCCGCACGAAAGCCTCATCTACACGATGGACCAGACCATCAATGCTCGTGGGTTTCAATTGGATATGACCGCCGTAAAGACTGCCCTTGCTCTTATTGCCAAAGAAACGCTACAGCTGAATCAGGAGCTAGAGACGGTTACGAACGGTAAGGTCAAAAAAGCGACTTGCCGTGCTCAAATGATAGCGTGGCTGTCAGAAAATGGCCTACAAATTTCTGATACTCAGAAAGAGACAATTAATGCTTACCTCGCCCCGGAATGCCGAGAACCCCTCTCCCCTTCCGCCCGTCGTGCCCTCGAAATCATGCGGGCCTTGGGTCGTTCATCTACTGCCAAATATGAGTCTATGCAGAATTGGATGGGTTCTGACGGGCGAATTCGGGGTGGCCTTCTTTACCACGGGGCGTCCACCGGCCGATGGAGTGGCAGTGGCGTTCAACCTCATAATTTTGTAAGAGGCACCGTCAAGGACATGGACGGGTTGTGGTTGGCGTTGAAGTCCAAAACTCCGCCCCCTAATGTCATGGAAGCCCTCTCCAATGCCCTACGGGGGGCTATCGTCGCCGGCCCGGGTAAGACTCTGTATGTGGCCGATTATGCGGCTATCGAGGCTCGTGTGGTCATGTGGCTGGCTGGCGAGGAAGGGGCGTTAGAGAGCTTTAGGCGGGGCGAGGATATCTATTCGGTGATGGCATCCGAAATCTATAACAAGCCGTGTAATAAAGAGGACACTCCAGATGAGCGGCAGGTAGGGAAAACGGCTATCTTAGGCCTTGGTTTTCAGATGGGAGCTTCGAAGTTCGTTGCAACCGTAGAGAAAATGACGGGCCTCATCATTAGCGAAGAGATGGCGAAACAAGTGGTGGATACGTATCGGGCCAAATTCGCGGGGGTCAAACAACTCTGGTGGGAGATGGAGGCTGCGGCGATTAAGGCAGTCTATCTACGCAAGCAGATAGGGCGTATCCGTCAATCTGCGGTAAACTGCGCGAAAACACAGTGGTTTTGCGAGGGAAATTTCTTATATTGCGAGCTTCCTTCTGGCCGGCGCCTTGCCTATCCGTTCCCGAAGGTAGGCCAGAAAGCGACCCCTTGGGGCGAGATGCGACCACAGCTCACATTTATGGGTATTTCGCCCATTACCCACAAGTGGACGCGTATGCACACATACGGGGGCAGTTTGGTTGAGAACGTGGTGCAAGCGATTGCTAGGGATTTGCTAGCGAACGCACTTTTAGCGTGCGAAAACACAGGAATTTACCTGCCGGTGCTCTCCGTCCATGACGAGGGAATTTGCGAGGTTGATGAAGCGGCTGGGTCCTTGCAGGAGTTCAACCGATTGATGACTACTAGCTCAAAATGGGCAAAAGGTCTTCCAATTGGGATTGAGTCTTGGAAGGGTAAAAGGTATCACAAATGAGTGTAACACTAACCGCAACCGTTGAGAAAGTCGTGGAATTGGCGCCCCGTTTGAAGAGGAAATTATTGACTGAGCTTCACGCTTACGGCGAACTAAAGCTCCAATTGGACGGGCTTAAAACAGCTATGGACGGTCACAAAGCAGTGATTGAAAAGCTGCGTGCGGAGACTGATGAACAGAGTATCGAGGTAGACGGCTACAAAATCACCCTAGTGCAACCGGCTGGCAGGGTAAGTTTAGACCGAAAGAAACTGCTTGAGGCCGGGGTCCTTATGTCTCAAATAGAAGCCGGCAGTGTCACTAAGCCAGTGAAGCCGTATACGAAGGTGTCGGTTCCTGGTGAATCCGAGCGGAGCTACGAATGATCATCGCCGTCCACCATTATATGAACCCGGCATTCGAGCCCTATGTGTTTGTAGGGGTGATGATGTTGTGTGCGATGGGAGCGGTCTTAGGTGGGTATTTCGTATTGAGCGGGATTCTACAGTTGATGCGCCCCTCAACACATCAATTGACACGTCCCGAACACGAGCGCAATCGCGAGAAGAGCAAGTGCCCCTAGGACGAATAAGCACCCTAGGAGCACTCGGTAGAAGTTGATGAGCAGTCGTTGCTCGGCGGGGTCCATCAGTAGGGGATAACGAGGATTTGACCTGGATAGATCTTATTCGGGTCATTCAACTGGTCGCGGTTCGCGTCGTAAATCTTGAGATACTGATTCGCGTCCCCGTAGTAATGTTCGGCAATCGCGCTGAGGGTATCGCCCTTTCGCACAAGGTGATGTGGAGAGAAAAAGTTCTTAACTCGGCTAAACCAAGACATGCCTACCTCCCGTTAATTGATATGCGGAACCGGCACGTCGCCCACGCCCAATACCTGCATCAACCACACAATCACGACAATCGCGACAATCACGTAAATGCCAGTCTTGAATATGGCCGGCATAGGGATATAGGTCGTGATGAGATAGACGATAAAGCCAATCAGCGCCAAAGAGAGAATCAAGCTAAGCATAATTACTCCTGGTCCGTCGTATCCTTGATATCGGCTACGACTTCAGCAGCCTTCGCGGCCAAATCATCGAGGTCTGCCTGTGAGACAATCCCACCTGCGGCCACCTGAGCTTTAAGATCCTTCAACCCCTGTTCGAGCGCGTCTACGCCTTCGCCAATCGCCTTCAACGAGTCCTTGAGTTCCTGCACAGTTGCCATTGTTTTCTCCTGTATTTCAAGCAGCAAACGATTCTGAATGAAGATGGCTGCTAGCATCCCCATCAGACCGAGGTTAAACCACATCATCGACCGATATACGGCTGTTGGGGTTGCTGCCCTACTCCACCGATAGCTTGGTGATTAGTTCTGGAAAAATAAAAACCCACGATCGTTCCAAACGCAACCGAGATAATCGTGGGAATTTGCGCGATATCATTCACCATCGAATAGATGCCGGCTCCCATTGTGGCGAGCACCACTGAGATAGCCACAAATGCTTGGGTATACTCCCAGATGAGGTTAACTCGACGCTGCCCGGCGAGCGTGATATCCTGCTGGGTAGTCGTGGTTGGGGAAAGAGATTGCTGATTTTGGACTTCGTCAGCCATATCTATATTTTACGAAAAACCGTTTCGAAAATCAAGCCGTGAAGCCGTTCATATATCCCAGTTCGAATAGAAGTCGAAAAACTGTCGGGCGAGCCAGATTACCGCAACCATCAGTAGGAGGATGATAAGCGTGTAGGTGATTGCGGGAAATAGGATAATCAGCCCTAGTAGAAACCACGCAAACGCAACAGTCATCACATCCGTGATAGGTGGCGGGACGCTGGTCATTTTGCGGTATGGGAAAATTTAAGTATCGTATCCGACCCGACACCGTAACCAATTTGAAAATCACTGCGTTGGATGACGCCCACGACTTGCCCCGCCTTATCGATGAGTGGACCACCGCTCTGGCCGCCAATGAATCCGCCCATGAAAAACGTGCCGGGGAAGATATCGGAATCAGGGCTGAAGTTCATCAAGAGGGCGTAATGGCGGGTGGTGAGGGGGAGTGTCCAACTATACCCGTAGCCCAGCCCGACCGTCTCTTCCTGCGCGATAAGCGGGGTTTTGCGGATACGTAGAGCCGGCTTCGAATAATCTGACACCAATACTGCCAAATCCTGCTTAATATCGAGCGCTACCACAAACGCCGGATGCCCATCAATAGTGATTTCCGTGCCGATACAGTGGGCTGCGGTCAGCCATTTTCGCGCATCAATGGAGAATGCCGTGCACCCGTAGGTGTATTGGGTGGGATCAAGCGGGATAGCGTCGAATGTCATAGTTGAGCTAACATCCACAGCATAAGTAGTGGTAATAACGACCTTTCCCACGACATGTCCCACACTCTTGAGCGCGCGTTCAATGGTGGCGGGGAGGGATGGCTGGGCTTTAGCCTGAACTGGAGGGGTGTAGACGAGCGAACACAGCAGAATCAATGCGGCCAGATAATGTTTCATACAATGTATTTTGAATAGGTCCCTCTTTAACCAGTATATCAGTAATACGAGTAAAGTGGGACAGGGTTGATGAGGTAGTCTATGCCCTTATACACCTGGGGCAACTTCATGAAGATGCAGTGGTCGATATAGGGGCCCATGACGTATACGGGGCCGCCTTTTGCGAGCATCATCCCTAGTTCTACGAGCGCCCCACTATAGGGAAGATCCTTCTCCGCGATAAACACTAACGCATCCGCAATCATGACCCCCCACATATCGCGGCATGCCTGTTCTGCGTTGTTTTCGTCATTCCCCCACCAGCGATGGGTGATGGTGTGGCCCTCACCGACCAGCATTTGGGCGACTTCTTGGGCGCGGTCGCCTTCTTCGAATTTGGTGGCGATATATACTTTCATGCCTTTTCCTTCAAATGTTCGTGGAGATACCCCATGACATTAAACATAAGCGCGCATAAAGTCTCTTCGAACTGCTCCCGGCCAGGTGGAGTAAAAGGACTCGTTCTTCGATGCCCTTTCCACCAGTCGAAGAAATGCCGCCACCCGGATTTCATATAGGCTGTTTGGGGAATGCCCTTTTGCCAGTTATCGGCATCCCGCATCTTCCCATCAACCTGGAATCGATGTTTGTGCATGTATTGGCCGAAGCGTTCAATGACGAGTGGGCTGAGGAAACCTTCGTAATCGAGTTTATCAGTATCCCCATCACGGGTCGCGCCAGTATTGAAGGTGCGAGCGATAGGGGCTTTCTCAATTTTATTAAGAATTACATTCATTCTTGCCGCATGCTCGCCTTTATGCTGCTCACACGTCCACTTAGCACCGGGATCACACCCGCACACTTGTGCAGATAACTCGTTAGTGATATTCATCAATCCTCCACTTCAATCGGTCGGCACAACTTTTTAATCCGTCGATACGCGAGCCACCATTGGCGTTTGGCCGTTTCATCCATTTGGAGCATGAGAATACGGGCTCGCTTTTCTACACGTTTCTCACTCCATCGCGGCTTCACCCGGTGCAACAACTCATGCAGCAGCGTCTCGATAATCGCGGGCCGCGGGTCAAGGTAAATCCTATCCCCTTCTTGCAACCCGTCCATCTGCCACATTTCGCTCCGTAGATTACACTCGTATACCTGTCCCCGTTGGAGGTCGTTCCACAGGTCTTCTAGAAGAGGGTTTTCTAGAAGGGGCGGCATCAGAGGAGTTCCTTGACGTCCATGTGACGATACATTTGTTGTTCCAACCGTTCTTGCTGCACAATCATGGCACGGCGTTCAGGAGTCATCTCAATAAGCAGCCTCTCATCTGTATCCCGCCATTGAATCCGATAGAGCACCATTCCCACAGCAGAGATAACAATCGCTGAAAGCATCCAATTCATACTATCTCCTGTTCGTGAACCACTTCGGGGAGCTTACGTAGGATTCGCATTTTTTCTATATCATTTAGATATGTTTTAGCCTCGTCTAGAGAGATATAGGGAGTGTACAGCCTAGCCCAACCCCCTAAACGCCCTTTATACTGGATTTGATAGTGGTCGTTCCAAGTCTTTATGATTCGATATTTCATCATCCCTCCTAGAATTGTGAACCGTTGCCGCTGCCCATCACCCGGACAATGCCCGCAGGCCCGGATGCTGGGGGCGAATTAAGCGCGAACTGTCCAAGCGTATCGCCTTCCGCTTCTGACATCCCGCCGTTAAACTGGGGCTGGGCTGAAATTTCTAACATCACGAAATCGAACGGATGCCCAAATCCACTATCGGCTGGCATGTTAAAGTTGCCAGCCATTCGTGTCAGGCAGTCGCCTATCCAATCTCGAAACTGCGCGTTATCTTGGCTCAACTTCTTCTGGGCCAACACGCCTTCCAACAGACCTATATTGGCTTTCCAGAAATCGGCAATAAACTGCCCCGGCTGTTGGAAGGCCATATACCCTTCCTGGAAGTGGACATAGACGCGGGTCTGTGGTGCGAATTTTGGCGCAATCGTATCAATCAAATCCTGCACCTGCGTTGGGGTGAGCCATAAACTCAGTTCCCATCCAATACATATCAAGGGCACCACATCGATGAGGAGTGGTAGCACCGGTTCCACATTTTGCATAATGCCGTATACGTCATGCGGGTCATGGTCTTTTGAGCACAACATCGGGCAAGGGTAGAAGTCGTTAGCAATAAGCTCCTGACATGTGGCGAGAAAATCAGCGGGTGACTGCCCGTATGCGCGACTATCCGGCCAACTCAGCAATACATGCGTGTAGCCCCGGTTCTTCCAGGCAGTGCGGATAAAGCCCCGGTCTGCATCATTATACCTGTCATAGAAAAAGCTTAAGACTAAACTAGGGTCGTTAGCTCCACCTGCAACTGCGGGTAGTCCTGGGATTCTCACTCCACAGAAATTCCCTTTCCAGAAGCGTGGAGCGGGCTTAAAAGGGCCGGGAGGGCCCGGAGCAGGGTCAAGCCCAAGAGCAGTTCTCAATTCAGCAAGGTGTTTCGCTTTTGATTGTTCCGCCTCCATACCCGCCCCGATATCCCATGCGGTGCGCGCACTCCATCGGAACGCAGCCCAACTCAGGGTTTGGCCAGCTTCGGCATACAAGGCTTCGGCTTCGGCTTCGAAGGCGGGCCACCATGTTTGTTCATCTGGATAATTCATAGGACTCTCATTGTGGTGCTAGGGGTTGCGGGTTTAAGTGCTCTATGCCAACCGCCGCAATTTTGGCAATGAAATCTCTGATACGTGCGGGTAAGCGCTTTGTGAGTGCCGCGCGATTGAATGTTGGTAGAGCCGCAGCGGGGACACCCGGTTCCGCCATAGAGCTGGCGATTCACATGATTCGCGACATAGGGCTGCAATTTTAGGAAGACCTTTTCAAGTAAAATAATGTCCTGCCTATTATAGCTAACCATATCCTGGATAGCACGTCTATCGCCTTGGAGCACCTTCAACCAGAGGCCAGTTTTGGTGGGCTTTTTACCGCCAACGCCTAACAGGCCCCCCAGATAGTTGAGGTTGTTGGCGTTGAAGAGAAAACGATTGCGAGCAACCTTCAATGTATCAATCGACGTAATCGGCGGGAGCGGGTCAAACCCATGCACCAACATCCGTGCTTCAGCGAACTTCAGGTCGAAGGAATCGCCATTATGCGCGATGAGCACATCCGCTCCACTTAGCACTGAGTGGAGTGTTTTCACCACATGATAGTCATCGAACGGGTCAGCGGCGAAGCGCTTAGGGTCTTGGAGAATGGAGACCGAATGGATAGGGTGTTTACCGAGTTCTTTCCACGACGCACAGATGATGAAGCGTTCCTGAACGATATTCTCTGAGGCGATGTAGTCCTGCTGACGGAGTTGGAAAACAGCCGCTAAATTGTGCGAGGTTTCCAGGTCATAGAGCAGGATACGCGGGCTACCCATAGAGAATCCTCCCTATGATAAGAGATGCAAAGACTGGGCCGTTTAGGGGAGTTCGAGGTGGGGGAGGTCGTGTAGCGATACCCAATTGCCGCCCCAGGTCAGCCCTAGCGCCTCCCCGCACGCGCCATACACCTTCCACGGCAGGCGAAGATCCCACGAAGCATGACCATCTACGAGGAAACAGCAATCCACGGCATGACCAAAACCGTCAGAATGGGTTTGGTGGTTGGAGCGATGAATGACGCCATCCTTATAGGTGACGATAGGCCCGGGAGCAGTGCGGCCCTTAGCATAAAGGGCCTGTTGTTGGGCGACAGTCCGCACTCCATCGGTGACAATCATGGTGAAGCCTAAGACCGCTAACGCACCAATAATCTTCTCGATATCAGCGAGGAGGGTAGGGTGGCAGCCGGCGAGTTTGATGTAGTCCTGGGGTCTCATATGTCATCTTCTATCAAATGGTCTTCAATGCGGATGAGTCGCTCCATTAGTTCTTCGAGCAGCTCATTATGATGTAGAAACGTTTCTAAAAGGCGGTCCACGGCGATACGCTTATCGGGGCGCACCACGTAACGCTGAGCATGCCGCAACTCATATTGGAGAAACAACGCCCATATCACCACCCCGATAAGCGAGAGGATGAGGAGAATGGTATGAACATCGGGCATTACGCGACTTTTTTAGCGCGGGAAGGACGCTTGGCTTTAGAGAGTTTGGCTAATTTCTCTTCGGGAGGCATTGCAAACTGCTGCCAAGATATGGGAAGGTCTGGAAGTGCCTCACGCGGAGGATTGCCCGATTCCTTGATAGCGCGGGTGCGTTCGCGAGCGGCTTTTTCCATATCTTTCTTAAGGATATTTCGCAGTTCATCACTCATAGGACCGCGCCGCTGGTCTTCAATAATCTGTGCAAGAGGACGAGAATCATTGATTTCGCCGGGCATACGGGGCCGGGTATCAATCGACCGTAGTTCTCGGGGCACATTCGGCTTAGTCATGTATGAATGGGGCAGAGACGGCTCCATAGAGAGCGCCGCAGAACTTTTTCCCAACGGCCAACCCGCCTGCTGAGCTGAACGACCGCGCGTTTCGCCTCCGCCCATCAAGGTTCGAGCGCGGCTTACGATGTTTCCGACCATTTCAGGATTGCCGGTTTCCACGGCAGATGCTGCCGCTCGCCCACCTTTCACCAAACCAGCTGCCTGCCGAAGGTAAGGGAGCGTGCTAAGCCCGACATCAACGGCCCCACCTAATCGCGATTCGTCCTCTTCTGGAGCAAGAAGTTTTCGAAGACCCGCAGCACCAAAGAGTGCTGCAGACCCACCAGCTAAAAACGGTGAGGCAGGAGATGGCACCATCGCGCCAAACATCGCCGGCCCCGCAATCGTTTCTCCCGCATCAGTGAGGTTGCGAAGAGCACTATGTTCGGGACGGGGTCTATTCTCTTCGAGAATGCGAGCACGACTCTCCGCCTCTTGATACGGCGCAAGAAAGTTCTTCGCATCCGTAATCGGCTGGTCGCGATCAGCCGCGCTATACGTGGACCAATCGTAGCCGGGGTCGCCGGGGGTGAGTTTAGGTATAGGCATTAGGGGAGGTCCGGAGGTTTCGCGCCAATAAGTTTACCGAGGTAGTCTACCGCGCCAACAGCTGCAGGTTTCGGGATGACGTTAAGCGGGTTCTGAAACGGTCCAATCACGCCCTCAGACAAGCTATAGTCTGAAACGGGAGATAACCCCTGCATGGCGGCTGCTCCTTCGCGCTTCGACCCGGATGAGAGATAGCGCCCTACACCGGCTGCAGCTGCGAAGGGTAGTCCACGCCGGCCAGCCATTGCAGTCCCCAATGCGATAGTCTTAGGGTCTTCTGCTTCAGCGCCAGTTAGCGCACCTGCTCCAACAGAAGCGCCTAGCGCCGCCTGTTGTCCCCGGGTTGCGAGATTCGAGGGCTTCATCGCGTTAAACCCCTCAGTGAATTGATTGATGGGCGTGCGGCGAAACGGCAGAAGATAGTCCGCTACGGGGTTATCCTTTAGCGAACTCATCAATGGGCCATTGCCGAGGGGCGCCTGCAGCATTTCCTTGGCGGCGTCTTCTTCTGTCAGCCCTGCCCGCACAAACGCTTTCTGCGCCGCAGTATCACCCGCTCCTAAAAGCCGCCCCGGCAGATGAAATATCTTAGGCAACACATCTGTCGAGCCGCCGTATGCTTCAGTGGCGTAGGGGGTGCCCTCTTGGAAGGCGGTCTTCGCGTCTCTCAATGTCTGCATCGACAGCATCTCTTTAAGAGGCGCCATTGAGCCGCGTTCGATTGAAGAGAGAGCAGCTCCACCAACTGCACCTGCCGTAGATTTAGGCAGGGCAAGCCCGCTCAACATCAATGCGCGTCGTAGCTCATTCAATCCCTGAACGGCTGTTTTCGCCATTCCTGGATTATGCAAAGCCAACCCTAGCGCACCCGCGCCAACTGCACCGGCTCCTACAAGCCAGGGATTCACGCCTGAGCTAGGTGGTGCTTCAATGTCTGGGGGCTGCCCCGACGCATCCAAATCAGGCGGCTTCTGCGCCATTATTCAGGGACGGCTGTCCAGCCGCCTCCGGGTTTAGGGACGTAACGCCAGCCAGCGGGGGCGGGAGGCGCATTAGTCGCTTGTGCGGATGCAGCACCACTCGCTTGTGGTTGTCCGCCCATCAATGAGGCGATTTCGGCATCCCGGTCAATGGATGCTTGCGGGGCTCCGGTCAGAC
>Ga0184619_10000199_pt1 | contig 20088 bp, 20 predicted proteins | sample PLM0_60_b1_FD_133146 | JGI IMG/M metagenome (GOLD analysis project Ga0184619, IMG submission 133146) | Groundwater sediment microbial communities from an aquifer in East River, Colorado, USA - PLM0_60_b1 | ecosystem: Environmental > Terrestrial > Soil > Riparian zone | place: USA: East River...
CACCTCCGAGATGTCCAGCGCTTGTCCCTTCAGCGCAAACGACGACGTCCGCGACGCGACCTTCAGGCTCGGAATCCGCGTGAGTGCATTGAGGATCTCCTCGGTGATGCCGTCCGAGAAGTATTCGTTGTCGGGGTCGGCACTCATGTTGGCAAATGGAAGTACACCAATCGAAGGCTGCTCGACTTCCCGCACCGTCGCGGCGCTAGTGACCGGCGTTTGGTACTGTCGTGAGTCGGTTTGTATTGCGGTCAAGCCGGTTCGTTGAGTTTCGCGGGCTGAGCCGGACACCGGACCGGGCGCGGTTTGAGCCGATAACGCCCGTACAAGATCCTCAGCCCCAGTGTATCGGTCCGCGGGATTTCGCTCGAGCGTCTTGTTGACGACTGCGTCGAGCCACGCCGGTATCTCTTTTCGCGACGCGGATGGCCTCGGCGGCGGTTCAGTGAACCGCTTCACGAAACCTTCCTTGCCGGCGAACGGTGGCTTGCCCGTAAGCATTTCGTACAGGACGGCGCCGAGACTATAGATGTCGCTGCGTCCGTCGAGCTCGTGCTCGCCGAGCAGTTGTTCGGGACTCATGTACGCGGGGGTCCCAGGCCCGCCCATCCCGGTTCTGGTCAGCTGTTGTACGCCGCCTACGTCGATCGCGCGGGCAATGCCGAAATCCGCTACGACGGCGTGACCGCCTGACAGGAGAATGTTCTCCGGTTTGATGTCACGATGGATGATCCCCTGGCCATGCGCATATGCGAGCGCGTCCGCAACCTCGCCTGCAATCCGCACTGCAACATCGATGGGGAGTTGACGCTCGCGTGACATACGGATGCGAAGGGTCTCGCCGCTGACGTAGGGCATCAGATAGTAGAGCAACGCCTCTACGTGCCCGGAGTCGTGGAGCGGGAGTATGTTGGGGTGCTGCAGACGCGCGAGGAGTCGGATTTCGCGGATGAACCGGATCTCACCATCCTGGGAGCTGGGATCCGCGTTGAGAACTTTGAGCGCCACACGGCGCTCATGCCTCGCGTCATGGGCTAGATAAACGGTCGCGAAGGCACCTTGGCCGATTTCGCGCTCGATCTCGTACCGCCCTGACAGGGCGGCGCGCAGTGGGGCAAGCGCATCCTGGGAGGCGGAAGGAGTAGTCATGCTACTCGCCGCACCGAAGATGTGTCACCGCGGATCCGAAATTGAGCACGAGAATGTGGCAGATCACACCGCTGGCCTGGGCCGGTAAAGCTTTCGCAAACATAAGCTTACCGGCTCGAAGGAGCCATAGCCGGCAAGGCGCTATGGCCCGCGGCTATTAGTCGCCGATTGTCAGCGTGATGGGATTGTTGAGGTAGACGACCTTCTCTTCGCGGCGGGAGTGGATGATTCGCCAGAACCAGTTCTCCTCGCGCGGCTGGCCACCGTGTTCCATGATCAGCCTTGCCAGATCGGCCACTTCCTCCGGATGCATGCGCAGGCACCCGTGCGAGGCGGCCGTACCGAGGCTCTCAACATCGTCGGTTCCGTGGATGTAGTAGTCGGGCTCCTCAAAGAAGATCTTTACGACCTTCATCGGGTTACTCGGATCTCCGGGACCTTTCGCGGTTTTTCCCTTCGCCCAGTCGGCACCAGGCGGCGGCCGCCAGCTCGGATTCCACACAATCTTCTTGATCGTGAAGGTCCCAATCGGTGTCGGATATCGGTCTTGCCCAACGCCCACTGCATAAGTCTTGAGCGTGCTATCCGATCGCTGGGCGACAAGCATCCGCGCGCTGACGTTGGCTTTCAGCACCAGCGGGGCTTCCGCGACGCCGGGCCGCGTCGCGGTGTCCCTTCCGGCGGTCGCAGCTGCTGGAGGCACACCGATTTGACCGAAGCCTTCGGTCGTGACGGTCGGCGCGGCGAGTATGATGAGGAGTCCTAAGGTTTGGCGAGAAATTGGCATTTGACAGTCGAGGTTCCAAGGTGCGTCGATGACTTGCTACAAATGATTACAAATGCCGTTCCACTGGAACCCGAAAATCTCGCGCCCGGGAATTAGGGGGTAGATTTCAGCCTCGCCCGCCCAACCCCGCTGTTCAGGATCGAAACTGGAGCTTTTGGAGATCAGATGACCACCAGCAAGGAAACCGAGTGGATGAATCACCCGAGACTGCGCAAGCTTGTTACCGCGGTGAACGAATTGACTCTCGCGGAGCGTATCACGCTGGTTAAAGGGCTGGTGCCTGCTATCGCCGACGAGCTGTCCGACACAGAGTATGAAAAGTTCGTTGCTGCGATCCGCCTCAAGGGAGAACGCTTTCACGAGGCACAAGCGCATCCGGGCGAGGGCAGAGCGGAAAGAAAAATTCCGGGCGAGCGGGACATCGAAGGACGCTGAGGCGAGCGCCACTACTATGAATCTGACGTGGATACTCGGGATTCTTCTTGTCGCCGCGCTGCTTTTCGCGCTCTACGCGGGCAATACGCGACGGAAACCCTGAGCTAGATCCCCAGCGCCAACTGGACCGGAGCGCTCACAACTCCACCGCTAGTCCCTGCCGAAAAAGGTCCCGCAACCTTGTCTTGCGAGGAGGCGGTAAGTCGGCCCTTGAATCTTGCGCGGCGCAGCGCCTCGCCGACGGTGCTGAGTGCGGTGCGGGGATTGTTGCACTTTTCGCTCAAATGCGCGAGCACAATGTTATTCAGTCCAACGTGAATGCTCTGACTCGCGGTTTGCGCGGCGACTCGATTGCTGAGATGCCCGAAGTGGCCGGCAATGCGTCTCTGCAGTGGCGGAGGGTATGGACCAGCGCGCAACATTGCTTCGTCGTGGTTTGCTTCGAGCACGAGTATGTCCAGCTTATCGAGCGCCCTGGACACGGATTCTGTGACGTGGCCCAGGTCGTAAATGATTCCAGCGCGGGCACCTTCAGCGAGCGACGTCACGATCACACCGATGGGCTCGTTCGCGTCGTGGGAGATTGGAACTGTTTCGAGATAGAAGTCACCGACAACGACAGTGCTCTTGCGCGGTGTAAGAATCGTTCTGAGTCCGGCCCATTCGGGGCACATCATCCTGGTCCCGGCAGTTGAGACGATCGTCCAGCCCCATTTCCGCGCTGCTGACGCGACACCCTTCATGTGATCGGTATGTTCGTGAGTGACTACAACGGCATCGATCGATTCCGGTTTTACGCCCGCGACGGCGAGTCTGTGCTTTAGAACACGGGGCGCGAAGCCGGCGTCGATGAGTATGCGCGAGCGGGCCGTCTCCACCAGCACGGCATTACCGCTGCTTCCACTTCCCAGAACCCACAGATTCATCAAGTACTCCAGCGCCTCTTGTGCGCCTCAGCCAGCTGCTTCCGCGTCTTGTCTCCAAGCTCCACGTGTCGGCGCGCCATAACGCGCTCGGCTACGACAAGAAATCTAGTGACGTCGTACGTGTCATAGGGCTCGGCGTTCCCCCACGCGAATGGTGGAACAACCTTCGGGGGAGTATTGGAGCCGAAGACATTCGCGCCGGCTCCGATCACCGTGCCCGTGCTCAGCATAGTTCCAATTCCGGTCTTGGAATGATCTCCGAAAAACGTTCCCAAGAATTGCTGCCCGGTGTCCTGTAATCCCGACGGAGTCCAGAGCTGAACGGTGCCGTAGGTGTTCTTCAGGTTACTCGTTGTCGTGAGTGCGCCGAGGTTGACCCATCGTCCGAGATACGAGTGACCAACGAAGCCGTGATGTCCTTTGTTGCTGTGACCAAGCACTATTGAGTTACTGAGCTCGCCGCGAACTTTGCAGTGATCGCCGATCGAAACCGTTGTGACACGATCGCTGAGTATTTGCGAGTCGCGACCGATAGCTACAGGTCCAATGATGTGGCTGAACGGCGCAATGATGGCGCCCTTCCGTATGAGGATGGGTCCTTCCGATGCATCGAGAACCACTTGAGGGCCTATCTGTGCCCCTTCCTCAATAAATACTCCTTCCTTGCCGACTACGGCTGTTGCGGTCTGCAGGCTTGCTTCGAGTCCTTTTGCCCGGCGAGGAATGTCTTCCGTGAGCTGCTCGGGCAGAGTGGCGATCAAGTCCCAGACATCGCTGATCCACCGTCCCTCGATTTTGCGCCCACCGAGGCTGGTCTGAATCGCTCCGATATCGATAGACCCGTCTGCAAACTGCGAGACCGGTAACGCACGGGCGAGACGAACCGCGCATGCGGCGCCGTGACACATGAGGAGATCGAAGCGATCAAGCTCCAGGTCAAGCGGGATCACACACCGGGTGTTCACGAGGACCGACCCGGCGGGGATCTCCGACTTTGGGGCGACAGCAGGAGGCGCCTTGCCTTCTTCGAAGTGCGCGAGGTGCTTCGAGCTGATGAATCCGGCGCTCTCCAGCGATGTCGCGCGCTCCCACCTCTCGCGGATGAGTGACGTACCAGCGCGCAGCTCCGAAGCGGGGCGCGTGAGAGCAAACGGCTCGAATTGCCGAGCGCGCATATCGTCGTAGAAGTAGAGGGCGCTCATGAGTTCTCGAGATTGGCCGCCGAGAGAGACTCCACCAGCCTCTTCAAATCCGAGGCCTTCTCCGTCGTCGTCACCAGAGTGAGGCCCTTCTCAGTGACGACGACGAGATCGTTCACCCCATACATGACGACCTGGCCAGCGTCGGCGTGAACGACGTTGTCGGCGCAGTCCAGCAGATGCGCGTCTCCACTCGTGACGTTCCCGAACTCGTCCTTGCTGCGCACGCGACTGAGGGCTGCCCAGGTCCCAATGTCGTCCCAGCCAAAATCGCCCGGCACCACCATGACTTTCTTGCTTCGCTCGAGCACTCCGACATCCACCGACACGGGCATTACCACGCTGCCGAAAAATAGAGCGGCGTCCGAGCTGTCGCGGTGACGAAGCGCCGCAGCGAGTTCGGGGGTATGCTTCTCGACTTCCTTCAGGAAATCACCCACCCGCCAAACGAAGATTCCGGAATTCCACAGATACCCGTTGTTCCGCATTTCGTCGGCGCGTATTCGATCTGGTTTCTCGACGAACCGCTTGACCCGCGATGGATCCCCGGTCTCGCTCTCAGGCTGGATGTAGCCGAAGCCAGGCTCCGCGCGCGTGGGGACAATACCGACGGTCACTAGCGAGTGCGTCTTGACTGCGAGGGCTTCCGCGCGAAGCAGCGCCTCCCTGAATCCCGCATCGTCGCCGATAGCCCAGTCGGCGTGAACACATATCATCGTCGCATCTGGCCCATCGCGCTCCTCGATCGACAGCGCCGCCCAGGTGAGCGCGGCCGCCGTCCCGGCTGGGCGTGGCTCGGCGATGATATTTTCCCGCGGAATATTGCCGAGCAGCTTGCGAATCGCCTTGGTCAGGCTGGCATGCGTGAGAATGAGTGTGTGTGGCGGGTCAACGATCGCGCTGAGGCGATCGACCGTGTCGTGCAATAGCGGCTTATCGGTGACGAGCGCCAGCAGCTGCTTGGGACGCTCGGGTGTGCTGAGCGGCCAGAATCGCGAGCCCACCCCGCCGGCGAGAACGACGGCCCAGCGGCTCACTCGGTGATTGTTCCCGCTTCGTCAGGCGCTCCCGTCAGACGCGCGACGAGCGCGTAGAGTTTTTTCGGGCTGAATGGCTTGGTGAGAAACTGGGTTGCCCCAAGCTCAAGTGCGTCCCGCTCGTATTTCGCCTCACCGCCGGCCGTGAGAATGATGCATGGGAGCGACCTGAACTTCTCCTGCTCGCGAATGCGCCTCAGAACATCGAGGCCACTCAGCTTTGGCATCATCAGATCGAGCAACACCAGATCGAGCGGCTCACCGTCGTTCACGAGATCGAGCGCTTCCTGCCCATCGTAGGCGAGAGTGACTCGAAATGGTCCTTGCTCGAGCTTCATCTTGATGATGCGCCCGATGTGAGGCTCGTCGTCGGCGACGAGAATGTGGCAGAGTCGGGTCGTCGATGCCGTCATGATCAGATCAGAGAGGCAATGTTGCCACGATAGCGACGCACGTCGAACAAGAGGCCGCCGAGATCTGCGGACGGCCGAAGTAGCACGAGCAGCAGCGTCTCATCGGCCAGTGCCGCGATAATCGCATATCCCTTCTGATGCTCGAGGATCGCGGTGTTGAGCGGCGCCTGCATGGTCGCTTTGCCGAGGCTCTCCGCCTCGGAGACGAGAGCCGGAACTCGCGCCGCCAGATCCTCGGTGTTCAGCCCTGGGGCGGCAAAACCTTCGATGAGAAGTCCGTCCCTTCCCAGCACAAGAACGGCATCGACTCCCGGACGTTGGCGTAGTGCACTCGTGAAGTCTCTGATGTTCGGCATTGATGGGTGAAGAAGTTGCGAAGCTAGGAAGCTGAAAGAGTGAAGTCAAGCGCGGCAATCGCTTGAACTGTCATAAGTTACGGGGTATTATCGTGAAGCAACCCCTCCGCTCTCTCATCTGTCTCATAATCTGAATGAAAGCTCGTCTCGCCATCCTCGCGACGATCTGTGTCGCAGCCGTTCTCAGTGCCTGTGCTGACCCTACAAACCTCAGGGCCACGGCCTTCACAACGGTCGATACTCTTTCCGTGTTCGCGTTGACCGGCACACCGCCATCCTATCCAAGCGGCGTGTCGATCGTCGCGGGCCAGGCCGTCAGGGTTGACGGGTTTGCCAACTTCGACGTCGCGCTCGACATCGACGCCTCCGGCCGAGCAGTCATCTATCCCGTCAGGCTGGTTGTGCCCTCACCCAACGGCTCGCGACCGGTGGGGCTTCAGAAAGTGGCAAGCGGGTTCGAGGCAGTGCTGGAAGCGCCGCGGACAGGATACGAAACCGACGATTCGTTTGTCGTTGCGCCCGGTGAGACGATCGTGATTCAGGCCGCGCACAACGAAAATGGCGATATCTGTCAGTTTGCCCTCTCGCCGTATCTGTACGCGAAGATCGCCGTCGATAGCGTCAGCCTCGCCTCGAGGACTCTTTACCTGCGAATGGGAGTCGATCCGAACTGCGGATTCCGTTCGTTCGCGTCAGGCATACCGATCAGCTGACGTGCACGACCTGAGGATGGTGCGCGAGAACATCGACGCACTTCGCGCCGGCTTGCGCCAGCGCGGGGCCCTCGATGCTCTCTCACCAACTCTCGATCGCGCCGTCAGCCTCGACGAGGCTCGTCGCGAGACGATTCAAGCCGTCGAGGAGCGAAAGGCGGCGCGAAACGCGGTGAGTCAGCAGGTAGGCCAGCGGAAACGCGCCGGCGAGTCCGCAGAGGATCTGCAGGAACAATCGCGGGCGCTGGGAGACGAGATCACGCGCCTCGACCGCGAGCTCGCCGAGACCGAGAGTCAGCTTTCGTCGATCCTGCTCGAGCTCCCGAACATCACTCTCGACGAAGTGCCGCTGGGTGGAGAAGAAAGCAATACCGTCATCAGGACCTGGGGTTCACCGCACGAGGGCGCGCGCGTCAAGCCACACTGGGAGACGGGCACCACTCTAGGACTAATCGATTTCGAGCGTGGCGCCAAAATCAGCGGATCCGGTTTCATAGTTTTTCGCGGAACCGGCGCCCGCCTAGTGCGCGCACTGATGAACCTGATGCTCGACGTGCATACCCGGGAGCATCGTTATGAGGAGACGTGGGTGCCAGTCGTCGTCAATCGTGCGAGCATGACGGGTACGGCGCAACTGCCAAAGTTCGAGGACGACATGTACGCGTTGCAGGGAGAGGACGCGTTCCTCATTCCGACCGCTGAAGTGCCGCTCACGAATCTTTATCGGGACGAGATTCTCCCCGAGTCCGAGCTGCCGAAAGGATTCGTCGCGTTTTCCGCTTGCTTCAGACGCGAGGCAGGAGCAGCCGGCAAAGACACCAGAGGCCTGCTGCGCGTCCACGAATTCGACAAGGTCGAGCTCGTTCGATATACGACTCCGGAGACGTCGGCACGGGAGCACGAGCTGCTGACCAACCACGCCGAAAAGATTCTCAAGCTGCTCGAGCTTCCTTATCGTGTCGTGCGGCTCGCTGCCGGTGACACTGGATTTGCGAGCGCTCACACGTACGACCTCGAGGTTTACGCGCCAGGAGTTGGGAAATGGCTAGAGGTATCGTCGTGCAGCAACTTTACTGATTTCCAGGCGCGTCGCGCCAACATTCGCTACAAACCTGCCGAAGGCGGGAAGCCTCGCTTCGTGCACACGCTCAACGGATCGGGTCTGGCGTTTCCCCGCGTCATCGCCTCGATTCTGGAGCACCATCAGCAGGAGGATGGCAGCGTGCTCGTCCCCGCCGCGCTTCGCACCTATCTCGGCGCCGAGCGCCTCGCTTAAGCGATGCGCCGGCTGGCTCCGGTAACGCTGATTACAATCGGCGTCCTCGCTCTTCTGACGTGGTACGTGATTTACACGCGCGGCGTTGTGAGGGAGCTGCGACGCGAAGCCTCGCGCGTCGGCCTCATGTACGCCCGGGTCTACAACGGCCTGACCGATCCGAATCCGGACGCGGCCAACGCCGCCCTGCTGGATCTATCGAGACACATTCGCGAATCGGGTGTGCCCATGATCCTAACCGATGAGCAGGGGAGGCCGACGGACAAGGCGAATCTCCCGTTCACTGCGTCAGTAACTGACAAGCGAACGCACGACTACGTGCTCGAGCTGGATCGGCAAAACGCTCCGATAGTCGAGCCGGGTGTTGGCGCTGTTCATTACGGCAACACGCCCCTCGTGCGAGGTCTCATTCTGATTCCGGTGCTGCAGTCCATTCTCATTGGGATGGTGCTGCTCGCCGGCGCGTACGCATTGCGCACGCGCGGCCGCGCCGATCGTGAGCAGATATGGGCGGGGATGGCGCGGGAATCCGCGCATCAGCTCGGCACTCCGCTCTCCAGCATCAGCGGCTGGATCGAGCTGTTGCGCGAGTCGGAGCCGGAGGCAATGACGGCAGCAGCGCTCGATCACATGGAGGCGGACCTCGAGCGCCTCAAACGCGTCGCACACAGGTTCGAGCGCATCGGACGTCCTCCACGTCAGGAAGCCGTTGATCTTGCCAGTCTCGTTGATCGTGTCGCTACCTATTTCAGGGCGAGGGTTCCGACTCTCGCACAGCGCGTGACCGTTACATCGTCCCACCAGGGGGACCTCGTCATTCAGGGAGACGCGGTGCTGCTCGAGTGGGCGCTCGAATCTCTGGCGAAGAACGCAATCGACGCGCTCGCCGGCAGGGATGGAAACGTCGAGATCTCGGCCGAGCCGCTACCGGAGGGCCGGGTGCGAGTGCGCGTTGCGGACAATGGGCCTGGCGTACCCAGGGAAATCCGCCATCAGATATTCGAGCCGGGCTTTTCGACCAAGGAGAAAGGGTGGGGCATCGGCCTCTCACTCGCCCGGCGAATCGTCCGCGACAGTCACGGTGGAGAGCTCGTTCTCGTGCCGTCCGAGCGTGGAGCGACGTTCGATATGGTTCTCGGCGGGGGATAGTAACTGCTAACTGCAACTGAACTGGTGCGAGGAGCCAGTAGCATAGGTGTCAGTTTGTAGTTCACGACGCCGGGACGTCACCGACGCACCCGTTCAGTTGCAGTTTCGGAATCGCTACTTGGAGTCCCCCTGCAGGTAACGGTATCTTGTGAGATGATGTCAGAGTCTGAATCGACGACCGCCGTCACGGGCGAGCGCGCTGAGCCTTTGGCCGGCCTCAATCCGGCGCAGCGCGAAGCGGTGCTTCATTACGAAGGCCCGATGCTGGTGCTCGCCGGAGCGGGTTCCGGAAAGACTCGCGTGCTCACAACGCGGATTGCGCGGCTGATCGAGCATCACGGGGTCGACCCGACGCGGATTCTGGCAGTCACCTTCACCAACAAGGCCGCCGGCGAGATGCGGGAGCGCATCGCGCGCCTCCTCGGCGATGAGCCGAAAGGCATGTGGAGTGGGACATTCCACGCCATTGGCGCGCGCATCCTTCGCAGCTCGGCCAGGCACGTTGGCAGGACATCGAGCTTCACCATTTACGACGAAGACGACACCCTCGGCGTGGTGAAGCGGATCATGGAGCGAGAAGGAATCTCGCAGAAGCAATGGAGTCCGAAGGTCATCGCGTCCCTGATCTCCGACGCCAAGAACGCTCTCGTCCCTGCAACGGAATACGAGTCGCTCGCGATGGATCCTGTCTCCCGCGCCGCGGCGGCAGTTTACAAGCAAATGGAGCCTACGCTCCGCACAGCAAATGCCGTCACCTTCGACGATTTGCTCGTGCTTCCGGTTGAGATATTCCGCAAGGACGAGACGACGCTGGCCCGCTATCGCGATCGCTTTCAATTCATCCTGGTCGACGAATACCAGGACACGAACCGCGCGCAGTTCCAGTTCGTCAAATTGCTCGGAAGCAAGCACGGTAACGTTGTGGTGGTTGGCGACGACGACCAGTCGATTTATGGATGGCGCGGCGCGGACATCCGGAACATCCTCGACTTCGAGAAGGAGTTCGCTTCAGCGAGGCTCGTCCGGCTCGAGGAGAACTACAGGTCGACGCCCGACATCCTGGATGTCGCCAATGCCGCCATCACGCAGAACATCGGACGAAAGGGTAAGACGCTCCGCGCCACGCGCGGGTCAGGAGAGCCAGTCACTCTCGTTGCGGCGCTGGACGAGCGAGATGAGGCGGAGTGGGTGCTGGAAGAAATAAAAGCGCGTCAGACCCGCGAGAACCGCGGCTTGAACGAATTCGCAGTGCTCTACCGCACCAATGCGCAGAGCCGCGCCCTCGAGGATGCGCTGAGAAAGGAAGCAGTTCCATACCGCCTCGTCGGATCCGTCCGGTTCTACGATCGCCGCGAGATTCGGGATCTGATGGCGTACCTAAAGTTGATCGCGAATCCGTCTGACGCGGAAGCGTTCCATCGGGCGATCGCAGTGCCCAAGCGGGGGATTGGTGATACCACCGTCGACGCGCTGGCGGCTCGCGCGCGTGAGATGGGCGTCCCCCTCTTCGAGGCCGCGTCACGCGAAGACATGCAGGCGTCCCTGCGTCCGGCGGCTCGAAAAGCCCTCGCGGATTTCGTTCACATCGTTGGTTCGCTGCGCGAGCGCGCAAAGGACACGAGCGTAGATGTCCTGATTCAGGAGCTGATTGGCGAGATCAAGTACGTTGAGTACCTGCAGGGAGAAGGTCCCGAATCGGCTCGCGATCGCCTCGAAAACGTGAGCGCGCTTATCAACGGCGCCGCGGAAACGGTAATCGACGACGGCGGCGAGGTCGGCCTGACCCCGCTCGATCATTTCCTGCAGCGCGCCATGCTCGTGGCGGGAGCGGATGCCATCGATCCCTCGGCTGACGCGGTCACGCTCATGACACTCCACAACGCAAAGGGCCTCGAGTATCCCGTGGTGTTTCTGACTGGGCTGGAAGACGGCCTGTTCCCGCTTTCGCAATCCTTCGACGATCCGCCGAAGCTGGAAGAGGAGCGCCGGCTGTTCTACGTAGGTATCACCCGCGCCGAGGAAAAGCTGTACCTGTCATTTACCGAGATGCGTCGCAGAAATGGAGAGCTGCTTCCGGCCATTAGATCGAGATTCCTTCGCGAGATCGCCAGCGCGAGTCTCGAGGAGAAGAAGACGCTGCGCGTGAGCGCGATGGGGCGCGGAACGTCGTCGTCCCGGACGAGCGGATTCAGCAGCGGCGCGTACCCTGCGCGCCGGACCCACGACGTTCCTTCCTGGCGAAAGACGGCGATCACAGAGGCAGAACTCTCGCAGGACGAGCCACGATACGTAAAGGGCGAGCGCGTCAAACACAAATTGTTTGGCGACGGGTCTATCGCCGAGCTGTCCGGAGTCGGCCGTGAGGTGAAAGCGGTCATCGATTTCGACGACGAGGCGGTCGGCAGAAAGACGATCAAGCTTGCATATACCACCCTCGAGCGGGGTCAGGAGTAATGGCGGTAACACGCGAGGATGTGCTGCACATTGCCGAGCTCGCCCGGTTGGGCGTCGACGCCGCGCGAGCCGAGGAGCTGACGAAGGAGCTCAGCGCCATCCTGGCGCACATGGACGTTCTGTCGCAGATCGATACGACGAGTGTCCCGACGACCGCCGGAATCGGTTCAGGAGGCACACCACTTCGTCCCGACGTCGGAGTGTCACCGTTGATGAAGGGAACGCTCGAATCATTCGCGCCGTCGATGCGCGATGGCTTCTTCATCGTCCCGCGATTGGCTACCCACGAGGATCCAAGCGAGAGCGGCGCTTGAGCGTCGAGAACTACACTCAGCTTGGCGCGGCAGCCATCGCTTCCAGTGTGCGCGCCGGCCAGGTCTTGCCGGCTGATTTGATCCGCGCGTCGTTCAAGCGCGCTGCCGATATCGGGGCCGGGCCGGACGAGCTCAACATCGTCCTCTACGCAGACGAGAAGGCGAGCCTCGAGGAGGCCGAAGAAATCCAAAATCGCGTCAACAGCGCCGCCGATGTCGGGGTGCTGGCAGGCGTTCCTGTCGCGATCAAAGACAACATCGCCTCTCTCGGCCTTCCGACGACGTGCGCGTCGAAGATTCTCAAAGGGTATGTCAGCCCGTTCGAGGCGACCGCGGTGACGCGGCTCCGCGCCAATGGCGCAATGATCGTCGCGAAAACCAACATGGACGAGTTCGCGATGGGATCTTCCACAGAGAACAGCGCCTATGGTCCGACAAGGAATCCCGTTGATGTCCGCTGCGTAGCAGGAGGATCGTCCGGCGGCTCCGCCGCAGCGGTAGCCGCCGGGATCACTCCGATAGCACTCGGCTCCGAAACCGGCGGATCCGTGCGCCAGCCAGCGGCCTTCTGTGGCGTCGTTGGAGTGAAGCCGACTTATGGCAGAGTCAGCAGGTACGGACTCGTGGCGTTCGCTTCGTCGCTGGATCAGATCGGCGTCGTCGGACGCAGCGTCGACGACGCGGCGCTGGGGCTCGAGGTGATCGCGGGCTTCGACAAAATGGATTCGACGAGCTCGGAAGTCGACGTTCCCATTTATCGACTGGCTGCTCTGGGAAAGCCGGCGCCCGAGGCGCACGATCCCGATACCGAAGCGATTCGCATCGGCCGAAGTCCGGTGCCTTTGCCGCCACCGCCCAGCCCTCACACGCTTGAAGGCGTGGTGATCGGCAAGCCGAGGGAGTACTTCCCTGATTCTCTCGACACGGGCATCAGGGACCTGTGCGAGCGCGCCCTGGAACGGTTTCGCTCAATGGGCGCCACGATTCGTGACATCTCTCTGCCGCGCTCGCCGCTGGCGATTCCCGTGTACTACATCCTTGCTCCCGCTGAAGCGTCCTCAAACCTCGCTCGCTTCGACGGCGTGCGTTACGGACTCCGCGTCGATCCCGGCAAGGGGCTCAAGGCGATGTACGAGGCAACTCGCTCCGCCGGATTCGGAAGGGAAGTAACTCGAAGAATTCTTCTCGGAACCTACGTGTTGTCGGCCGGCTACTACGACGCCTACTACAAGAAGGCGCAAGCTGTCCGAACACTCATCGCCGACGATTTCCGCTCAGTTTTTGCGGCCGGAGTGAACGCGATCTTCACGCCGACGACGCCGACGCCGGCATTTCCGATCGGCGCAATCAGCGATCCGTACGAGATGTACCTGAACGACATCTTCACGGTGACTGCAAACCTGGCGGGAGTGCCGGCGATCTCCGTTCCGATTGGCCGGATGCGAAGGCTTCCGGTGGGCGGACAGATCATCACGGCGCACTTCGACGAGTACACGATGTTCCGGGTCGCTTACGCACTCGAGGCAGGCCTGGGTCGCGAGGCGCACCAGTGAGTCACGAGCGCTATGAGATGGTCGTCGGCCTGGAAGTCCACGTCCAGCTGAAGACGCGAACGAAAGCCTTCTGCGGGTGTTCCACCGATTTCGGTGCGCCCCCCAACGTCAACACGTGTCCCGTTTGTCTGGCATTGCCGGGTGCGTTGCCCGTGTTGAACGAGCACGCAGTCCAGCTCGCCACTCGAGCAGCCCTTGGACTCGGCTGCAAGATAGATCCCGTCTCCATCTTTGCCCGCAAGAATTACTTCTATCCCGATCTCCCCAAGGGTTATCAGATCTCCCAATTCGATCAGCCGCTCGCGACCGGGGGAAGTCTTGTAATCGGCAAGCGGGAAAAGGGCGGCGACATCCAGGTTGGCATAACCCGGCTGCACATGGAGGAAGACGCAGGGAAGTCCATCCACGACCGTTATCCAGGTGCGACAGCGATCGACCTGAATCGCGCGGGTGTGCCCTTGATCGAGATCGTGAGCGAGCCCGACATCCGTAGCGCCGCCGGTGCCGGCTCTTACCTGCGGACGCTCAAGCAGATTCTTCAGTATCTGGACGTCAGTGACGTCAGCATGGAGGAGGGAAGCCTGCGGGTGGACGCGAACATCAGCGTGCGACCACACGGTCAGTCGAAGCTCGGAACCAAAACGGAAGTGAAGAACATGAACTCCTTCTCGGGTGTCGAGAAGGCGCTGGAATCAGAGTTCGAGCGTCAGTGCGCCGTTCTCGACGCCGGCGGCCGAGTCGAGCAACAAACGTTGCTCTGGGACGGCACCCGCGAAGCCGTCCGTCCGAGTCGAACCAAGGAAGGGAGCCATGACTACCGTTACTTCCCTGAGCCAGACCTTCGTCCACTCATGCTCGACGGAAAGTGGATAGACCACGCTCGCGGTGATCTTCCCGAGCTGCCGGAGGCGACGAGAAAGCGTCTCGTTGAGGACTTCGGACTTGCGGTGGTCGAAGTCGAGCAGCTGACTACCACGCCGGCGCTCGCGGAATACTTCGAGGCTGTGGCGCGTGCGTCGGGAGATGGAAAGGGCGCTTACAACTGGGTGATGGGCGAAGTGATGGCCGCGCTGCGCGGCTCCGACGAAGACATTGGGCGCTTCAAGGTGCGACCCGCGGATCTCGCGCAGCTTCTCAGCCTGGTACGCGACGCGACGATAAGTCACACCGCGGCGAAACGTGTCTTCGCGCTCATGGTCGAAACGGGGAAGCAGGCTGCACAAGTGGCTGCCGAGGAAGGGCTCCTCCAGGTCGGCGATGAGGCGGCGATCGCGACGTGGGTGAACGAAGTCCTCGAAGAACACCCCGAAGAGGCGAAGCGATACCTGTCAGGCGAGAAGAAGCTTCAGGGCGTCCTGGTTGGATTCGTCATGAAAAAATCGAAAGGACGTGCTGATCCGAAGCGCGTGAATCAGCTGTTGTCGGCGCGCGGCGGGTAGAGAGGCTCAGGCAGCCGGCCAGCGTAATGCAGGACGGTTGGCGGCATTCCGAAGTGCTGCTGGGCCTGCTCGTGAACGTGTTCTTCTCCGCCGCGGCGCAGTGCTGCACGCCTGACTTTCTTCGCTGCCCGAAGTGGGATCGTACCCGCGGGGTCGAGCTTGTAAGGCTCCGCGCGATCGAGGCGCGTCAACAGGTCGACGATGTAGTCGAATGCGCGCGCCATGTATGTCTCGACCTCCTGTTCCGTCAGGTCCCAGCGGCTCTTCTCCTCAACCAGGTGGAAGATGCGCTGCCACGATTCCGTGTCGGCGACGTACACCATGCCTCTGAAGATTCGCCGGTTGGTGGAGGTGCTGAAGATCGTCGGGCTCAGGATTCGGTCGAGGTGCTCGTCTGAGTGCGAGTGATCCCGGAGTATGAGCTGCTTCGCGGTGCGGCTGAAACGCTCACCGATGTGCATGTCGAAGCGGCTCTCCCAGTAGCTGTGGCCAAGTGCCGCTGTCGAGGAAGTGATCGTGAGCTGGTGGGGCACGAAATAGTTGTGCGCGACCGAGTCCGCCGCGAGGTGGGCCAGATAGCCGAGGCCGAAGGCGCGGAGCGCCTCTGATTCGGATTTGTCGTGGATCTCAAAGCCGACGTTCCAGGAATGACAGTGCCTGCCGGCTGCGGCGTATTTCTTCGCGATGCTCGTATCCGCCGCGATCGAACCGTAGAGAAAATCGTATGGAAACGCCGCGAGCAGCTCGGCGATGCCCGACGGAAGAAGGGGGAGCGAGCGCATGATGGCTTCGCCGAGGAAGATGTGCGTCCCCGGCGTCCAGGCGTTCGCAACGGCCGGAGTAAGCACCAGCGCCAACAACACGGCCAGGCCGATGGCCCACGCCGATCTCGCGCGCGTTGAAGCGCGCATGACGGTGCCGCGCCTAAATCCCGATGCGCTTGCGCTGCTGGCGAACCGCTTTACGAAGATCGTTCAGCTCATCCTTCACGACGTCGTTGATCGCGTCGCGAGCGGTGTCGACGTAGTCGCGGACCTGCTCGACCATGTCGTCGACGGGGATCCGATCGATCAGCTCCTCACCGCGGTCGACAACGGTTCTGAAGCCCCGCTTCGCGCGCGGTCCCGCCCACCGTGCTCCTTCAGCGGCGCGACCACCGGCCCAACGAGCGCCCTCGAGTCCGCGGCCGCCCGCCCATTTTGCCCCTTCCAGTCCAGCCAACCCGGCGAGCGCGGCACCTCTTCCCGCGTATCGTGCGAGCGGTCCCACCGGGCGGTGCCCCGACGGACCCCGTCGCAACAACAGCGTAATCCCGGCGCCGACCGCCGCGCCGATCAGCGCCGCCGTCAGCAGGTCGTATTGTTGCTCACGCTCCTCGTCCAGATCCATGTCTGGGTCGGACGCGCGGGCGCGGTTTTTCCCCACCGTCGGCTCTGCCTTCGTCGTAGTCCCCATCGCTCCAGTCCTCCTCGTCAAATGCCTGATTGATTCCCGTCTGCACGCCACGAATAGTCGACGCAGTCGTCACGAAAGCCGACTCGGCTTCCTCCTGCACCACGTCGAGCAGAGCGTTCAGTTGATTGATCCTGTCCTCCGCCGCGGCGACAGCCTGCTGCAGCCTTTGATTCACCGCGGCGACGGTCTGACTCACCTGCTGCACATCCACCCGGATCGCCGTCGAGATGTAGTCGACGTTGTCCGCAATCGCGCTGGCGTGCCGCATCAACGGATTGACGTCGCCGTAAATCTTGTCCAGCATCTCGCTGATTTTCTTGTAGCTCTTTCTGAAATTCCAGGCAGCGGGAACGAGCGCTACCGTCAGGATGATGACCGTGATCGTCATCACGCCGCTTGCGATGCTCGTGATCTTGTCCCACAGACCGGGCTCTGCCACGATCTGCTTCGTGTAGATCGTATCAGGAAGCGCGCGAGCAGCCTGCAACAGCAGCTCGGCACCTCCACTCATCCAACCCATCATGTGCGCGAAGTGTGCAAGGGAGAGGCCACTTAAAGCGGGTGTTTACCGCACGGTACAAAGAGTGCTCTCTGCGATATATTTTCGCAACACGATCTAGAACACTACCGAATTGGCTTCAGGAGCAACATGCCAGCAGTACAGTTCGTCGTTGAGGGTGGAAAGTCTCTCAGCGGCTCGATTCGCCCCTCCGGAAACAAGAACGCCGCCCTGCCGATCGTAGCTGCGGCCCTTATATCGCCCAACCCGGTGCACCTTGAGAATGTTCCGAGGATCCGTGATATCGAGACGCTAGTGGAGCTCATTCGTTCCGTCGGCGCGTCGATGGAGTGGGTTGGTCAGAATGCGCTCGACATCCACGCCAAGGATCTGCGGCCGGCAGATCTCAATCCTGCACTCTGCGCCAAGATTCGCGCTTCGATCCTGCTGGCGGCGCCACTCCTTGCGCGCTGCGGACAGGTCACGCTGCCCCCACCGGGAGGCGACGTCATTGGCCGCCGCCGCCTTGACACCCACTTCCTCGCGCTCGAGCAACTCGGCGCGCAATTCACGCACGGCAAGATGATCGAGATGCGCGTGAACGGGTTCAAGGGCGCTGACGTTTTTCTCGACGAGCCCAGCGTCACCGCAACCGAAAATGCCCTGGTTGCGGCATCTGCAGCAAAAGGGACCACCATCCTTCGGAACGCCGCAAGCGAGCCGCACGTCCAGGACCTTGCCCAGTTTCTTATTGCGCTGGGTGCCGAAATCGAGGGCGTCGGCACGAACACCATGACCATTCACGGCAGCAAATCGATCGGATCGAAGCGCGTCACCCACACCATCGGTCCGGATCACATCGAGGTTGGCTCCTTCATCGGACTTGCGGCGGTCACGAAGTCGGAGCTCCGAATCGAAAGCGCGGGCATCGAACACCTTCGATCGACGCGGATGGGTTTCGCTCGCCTCGGGATCGAATGCGTCGAGGATGGCAACGACCTGATCGTTCCCGCCAAGCAGTCGCGGCAGATCCAGTCTGACATGGGCGGCCATGTACCCAAGCTGGAAGACCAGCCGTGGCCGGCGTTCCCGGCCGATACAATGTCGATCGCCATCGTAACAGCCACCCAGTGCGAGGGACTGGTCCTCATGCACGAAAAGATGTTCGAGTCGCGGCTGTTTTTTGTAGACAAGCTTTCGACGATGGGCGCGCGAATAGTGCTCTGCGACCCGCACCGGGCCCTCATCCACGGACCGTCCCGTTTGCGAGGTGCCGTGCTGGAGTCACCCGACATCCGAGCTGGAATGGCGCTACTTCTCGCCGCCCTTTGCGCTGAGGGGACAAGCGTGATCAACAACGTTGGGCAGATCGAGCGCGGGTACGAGCGCATCGACGAGCGTCTCGATGCGCTCGGCGCCGCGATCACGCGCGTCGACGATCGACGTCACTAATCGTGAGTGAGGTTCCGAAAGAGGTAATCCCCGACTTCGAGAGTTGGGGAATTCGCGCGTTCACGACGACTCGTGACGCCGGCACCTTCGGCCTTTCAGGTACCGATCCCGTCAACGAGGTCATGGGTCGCTGGACAGCGGTGCAGCAGGAGCTGGCCGATACCGCCCGACGACTTGCCTCGATCCGGCAGGTTCACGGGACACGCGTACTCGTGCACACCGGTGGCTGGGAGGGATGGCTTCGGGGAGACGAAGCTGACGGCCACATCGCCGCCGAGAAGGGAATCGCGCTCGCAGTGGGCGTGGCGGACTGCGTTCCAGTCTTCATTGCGCATCCCTCGGGGATCGTCGCTCTTCTGCATTCCGGGTGGAAGGGAACTGCGGCGGGAATAACCACCGAGGCGATAGCAGCTCTCGCACGGTACGGCCTTCCGCCGGACGAGCTCGCGATCCACCTTGGGCCGGCGATATGCGGCCGCTGCTACGAGGTGACCGCTGAGGTGCGGGAGCAACTTACCGGACAGCCGGTGACGCGACCGGGTCACGTCGATCTAAGGTCTCTGATCGCCGAGCACGCCAGCGAGACAGGAGTGCAGAAGGTCACCGTCAGCTCGTCGTGCACTCGCTGTGACAACGACCGCTTTTTCTCGCACCGCGCGGGCGACAAGGGCCGACAGATAGGAGTGATAGCGGCTCAGGCATAGTAGGTGTCCGCCTGTGAGCGCAGGCCGCGAGTAGGCGAGTCCCGGTCAGCTTGACTCGGGTCGGCTACCTTTCTACATTGTATAGGGCGTTCAACTCGGCGGCCAACACTGATGTGGGGATCCCCCCACATTTTTTTGTCCCTTGAATGGACCTCGAAGGTAGATGAACGGAACGCTGGAAGATCTTGTGGCGTCAGAAATTAAGCCACTTGGACTAGAGCTTTTCGAGCTCAAGCTGGGTGGAAGCAAAGGTCGTCCCGTCGTAGACGTTCGGGTTGAGCGGGAGGACGGAGAAAAGGTGACTGTCGAGCACTGTGCTGCGGCATCACGCGCAATAGAAACGAAGCTCGATGCTGAAGATTTTGGCGGCCGGAGATACGTGCTGGAAGTCTCCTCGCCGGGCATTGAGAGACCGCTCAGGAACGCGAAGGATTGGAGGAAGTTCGTTGGGAGGGCCACTGTGGTCACCACAAATGTTGCGGGCGATCCGGCTGGCCGGCGAACGGACGAAGTAGAGATCATCGGTGTCGAAGGGGACACGGGGCAGGAAGTTGTGACGGTACGCAACGAGCGCGGCGATGAGCGGCGCTTTCCGCTGGCAGCGGTCGAAAAGGCCCGGCTGGCGTTTCACTGGACAAGATAGAGGTAGAGGGACATGGCGGCTTCAGTAGAAATTCTGACGGCGATCCGCGAGTTGACCAACTCGAAGCAGATCGATCGCGCCGAACTGCACGGGCTTCTCCAGGACGGCATCAACGCCGCCCTCGCCAAGAAGCAC